>Ga0209398_1000007_pt1 | contig 340573 bp, 306 predicted proteins | sample AshMeaBigSpring_FD_184125 | JGI IMG/M metagenome (GOLD analysis project Ga0209398, IMG submission 184125) | Groundwater microbial communities from Big Spring, Nevada to study Microbial Dark Matter (Phase II) - Ash Meadows Big Spring (SPAdes)... | ecosystem: Environmental > Aquatic > Deep...
AGATGTGGTGTTTATTCAGAAGCTGCTTGGGCACAACGATATTAAAACCACCCTTCGCTACCTGCATGTTACCAATAAGGACATACTGAACATACTTAGCCCGATAGAAGACATAAAAGACCTGATTGGTTAGGTGGATTGTCGCAAGTTTTAAAATCTTGCATAAACAGGCTGAACGCACTGAAAATCAGGCTGACAATTTTTTTTAAAGGGCAAAAAAGGGTGCGTATATTGCGATAATTTACGAGTTGGTGGCAACCGTATTGTGACACGCCACATATACACTTTACAGAAAGTTTTAAGCAACTTTTATAATTAACTTAAATGACAAAAAAAATCACTTTTTTGATACTATGCACAGTTGTTGCCCAAACATCTTTCGGACAAATAATTGATGTGCATATGCACAGCTATATAGAAAAAAACTTTTGGGTTGGGACAGCCCGAAATGGACTTGCATCAAGTAAAACGGCAAAAGAAACTCTTGAAGAGACTATTAAAAAAATGAACCAGCATAATATTAAATATGCGGTCGTTAGTGGGCCAGTTGAAAGTCTGGAAATATATACCAAGGCCGACAAACGATTTATTCCGGGGTATCAGGACAGTGAGGACACTCTTATTCCAATAAAACAATTTGAAGAATATATAAAATCAGGAAAAATTAAGGTATTTGGGGAAGTAATGGCGGTCTATAAGGGGAAAACACTGGCTGACACCACCTATCAGCCCTATTTAGCTATTTGTGAAAAATATGGAATTCCTGTTGCTTATCATTCAGGGGGAAGCTTTCCAAATGCACAAAACTTAGGGTGGCCAAAGTACAGAATAAAATTTGGCGACCCTTTTCTGATTGAAGATGTTTTAGTGAAATATCCAAAGTTGAAAGTGTACCTAATGCATGCAGGAGAAAATTTTTATGAAAATACACTTAGGATGATGGATGGGTATCCAAATCTTTATGCAGACTTAGGCGTTGAAATGTGGTTACATCCTATGACAAAAGATTTTGCAGTAAAATTTTTAAAATCTGCAAAAGAATATGGCTTTTTAGACAGGGTTATGTTTGGCTCCGACCAAATGGTTTGGCCCGAAGCAATTACTAGTTCTATTAATTTCTTAAACGCTTTGGACTTTTTAACTAAAGAAGAAAAACAAAAAATTTTTTATGAAAACGCAAAAAGGTTTCTTGATATTAAAGAATAATCTTTGTGACACAGAACGGCAGCCACCAACATTCAGTTTTGCGTCAGCAAGGGGCGACGAATAAATCCTAATCTTAGTACTATTATTAGCTGCATATCCGGCTGACCGAACACAGATGAGCAACAGAATATATTTTCAACTTTTGTAACTTCGGTCGGCTGCAGTTCCAGGCTGGAGGTTTTCCAAATGCCCTGCCGAACGTAAAGCTGTAGCCGTTATAGGCAATTATCTTCAACAGCGTTCAGGTTTGGCAGACACAATCTCTTCCATCATCAAAGAACGCATTCGCCATTGCCCCAACAACGGGGACGCCGAAAACCGCATATTGAAAGAGTGGGCAGTAAACAATTTTTTTATGGTCTTAATAATTCCATTAGCAATTGCACTCCTTGTTCTTACTTTTTGGAAAGGGGCTAAAACCCGATACTTGTTCCATATATTTTTTTGGACTTAGGGCTATTTCTCTAATCGTTTCATTTAAATTCAAAGAATGGGTGCAACAAGGAATTCGTAGTGAACGGAAAATTGATAATGCGGAAGAAGTTGTCAGAACTGGTGAGCCCATTATTTTCGCCTCAACCGTCCTCTTTCTTATTCTTGGCGGAGTTTATCTTTACAGGAGTAACAGAAAGAAAAAGTAATCTGTAGCCCTATTATTAAGTGCTAATTTATAATAATAATTGTCTAAAACATTTTTGGTAATTTTACCTCATTATGAGGCAAAGGATTTATATTGATACATCGGTAATCGGCGGCTTTTACGATGAGGAGTTTCAGGAAGATACCCGGGCTTTGTTTCAGCGACTGGAAAATAATGAAATTGTTTTTGTAATATCTGATTTGCTTGACCTTGAATTGTTGGAAGCCCCTGAAAGGATCAGAGAACTTATAGGAAAATACTCCGCCGAAAAATTTGAACGGGTATTGTTAACAGAAGACGCTATTCAACTTGCAAACGCTTACATAACAGAAAAAGTAGTTGGCAAGACAAGTTTGGAAGATTGCAGGCATATTGCATTGGCGACTATAAACAGGGTTGATGTGCTTGCAAGCTGGAACTTCAAACACATAGTTAACCTTGACAGAATAAAAAGATATAATTCGGTAAACCTTCGCCTGGGTTTCCCGATGATTGAAATAAGAAGCCCAAAAGACCTTATAAAATATGGAAACGACTAAAAAACAAAAAACGTTTGACGCAGTAAAAATGATGCGGGACATCCGGGACAAAATCAGTCTTGAAACTCAGGGTATGACTTTTGAGGAATTGAAAGCATACATAGAAAAGAAACTCAAGAAGAACAAAACAAAGCTCGCCGGACAATAATAACTGCCCACAACAGCGAGGTATTCTGCTTTGTTGGCTGACAAACATATCCTCATCTTTTTATCGCTATCAGCCCATATCCAGCTGACCGAATAAATCCCAGCAACATTGCATAACTTCATCATCAGTTTTTCAATCGGCTTCAGTTGTCGGCTGACGGAACACAGAATACCAGCACAGCAGCAAGCCCTAACATTGTGCTGAATATTTTTCCGAATTAATCTAAAATTTGAATTTTTTTTACCCACCCACATTTTGTGGCCTACATCCTCCGCCGGCCAGAAGAAGCCGGGCCGGCTCCGGCATGTGCCGGTTGGTAAGGGGCGTCAAAACTCAAATTCCCTTCTTTGCATATTCCATCGTATTCCAAACGTAACTACTGAAACGTTATTGGAACTGATGGGAGCGTTTGTTGTTTTTTGGCGGCGTACCGCCGCATTTAATTCAACAAAAAGATTTTCCCGCAACTCGTAAGAGAGTAAAAAAGAGCCGTATAGCACATCGGTGTTCCAGCCGCTGCCGATATCGTAACCATAATCGCCCTGCCGGTAGGGCGCCACATTGGGTAAAAATATATTGGAACCAAAACTGCGGCTGCTGCTGTCCCTGCCCTGACCGTACAGGATCAGTTTGGCAACGGCCAGCCATTTGGGCGCCGGCTGGTAACGGGCAATCCCGATGGTCTCGCTGAAGCTGGCCATCAGCGGGTGTGCCAGCGGCTGATTGTAGTGGGTATAGTTGGCCACCGAGTCATAGTGTGAATAGGCAAAGGGACGGACCCGGTTGTGCTCGATTTGCAGGTCGAAGTTGCTCACATTAAAGGCATCAATATACCTGGCGCCGAACTGCATGCCAAACTTATTGGCCCACCAGCCGTTACCGGCCTTTATCTCCGACAGCAGGAATTCATCCAGCATCAGCTGGCCATATACCTGGAAACGTTTGGGCAGGTTGGCTTTAAAATCGAGGCCGATAATAGAGTTATCGAAACTTCCGTTCTGCTGTTCGATGGATCGGTAGAATATTATAGGATTGAGATAACCGAAATCAAAACGGTTTTGCCGGCCAAAGATCACCCCTTCAAATAATCCGATGTTCAGCCATTTGGTAACATTGATATCGAGGTGGTGCATCGCTGCATATTTCTTAGGCACTAATTGGGTGGGTGATGGCGGAATGGAAGAATGCAGTTCCATAAAAAGGTTCTGGTAGTTCAGCCGCCATATCCTTGTGTTCAGTTTCAGGAAAAGATTATTGGTGCCAAAATCACTTAGCAGCAGGCTGCGGTAGCCTGCGCCCACGAAGTTGCGGTCGTAACCGAATGCCACATCAATGTATCTGGTGACGTTGAAAGTGAAATAGCCCCTTGCTTCAAAATAATCAAGCCCGGTGGGTGTTTTAAATGTTTTGTACAAGCCATGCCCCGGCACAGCCTTCCGGTCGCTCACCCACTGCCGCACATACGAGGGGTCCCGTTCCTGGTTATCGGTGATGTAGGAATAGAACCCGATCTTGTTGGCGAGTTTGCCCCGGATATACACTCCCCTTGTGTTCAGGAAAAGATTTTCATCGCTGTTGTTTTCTTTGGAGAGGGTGTATTGAAAGACCGGGTTGACGATGAGGTCAAAATCTTTTATATGCACTTCGTATAGGTTGGCCGGAGTCTTATAGAAATTTTTGGCGATGGGCTTTTTGCTGGCGTATTTCATCCTGTCTCCTTCCGGCACCCATTCGGGGTTATTCATCATCAGCCGCTGCACATTATAGCGGTCCACTTTGCTCAGCGTGGCGCCCTTTAGTTGGGTATAATGGTTTACCGCATTTATTACATGCCGCCGGCTGAAGGGTCTGGTTTTGGAGAAATTAAAGAAGGAATCGCTGCGGCTTTTAATTTCCAGCCGCTCCATGAGTATATTGGCCTTATCGCCGGGAGGGAGATAAGTGGTTTGAGAAAAAACAGAAAAGGGCAGCAGGATAAGGGCAAGTCTTACAAGGGTTTGTTTAAATTGCATGGGCATTGGTTTAACGCAGAGAGCTGAATTTTATTTTTCACGCCAAGACGCTAAGCCGCTAAGACAAACCTGTTTATTTGCGCCTTTGCGAGAGCTGATACAGCCCATCCGGGTTCATAAGATTTATACGACAAGATATGCAAAAATACCTGATAAAAGGCATAGAGATCGTCAACGAAGGGCAGATTAAAAATGCAGATGTGTTGATAAAAAACGGAAGGATTGAAAAAATAGCGCCGCAGATTGATGTGAGTGCAACTGAAATCAATGGCGAAGGAAAATATTTATTTCCCGGCTGTATAGACGACCAGGTTCACTTCAGGGAGCCAGGGCTTACGTATAAAGCAACGATAGCCACGGAAGCAAGGGCAGCGGTGGCAGGTGGTGTCACCAGTTTTATGGAAATGCCCAATACCGTTCCGAATGCCCTCACCCGGCAATTGCTGGAAGATAAATATGATATTGCTGCACATACCTCGCCGGCCAATTATTCCTTTTACATGGGTGTGAGCAACAGCAACAGCGATGAGGCGCTGAGAACAAATGACAGAAAAAAAGACATCTGCGGTTTAAAAATATTTATGGGCAGCAGCACCGGCAATATGCTGGTGGATAATCCCAATACACTGCACATGATCTTCCGGGAGAGTGAGCTATTGATTGCCACGCATTGCGAGGATGAAACGATCATTAAAATGAATCTGGAAAAAATGAAAGCCACCGGCAGGGAGCTTACCGCTGCCGATCATCCCCTCATCCGGGATGAGGAAGCCTGTTACGAATCATCCCTATATGCCATCCAGATCGCCAAAAAATACGGCAGCCGGCTGCATATCCTGCATATCAGCACTGAAAAGGAGCTGCAGTTGTTCGGCAATATGCTGCCGCTGAAAGATAAACGCATCACCGCTGAAGTATGTGTACACCACCTGCATTTCACCAGCGATGATTATGCAAGGCTCGGCAACCTGATCAAATGCAATCCCGCCATCAAAGCGCCGCACAACAAAGAAGCGTTGTGGAAAGCATTGCTGGATGACCGGCTGGATATAATTGCTACCGACCATGCGCCGCATACGTGGGAAGAGAAAATGCCCCCAGAACTACGTTCGTTCCGTTCGCTTCGCTCCGGAACCCTGAAGGGGGGATTAGGAGAACCATCAAATCTTAGTGACTATGAAAGGACTCATGCAGGATTACCTTTAGTACAACACTCCTTGCTATTAATGTTGCATTACTACAAAGAAGGAAAGATTAGTATAGAAAAAATATCAGAGAAAATGAGCCATGCGGTAGCAGATTGTTTTCAAATAAAAGAACGGGGCTATATCCGGGAAGGCTATCATGCCGACCTTGCAATAGTGGATCTGAACAAATCCACTACCGTTAACAAAGAAAATATTTTATACAAATGCGGCTGGAGTCCGCTGGAGGGATTTCAATTTCCTGCTTCCATTACGCATACATTTGTAAACGGGTATTTAGTGTATGCAAACGGCGAATGGGATGAATCTCAGATGGGGCAACGGCTGATTTTTGACAGATAAGAAATGTTCAATACTCAATGATCAATTTTCAATATTCAGTATTTAAATCCCCCTTTAGGGGTTAGGGGCATGCAGATAGACAAACAATCTTTTAATGACATCTCCATCTTTCACCCCGAAGAAGAGTATTCTATTTTTCACAAGCTGAACTTCACCCGCACGGTTGGCGGAAGGGAATGGCTGCGCAAATTTTTCAGCGAGCCGCATGACAGCCTGGACAAGATAAAAGGCACCCAGCGGGTCATCCGCAGTTTTATGGAGCATGTAAAGGACTGGCCCACCGGCATCAGCAACGGCACCATCCTGGTGATGGAAAAATTTCTGGATTATGCACTCGACTCCGTCAGCGAGGCGCCGGCTTCTTTTAATAATCTAACTTACAAATGGCTGCACAGCGAGGATTATTCCATGCTGAAATATTCGGTTACCCATTTCGCCGACTTTTACCGGGGATTGAAGAATATTGCTGAGCTGTTGGAAGGTGTCGAGCTCCCTCCTGCCATTAAGATCTATATTGACCGCATCAACGGCATACTGCGGGAAGAGCCATTGCAAAAACTTTCGAACACCGAACCGCAGAAAAAATTTTCCACCCGGCAAAATTTATACTTTGGTTATCATTTGCGGGGCAGGTACAAGACCAATACGTTTGAACTGATTGACATTTACAGCCGCCTCGATGCCTGGTACTCCATGGCGGTGGCGGTAAAAAAGTATAATCTCAGCTTCCCGGAAATTATTGAACAGCAAACCCCGCTGGTGGATGCAAAAGGGCTGTATCATATATTATTACCACAACCGGTAGCCTATGACCTGCAGATGAACCCCGATCATAATTTTCTTTTCCTGACAGGGGCAAACATGGCGGGTAAAAGCACATTGATAAAAGCGCTGGGCTCGGCGGTGTTCCTGGCACATGTGGGCATGGGTGTGCCTGCGGGGAAAATGAAACTTACTTTGTTTGACGGTCTGCTCAGTAACATCAATGTGGAAGACAATATCGCCAAAGGCGAAAGCTTTTTCTTTAACGAAGTGCAGCGGGTGAAAAATACAGTGGATAAAATCAACGATGGCAGAAAATGGCTGGTGCTGATTGATGAACTGTTCAAGGGCACCAATGTGCAGGATGCGATGAAATGTTCGCTGACGGTTATCAAAGGCCTGATAAAAATAAAAAACTCACTCTTCATCCTTTCCACCCACCTGTATGAAATTGGAGAGGAACTTAAAACCTTTCCCAATATTTCTTTCCGATATTTTGAAACCAATGTAAAAGACGAACAACTGGAGTTTAGCTACCAGTTAAAAGAAGGTATCAGCAATGACCGGATCGGCTATGTCATCCTGAAAAGAGAGAAAGTGGTGGAAATGCTGGAGAAATTGTAAGTAATGGCAATTTTTACAGACAATATTCATTTTGCCTGCTGCCCCGGAATTGATTACTTTAAGGTCGTATTTTTATAAAAACTGCTGTATGAGTTCTCTTTTAAAAAATGGCATTGCTCTGCTCCTTGCGGTATGGTCTGCCGGTTATGTTACAAGAGCGGTTGCCCAGTGCAGCGCCACCAATGCTGCAGCCTGCTCCTGTCCCACACCCGGGGTAACCACCTGTACCTTACTGCCGGACATTACTGCCGGAAAAAAAACATTGAACACCACAACCGGTTGGACAGAATATGCCCAGAATGCGGGGGCGCCTAATAAAGGTTTGCTGAGGTTTGATGTGGCCACTCCCAACATTGGATGGGGCCCTGTGGAAACCGTTTCGACCAATAATTATGTATGCGGTACAGATACTTTGTACAATTTTGTTCCGCCTTCGGGGTTTCTTTGCCCCGATGCTTCTTTTCCTAAAAGGCTCATTAAACAACGGCTTTATCAGAAGGTGGGAAATACCATGCAGTTCATTGACCGGGATGCCGGCTGGATGGTGTATCATCCGGCGCACGGACATATTCACATTGAAGGATGGGGATTATACACCCTTCGGCTGAATGATGCAAGTATTGCCGACACATTGCAATGGCCGGTGGTCAACAGCGGTATCAAGGCAAGTTTTTGCCTGATAGATGTGACTACTTGCAGCGGCAGTCCGGGTGACTGCCGGGATGTGTCTGGAAATATTTTAAACAACGGCAATTTCCCCAACTATGGGCTGGGCGGCGGATATGGCTGCAACAATATCAAACAGGGGATTAGTGTAGGAAAGGTTGATATCTATGGCCGTCACCTGGATGAAAGTTTTGTAAAGATTCCTTATGAAGCCTGCAACGGGTCTTATTATGTGGTGATACAAGTGGACCCGGATAATCATTTCCTGGAGACGAATGAGAACAATAACTGGCTGGCTGCTCAAATACCCCTCATCAAACAACGGACTTCCGGTACAAACCCTTATGCGTACCTTTTCAGTAAAAAGGGGAACACGGTATGCCAGGGCACTTCCATAGAACTGGAAGCCAGCGGCGCCAGCAATTATGTGTGGAGTACCGGTGCCACCACGCAGAAAATTTCAGTCAATGATCCCGGCCGTTACTGGGTGAGAGCCACCACTCCTTGCGGAACCGCCACCAGCGACACCTTGGAAATTTTTCAGTCAGGGCCCAGCGCCTTTCCCACTAATACCACTACGGATACACTTTGTGCAGGAGAGAAAGCCAGTTTATATGCCAGCGGCAATGCGCACTGGTATGATGCCCCAACGGGGGGCAATCTCGTTTTCATCGGTAATAATTTCCAGACAGGTAATTTATACAACAACACTACTTTTTATGTTGCCGATCAGCCGTCTGTACTCAGCGGCAGCCTGGGACCGGCTTCAACAACATTCAGCGGTGCAGGAAACTATACCGGCACCCGCAATGATTACCTGGTCTTTAATGCATTCCTTCCTTTCAAACTAAAAACAGTGAGAGTGGATGCTGCATCCGCAGGTGTGCATACTATTCAGCTGAGAAGTCAGTACGGACATCTGTTACAGGAAAGGAATGTGGCGCTGGCAGCGGGTCTGCAGGATATCATTCTTGATTTTTTTATTCCGGCAGGACTGAACCACCAGTTAGGGTTATCATCTTCCAGCCCTGTGGCCTCGCTGTACAGCAGCACAACGGCGTCGGCCAGTATCGGTTTTCCTTTCAGAATAAAATCGGTGGCCAATATCATTGGTTCATCATCTGGCGATGCGAGGTATCCGTTTTTCTACAACTGGCAAATAGAAGCAACAGCCGAGGCATGTAATAACGGCCAGCGAAAAGCCGTGACAGCGTTGGTCGTTCCGGCGCCATCTGTTTCTATCAGCGGACTGGCTGCTGAGTACAGTCACAATGCCAATGCCGTACAGCTTACGGGCACACCTGCTGGTGGCACATTCAGTGGAAATGCATTGTTGAACAATGATTATTTCCATCCCCGTATCGCCGGTATCGGCACACATATTATTACTTATACTTACAGCAACGGTTACTGCACTGCCCAGGATGCAAAGCAAACACTGATAAAACTGGATAATAACCTGCTGCAGGATGGTTTCAGCATACAGTTGTGGGATCATCCGGGCCAGCGGCCATTCCTGTGGGTGGTAAGCACAGAACGCTCACAGCTCGAGGTAAGCATACTAACCAGTACGGGCCAGTTGCTGCAAACAATGGAAAAAACGGTTTATACCGGCGGCAATTATATCCCGCTGGATGTGCGTTCTTATCCAAAGGGGTTGTATATCATCAGGGCCCGGCTGGCGGTGAACGGAAAAATAAAATCGCTGAAACTGCTGAATTAACATGCCGGATTACACCTATTCAAAACCTGCAGAAATCACCTGTGGGTTTTTTAGTTTTTTGTTTTCAAACAAACCGGTAACTTTTGCAAAATTTACCTCTGTGAAATCTGCTTATGCCCTCCTGTTATGTTCTTTAACTTTTACCGCCTTTGCACAAAGAAATATTGATGTGCTGCATTGCAAATACAATATCGGGTTAACCGATATCAATGATTCTGTCAATGGAACCGCAGAAATCACTGTAAAATTTTTAGATCACTCCAATTCATTGAATTTTGATCTGATCAGCAGTAATAATGAAGGCAAAGGGATGAAAGCAAGGATGGTTAGTGGCACACAAGTAAAAGGCTTTTCCCATTCCGGAAATAAGCTCCGGGTTTTTCTTCTCCAGCCGTTTGCAGCCGGTGATACTATTACGATAGCTGTACAATATTCTGGAATTCCTGCAAACGGTCTTATCATTTCCAAAAACCAGTTTGGTAAAAGAACCTTCTTTGGCGATAACTGGCCCAACCGGGCCCATCACTGGCTGCCTTGTGTGGATGACCCTGCAGATAAGGCTTCCGTTGAATTCATTGTGACAGCGCCGGCCCACTATCAGGTGGTGGCAAATGGGATACAGGTTGAAGAAACTAGCCTTCCTGATAACAAAAAACTCACACATTGGAAAGAAGATGTGCCCCTGCCCACCAAAGTAATGGTAATTGGTGTGGCTGATTTCGCAGTAACCCACGCCGGTGATGTAAACTGCATCCCTGTAAGCAGCTGGGTGTTTCCTGAAAATAAAACAGAAGGCTTTTATGATTATGCCACAGCCAAAGATGTACTGGCATGGCATATCAAATACATTGGCCCTTATGCGTATAAAAAATTGGCCAATGTACAATCCAAAACCATGTTTGGCGGCATGGAGAACGCCGGCGCTATTTTTTATCATGAAGGTTCGGTCACCGGTAGCCGGCTGGAGGAAGAACTGCAGTCGCATGAAATCGTTCACCAGTGGTTTGGCAACCATGTCACCGAAAAAAGTTTTGCGCATCTCTGGCTCAGCGAAGGGTTTGCCACTTACCTTACCCATGTGTATATGGAATCAAAGTACGGAGCCGACAGCCTGAACAAAAGGATGAAAGCAGACAGGGAAACCATTCTTGATTTTGTAAAAACCAGTAAACGGCCGGTGGTGGATAGCAGTTCAGACTATATGAAACTGTTAAGCCCCAACAGTTACCTGAAAGGAAGCTGGGTGCTGCACATGCTGCGCCGGCAGCTGGGAGATTCGGTATTTCACAAAAGCATCCGGGACTACTATGCACAGTATGCAGGAAAAAATGCTGATACCAAAGATTTACAAACGGTATTTGAAAATAATTCAGGAAAGAATCTGGACAGGTTTTTTGAACAATGGCTGCAAAGACCTTATAACCCCTCTCTCGAAATTGAATGGAAATATTCAGAAAAAAAACGAAGCCTCAGCATAACTGTCACTCAGTTGCAACAAAGAGTTTTTGAATTTCCGTTGCAAGTATTATTTGCCCCTTCAGCGGGCACCAGCAAACCCCAGGTGAAAACACTGAAAGTATCCAAATTAAAAGAGGCATTTATCATCCCAACGGGAAGGAAATCTTTTCTATTGCAGAATGGCATTGATCCCTTTACTTCACTTCTTTGTGAATATTACCTAAAGGAGGTAAAATAACTGAACATGCTGATTAGAGTTACCGGACGATGAAGTGAGTGACACAACCACAAATGATAGCAGCACTGAAGCCGGCAACTAAAAATATTTAATTATCTTCCCCTCATGCTTGTAAAAACATTTGGCAGCGCTGTGTATGGCGTGGAAGCGATCAATATCACCATTGAAGTGAACTGGCTGCTCACGGGCAAAGACCCGATGATAGTGGGCCTGCCCGACAATGCCGTGAAAGAAAGTTTGCAACGCATAGAAAGCACTTTTAAAACCAATAACTACAATGTGCCCCGCACCAAAGTGGTGGTGAACCTGGCCCCTGCCGATATTAAAAAAAGCGGAACGGCATTCGATCTGCCCATTGCACTGGGCATACTCGCCGCTTCAGAGCAAATCAAAAACAGTGAGGCGATGGCAAACTATGTTATCATGGGTGAATTATCGCTGGATGGCGAGATACGGTCCATCAAAGGCGCATTGCCCATTGCCATACAGGCAAGAAAAGAGGGTTTTAAAGGATTGATTGTACCAAAAGTAAATGCCAGGGAAGCCGGTATGGTAAACAGCCTGAAAGTTTATGGTGTGGAACACATCCATGATGTGATTGATTTTTTTGAGAACAAAGAATCGGGGCTTGAACAGGTGGCAGTGAATACAAGAGAAGAGTTTTTCAATTCACAGTACGATTTTGAAATAGATTTTGCCGATGTAAAAGGACAAGAGAATATCAAAAGGGCGCTGGAGATTGCGGCAGCAGGGGGTCACAACGCTATTCTCATTGGCCCGCCCGGCGCCGGAAAAACCATGCTGGCAAAAAGATTGCCAACGATTCTTCCTCCGCTATCGTTGCAGGAAGCATTGGAGACGACAAAGATCCATTCGGTAGCCGGCAAACTCCCCGAAAATTCGACATTGGTTTCCAAACGTCCTTTCCGTTCGCCGCACCATACTATCTCCGATGTGGCGCTGGTGGGCGGGGGCGGTATTCCGCAGCCAGGAGAAATTTCATTGGCGCATAACGGTGTTTTATTCTTAGATGAGTTACCGGAATTTAAAAGAACCGTACTGGAAGTGATGCGGCAGCCGATGGAAGAAAGAAGGGTTACAATTTCCAGAGCAAAAGTAGCGGTGGATTTTCCCGCTTCTTTTATGTTGATTGCATCTATGAACCCTTGTCCCTGCGGATTCTATAATCACCCGGATCGGGAATGCACCTGCCCGCCGGGTTCGGTTCAGAAATACTTGAACAAAATTTCGGGGCCGCTGCTCGACCGGATTGACCTGCATGTGGAAGTAACGCCGGTTGCCTTCAGCGAACTGTCCACTATTAAATCACAGGAAAATTCTGCCAGCATCCGTGACAAAGTGATCAGGGCAAGAGATATGCAGGAGAAAAGATATAAAGACAATCCCGGCATATACTGCAATGCACAAATGAGTAGTAAGATGCTGAAAGAGATCTGTGTGATCAGCCCCGTGGGCGCCAACCTGCTGAAAGCAGCGATGGAAAAACTGAATTTATCCGCAAGGGCCTACGACAGGATATTAAAAGTATCAAGAACTATCGCAGATCTGTCAGCAAGTGAAGACATCAAACCGGAACATCTCGCAGAAGCCATTCAATACCGGAGCCTCGACAGGGAAGGTTGGGCGGGGTGAGTCGGGAGTCTGGAGTCAGTAGTCGTGAGTCAAGGACCTCGTAATCCAAAGAGAATATTAGTTCAGCAAGGTTCGGACTCCAAACTTCCCATCACCGGCTCCTGACTCTGTTATATTGTCATTTTTCCCGAACTTGTAGAATGTTTGCCTGTCCGCCGTAGCCTTAGCGAAGGCGGATAGATTTTTACCGAACTTTTTGCTTATATGAAAATATTACTTCGTTACCTGAAACCCTATAAATGGCTGGTGGGCCTGGTGTTGTTGCTGGCCGCTGTCAATATTGGTTTTTCTTTGATTGATCCGATCATTTTCGGAAAATTGGTAAACCTCGGAAGCTACCATCAAAAAGTAGAGCCCCTGAGCTGGAATGATTTTCTTTTTACCCAAAAAGAATATACCGACACCGGGGTGCAGATGGATGCGGCAGGGGTTATACAAAAAACGGAGAATAAGAAAACTATCTATGGGGTAGTCTGGCTTTTAGTCGCCTCCATTTCTGTTGCCATGATCAGCCGGATCGCCAAAGCTTTCCAGGATTATTTTCTCAACCTGATCACACAAAAATTCGGCGCCACTGTTTTTACCGAAGGGCTGCAGCATGCCATGAAACTCCCTTACCAGGAATTTGAAGATGCCAGAAGCGGGGAAACACTGAGTGTACTGCAGAAAGTAAGGATAGACACCGAAAAATTCGTTGCGTCTTTTATCAATATCCTTTTCCCGGTTATTGTGGGGATTGTTTTTGTGGCCGTGTATGCCACCACTATTCACTGGAGTCTCCCGCTGGTTTATTTCGGCGGCATCTTCCTGCTCACCATTATTTCCAACCTGCTCAGCAAAAAAGTAAAGACGATTCAGAAAAAAATTGTGGGGCAAACGACAGCCCTTGCAGGCGCTACTACGGAATCACTCCGCAATATTGAATTGGTTAAAAGCCTTGGCCTGACACAACAGGAAGTAAGCCGCTTAAACAAAAACACTTTTAAAATTCTCGGACTGGAGCTTACCAAGGTAAAACGCATCCGCAGTATCAGTTTTGTACAGGGAACTTTTGTGAACACACTCCGGCAGGTAATCCTGTTTCTCCTGATGCTGTTTATTTACCAGGGAAAAATGGATGCAGGGCAGATCGTAACCATGCAGATTTTCTCCTTTTTTGTCTTTGGCCCGCTGCAGGAAATAGGCAATATCATCCTTACCTACCGGGAAGCGCAGGCATCGCTGGAAAATTTCGGCAACCTGATGAAGAAGGCGCCTGAACCACAGGCGGCGGATCCAAAACATTTTGGCAGGATTGAAACACTGGAATTTGACCATGTGGCGTTTAAGCACCAGACCGCTGCCCACAAAGCCATCAATGATATTAGCTTTAAAGTAAGAACAGGCGAGACCATTGCCTTCGTCGGCCCTTCGGGTTCCGGTAAAACCACCCTGATGAAACTGCTGGTGGGACTTTACCGCCCGCAGGAAGGCCGCATATTATATAATGGTATGGATGAAAACAATATCAGTTTTGATGACCTGCGCAACCAGATCGGTTTTGTAACACAGGATACGCAGCTGTTTTCCGGCACCATCAGGGAAAACCTGCTGTTCGTCAACCCCGGCGCATCGGATGAGGATCTGAATGATGTACTCCATAAGGCTTCCTGCGAGAACATGCTTGCAAGAGCTGAAAAAGGACTGGACACCATGATTGGTGAAGGCGGCCTGAAATTATCCGGCGGGGAGAAACAACGCCTTTCCATTGCCAGAGCACTGCTCCGCAAACCAAAATTATTATTGTTTGATGAAGCCACTTCGGCGCTGGATTCTTTAACAGAGGAAGAGATCACCGACACCATCCGTGACATATCGCAGCAGGGCGGCCAGGTAACCATTCTGATTGCTCACCGCCTGAGCACCATCATGCATGCCGACCGTATCTATGTACTGGAAAAAGGAGATGTGGTGGAAACCGGCAACCATGAAAAGCTGCTGGCCGAAAAAGGACTGTACTTTGCGATGTGGCGCCAGCAGATTGGCGAAAGAAAAACAAAAATCACTGCAGCATAAAACATGGGTCTTCTTTCCTTTTTCGGATTCGGCGCCGGTAAAATAAAAAGCGCATTGAAGCGGGGCGCTATTGTCATTGATGTAAGAACAGGCGCTGAATACGACCGGGGCCATGTGCCTGATGCCTTTAATATCCCGGTTGACAGGATAAGGGCCAGTGCAGACAGGCTGAAAGCAGCAAACAAACCTGTTATTGTATGCTGCAACTCCGGCACCAGGAGCAGTACCGCTGTTCAGCAACTGAAAGTATCAGGGCTGAAGGAGGTTTATAATGGCGGGAGCTGGCAAAATGTACTGAAGATGATGGAAGCCATTTAGTATTCAGGGGTTCACTTTTATCTTTACCGATTTAGTAACTGAATTATATCCGTGGTCTTCAAACCAGAACGTAACCGTGTAATTGGAAATTACTGATACATTAACCGTATGGCTGATGTTAAAGTTGTAAGCCGTTATGCCGTGAATTTCATATGCCTGAAACTTTATTACATCTCCGTTTGCGTCGTTGGTGATACGGATATGTCCGCGGTAGAGGCCATTATTATCTGATATCCGCCCGGTTACAGAAATTGAACTGTCATTTGCAAAAACCTGGTCGTTAGCCGGCGAGTTAATGGTTAGTTCCGGAGGGATAGTATCTGCCGGCGAGTTTACATGACCGCCGCCATTACCGCTTCCATCATCAGTAATGGTTCCGCCTTTGGAGCAGGCAAGCAAACCTGTAAATGCCGCAGCAATCAGTACAATTTTTGTTTTTCCTCTCATATTAATGCAGTAAATCTACAATTCTTTTTTTTCGCCGCCGGAGATAAGATTGGAAAAGAAATTCGATTTCTCCAATTCCTCTATATCGCTCAGTTCCAGCTCAAGAGCCCTGGTGCTCAGAAAAATCTCCACCAGCGAAATGATCAGCGAGGCGAGCAGGCTGAGCAGGCTGGCTGCGAAAATATACTCGGCGGATTTCAGCCATCCCTTATAAATACTGAACATGCAAACCACACAGCATAGAAAACTGAACACTCCCAGTGCCTGCATCATCCGGATATAGTTGATCCTCTTCTTCAGATTTTTCAGTTGTTGCAACAATACCTTGTTTTGCTTGCCGCTGATATACTCATCGTGTAATTTCCTTATCAGGTTGGCTATGGCCAGGAAACGGTTGGTATAGGCCAGCAGCAGCAGGGTGATGGCCGGGAACAGCAGCGCCGGTGTGTTGAAGTTGATTTCCATGCTGCAAGTTAGTCTTTACTGTAAAAACCACAGAGATACAGGAGGTATTGCGCAGAGACCCGGTGCTGTTTATTCTCTTTTGCTCCACTCCGTGAAAAAAAACTATGTGCCCCTCTGTGGTTATCTTAAAGAAAACGGAACATTAATTTTCACTGAAAAATTTCTTCCGGTATTAAAAACACCTGCCCTGCCTGTTACTAAGTTTGCAGCTGTGTATTTCAGCCGGCTCAGGTGGCTTTGCCATGCCAGATCCCCGAGATTGGTAACAGCAAGATGAACACTAAACAGGATTTTCTTTCTGCCGTTGATGATATCAGCGCCTGCTCCTGTATTAATAAGTGTATAGCCCGCTGTTTTAGTTTCCGTATCAAACCCTGTAAAAGGATTGTTTCGTGCAAATGTTCTGTCGGCCTCCAGCTTCAGGTAAACATTTGTGAAAGATTTACCTGCTTTTAAAAAATCAGCTTTCAATTCACTTACCAGCCTTGCTGCCGGAATCAGCGGCAGGTTTTTACTGCCATCAATGGCTTCATCAAACCTGCCCCTGACAAAAGAAAGAGTATTTTCAAAATGCAACCAGTCCAAAGGATGCGGATGAATATCAAAGTTCACTTCAAGGCCGCCCAGCCTGGCATCATGCTGGTTGAATCGGAAAGTTTGCAAATCCTCCCCATTTACATTAGTTAATGAATCTCCCCCGAAAACCGATTTGAGTTTGCGGTAAAAGATAAAATCATTTATCCTGTTGTAAAAAGCGGAAAAAGCAAGACTAAAATGTTCATAATTCAGTTCAATTCCCCTATCCGGTTGCAGGCTGGTTTCTGATTTCAATTGCTGCCCGCCATGTTCGAAACGGTTAGTGCCTTCATGTGCGCCGTTACTGGCCAGTTCAGCCAGTGTTGGCGCCCGGAAACCACGGGCAATATTGGCTTTTAGTGTTAGCTTGTCAGAAGCTTCATAACTTATTCCGGCGATCCCGGAGATATTGGCAAATGAACGGGTGAAAGCGGTAAACCTCACTTCGGTTCCTTCCATAAAAGCTTTGGAGTTTACCGATCGGTTATCAAACCGCAGCCCGCCGCTGAATGTGGCCTTTTTGAAAAACCGCTGCGTATAGATAAAGCCGCCGATATCAAACAGGTTGTACTCCGGGATCAGCATTTCGCTGCCTTTGTTTTGGTTTTGCTGCTGCATCCCGTTTATGCCAATGCTGGTATGCCATTCCTTTATCTCCGGCAATTGCCACTGCAGGTTGTAGTTGAACGCCCTGAGGTTGAAAAACAATTCTCTCTCATCAGGCTCTTCCGGGTTGCCGAATTCTTTGCGCTGGTTGTTCTGAAAGGCAAGATTAATTTTCAGCCTGCTTTTTTTAATGGCAAAAATGTTATCGGATACAATCCGGGTATGCTGTATATTTTGCCGGGGTACAAACAATTTTCTTGAATCGAGATCATCCCCTGTGGCAATCCTTTCCAATGGCGAACCGGCAAACAAAATAAACCTCCCCGTTGCATCATCCCGGTCGCCTTCCACCAGCCCCGGGTTTTGATTAAAATGGCTGACGATAAGATGGCTGTAGCCCCAGCTTTTGTTCAGCCGAAGTATCCGCCGAAGTTTTTTTCATTGAAGCGGGAGTTCAGCACTTTGCCGTCGTATTTGTTTTTATAATCCCCGGCTGATCTGTAAGTGCCATACATATTCCAGTTGAGACCATTTTTGTTTCCTGAAATATTTCCATTCACGGCAAACAACCCGTTATTGCTCTGATAATTGGCGAGGATATTACCTTTCACCGTTCCTTCCGCCGCCGGTGTGTTAGTGATGAAATGGATAACCCCCGCCAGTGCATCGCTTCCGTACATCAGTGAAGCGGGGCCTTTTAGTACTTCTGCCCTTGTCACACTCATTTCGTCTATCTCCATACCATGTTCATCGCCCCACTGATGGCCTTCCTGGCGAACGCCGTCATTCACCGTCACCACCCTGTTGTAACCAAGCCCCCGGATAAATGGTTTTGAAATGGCCGGGCCGGTGGAGAGTTGTGAAACGCCGGGTATATGTGTCAGCGCATCTATAATATTTGAAGATTGGGTTTGTAATAAGGCCGCTTTGCGGATGGATGCAACGGGCACCGGCGCTTTGCGGATGCTGGTGACGCCTGCCACATCGGTTACAATCACACCCTGGTTTTCCAGCACCACAGTTGACAGCAAAAAGTTTTTCTCTGTATCGGCGTTTAGTTCAATATGTTCTACCAATGTGCTGTAACCGGTATGGGAATCCTCAATCACATGATGACCATCAGGGATATTGGTCAGCAGGTACCTGCCATCAGCCCCGGCTGATGTGCCCATTTTATCATCTGCAAGGTAAACAGTGGCGCCGGGCAGCGGTTCGCCGGTGGCGGCATCGGTTATTTTGCCTGAGAGAGTTACTTTAACTCCATTGCTTACCGCAACAGAATCGGAAAGATTTGTTTTTGCCGGTAAAAACTTTACCGGGAGCAGTAACAAAAAAATCAAAACTACTTTTTTCATCCTCGAATTTGTTGACACAGCAAAACACTGTGAATGAATAATAAAGTGAGTAACAACAGCCGGTACTGCGGCTATACCATGAAACATGGTTCAACAAGCGAAAGGAGGTCCCCGTTCAGACAGGCAAGATGGTGAGAACTGTAAATAAAAGAATGATGGGGCAATTGTGAAGTCAATAGTTTGTGCTGCTATTACAGGTATTTCCGGCTGAGCGGGCAGTCCGGCGCCGGGGGTTAGTTGAAAATCGCAGATGATACAGGATGATTCTTTTTGCAGGGAGGCTTGTTCCTGCTGTGCTGCGTTTTTAATAGTTGGCGGGTGACCGTGTGCATTTTTCTCAGCCAGTATAACTACAAGGAGGGCAAGCAACATGGCTGCAATCCCTTCTTGCTATTTATATGGAGATGGAACAATGAAACAAAAGTAGGTTTTTCTTGATATTTGCAACATTGATTCAATAAATATCAGTTTAATCTTTCCCGGAGAGCCGGGGTCATAAGGTTTCTTTACCTACTACTTCTTTGTTTCGATGATTGGTAGTAAATTGTAACACTGAAAACCAACCGTATGCAACTGCAAATCCGCATTACCGGAATTCTGGCGCTGACAGTTCTTTTTATTGTTGCCTGCAACAAAAAAGACAGCACGCCCCCCCCCCCGCCGCCCGACCCCTGTGCTGGTGTAAGTTACACCGTGGATTATATTAAAACAGAAGCGATTGGCACATCCAACAACGGCAGTATTACCATCAATTCACCGGTGGGTGATACCATTACTTATAAAATAGGCAGCGGCGCTTACCAGGCTTCCAATTTTTTCAACAACCTGGCCCCCGGCAATTATGTAATTACTGTAAAGAACCAGAAGAACTGCACCGATACGGCACAGATAACGATACTGAATTACGGGCCAAAGTATGCATTGGTGAAGCAACTTATCCTTGGTTATTGCGGCCCCTGCCACCTGAATGGTGCGATGACTGGCGGCAAAAATTTTGACACCGATGCCAGTATTGTTGCCAGTTGGGACAGGATAAAGGCCCGTGCCGTGGATAATCTTCCTTCGCAAATGCCTGCGCCGCCTAATGCCATGCTTACCGGCCCGGATAAACAAAAGATTGTGGATTGGGTGAATGCCGGGCACCGGCAGAGTGATTGATGACTTCCATCTTTGAGAATACCCCAACGAAAAACGGAAGCCCCCGAAGGATGACATAGGGAAAATAAAGCACCTGCTCCAAAAAACAAATCAGATAAAGCCTATTGCGTCAGCGAAATCCGCACCTGCAAACCACCCCTTGTATTAGTGATGGGGAAGGCATTGCTGATCTTGGGTATAGTGCGGTTTTGCTCAAAATAGAGTTTCATGCTCACCCGGTTGTTCACCACATAATCTATGGATGGCGCAATGCGGATCACTTTTTGCCCGGCCGTTCCAAAGGAAGTACGCTGGTCAAGCTTACTATTCGCTGTGGCATCATCCCGCAGGCTGAAATCGCAGCGGATGGTCACATCATTGTCCATCTTGCCTTTCATAAAAGGCAGTTTTTTAATTAATGGCAACCCTTTCTGTCTCCAGTTAAAACCGAAGGTCACTTCGGTAGAGCGGTTTTCGGCCAGCTGGTAATCAATCAGGCTCAGGCTTAGCTGGCGGCGCTTGTTGAATTCAAACCGGGTGCTGAGCTGGTTGGTAAAAGTGACATCCACTTCGATCAGCGGATCGAATGCTTCCTGTATGGTGATATTGGGAACTAAGAAGTAAGGAATAAAATTACCCGTGAGCGGATCCCTGAAGAACGGATAGCCAATACGCAGCGGGTCGGTGAACAACAGCGCTGTATTAAAACTGTTCATGCTGAAAGTGCTGTGATAACCGTGGCGGATACTGAAGTTGGTGAAAATCTTATCCAGGCCGGGTATTCTTGACAAGCCGTTATAGGTTATCGTCCAGTTGGGTTTAGGAAGAATGCCGGAGAACGGGTTGGAACGGATATTGGGATTGCTGTTCTTTGCGATGTTCACACTCATCGGGTCTTTATTGGTGTAGGCGGCAATAAAGGCCGGTATCACCACATCCTGTGCATAGCGGCCATATCCCTGGAAGTATCCGGGGTCGTTGGGGTCAGGTGTTCCGCCCTGGTAATTGTTCAGGCCGGACAGCCTTTTTGAAAGAATGGCCCTGTTGTTCTCAAATGTTTTGAATGTTTCTGAGATCACATTCGGGTCAAATTTGGTGAACAGGGTCTGGAAGGCAATATAGCTTACGGAGAAACTGCCCAGTGCATAGGGGTTCAGTCTTGTCAAACCCACATTGTCAAACTTGCTGGTGTCTTTGTACAGTTCAGAGTATTGCTTATCAAATGTCTTATCAAGGTTGATGTCAATATTAAAGTCACGGAAGGGGCTTACCTGTGCGGTGATGTTCAGCCGCTGGTTGTAGCGCTGCTGGATTAACCTGCTTACTAATGTATCGGTTGACAACAATCCCTTGGCGCCAAAATTATTGATCCAGTTGGTGTCGGGCTGGTAGCCGAAGATATAACGGAAGCCTGGCTGCCCGCTCTTCAGGTTATAGCCAAGCACATGGGTGCTGTCCATATAGCCGGGCAAGGTGGTTCCAAAATCTTCGGTGTACTGAATGCCCACCCTTTTCACGGCGGTGGCAATACGCAGGAAGAATTTCGGCACGGCGCCCACCTGCGGCAGCTGGTTGGGGTCTTTTTTCTGTTTTACTTTTTTCTCTTTCTTCTTCTTCGGCTTTTTGATCTTGATGATCTTGCCTTTTTTATTACGGATAGTATCCGGTTTGGCAGTAACTGACTGGCTGCCCTGCTGCTGCTGGTCAATGCCGGCCTGCTGATCCGGCTGTCCCGTGCCCTTGAAACCGCCGTCTTTATTGTCGCCGCTTTTCTTTTCATCCCCTCTTTTATTATCCCCTTTTTTACTGTCGCCTTTGCTGCCGCCGCTTCCACCGGTTTTTGCAGGGGGAGGAAGATTGGTATTCACTGCCCGCAACAGCCGCCATTTGTTATAGAGTTCTTCAAACTTCAGTTCGCCATTAATCGTTTTCGTCTGTGTGTTGGAAAGGGTATGGCCCAGGTTTATCTCCGCTGTACGTTCCAGCAGCGATGCAGCCAGCCAGTTGTATTTAGTATTGTAGCTTGCCCGAAGGGTTGTCCAGTTCAGCAAAGGAATTTTTTGGGTGGGCACATTGTAGGTCAGCGTCAGCTCCTGCCGGTAATTGGTATTCCTTCCGCCTTTAAAAACATTATTGCGTACACTGTCTTTCTTGGTCCTGGTATCAATACGTCCAATGGGTTCGTCTATCCGGGCGAAGTTGGTGGCGCTGAAATCAATATTGATGGACTGGGTAAGCGGCCACTGCAGGATATAATACCTGTCGAAAGTAAAATACTTGTTGTAAGTTTCGGGTATTCTATAAGGCCCGCCGCCCACATTGCGAAGACGGGTGGCGCCAAACTGGCGGAACAGATCGGCCCTGAAGGCAATCTGCGACGGCACATAGTTAAAATTGAAATCTTTTACCAGCGACAGCCAGGGTGATTTTGATTTAATCAGTTTTTTAAACGGCACAATGGGTTTGCCCTGCGGCGCATAGGTGTAGCCCAATGCCCCTCTTGTACGCCGAAGCTCGTCTTTTTCGATCAGCGGGTTGTGGTTCAGCGTTTGGATGTACGAATAGTTAAAATCAAAATTGGTCACACTCCATATTTTGGGTCGCTTGCCGTCGGTCTTTATTTTGCGAACATTGGTCAGGTTCACTGTTTTAATGGTGGTGACATCCTGCGCATCATTGCGGATAGAATCTTTTTTATCAGCGGGAGTTTCTTTCAGTTTTTCTTTCAGTTTTATATCGAGATCGTAGGGATCATATTCAGGCGTGCTGCTGCGGTAGCTGATACCGGCATACAGGGGTATCTGCAACCCTAATTTTTTCGGCAGCAGTTTACCGGCTTCAATAGTTGCGGAGGCATCCACCGTGTAAACATCTTCCCGGCTCCGTTCATTCACTCTTTGCTCCAGGGTGCCAAAGCCGCGGGTGCGGGCCGTACCGGCCACGGTGAGTGTTCCGAGATCAGCAAGCCTGAAATCTATTCTTGCATTGGCAGCCCATCCTCCTTTTTCATCCAATTGTGAGAGGCGCAGTTCATTAAACCATACTTCGGTGCAAAGGCTTTCCTGGTTCAGGTTTTCCACTCCCAGCAGCATGCCCCGCACTTCGCCCAGGTTGGGATTGCCGAGTATGGCATAGGTTCTTCCGTCAGGCATTATTTCCTTGAAATACATAGAGGGTGATGCCCCCTGCCTGTTCCGTTTCGATTTCAGGGTAGTGAGGATGTTCAGATCAAAATCAAGATAGTTTTCCTCAGGCCAGATCTTTAAGCTGTCGGTTTCGCTAAAATCGGTAATGCGCAGCGGTATCTTTATTTCATAATAGTTGCCGGAAAAATCATTGCCGATGCGGATAACGGCATTCAGGTCGCCAAATGCCACAGGCGTGTAATTTCTTACCGACTCTGCATGGATGAACATCTGCAGCCTTTTATATTGCCGCATGTCCAGGTTCATCGTTTTGAAAACGCCGCGGCCATCATTTTGACTCAGTCCGCAGACCTGCACACTGATGGCCTGCTCATTCAGAAACAGGGGCACATTGTTATTGCTCAGTTGCTGCTGCCGTTCAATACCCGGCGGTATGCGATAGACAATGGGCTGGCGCTGGTCGTTCTCTTCAATATTAACCGCCAGGGTCTTTACCGTAGTGGGGTCGGGTGAAGGCAGCCGGGTGTACAGGCCTGTGGTGTCAATTTCATAGCGGTATTTTCTCCATTGGTTGCGGATGAGTTCCAGCTTGCCAAAACGCATCACCACCGAATCGTCAAAGCCTGTTACAAACATGCGGATGAAGCGGATGGATTTAAAGTCGGGTATATTGCCCACCTTCAACTGGTACTGGTCAACAGGTATGCGGAAAAGGAACCATTTTTCAGAAAGAGGCTGATTATCCGCTGTGGTCACATTTACTGTTCTTACATCGGTTATGAAGTTAGTAATCCCGACCCCCATGTTAGGTGTAATATCCACTTTGTACTGGAAGTATTCTTCCACTTCATTCATGGTATTGTCCCTGTTCAGTTCTTCCTGATCGGGGTACTGGGTAAAGGCATTAAAGAATTCGGTATTGTTTTCTGACACCGGCGAATTGCCATGCGGGTTGTTGATGTTCTTATAGCGTTCAAGGATGCCGGCAACGGTTCCCTGGTCGAAGGAAGGGTCACGGTAAGCTTTGAAGTTATCGCCTGAAGGATCGGCTGATGCTTTTTGGTAGATCGCTGAACCGGTACCAAAATTGGTCTGCAGTGCTGTGAGATAAGATGCAAATTTTACTTTCTCATCCACGTCCTGCAATCCGTCAAAACCGACATCTTGCAGTGGTCTGTCGGCAGGTTCATTGCTGAAGGCGTTGGTTACCTGCAACGGATTGGCCGGTACCCTTCCCCAAACCGTATTGTTATCAACAGGAGTACCCGGGTTGGCCGTGGTGGGCAGGCCATTTTCATAAAGCCTCTTGCCATCCCGCAACACATCTTCTGAAATATTACCCAGGTTGAAGTATAACTGGCCACCGTTGGGATTGGCTGTATTTTTTGTAAAGGGATCTTTCAGCCAGAATTCAATGAATTCGATATTGCTGGTTTCAAAATCGGTCTGATCGATATTGCGCATCAGCCCACCCCATGCCTGGCGGGGGTTCAGCAATGTGCCGTTGGCGTTCACCCTTGTATTGGATGTTTCAAAATTGTAAGGGCCTTTTTCTTTCGGATAAAAAGCCAGATCGAAGGTGGTGAGCAGCCCTTCGCCAAACTGGGTAAATTGTTTTGGAAAGACCTCCCTTCTCAGCACCTGCCTTGTTTCGGGTTTGGAAAGTTCGGCAAGGTTATTCTGCAGCGGGTTATTGTTGCTTCTTTTTTCCTGCAGGTTGGGTTCAATATTATACCAGGCTATTCTTGCCCTGTTGTATCCGCTGCGCAAATCATTATTCAATGCTGATTCAGGAAAAAGAGGAGCTGTGCCGTTAAGGTTATTATTTCCCTGCGGAACGGAAGCCAGCGTCCAGCTTATCAGCGGAAAGCGGATATCAATATTGGCACGGGTGCCTTCAAAGTCGTCAACATACACCTGACCGCCTTTATCTTTTTTGCTTGAATTAATTTGTTTGGCATGTCCCGGATCCAGCAATGCAGCTTCTGCTGTTGCTGTTATTGAAGACATGGCCCTGGTGGAATAGAAGGGAAGCTTGTCCAACCATTTGGTGAGGCGGGGCAGGTTATTGCGATAGTCCACATCCACGCCATACATAGTGTTTTTTATCGGGTCTTCGCCATACAGTTGTTTAATGAAGAAAGGCCGCTCCCCCAGCTTTACAATCGTACCGCCGAGAGTAAGTTTTTTACTGGCGAGATAATCCAGCCGCAGCCCCATATAATTTTTTTGCTGAAAGCCGAAGGCCTGGTTGTTTTCATAATTAATGCTGACAGGAATACCCGAATTCAGCACCGCCTGGTTGGTGACACGGAGTGTGCCGAGGTCGTAGTTGATTTCATAGTCCACATTTTCCTGCAGCACCTGACCATTGGCTGTAACGGTTACTGAGCCTCTCGGAATATTAAAACCCAACTGGTACTCACCCGAGCCGGTGCCGGGCAACCCGCCCTGGCCTGGAGTATTTCCAAAACCGCTGCCCGCCCCGGTGCCGGATGACCTGGAGCGGCCGGTTATCTTAAAGCGGTTCAGGTTGGCAAATGTTTGGGCGATGGCTTTGATGGTATCATATAAAGGATAAAAGAGGTACTGCTCCCGCAATGCCTGGCTGGCATACACATAATCAAGGTCATGCCCGAAAGGTTCCAGTACGGGAAACACAATGCGGCTTTGCGATGAGATGACCGTAAAGCCTTCCACAAAATCGAATACCCCGTCGGGCTGCGGGTCGTTCTGGTTATTCAGCCTGTCAAGGTTGACAAGCGAAATTATCGGCTGCCCTTTGTAGGGATCACTCACATCGTTGGGCGGCAAATATCTTTTTTCGCCAAGGCTGGGTTCTTCATAGGTCAGGTTGAGCTGGAAATCCTGCCTTTCCAACTGGCCATAGCCTACGGAATACACATTTTTCATCATCAGCTCCCAGACAGGAAGATTGGTACGCTGCGAAGTAGCTTTTAATAATTTCAGGAACAAAACTCTTTGGGAGGCGCCGGTGGTATCGGGCGGCACATCCTGCGAAAACTCACCCACCTGGAAAGTGCGGCCATTGTAGGTGTACTGAAAGGCTATACCCAATACCTCATCGGGCTGCAATGGCTGGTTCAAAGAAAGAAAACCGATTTGAGAATTAAAATAATAATCCGTTGGCTGCAGCTTACGGGCAAATGTTTTTTCAAAATCCTGCACCGGCAGCAGGCCGAAATTTGTGAGCTCGTTCTGCACCAGCGTGGAGTTCCTGAAATTGGGGCTCAGGTTCAGCGCTGCATACAGGTTGTTGGCATCGTTGCGGGGCAGTTGTTCGCCGCTGCCGGTGAGCAATGGTGTGCGGTAAGGGTTTCTTTCCCCCAGGTCCATAAAGGCCACAACATCCCTTGTGTCGGTAGTGGCGCCGGTGCGGTTGGTCACCCATACTTCTACCCGCAGTATCTGCACCCTTGAGTTCACCACCGGCAGTTGTTTCATCGCCGTGTTGTAATTGTTGCGGAAATATTGTGACATGAGGAAGTGCCGGTTCTCGTCATATTCATCGGACCGCAGGGTAAATGCCTGGGCGGCCGTCCCTCCCTGCAGGTTCTGCGTCTGCCGCTGCGATTGCTGATTGGCAAGTACCATTGTTGCAAACAGTTTTCCAAACTGCATTTGTGTTTTTACCCCAAACAATGACTGGGCGCCGGGTATCAGTGTTCCTTTGGTGGGAAAATTGGTATTGCCTGCCTGGAACTCTTTGACGATGTCATCATCCTTTCCTTTGAAATCCAGTTTCAGCTGGTTTTCAAAATTGAAATTGGCCAGTGTGTTATAGTTGATGGGCAGTTTCAGTTTTTCGCCGATGCTGGCATCCACCTGCAATTGCGAGTTCATGTTGAAATCGAATCCGCCTTGTTTTCTGGCTCTTTCAGGAAGAGTGGGGTTTTTAATATTCTGTCCCTGGTAACCGGCAAGCATTTCCACATACCCGGTAGGCCTGATGTCAATTTTCACTTTCCCGTCCGGCCCCACTCCCATGATACGGTTGAACCAGTCGTTGGATACTTTGAATTTTGGTTTGAACAACCGCCTGTTCATATTGGCGAGCAACTGGGATCTTTTTTTGAAATAATCCCTTTCATCTTTTTCTCCCTGCAGGCGCAGGAATTCTTCCATGGAGAAAGAAGCCGGGGTGCGGTAATAACTATTGCCTATTTTTTCAACGATGTAATACTGTTTAGTCTTTGGATCGTATTCAATGGTCCGTTTGAGATAAGAAGTGTCCCTGAAATCAAACGAATTCCTGTTGGGGTATGAGTAGGGGTCGCCCCGCCTGTCGGTAAGCGGATAGCGGGTAGTGTCGGCGGCAAATTTTTTCTTCTCCGGCGGGTTGGGGGTATCTTTTCCAGCATTGGCCCGGGTGGCGAAGACTGGAAGCATGGCTATACATACCAGAATACGGCGGATATAGGCAGTTAAAAGATTCAATCTGTTTTCTCTATCAATTAGTTTCCAGCAAAATCGGGTCAGAGTGTACGGAGTGCTAATTTAACCAGTTCCTCAACAGGTATATTGGAATTGTCCGCCAGTACCTTTTCGATGGCCTGTCCGGCTGCCTGCCGGTTGATGCCGAGGGCGGTTAAGGCATTTAACGCATCCTGATGCAAAGTATTGTTTTTCATGGGAAAATTATTTGTTTCGGAGCTGTATTTTGATAATTTATCTCTCAGTTCCAGTACCATTCTTTCGGCTGTTTTTTTACCAATTCCTTTTATCCCTTCCAGCGTCCGGCTATCTCCGAGGACGATGGTTTTTGCCAGTTCGTCAGGTTTCATATATGACAAGATAACCCTTGCCGTAGATGCACCGATTCCGGACACCGTCAGCAGTTGCAGGAACATTTCTTTTTCTGCCACATCAAAAAAACCATATAAAATATGGGCATCTTCCCGGATAAGCAGGCAGGTGTGCAGTGTTCCGCTTTTAAGGCTTTGAATTTTAGAATAGGTGTTCAGGCTTATCTGAACTTCGTAGCCTACCCCATTCGCTTCCACATGAACCACCGCCGGGCTTTTGTGCACAAAATCTCCTTTGAGGTAAGCGATCATAGGCTGCAATATAGGAGGCAATCGGCAATTGACAATAAGCAACAGACAATAGATCCCAGATGGATTTCTGAATGTGAATCAGAAGAAGGGAGTTTTTGAGGTTCCTGTTTCATACCTCTGACCTCAGACCTCCTTAACTTTGTACACTTTTATTTTAATATGACTGCTGTATGAATAAAAAAATCACCGCCGCTATCACGGCTGTTGGCGGATATGTTCCCGAAGACAGGCTGACCAATTCTGACCTGGAGAAGATGGTGGACACTAATGATGAGTGGATACGCACCCGAACCGGCATTACTGAAAGAAGGATACTGAAAGGCGAAGGACTTGCCACATCGGATATGGTAGTGCCTGCGGTAAAACAATTATGTGAGAAAAGAGGTATCAGCCCCGAAGAAATTGACTGCCTGATTGTGGGCACCGTTACCCCCGATATGGTTTTTCCTGCCACGGCCAATATTGCCTGCGATAAACTGGGCGCAAAGAACGCCTGGAGTTTTGATGTATCTGCTGCCTGTTCGGGTTTCTTATATACACTAACACTCGGCGCTACGCTGATAGAAAGCGGCCGTTATAAAAAAGTGGTGGTGTGCGGAGCCGATAAGATGAGTGCTATTGTGGATTACCAGGACCGGGCTACCTGCATTATCTTTGGCGATGGCGCCGGCGCAGTATTGCTGGAGCCAAACCATGATGGATATGGGGTGCTCGACAGTATTTTGAGAAGTGATGGCAGCGGCTGCCAGTTCCTTCACATGAAAGCTGGCGGCTCCAAAAAACCCGCCAGCATAGAAACGGTAATGGCTAAAGAACATTATGCTTACCAGGAAGGACAGGCTGTTTTTAAGTTTGCAGTAAAAGGTATGGCTGATGTAAGCGCTGAGCTGTTAGAAAGAAATAACCTGACGGGTGATGATATTGCCTGGCTGGTGCCACACCAGGCTAACTTACGCATTATTGATGCCACGGCTAACCGCATGGGCCTGCCAAGGGAAAAAGTGATGATCAATATTGAGAAATACGGCAACACTACAGCCGCCACCATCCCCCTGTGCCTGTGGGAATGGAGAAACCAGCTGAACAAGGGCGATAACATTGTACTGTCCGCTTTTGGCGGTGGTTTTACCTGGGGCGCCACCCTGGTGAAGTGGGAGTATTAGTGAATCAGCACCAGTTTTTCCGCTCCCCATTTATTATCTGCTGTAATGTATTTCACCAAGTAAGTTCCGGAAGGATACCTTCCTATATCCACCTGCCATCTTCTTTTTTTATCCGCTGCAGCAAGACGCATCAGTATCTTACCGGTAAAATCTGCAATAAAGATTTCTCTTATGTCTTTTTTACTTTCAATTGTAAACAGGCCGGAAGTAGGATTGGGGTAAAGTTTTACGGAAAGAATGTTCTCCGGTTGCTTCACTGGTTCCTGTATGCTGTTCTTTTCATCCACCGCACAATCTTTTGCATAGAGGCACTGGCCGATGATACGCTGGAGTAAATTGCCCAGCAGTTCCACTTCATACTTATCTGTGGTAGGTTCAATATGATTGTTGCCCACACCGCTGTGGTTGGTTAGAAAAGCATAGGTACCGTTGGTGGCCAGCGCCATTGACCGCAACAAAAACTCGGTTGACTTATCGGTGCCGCTGCAAGCCAACGGAACAATACGAATTCCTTTGGCAGCGGCCTTCAGCGTCAGTTGTCTTATTCTCTCTTTTGCTTCGTTGTGAGGAGGAGCATCCAGTATCAGAAAAAGAAGCCTCGTCCTTGCATCCGGGTTCCAATCCAAACTGTCAAGCGCCATGCTGAGTGCATCATCCACGGCTTCGGGTGTATCACCCCCGCCGCCGGCTTTTTGCAGCCTGATGAAGTTGAGTGTTTTCAGCAGGTCGTCATGGAAGGCCACTTTCTTAGCAAGGTATTCGTCGCCTTTATCCCGGTAGAAAACAGATGCGGCCCTTAGTGAAAGCGATTGATACTTTTCCATCGTATTCCGTATCACATCTTCCAGTTCCAGTTTTAAAAACTCTATTTCATCCCCCATGCTGCCGGTGGCATCCACTACAAAGGCAATATCTACATCGGAAGTAACGCCACAGACACGGTCAACCGTCAGCAGGTTTACCCCGTTGGTGAATACAGCAGGATGTTGTACCCTGTTACCAAAGCGGTCAGCAATGAAATAATCATCCGTTTTCAGGGTATCCCTGAAAAACCCGGCCCAAAGTTCTGCCTTGCCTGTATTATCAGTAAAAGCTTTCCACACGGTATCGGTTGTTTCTTTCCTGACGAGGTAAACAGCTTCATTGATGAGTGCATTGAATTTCTTGTCCGTCAGCTGCACACTGTAGCGCTTGTTGGGCATCATGCCCCAGAAATTGCCCATGGATTTGAACTCATTTTCGGTGTATTCCTCCCACATTTTCCATTTATTGAAATCGTTCACTTCTCCTGCCGTGAGTATCCTTGATTTGGCAGCGGCGCCGGTGCGGGGGCTTATATTGGTGTCAGCAAAGAAAAATTTCAGACTCCCGGCATCCCGGCTGAGTGCGTCATAATAAAGACCTCCGGCGGGTGCTGATTTGTCTGCACTTTTGTAAGTGGAAGAACCCCTGATCCTGATACCTGATGCCCCTGTAACTTCCACCCCGGAAGCTTTTCCTGCCAAAGCTTTGTCAAGGGCGGTCGGTCCGTCTGTATCGTCTCCCAATGATAATTCTTCCCGGCTTACTGTAGTGCTTGATGTAGTCTTCATACTTCTTTTCATCCCGTAGCCTGATGTCACAACCACCTCACTCATTTCCTTTCTTGCATTGAGCAGCACCACTTCAAAATTGGGGTCCTTGATATTTTTTTCAGTGATGACAACTTTATAGGGCTCATAGCCCGCAGCAGAGAAAACAAGGGTGTCGGGCAGTTTGGTTGCCACGATCTTAAATGTACCATCTGCATTTGTGCTGATACCATTGGCCTTGTTCTGAAACCGGACAGAAACCCCTGCCGCCTCATCGCCGCTTTCGGTCATCACCCGGCCATTTAATAGTTGGGAAAAAACAAAACAGGGGGAAAATAAGATAACGGTTAGTAAGGGTATCAGCTTCCTCATAGCAAGTATTTTACTGTCTGATGAAGGAAGGAAAAGGTTTACATAAGAAAAGCCAATTATTTTTTGCCCCGGCTCCAGATGATGAAGTCGGTGGCAGGGAGTTTTTCCACCCCAAGCTGCCGCAGCATGTTGATGAGCTGCCCCCGGTGGTAAGTGCCATGGTTGAACACATGATGGATCATCTGCCAGACTGGCTGTTTGAATGCGGTGCCGTCGAAAGTTTTATATTCGAAAACATGGTCCAGGGCCAGGTCTGATGCGCTGGTTATCCATTCTTCCCATAGCCTGGACTGGCTGCTCAATCCATTTGAAACATCTCTCATGCTGCCAATGAAATTCTCACTGGGTCTGATAATCCTTTCATGCAGCTTCATCCGCTGCCACCAGATGCTTTCTGCATCCCACATATGCAGTACAGTTTTGTACAGGCTGCTGAAACTGCTGGCTATTTCTGTTTTTTGTTTTTCTTCCGGCTGCAGCAGAATGACATCGGTTATTTTCTGGCTGGCCCAAATATTATAAGTAGCGTACTGTTTCAGCAGTTCTTTCATACCCCTATCCCCTAAAGGGGTATTTTTGGTGAACAATAGCTATTGAACGCATAGGAATATGAAAATTTAATCTTCAGGATAAATATCGTTAACAAAACTACTAAAATGAATAAAAATTTCCCCCTGACCGGATGGGGCTCGGTAGCTGTACATGGCGGACATAGACAGGACCCGATGTTTGCCCACCAGGTGCCTGTCTATGCCAGCAGTACCTATGTGTATGATACCGCAGAACAGGGCATGCGCCGCTTCAGCGGGCAGGAAGAAGGATACATCTACAGCCGCTGGGGCAACCCCACCATGACAGAAGCCGAGGAAAAGATAGCTGCACTTGAAACTTTCGGCCTGAACATGGAAGTAAAAGGCATTCTGCATGCCTCAGGTATGGCTGCTATCTCCACCCTGATGCTCTCAACATTAAAACCGGGTGATAAGATTTTGACCCATTATTCGTTGTATGGCGGCACCAATGAACTGGTAAATAATATTCTGCCCGGTTTAAACATCACGGCAGTTATAGCCGATCTCAGAAATCTGAACACAGCAGAAGCAAACCTGAAAGCTGACCCGGCGATCAAAATGATGTACTTAGAGACTCCGGCCAATCCCACCATCCAGTGTGTGGACCTGGATGAACTGGGCCGGCTTGCCAAACAATACCATTGCATTGTAGCCTGTGACAATACATTTGCCACGCCGTACCTGCAACAACCATTTCAATATAATGCTGATTTTATCGTTCACTCCACCACTAAATTTTTAAACGGGCATGGCACCGCCATCGGCGGTATTCTTTTAGGAAGGGATGTAGAGTTCATGAAAACGCATTGTACCAAAGTACACCGGCTGCTGGGCGGCAACTCCAATCCCTTTGATGCTTTTCTGCTGATACAGGGAATGAAAACTTTGGAACTAAGGATGGAGCGTCATTGCCACAATGCGATGGAAGTGGCTCATTTTTTAGAGACTCATCCCGCTGTGGCAAAAGTGAACTATACCGGGCTTAGCAGCCACCCCGACCGGTACACAGCCATGAAGCAGATGCGACACCCGGGCGCCATGCTGAGTTTTGAACTAAAGGGGGGATTACAGGCGGGGATTGATTTTATGAACAAGCTGAAAATGTGTGTACGGACAGTTTCCTTAGGAACCTGTGATACCCTGCTCTCCCATCCTGCTTCGATGACGCATTACAGTGTACCAAAAGAAGAGAAAGAAAAATATGGCATTACCGAAGGACTAATTCGGATGAATGTGGGAATAGAAAATTTGCAGGATATTATTACAGACTTAAACCAGGCGGTCCCCTAAATCCCCCGCTGAGGGAATTTAGTAGCCTAAGGATTGAAGTACATTAAAAAATTAAAATGAGTATAACAATCAGAAGAGCAGTAAAGGAAGACTGCCCGAGGCTTTTAGAGCTGATAACCGAACTGGCTATTTATGAAAAAGCGCCAGATGATGTTACCGTTACTTTAGAACATTTTACCGAGAGTGGTTTTGGGGAGAAGCCGGTCTGGTGGGCATTTGTGGCTACCTCATCCCCCAGCCCCTTCTCCACAAGTGGAGAAGGGGAGGTTCCCCTCTCCGCTATGCGGAGAGGGGTCAGGGTTGAGGTCGTTGGTTTTGCCTTATATTATATCCGCTACTCTACCTGGAAAGGTCAGGCCATGTATCTGGAAGATATTATTGTAACGGAATCGGCAAGAGGGAAAGGAATTGGAAAACTTTTAATGGACCGGCTGATTGAAGAAGCCAAAGAAAGAGGACTGAAAAGAATCGTTTGGCAGGTGCTGGAGTGGAATGAACCGGCTATCAATTTTTATAAAAAGTATAATGCTGAGCTGGACGGGGAGTGGCTGAACTGCCGGATCTATGTTTAAATTATCTCCCAGTTTTCAATCCCCCCCTTTTTTATCCTGAACAGCGAATGTGGTTTTAGAGAACCGGCTGATTTTACCTGTTTAAATTTTTCCGGGTCCCTTGTTTTTAATTTCTTCAGCAAATATTTTGCTTCGTAGCTCAGCTGTCCCTTAGTAACAGTAAGTGTTGATTTTTTATAATATGCGGCGATTTTTGAAGCGTCGAAATTATCATTTCTTGTTTGAGCCGCCAGTAACACAAAAGAGAGGTAATGATTGATTGCATTAACAGGGTTTTTCATTTTTTTAAAACCGGTTCAGCTGCGGATGATTTTTATACCCGGTTGTTTTGCCCTGCAGTACATGCCTGGCCAGCAGTGCATCCCTCCAGAGGGCCACAAGTCCTTTTGTATCTAAATACTTTGGATGTAACGACCAGATTCGCATAAAGGAAACTAACTTACTCCTGATATTTCCATCGTCTTATCAATCTTCTGTACCAGGCCCTGCAATATTTTACCGGGTCCCGCTTCCGTAAATTTAGAAGCCCCGTCGGCGATCATGGCCTGTACGCTTTGTGTCCAGCGAACAGGACCGGTAAGCTGGTCAATCAGGTTTTGCTTAATTTCTTCTTTATCCATTACTGCCTTTGCCACTACATTCTGATAAACGGCGCAGGTGGGGTTATGAAACTTGGTGGACTCAATGGCGGTTGCCAGCTCTTCTTTCGCAGGCAACATTAACGGTGAATGAAAAGCACCGCCAACCGGCAACACCAATGCCCGTTTCGCCCCTGCGGTTTTCATTCTTTCGCAGGCGATTTCAATTCCTTTTTTGCTTCCGCTGATTACCAATTGGCCGGGACAGTTATAATTGGCGGCTACTACCACTTCGCCGGTTTCATCCTGTACATTTTTACAAATAGCTTCCACTTTATCATCAGCCAGGTTTAATACGGCTGCCATAGTAGAAGGCGTTGCCTCACATGCTATTTGCATGGCTTTAGCCCTGACGGCCACTAACTGCAACGCATCTTCAAAACTGAGTGTGCCATTGGCCACCAGTGCCGAAAATTCTCCAAGGGAATGTCCTGCCACCATATCGGGAGAGACATTCTCTATGCTCTTATAGGCGATGACAGAGTGTAAAAAAACGGCGGGTTGTGTTACGCTGGTTTGTTTTAAATCTGCTTCGCTGCCCTTCAGCATTATTTCAGATATACGGAAACCCAGCAAATCATTGGCCTGTTCGAACAGCTTTTTAGCAAATGCGCTGTTCTCATAATGCTCTTTCCCCATTCCGGGAAACTGTGCTCCCTGACCCGGGAAAACAAATGCATGTTTCATGGTTCGATAATATTTTTTGCCCGCCGGGGCCTTGTTTTATAAAGCTAAAGTGGTCTGTATGCCCGTCGTTGTCCATTTAATATTTCCGGACGAAGGCGGGTCAAAAAAAAAGTTCGATTGAAGATGTTCAACCAAACCTTATCGTTGCAGCAAATATAGCCTTTAATTCTAATGCAATTTGTTGCTGATTAATTTCAAAAATTCACTCCGGGTTGAGTTCTTCTGAAATTCACCGTCAAATGCAGAAGTCGTTGTAATTGAGTTTTGTTTTTGCACCCCTCTCATCATCATGCAGAGGTGCTGAGCCTCGATGACCACAGCCACGCCGAGGGGATTAAGCGTTTCTTTTATGGCATCCTTTATCTGCAGGGTAAGCCTCTCCTGCACCTGCAGCCTGCGGGCAAACACATCGACCACTCTGGCCACCTTGCTGAGGCCGGTGATCCACCCATTGGGAATATAGGCCACATGCGCCTTGCCGATAAAAGGCAGCATGTGATGTTCGCACAAACTGTATATCTCAATATCTTTTACCACTATCATTTCACTTACCGGTTCATGAAATTTTGCCGAATTGATGATGGCCCGGGCGTCCTGGTAATACCCCTGGGTGAAGAACTGCATAGCCCTGGCTACCCGTTCAGGGGTTTTTAACAAACCCTCTCTTTCCGGGTCTTCTCCCAACTGGCCCAGCACTTCCTTGTAGTTTTTAACCAACCCGTTCAGGGAATCTTCACAATATTCTTGTTTTCGCTGATTACGCATACATAGATAATTTTAACTTCTGAAATGTACCGGCTCTTTCACGGGGTATTCAACAAAGTTTCTGGGTGTTTCATATAAACGAATCTGTAAATCCAGTTTTCTGTTCAGGTGTGGTCTTAACAGGCTATAGATGACAATGGCAATATTTTCAGCAGTCGGGTTCAGTTCTTTGAACTCTTCTGTATCCAGGTTCAGGTTTTTATGGTCAAACCGGGAATGAATTTCTCTTTTGATCAAATCACTCAGTTCCTTTAAGTCTATTACGTACCCGGTTTTTTTGCCGGGTTTGCCCGTTACCTTCACTTCCAGTTCATAATTATGCCCATGATAATTGGGCAGGGCGCATTTACCAAACACTTTTTCATTCCTGGCATCATCCCAGCCGGGGTTGAACAACCGGTGGGCTGCATTAAAATGCTCTCTTCTGTAAACAGCTACTTTCTTATTCATTCAATGGTTTATAATAACGGATAAAATCAGAAAAGGTTCACATATGCTCACTCCCCGAAATACTCCACATAGATACGGGGTGTTTCATACAGTTTGATGCAGTGCAACCCGACCCCGCCGGGCAGGTGCGGCTTCAGCTCATTCCAGATGGCAATAGCAAGGTTCTCGGTGCTGCACATCTTACCCTGCATGAACGGCACATCCGCATTCAGGTTGCGGTGGTCCACCTGTTCAATAATATGTTCCCGGATCAGGATGCTCAGTTTCTTTACATCAAACACAAAACCGGTGCCGGGGTCAGGGTTTCCTTTTACGGTCACCAGCAGTTCATAATTATGACCATGCCAGTTTTCGTTGGCGCATTTACCAAAAACCTCTTCATTTTTTTCGTAAGTCCAGGCCGGGTTGTATAGTTTATGTGCTGCGTTAAAATGCTCGGATCTTGTCAAGTAAACCATGCTTTACTTTTTTGGCTTCTTCTCAGCAGTTTGGGCGGAAGAAGAAATGAAATCTGCCATGGGGCAGGCGGCAAAGATAACCGGAAAGTTTATAGTATATCAATTATAGTTTATAGTTTCGTATGGCCGTGTTTATTTTTCCGGTTTTAGAAAATGAATTGCCTGGTTATAGCTGCCACCCCAGTAGAAATTGCTCCATTCCTTTCTGAATTCAGGGGGAGGGGAATGGCCCATCAGGGTATCGATGTGCTGATTACAGGCATCGGGCTTACGACAACTACTTACTCGCTGACAAGGCAACTAAGAATAAAAAAACCAGACCTGATAATACAGGCAGGGGTAGCAGGATGTTTTGACAGAAAAATTTCTTTAGGCACTGTTGTGGCTGTACAGCGGGATATTATGGCAGATGAAAGTGTGATTGAATCACAAAAACTGAAAACAAAATTTGATTTAAAACTGGCGTTTCCGAATAAATTTCCCTATTCGAAAGGATGGCTGGTAAATAAAAGCGGTGAGTTGAAGAAACTGAAATTAAGAAAAGTAAAAGGAATCTCTGTAAACCAAATTACTGCATCAGTTTCAATTTTCGGGTTGTATAAACAAAAGTTTAATCCTGCTGTTGAATCCATGGAGGGGGCTGCCTTGCATTATGTTTGTTTGATGGAACAAATCCCTTTCATACAATTAAGAAGTGTTTCAAACTATATAACTGAAAGAAATAAGAGGAAATGGAAAATGAAAGATGCTATTACTAATTTGAATCATGAACTGAACTCCCTGGTCAACCAATTATCTGATTAATCAATTAACTGATTTCCTTGAAACTTACGCTTGGTTTCTCCCCCTGTCCCAACGACACTTTCATCTTTGATGCACTGGTGAATAAAAAAATTGATACAGAAGGGCTGGAGTTTGAGACCGTGCTGGAAGATGTGGAAACACTTAATGAATGGGCGGTGAAGGGGAACCTGGATATTACTAAACTCAGTTTTCCTGCTTACTTCAGGTCGCTGGATCATTATACGCTGCTTAATACAGGAAGTGCCCTGGGAAAAGGTGTGGGGCCTTTGTTAATTAAAGATTCAGCTCGGGAAATTTCAGATGATGAAATAAACCAGGCCACTGTTGCGCTGCCGGGCTTTCACACAACTGCTAATCTTCTTTTTAGTTTAGCCTACCCTGAAGCAATTAATAAAGTATTTATGCGCTTCGATACAATCGAAGACTATGTTCTTTCGGAGACGAAAGCCCCCGCCTTTGGAGGGGGTTTGGGGGAGGTTGGTAATATTCTTGGTGTTATCATTCATGAAAACCGGTTTACCTACCGGCAAAAAGGCCTGTACAAAGTGAAGGATCTTGGCGAATTCTGGGAAGAGAAAATGAAATTGCCTCTTCCATTAGGGGGGATTGCAATTAAGCAGTCAGTAAAAAGGTCAACAACCCTGAAAGTAAATGAACTCATCCGCAAAAGCCTTGACTTTGCTTTTAAGAATTACCCTGTTATTCCGGATTATGTCAAAGAGCTTTCGCAGGAAATGAGCGAAGAAGTGATGCGTCAGCATATTGACCTGTATGTAAATGATTATAGCCTTAATCTTGGAAAAGAAGGCAGACTGGCAATCGAAAACCTGCACCAGGTCTTTCTGGAATTGAATAATCAGGAAGCAGATGATCAAGATGTTTTATTTCTTTAAAGCCGGCGCCCTAACCTTTCCTCTTGCCAGGAGAGGTCTTCCATTCATCAATAATGCATATACGCCATCTGCCCGGTGGTTTACTTTGTATTAATATAAAATAGATTTCAGTTAACAATAAAAACCGAATTTTACATTGTAATAATCCTGTTCCGCGGAGAAACTCCGAACCATTAACCACATAACTATTTGCCATGAGAAAGCGGATTGCTTTATTTTTGATTGCTTCCTTATACTATTTTTCTGCTTCTGCCCAAAACAATTTTGTTATACAGGAAAGATTGAAAGTTTTTATTGATTGTCAATCCGGCTGCGATATGACCTTCATCCGGTCAGAAATCAATCTTGTGGATTTTTTACTGGACCGTCAGGCCGCCGATGTTCATGTTCTGATTACCGATCAAAATACCGGGGGTGGCGGCGATGAATACCAATTGATCTTCTTCGGGCAAAACCAGTTCAGCTACCTTAAAGACACCCTCCGCTTTATTAATGATGCCAACGCTACCGGTTTTGAGGAGAGGGACCTGCTGGTAAAATACCTGAAACTGGGCCTGGCCCCATGTATAGCCCGGACAAAAATGGCCAGGGATATTCTAATTCAGATGAAAACGGATAAGAAAGATGCTGATTCAAAAGAAAATTCCGGAACAGCTACAAAAGACCCCTGGAATTACTGGGTGTTCCGGGTTGGCGCAAATGGCAGTTTGAATGTGGATGAGGTATATAAAGAATCCCGGTTCAGCGGCAACCTGTCTGCTAACCGGGTGACAGAGGAAACCAAAATTGGATTCAAGCTGTACGGCGGAAAAAATAAGTCGGACTTCGAATATGAAGATGATCTGGGAAACGTTACCCGGTTTACCAATAAAAACAATAACTACGAGTTCAGCCATTACCTGGTAAAAAGCATCAATCAGCACTGGTCCTGGGCTTATGAGGCCAATGCCTCCAGGAATACTTTCTCCAATAATAAATTCAAGGCTATACTCCGCACAGGCATTGAATACAATATTTTCCCCTACAAGCTGGTTAACACAAAGTCATTCACCATTGCCTATATTACGGATATGAGCTGCAATAATTACATTGATACTACCTTGTATGACAAAACAAAAGAAACCTTATTCGGGCATGGCGCAGAAGCCAAACTTTCTATCAATCAGAAATGGGGAACGGTTTCTTTCGGAACAGACTATCATAATTTTTTTCACAACTGGAAATTTTTCATCCTTGAAGTAAATGCCGAACTGGATATCCGGATTACAGGAGGGCTCTCATTCAGTGTTTATTCGTCGGCGCAGCTAACCCGTGACCAGCTTTATTTGCCCAAAGAAGGGGCCACGCCCCAGGAGGTGCTCACCCGCCGCAGGCAACTGGCTTCGGGGTACAGTTTCTTTACCCACTTTGGCATCAACTATCGCTTTGGTTCCAAGCTGAATAATTTTGTGAATCCGAGGTTTGACTGACATTACCTGAATAAGCTGTTATAAATTTCTGCTGTCAGGGCATGGCCGTATGTTCTTTCTTCAAACTGCCTTACCCAGCGGATGCCTTTAATGGCGTTGGTCAGAAAAATTTCATCGGCATCCAAAAGACTGGCGGGTGCAATGACGGTCTCCCTCACTTCCTGTCCTGCCTTTAGCAGTTCTGCGACAAGATATTTTCGCATTACACCATCAATACAGCCCTCTGTCAAAGCCGGTGTCATGAATACATTATTCTTTATCAGGAACAAGTTGGCGATAGTTGAATCGGCAATATTTCCGGAGGTATTCAGCACTAAGCAATCATTCAACTGGTTTTCTTTCGCATAGACGGCCGCCATTGCATATGGCTGAAAACTCGCTGATTTGAGATTGCTGAACTTATCGCAGCTTTTCCGGGCATCCGGGAAAATATCAATCAGCAGCCCGTTCTCGTTTAACCGGTTGGCAGACTCATCCAGGGGCCGGCATTCTATTACATAGCTGGGGTTCTGTTCCTCCTCGTACAGGCCGCCGCTGCCCCGGGATACCGATAGTCTTATTCTTGCCAGTTGCTCACAATCGTTTTTCCGGCAAAGGTTCAGGATATCTTTTACCAGTTTGTCTTCTGAAAAAAAATAGGGTATGCTGTATTTGAGCAATCTGAGCCCGGCGAACAATCTTTCAAAATGAAAATGCTGCAGCAGGATTTTTCCTTTGTACAGTTTCATCGTTTCAAACAGCCCGTCGCCATACCGGTATCCCCGGTTAGCAACCAGCAGCGCCGGTTCATCACCCTGCATTACTTTACCGCTGACGCAGATATAATTCATGCAGTCAAGATAAAATAAAAAAGCCATCCGTATAAATGGCTTAACGTATCAGACTCTTTCTAAGTCTCCCCCGGGGGGAAATTCAGAGGGGCTATGCATGATGTTCCACCAGGCCTGCCTTCACGGCATACATTACCAGCCCGGCCATTGATTTGGTTCCGGTTTTGGTTTTCAGTTTGTCACGGATAGCTTCTACCGTACGGGGGCTAAGATCAACTATATCTGCAATTTCTTTGGTGCTTTTCTCCTCGCACATCAGCTTCAGGATGGTAATTTCCTTTTCGGTCAGCTGCACATCCTGCGGTATGGATGACTCGTTGGTCCGTTTTGTACGCAGGCCGCTCAGCAGCGCTTTATTCGTCAGTTCATTAAAATAGAAATCATTTTCATACACACCGCGGATGGCTTCGTAGATCATTTCAGAGCCTGATTCTTTGGTAAGGTAAGAGTTCGCCCCTATTTCCATCATTTTGGAAATAACCGAGTGATCATTATGCATGGAAAGCATGATTACTTTTACATTGGGGTAAAGCTTTTTAATTTCAGGCAGTGTGGTAAGGCCATCCATAATGGGCATCTGTATGTCAAGCAACACTACATCCGGCTGGATATGGCGCAACAGGTTCAGCAACTGCATACCATTTTCTGCTTCTGCCACCATTTGAATGTCTTTACGGGCCTGCAGCGAAATTTTTACGCCTGTGCGAAACAGGGTATGGTCATCAGCAATGGCTACCTTAATAACGGAGTTGGTTTCGGGATTTTTCATGGATTAATTAATTAATTAGTAAATAAATATTGGATTCAGTATTTGTTCCTGAGTGCAAGTTGAAAAAATCCTGCAACATGTACCATAGGGAAAGTACTTGATTTCATACCTGTGGAAACTACCGCAGAAATACGATTTTGTAGCAACAATACGAAAGCTGTTGCAGCAATTATACGAATACATCCGTAAAAACCGAATAATATAAAACGGGCAGTTATGCTCTTGTTAACATTTGGATGTGCATATATTTTTGAACCGGAAAGTTGATTGACACGGATGATCTGTCTTTACCCGCTCATCCAATGTCCAGAACCGTCCAGAAAGTTAGTTCCAAATCCTTTGAAAGACCACCCCGGTTTTAACCGGGAGACACTTCACACCGCCCAATCAACTTTCTAATTTATCCGCCATAGCCCTGGCGAAGGCGGATTTTACCTGAGCAGTCCCGTTTAATAAATCCAATACCAATTGAAAGAACATGAACCGTAACTGTTAAACCCTGTCTCTATGAAGCGCAATGCTTAATAACTTTTTCTTTTCATAACAGTAACGTAAAGCCCCGGTATGCATAACGCCGGGGTTTTTATTGGCAGCAGCAGAATGATAGGCTTGTGTTTATATTTTTTGCGCCACCAGGTATGCCCTTGGTTCTCCCAGTGTAAATTCTTTCCGGCCGGGGATACTGTAAATTTTCTTCAGCCATAAACCCGCCGACTGAAGCATATTCCCCAGTTCATTTAATGAGTAGATATAATCAATACCCGTTTTTATTTCTGTTTCACCATCTGGTTTTATGAATGTGCTTGTAATTTCCAGCCGGGTAGGCTGAAAACAAAATTTCAGTGTGTTTGAAAATTTTACTCCTCCCACATCGCCTTCAGTTTGTTCTTTAAAATTCCTGAAAACGATTTCAGCTATTGACCAGATGTTGATCAGGAAATGTCCGTCCGGCTTCAGCCCGTCTGCAACCGCCCTGAATATCTTTTGCATCTCCCCGGCGTTAAAAAAATTAAGGCTGTTGCCCATACAAATGGCAAGGTCGAATGGGGAGGAAAGTGTTACATCCACAACATTTTCCCTGATGGTTTCAACGGGCAGGTGTTCGGCTTCCGCTGTTTTTTTAATTTCATCAATATATGCGGCCAGGTTGTCAACGGCTGTTACAAATATTCCTTTCCGGCTTAGCGCCAGGGCATGGCGGCCATAACCGCACATCAGGTCAAGCACCCGGCTGCCCGGCTGCAGATTGAAATAAGGGATCATGAAATCCACTTCCTTTACCGTCAGCACTTCCGGTATAATGGTTTTCCATATTTCCTTGTAATAACTGTCAAAAAAACTATCGTTGATGTTGTCCATGCAATAGACCTGGTGCTTTTTTACAATGTCATCTCCTGTGAAAAGGGTAAGCCACTTAAAACAATTCATTTTAGAAAGATTCCGGGTCAGGGCCGGAATAACCGCCTGCTATCATTCCAGCATCTTATTCCTCATCCCGTACATCACTAATCCTGCAATAGTTTTGGCGCCCACTTTCTGTTTCATATTCTGCCGGATGGTTTCTATGGTTCGGGGGCTCAGAAAAACTTCCTTGGAAATTTCTTCCGTGGTCTTATCCTCGGCTATCAGTTTTAGAATTTTTAATTCCTTCTCGGAAAACTTTACAGGATTGGGATAAAACTGCCTTACCGTTTTTTTATGCTGCAGCTTCAGCAGCACGGCCTTGTTCACCAGTTCGTTGAAATAAAAATCATCGTTCATGCAGGTAAGGATGGCCTGGTAAATTTCCTCCGGGTCGGTAGTTTTGGTAAGATAGGCATTGGCCCCCATTTCCATCATTTTGGTAATCATCTCCTGGTCGTCGTACATGGTAAGTACGATTATCTTCAGCCCCTCATACTCTTTTCTTATCAGGCTTATGGCATTGATGCCGTCCACTTCGGGCATACGGATGTCCATCAGTATTACATCAGGGAGTTTGAGCTGAAGTTTGTGCATCAGGTCTTTTCCGTCTTCGGCCTCCCAGAGTATTTTCAGGTACTCTTTATCCTTTAGGGCCATGCGGATGCCGTCACGGAAAATCTTGTGGTCGTCAGCAATCGCCACTTTTATTTGCTGGGCAGTCATTGATATTGGTTTGCAGTAATTTAAAGGGTCGTTGCGTAAAAGTACGCTATTTCAGGCCACACTGACAAATTTCATTTTAGCTTACCCCGTCAATAGCATATCAAACCGGGAAGTTACCTTCGGAGGCTGTCTCAAAGCAGACGGCTACAACTCAGCAGATGATCGGTTGGGGGTTAGGTGGGAAGGCTCACCGCAGCGAGTAATTAAAAGAGAACTGATAGATGGGCAGTGAGTAATCCACTTCAGGGTTTTTTACATACTTGTAATAAATCACCTTTATGTTCACCAGGCTGTTTATCTCCACACCCCAGGCCAGCGACCAGCCATGATAAAACCCGTTGGTTTGGATATTGGGTAGTATCTCTTTTAACTGCCTTTGGCTGCTTTTGCATGCAATGTATCGGCCAGCCAGCCAGAACACTCCCATATTTTTTGCATTGTTCCGCTCCCATGCTCCGGTTTGAAAATACAGGCCCGATGCCCCAAAGCTATTCAGAAAATTAACCGGCCTGCCGGTAGAAGGATTTGTAATCGGCCCGGTCTTGCTTCCGGTAAGTATCCTGATGCCTGTGTGGTACAATATACCGGCACGGGTAACCTTTACCGGTTTCCGTTTAAAAAAAATTACCCCGTCCATAGAAATATTTGCGAGGCCGCTGAGCGGATTAATAAAGTTGGTAACCAACTGCTCGTTGCTGCGCTGCCCGCCCTGTGTCTGCTGGTTTTGAAAATTATTGCTCGACACACCGCTGTAAATAGAAAGCGGAATGACAAACTTACCCGGCTCGCCAATGTAAAGACGAATAAATCTTGCTGAGGCATTTACCTGCCCGTTGTTTATTATGTCTATAAAACCGGAGCTGAGGATTTCGGGCTTGCCCTCCGAAGCTTTAGCGGAGGAGGGTTTGTAGCCCTGAGCCTGGCGAAGGGCTGATTTGATAGTATCATTTTGGGGGAAAGAAGAAACCTCTTTTGCCTGGGCTGTGGCAAGGCATGGCCAGAGCCAAAGGAGTATTGCCAAAAGAGGTTTCATGGAAGAATCAATACTACATTTAACCAGCTTTCTGAATTCCCGGTTGACTGTAAAATTTATTGTCTATTTCTACGGCTAAATTTTGAGCGCAACCATTTTGCAAGCGGTGGGGCAAAGACCACTGCGATGAGTACTGCAATAATAAATTCTAAAATTTCATTCTTTATCATAAAAACAAAAATTAGAAGAGGCTTTTTAACCATTTGGCAATCTTTGACAGTGCTCCGGCGGATCCAAAAGCCGCCCCACCTACAGTTGATCTCCCAACTGCATTCCAGTTTACATGCCCATCAACAAGTTGATTAAATAATGAGAATCCCCCCGACAATAGCGCACCGGCAGCATCTAACCATCCCTGAGCTATCACAAATGTTATGCTTTTGCTATTATCTCCCATTGAGGGTCCTGATTGATTTTCAAAGTATTCAGGATCTGCTTTAATCAGTATTGAAACTGCGTCAGTATTACTATTCCACCATTCCAAGCTTTTTAGTCCAACAGCTATAATGCTACCTGATAAGTCTTTGCCATTATCGACTTTTCCTTCATTTGCGGTAAGCCAAGTATTAGCCATTGTTTCTAATTTGTTTCTATGCTCATCAAAGGTTTCGTTTCCATCGATACCGCTCTTAACCATTCCTACGACATCCTTTAGAATTTGCATATTGGCATTATCCACAACTTTTGATTCCTCTATTCTATCAATACAATCCTCAAGTGATTCAGGTGTGTTCCTGGTTCGAATTCCTAATACAAACCTTTCCTTATCTACAAAGGATTTGGTATCATCAAACATATCATTAACAAATATCGGAGGTAATGGCTGTGGACAAAATTCCAGCTCATGCTGCTGGTAATAATTTCTGGTAAAATCCTTAATATAATCAATCGCCTGTGCTCTGGTTGTTATGGCCGTTGGGGGAAGAAAATTCGCTTTTAAATTGTCCATATGCGCATTATGAAAAGCGCCAACATTGTTAACTTTTGCATCAAAATCATCATAAGTTCCGCATAGTAATTGTGCCGACAAAGAAATGCAGGTAATCATACCTGCAGCAGATAAAAAAAACTTTTTCATTTTGATAATTTTTTCCGCCTACTCTCTTCAATACCCGGTTTTCGGCATTCCCGTGGCATATATGCTGTGGTGCACTCACAAATAAATGCTGTGCCAAAAATACCGGGCCGCCCTGCCGCCACCATGAGAAAAACACCATGAAAAAAATGTTCTTTCCTGAAAATAAACTGGTGGAAACAACAGGTTTTACCGTTGCTTTTCCCGCCTCAAAGAGCTTGTTTTCGCAAAATTGGCGTTGTTTTTCCGGATTACAGCGGGAAAAAAACATTTTAAAATGTTTTTTTCCCGGAACAATAATTTCAAATAGACCTTGCTGAGGCATTTACCTGGCCGTTATTGATAATATCAATAAAACCGGAGCTGAGGATTTCGGGTTTAACTGCCGTAGCCTTGGCGGAGGCGGGATTGACCCCCGGCGCTTTAGCGGAGGAGGGTTGGTAGCCCTGAGCCTGGCGAAGGGCAGTTTTTGAAGTGTCTTTTTTCTGAAAAGAAGAAACCTCTTTTGCCTGGGCCGTGGCAAGGCCTGGCCAGAGCCAAAGGAGTATTGGCAAAAGAGGTTTCATGAAAAAGGAGGAAGTGTCTTCACATCAGCCTAAAATAAAAAACATAGTTGCTTTAATAGCTTAATATCCATTTACCATTTGCCCGACATGAAATGAAGTTCAGCAAACATAAGCTACTGGAATTCCAATATCAATGGCAAAATATTATATCCCTGTTAGCTAAGTTCTTCAATATAAAAAAAACCATACTACTGTGGAGTAGTTGGAATTTTACAACAATAGCATCTTATTGGTCCGGATGCACAACAAGCATAATATCCAGAATTGCAGGAAACAGAACAGGAAATTCCGAAAACTTCAGTAATAGAGCAGGTACTTGAACCAGCGCCACCGGATGTGCATGAACCAATTTTACAAGACACACCAACGGGGTTGCCTGGTTCAATAATATTTTCCGGAGAAACAGGGTTATTGTTATTAGAATAGTCCAAAACATTAAATGGAAATTTATACGTAGCGCCTGCAATTTTTTGCGAACTCCAGTTTCCGGCCATATAAGTCATGCCGAAGCCAAGACAGTCCAAATTCGTTATTGCAGCGCTAAGTGACGGATTTGCCTTTATGGAATTTATTTGCTCATTTACATCAGAAACTCCCAAAAAATGAATCTTGCTTTTCGTCACATTATAAATAACCATATACTTTCTGCTCTCCGGAATTTGTATTTCATACTCGTCGTTCGTGTTAAAGGGCATTTTTGATAATACGGATTCAGAAAAAATAACAATTGCATTATCATAGGCATTTTCAGAAAATCCATTGCTCCTGCACATTATAAGCTGATAATATGGGCCAACATCTTTTACGTACAGGTTGCCGGTAATCTTCTTATAAATCCCTTCGCCAAATGAGTTTTCAATTGACTGTGAAAGGTTTTGGGCAGCACAACCTGAAAATAGCATAGTAACAAAAGAGAGTAAGACAATTAATTGCTTTTTCATAAACAAATATTTTCCCGCCTACTCTGTTCAAAACCCGGTTTTCGGCATTCCCGTGGCATATATACTGTGGTGCACTCACAAATAAATGCTGTACCAAAACTACCGGGCCAGCCGGCCGCCGCCATGAGAAAAACACCATGAAAAAAATGTTCTTTCCTGAAAATAACCTGTTGAAAACAACCGTTTTTACTGTTGCTTTATACGGCTCAAAGAGACTGTTTACTCAAATCTACCGATATTTTTCCGCCCGGCAAGGGGAAAAAAACATTTTAAAATGTTTTTTTTCGGATGAAGTATCTTCTAAAAAATAAAGTTTTCTGATTAATTTACTGGTATGCAGGAAGATTTTTGGACTTATCTTATGAGGCAATGGCAAGTTTTTTATTTTATGTCCCCCTTTGTGCTTGCTTGTCAAATTACTGCCCTTATTATATGCTTAAAGTATTGGAGAAATGATAAAATTTACTTTCGGTTCTTTGGCTATATAATCACCGGGATTATTCTATTCGCTGTTTATAACTTTGCAGTTTATTCTCTTAGAATTGGTAACATTGAAAATCAAAAATTACCCGAATTACTCAATGTTCTTTTTCTCATTATTGAATTTTTGGCTTTTTCTGCTTTTCTGTATGTGATATTAAAATCACCTGCTGTCCAAGCTGCAACCAGATTCTTTTCAGTATTATTTTTTGCGGCAATTATTTTGCTTACTGTAGGAATTTTCAATCCTTTATATCCCAAAAAAGACACCGATCAGATCTTATCACTAATAGGATGCTTTGAATTGATGTATATCGGCTTTCTATGCCTGTTGTATTTCTATAAGCTGTTCAAAATGCCCCCGGCAGTGAATTTATCTAAAAGCCCTTCCTTCTGGATAATTTCATTTTCTGTTTTATACACAATTGTTTTTCCTCCGATTACATTATTATTTGACAAATTCCGCATTGAAAACAAGGTTATGTTTCGAACTATTGTTGCCCTGCATTATTTTTCTTTGGGGTTTGTTTATATTGGTATCACTAAAGCCTTTTTATGCAAAAAACCTCTGACGAGTTGATTCTTTTCGTATTTGTGGCAATAGGAATAATTGCAGTAATGATGGCATTTATTCTAACCATCCTTTTTTTGTACCGCAAAAGGCAGCAGGAATTTGAAAAGAATTTAGCCCGTCTGAAACTTGATAATGAAAAAGCCGTTCTTAGCACCCGGCTCGAAATTCAGGAGCAAACCTTTCAGCATATTTCAAGAGAAATTCATGATAATATCAGCCTTGCTCTTACCCTGGCCAAACTAAACCTGCATACCCTTGACTGGGACAACCGGGAAAAAAGCGCCGTAAAAGTGGACAGCGCCGTGGAACTGCTTACCCAGTCTATTACACAGCTGAACGATCTCTCCAAAAGCCTTGATGCCGACATCATCGGCCAGCAAGGGCTGCTGGCAGCTATTGAGGAAGAAAGGCAAAGGATAGAAAAAATCGGCACCTTTCATATTTGTTACAGCGTTTCGGGCAACCCGGTATATATGAACAGCCAGGCGGAACTGGTGATCTTCCGTATTATACAGGAAGCATTCAATAATATCATCAAACATGCCCGGGCCGGTACCGTTTCGCTGGCGCTTCATTATAATAATCGTACGCTGCAACTGAAAATTGAGGATGACGGGGCCGGTTTCGATACGGAAACTATCCTTACAGGGCAACATGCCGGCTTGAAAAATATGGAAGCGAGGACCCAACTGCTGGGCGGGCAGATGGAAATTAATAGTCGCCCCGGCCGGGGCACCACACTTAACTTTACCATTCCTTTTGAAACACCATGAACCAACCCAAAACACCCCTTATAAAAGTAGCGCTGGCAGATGACCATATCCTGCTCCGCAACGCTCTGTCGGCCCTTATTGACGGCTTTGGCAATTGCAAGGTAAGCTCCCAGTGCAATAATGGCCGGGAACTAACTGAAAGCATCAGCAAAGGAAATATTCCGGATGTGGTACTGCTTGACCTGAACATGCCGGAAATGAACGGATATGTAACGGCGGAATGGTTACAAAAAAACTGCCCCTCCGTGCAGGTGCTCATGCTTACCATGTACGACTCCGAACTTTCCATGATAAAACTGCTGCAGGCGGGGGTAAAGGGATTTCTTAAAAAAGATATTCACCCCGGCGAACTCAAGTATGCCATACAGTCCGTCATGGAATCAGGATATTACTATTCCAACAACAGCACCGGCAAGCTGGTAAACCTGTTCCGCCATAATGCGGAAGGAAGCGCTACGCTGCACAAATCCCTGCTTACCGGAACAGAACTGGAATTTTTGCGGCTGGCCTGTTCCGACCTCACCTATAAAGAAATAGCCCAGAAAATGAACCTGAATCCACGGGCAGTTGATACGCTCCGTGACCAGCTTTTTGAAAAACTGGAGGTTAAAAGCCGGGTGGGCCTGGCGATGGTGGCGATAAAGCAGGGAGTCGTTACGATTTAACCTCTCCCCGCAAACATCACATTAAACCCGGAAGTTCCGTTCGCCCCGCTCCTGCAGAAGAAAGGGAAACAGAGGGCTACAGGTGAGCAGATGTCCGGTTGGGGAGAGGTAAATGGCAGTACCGTAATTTTTCATCTCGCTCCCGGTATATTTTCATTTCGTCTCTGTAATCCTACGATTCAAAGGGTAAATCCCGAATCCTTTAAACCCCGTGCAATTGCTCTTGCACACACCCGGGTGTGGATATAATTTTGACCTAAGTTGATTGACGGAGGACCAGCCCCTCATTTCGTCCAATGTCCTTACAAAACCGTCCTGAATATTATTTCCAAATCCATTGAAAGCCATAAGCGAAAACCAATGTCAATCAACTTTTTTATCTGACCGAATCATCGGGGTTGGCTGTTTTTGATAACTTTTCTAACTGGTGCAGCTTTTAAACGTCGAACCCGAAAACTTAAATCCTTTCTTTTTTCCACAGCTGTTAATAACCGGAAATTTCCCGGTAATCTTACTATTTTTACCATCGTATAAATACGAGATTTATTTGGTAAACTTACCTGTTTTACAATCGGAATATTTCTATAAAATTTCGATCAAATACCTTGTTTGACAAGTACTTATAGACCGCTACATGGAAATACTTGCTTCCAAACCGGTTGTACCCTCCCCGTCCCTTTTTAATATTTACCATACAGATTATTTAGGTAAATCTTTAAAAATGTTACTGTTATGAAAAGGATTTTGAAAAGACATACGCTGCCAGAAGAATCAATATTTATCTGGAAAGAATAACCCTGGTAAAACAGCAAGGTTAGAGATTACCTTCTTCTAGAAAAAGTTTTTCTATTTTTGGTCTAAATCCAAAATTATAGAAAAGCTTTTTTATTTACTGTTAGTGTACTCCTACCTGCTTCTGCCGGCTTTATTTCTTTTTAACCTTACCAGGAAAAAAGAAATAATAGTGCTTGCAATATATGGGCTGGTGTTCTTTGGATTACTTAACATTTATGAATTCTTACCAAACAAGAATTTACGCATTGTTTATTTATGCTTTTATACTTTTCTGGAATATGCAATTTTTGCATACTTAATTGCTTCAAGTATCAGGCAAAAAAGAATACAGGCTTTCATACTTGTCTTATCACTTTGTTTCCTCGGTTTTCAAGTATTATATTTTTTGATGGTAGACTTCAAACGGCTTGATTCAGTACCGATTGGAATTGAAACAATCCTGATGTTCATCTACATTGCTTACTATTTTTATCACTATTTTAAAACCGGTACTGATAGATACATTTATTATGCCCCCTCCTTTTGGGTGGCGATTGGCATTTTAGTGTATTTAGGTGGAACATTCTTTTTTAATATTCTGGTGAATCATGTAGATAAGAATCAATTTGAAAGCTTTTGGCACCTGACTTATTTGCCTGAAATATTAAAAAATGTATTTTTCTCAATAAGCATTTTTCTATATGCCCGTCAGTCCAAAAACAGTATATCAAACAAAGCCGAGAAAGTTCCTTATTTAGATCTGATTTAACTCACCGCAACCACCACACCAACCATGTTCCTTCTACAGGCCACCAAATCAGGAGTTTCGCTGATACTGTTTTTAGGTACTATTGGTATGATCATCCTGGTGGTGGCCCTCGTTATCTTTATCATCCTGCACCAGCGACGGGTAGTTAAGTTCCAGAATAAGATAAACCAGATGGAGCAGGAGCAGCAGAAAATCCTGCTGAATGCTTCCATCAAACTGCAGGAAGAAGAAAGACAGCGCCTTGCCGCCGACCTGCACGATGATGCCGGCCCGCTGCTGGCCACCGCCCGCCTGTACCTGAACGAGAACCTGGTGAACCAGGATAAGGCCACCCAACTGCAGTCCATCTTCCAGGCCCGGCAAATTATTGATGATACCATCCTGCTTATCCGCAACATCAGCCACAGCCTGATGCCGCCAACGCTTAAAAATTTCGGGCTGGAGTCTGCTGTTAATGACCTTTTCCAGAAAATAAGCGGCTCCGGCACCATCAATGCCAGCAGCCGTTTTCATGAATACAAAGACCGGCTGAAAAGTGAAAAGGAACTGGTGATTTTCCGGATTGTGCAGGAACTCATCAATAATATACTCAAGCACAGCAGCGCCAGCTTTATCCATCTTACCCAAAACATACATGCCGACAAGTTTTACCTGCGCATCCACCACGATGGCCGGGGCATTGTACAGTCTGATTTTGACAAACTAAACAAGAGCAATGTGGGCCTGGGGCTGAAAAACATCAGCAGCCGCCTGCGCCTGGTGCAGGGCCAAATCAATTTTGAAAAAGATATTTCACAGACCTACTACAAAGTCACCATCGAGCTGCCGAAGGATGAACCGTACCAATAATGGGTGAAAGTTGATTGGTTCATTTGTTAATAAGTTAACTGTTAATACGGTTAATCCCGGTTTCTGTTACGGGGACCTGTTCATGGAAGCGGGATTTATAAACTTGTTACCTTTGCCGATATCTGATAACTATGGGAATCATTAAGGTGGCGATAGCCGACGACCATAAAATATTCCGCAAAGGAGTTATCCTTTCTTTGCGGCCCTTCTCCAATATCAAATTTGTGCTGGAGGCAGAAAACGGTAAAGAATTGCTTGATAATATTGAAGCAGCCGTTCCGGATGTAGTGCTGATGGACCTGCGGATGCCGGGCAAAGACGGTATTGAAGCCACCAAGACCATCAGCAAACAACACCCCCAGATAAAAGTGCTGGTGCTGAGCATGTACGAAGATGAACGCTTTGTGTATCACCTGATGGAAAATGGGGCGAATGGTTACCTGCTGAAGAATGCAGAGCCCAACGAAATTCGCCGGGCCATTATAGAAGTATATGAAAAAGGCTATTACCTGAACAATTTTGTGAACCGCATCCTGCTGAAAAAATCACATGCCCGCCAGAAAGTAGTGCCATCGCTGAACAGCGAAATAACCCTGAGTGATAAAGAAAAAGATGTGCTGCGCTTTATCTGTATGGAGTTTACCGCCGCAGAAATTGCACAGAAAATGGAAATCAGTCCGCGGACAGTAGAAGCCATCAAAGACCGGCTGATGGAGCGCTTTGGGAGCAAGAATACCGCCGGGCTGGTTTTCTTTGCCGTAAAGAATAATTTGATTGAGTGAGGGGATGTCTGAGGTATGAAGTGTAATAGTTAAGATATAATCTGACAGTTAAGGATTTTATTGTTTTTAGTTTTATAGGGGTTGGATTAAAAAAATCAGGCTGCTGAACTACTGTTGTTCAGCAGTTTTTCTTTGGCTAAAGGTAAGGTGAATTAGTCAAGACTTCATACCTCTGATCTCTGGCCTCAGAACTCCATCTCCGGAATTTCTCCCTCCACTATCAGCTTACCCGCCGTCTTGCTTTTAATTTCTCCCACACTCACCCCCGGCGCTCTTTCGAGCAGTTTAAATCCATCCGGCGTTACATCCAGCACTGCCAGGTCGCTGACAATTTTCTTTACACAGTTTACACCCGTAAGCGGCAATGTGCAGCGGGGCAAGAGTTTGGATTCACCTTTGGGGTTGGTATGCATCATGGCTACAATGATATTTTTGGCGCTGGCCACCAGGTCCATAGCCCCACCCATTCCTTTCACCATTTTTCCGGGTATCTTCCAGTTGGCGATATCGCCGGTATCACTCACTTCCATGGCACCCAGAACGGTGAGGTCCACTTTACCGGCCCGTATCATTCCAAAACTCATGGCAGAGTCAAAGAATGCAGAACCTGGCACCGTAGTAATGGTTTGCTTACCTGCATTGATGAGATCCGGGTTCTCTTCTCCTTCAAATGGAAAAGGCCCCATGCCCAGCAAACCATTTTCACTCTGCAGTACCACATTTATTCCTCCGGGAATGTAATTGGCAACTAATGTCGGGATGCCAATTCCGAGGTTCACATAATAACCATCCCTTAATTCCCTTGCTATCCGTTGTGCTATCTGTTCTTTTGTTAGCGCCATATGAGTTATTTAACTTTCCTGACTGTTTTCTGCTCAATCCTTTTCTCATAATTTTTTCCCTGCAGGATGTGATGCACATAAATACCGGGTGTGTGAATATTATTGGGATCCAGTGCTCCTGCAGGAACCAGCTCTTCCACTTCTGCAATAGTTATTCTCCCTCCCATCGCCATCAGGGGGTTAAAGTTCCTCGCAGTTTCTTTATAAATGAGGTTACCGTCGGTATCTCCCCTCCAAGCTTTCACAATGGCAAAGTCAGCATCAAATGCCAGTTCGAGCAGGTAATCCTTGCCGTTGAAATTCCTTACTTCTTTTCCTGCTGCCACTTCTGTTCCCACTCCTGCGGGAGTGAAGACGGCGGGCATCCCATATCCTGCTGCCATACAGCGGGTGGCCAGTGTGCCCTGTGGTATCAGTTCCACCTCCAGTTCTCCGCTGAGCATCTGCCGCTCAAATTCTGCATTCTCCCCTACATAGGATGAGATCATTTTGTTTACCTGCCGCTGCTTCAGCATCAGCCCGATGCCAAAATCATCCACCCCGGCATTATTGGAAATACAGGTGAGGTTCTTTACGCCCTTTCTTACCAATGCAGCTATGCAGTTCTCGGGAATGCCGCATAAACCAAAACCACCCAGCATCAGCACAGCGCCATCCTGAATATCTTTTATGGCTTCATCGGCACTGGAAACTACTTTGTTCATTACGGATAAATTAGGCGGTAAAAATAAGGAACTTGAATCTCTCCATTAGTTATGCATTACTCAATCCGGAACGGCTTTTTTTCTTTTGCCGGCACAGTGCTGTCGGAGACAATTATGTTTTTACCGGATGGGGTGGCTGTATCCCCGGCTGGGGTTGTGCCGACGGGTATGGCATTTTGCGCCTTCTGTTTATCAGACCCTATAGAGTCCATCAAGGCTTTCATCAGTTCCGGATGCGACTGGTAAAAGGAAAAGCTTTTTTGAAATTCTTCTTTTGAAACCCGGTGTATGGCAAATACCTGGTTGTACAATTTGATACTTTCAGCTTTTTTATCCAGCGATGTGTCCCGGCTGAAAACAAAGTCGGTGAGAAACTGGTCTGCCCGCATCATATCCTGCAGCACAGCCTGCATTTTTTCTTTGGAGAGTACATTGCCCGGTTTCCTGTCTTTCTTTTTACACGCCACCAGCAGCAGGAGGCTGCAAACTATCAGCAGGGCTGTTCTCATTTCAGTTCTTTATATGCAGCGGCATTGGTGAGGTCAAGCCGGGTAAGAAGTTCCCGGGCCCGGGTCTTCACTTCGGGGCTTGCCTTGCTGAATACTTTCACCAGTTCGCTGCTTTTACCCTGAAAAAAGACCTGCATGATCATGGAGTTGGGAGTTTCCCGGTTCAGGTTGTTCAGGTAGTTGATACAATTCAATATGCCCGAGCGGCCTGCTTCCTCATTCTCATAAAACAGGTCCATACCGCTCCGGTAATAGGCATACAGGGCATCGTGTACGAGTGCAAAGCGGCTGTTGTTCAGATTCTCGGCCAGCCAGTAGCGGTTGCGGAAGCCCTCAAAAGATTTCCAGCCGCTGATATCCTTTCCGCTTTCGGGGGCATTATTTACGATATTCCATGCTCTTTGAAAATAGGGATCTCCTCCCCGCAGCGTAAAAGAAGCATAATCAAGGCCGATAATGGTATTGATATAAAAAGCCAGCACGGCTGTGATGTTGGCTACAAAAGGATCATTGCCCTGCACCCGGTTCTCGTTGAACTCAATGGGCTGAAACTCCACATACCGGAAAGTGATGTTGTCATCAATGAAGTTGAGCAGCGGTGAATCGTAGGCTGTGTTATAGATGGGCCTCGCCGCCTGCACGGTCAGCTTGCCTTTGTAAATATTGTTCCCGGTGGCTTCATCAATCGTCAGTAGGAAACTGCACTGTATCTTTTCTGCCGGCTGAAAAACATCGTTGGTCCACTTGCGGTTGTTGATGAAATTAGTAATGCCTGTCTGCAGGGTCTGAAAAATTTTCCGGTCAATCGAGGTGCTTACCTTACTGGCTATGATGGATACCCGGGCCTGCATTTCCTGGCCATTCCCTGCATGGGTTAAGCAAATAAGAAGAACCAGACAAACAAAACTTATTTTACGCATAATACTGGCTGATTAGTGTATCAACAATGTCCCTTGCCACTTCCTGTTTGGATTTTATTTCAAAACCAAACTCCTGCCCGTTTTTTCCGAATATAGTAATCTTATTGGTATCATGTCCGAAACCGGCGCCTTCATCCTGAAGTGAATTCATCACTATCAGGTCTGCATTCTTCTTTACCAGTTTCTCCCGGGCATATTCTTTTTCGTTGTTGGTTTCCAGGGCAAAGCCCACCAGCACCTGCCCGTTTTTTTTCTTTTCGCCCAAAGCATTCAGGATGTCCTTTGTCTTTGTGAGCTCGAGTGTCATTGTCGCCTCTTTCTTTTTTATCTTCCCTGAAGCTTTTTGCGCCGGTGTGTAATCTGCTACGGCTGCAGCCATCACGGCTATGTCTGATTTTTCAAATACTTCGTTGCAGGCATGATACATTTCTTCCGCCGTTGTCACTTTTATCACCTTCATCCCGTTCAGGGAAACCGGGCGGGATGAAGGGCCCAGTATCAATGTGACATCCGCTCCACGGTTTTGCAATTCCTGTGCAATGGCTATTCCCATTTTGCCCGATGAATGATTGCCGATAAAACGAACCGGGTCAATGGGTTCGTATGTGGGCCCGGCTGTCACCATGGCTTTTTTACCGGTTAGCCGGCGGGTCAAAAAAAAACCGCTGCTGATATATTCAATGATCTGTTCCGGTTCAGCCATCCGCCCTTCACCATGCAGGCCGCTGGCCAGGTCGCCTTTTTCCACCGGAATGATTTTGTTTCCGTATGATTCTAATTTTTTCAGGTTGTCTTTTGTGGCCGGGTGCAGCCACATATCTTCATCCATGGCAGGCGCCACAGCCACCGGGCAGGTGGCAGAGAGATAAACGGCGAGTAAAAGATTATCGCATTGCCCGTTCGCCATTTTAGACAGTGTGTTGCAGCTAAGCGGCGCTACCAGCATGAGATCCGCCCAGCGGCCCAGCATCACATGGTTGGCCCAGCTCTGCTCATCAAAAAGATCGGTGAGAACAGGGTTTTTGCTGAGTGTGGAGAGTGTGAGAGATGATACAAAGTCCTGGGCAGATGCTGTCATCACCACTTTTACTTCGGCTCCGGCCTTTACAAGAAGCCGCAGCAGGTACACGGATTTATAAGCCGCTATACTCCCTGTTATACCCAGCAATATTTTTTTCCCCTGCAACATGAATATTCAAAAATACCATTTACTTGCCAAAGCATGAAGCCCTCCTCCAATCAGGTACTGTCCCGGTTTTCAATGGAGAATAGAGAAATGCCATAAACCTGCTGCCATGCATCCGGCAGGTAAACCGGCAGGCGGGGCTCTAAGTCGCTAATGCTTTACCAGGTTAACTTTATGCCACCTGGGGCCTTGTGGCAGTGGCAAAATTTCAAACTGCTCCGCTACTTCCAATTCTCTGAAATAAAAAAAGCGACAGTAGAACCATCGCAGAAAAATTAATATAGCTAAAGGCCGGGCTTAACTGAACAGTTCATCTTCTCCCTTACGGAAATAGATCTTATCATCCATAAACTCCTGGGTGGCCAGCAATGCCGGGTTGGGCATTCTTTCATATGCCCTGGATATCTCGATCTGCTCTTTGTTCTCATGTATTTCTTCCAGGCTGTCGGTATGGCTGGCAAATTCCTCCAGTTTGTTATGCAGTTCTTCCTTCAGTGAAATATTGATCTGGTTGGCCCTTTTGCCCACAATGGAGATGGACTCATACACATTCCCCGTTTTGGATTTGATATCATCGAGGTTACGGGTTTCCACATTGTTGGTGATACCGGCACTAAGCTGGCGTCTTAACTTGCTCATTGGCTGTATTTTTTAAATTTTTCTGCGATAAGTTTAAATATTCATCTACTTCCTTCTTCAGTTTACTGTCCGGAAATCGGTCAGTAAATTCATTGCATTCATTAACGACCTGCTCGAAGCGTTCTGTTTTTTTCTCGTCTATACTGAGCTCTGCAAAGCGGTAATAGGATTTAATAATCATCAGCTTGTATTCATCGGCTTTCACAGACTCAGGGAAGGAATTGAGCAGCGTACTGAAAGCCACTCCCGCTGCCCTGAACTGGTTCATATCATAGTATAGCCTGGCGCTTTTATAATCCTTTATTTCAAGTTTGGCCCTGCAGGTTTCGATGATCTCATAGGCTTCTTTATTCCTGGCCGAACCGGGATGGGTATTGATGAAAGTCTGCATCATACCGATTGTTCTGATAGTAGTGGTTTGGTCCAGTTCCGGTTTGGGCGATTGCCTGTAATAACAATAAGCCCTCATATAATCCACTTCCTCAGTTTTCGGGCTATTGGGATAAAGCTCCAGAAAGGTCTTGAAGATATTGTCGGCATTTAAGTAGTCGGCCTGGTAATAGGCGCAGTAGCCGTATTTGTAGTAAATATCCTCAAATACCTTCTCCACTTTGTAATAAGGCATGATGTCCTCGTATATCAACTGTGCCCTGCTGTATTTTTTCTTTGCGAAATATTGCTCGGCCATTCGCAGCTTGTATTCCTGGTCAGGGTTTTTCAGGATTTTTGAAATACTTCTCTTTGACTTGTCAGTCTTCCTGGCCGCCAATTTACTGCCGCCGCAACTGCCCAGAACCAACGCTAAAATAATTATCCAACAGTATTTCATAAAGGAGTGCAAAGTTAACAGATGCCTGCAAAACTTACCTAAAAAATATCTCCTGTCAAAAAGCTGCCGTTAAGATTGTTATAAATCAAAGAATCAACCGCTTAGATGGATATTTTCAGACTGGGCTTCTGGCGAGCGGGGAAAAAAAACTCCCGTCTTTTTAAAAACGGGAGTTGTTATCAGGAATGGGGTTAATTCTTAGTTCTTCTTTCTTAGGTTCGGGTGAGGAGGCTCAACCATGTTCGGTCCTTCTTCACCTTCGGCAGCAGCACGGAGGTCAACTGTGTTGCAGTCGCCGCCTTCCTGGCCGTAGTTAAAGATAAAGCGTTCGGCGCTGATACCCTCTTTGTCAACCATGTAATTGATTACTGCGTTTACATGGTCCCAGCTCAGTTGCTGCTCTCTTTTATCTGAAGAGCAATAGCCGATCACCACTACTTTACAACCGGGGTTGTTGCGCATCCGGGCGGCAACGGTGGAAAGAACATCTTTTGCATCATCGCTCAGTTTGTTGGAGTTCCTGGCAAAGCTTACACTTGGCAATGCACCCATTTTTTCAACGCAGCCAGACTCTTTACCGCCGCCTTTGCACAGGTCAGGGCAGTTCTCACAAGTGGGGCAAGGACACTTACCGATACCATCTGCATCCACTGGCTGGCAATGTGTAGGTGTAATGAGTTCTTTATCCTTACAGTCAGGAACACCGTCGCCGTCAGTATCAAGGCTCACACCATGAGAGTCAACCGGGCAACCGGCGGGAGTTTGTTCACGGTCAAACTGGTCGGTTACGCCGTCGCCGTCGCTGTCAGGCAATACGGGTTTGGGAAGACGCATCAGGCGGGGGTTGCGGATTTCGCTATAAGCATAATCCAGCGGGTTGAGCCACCAGAGGGGTTCAACTGCTTTGCCGCCGATATTAAAGTTCAGACCTAAGGAAACAAAGTTGTATGAGTCATAATCACGGGTCAGCGCCGCATCGCCCCAGGCATGCTCCTGCCAGCGTTGTCCGTCAAGAAGGTCGTCTTTGATAAATGTCTGGCGGTCTTCAATTGCCAGGTTTATCCGGTTGCCAAGTTTAAAAGCTACGCCCACACCAATAGTACCAGATGGTTTAAATGTATCTCCAAATAGTTTGGGTCGGCGGGGGCCCTGGTTTTCAGCGGGGGACTCATAAGTGCCGTCTAACATAGCCTTAAGAGCTTTGTAAGTATCCTTACGGTTTTTGTAAGCGCTGTTGGGGTTGATGGTAGAGAAATTATATTTGGTGGTGCCATTATTCAGCGCATCAACTTTTGTGTCATATATGGTACCTCCAACGCCGGCAAAACCATACAGGTTAATCCCGGTTTTGGCCTTGTGGAAGCGGATGTTATTAAGAGTTACAACACCTTCGAGGGACAAGTCATGCACTTTAGTTTTGTAGTTGTAGTAAACAACTTCATAAGGTGTGTTAGCAGGGAGGCCAAAGTTTACATAATGGGAAGAAACATAAATAGCATCATTATTAGGCCCGAACGGTCCTAAATAAGGCGCCGAGTAAGAAGTAGCTGCCGAACCATTCATGGACCAGGGTGTGTTTTTTCTGAAATTCTCAGCCGGGTTAAAAGTTCTCCCTTTACCCGTGCCATACATATAATCCAGGCGAAGTGAGAATATATAACCAAACGCTTTTCTGATATGTGCGCCAAGGCTGGGAAATGCCAGCTGTGAAGGGATATCCCCGCTCACATTCATTAAACCGGCTTTGATCCCGATCTCCCACATATTGCGTGGCTTAGCAGGAAAATTGTAGGTGCCGTTCAGAAACTCGGTGTGCTGGGGCATTCTTCTGTCTGGTATTACGGAAGAGTCTCTTATGTCATAGCTGGCTCCCACCCGCTGTGAAAATCCATAAGACGCTAACAGACAGAACATGCCTGTAAGTAATAATAACTTTTTGCTTGCCATAACTAAGGATTAAGATTTGAAAAACAATGTCCTAATAATAGGCAAAAATAGATATTGAGTATTAATTACCAAATTTTTATGGGAATATTTCTTCCTATGCCTATTATTTTTCAATTACTTAGTCTGTTTTAGGGGTCATTTTGCTGCTTCTGTCGGCAGTAATTTTTTTGCCCGTAAATTGTCCCGGTTTTCTGATGAAATTACCCACCGGACTCATAGCTAATGAGCTTGAAATCTTTGAAACTAATTTCAAAGATGCTGTACGCAGCCAGTCGCCCCTGCTGGACCGGATTATGCGCTATGTGGTAAAACGGAAGGGCAAACAACTGCGGCCGATGTTTGTATTACTTTCTGCCAAACTTTGCGGTGAGATCAATGATTCTTCCTACCGGGCTGCCTCACTGGTAGAATTGTTGCACACCGCTACCCTTGTGCATGATGACGTGGTGGACGATTCGATGGAAAGACGGGGTTTTTTTTCTGTTTATGCCATGTGGAAAGCAAAAGCCACCGTACTCATCGGCGATTATCTGCTGGCCAAAGGGCTTTTGGTATCGCTTGAAAAAAATGATTACCGCATCCTGCATATTCTCTCTGATGCGGTGCGGAAAATGAGCGAAGGGGAATTGTTGCAAATGGAAAAAGCAAGAAACCTGAACGTCAAAGAAGAAATGTATTATGAAATAATCCGAAGCAAGACAGCTTCCCTGCTTGCCTCGGCCTGCTCAGCAGGTGCCTGGAGTACCAGCAACGACGACTCCATCACGGAACGGATGAAACTCTTTGGCGAAAAAGCCGGCATGGCCTTCCAGATCAAAGACGACCTGTTTGACTATGCCAGTGAAAAAATCGGTAAACCAACCGGCAATGATATCAAGGAAAAGAAGCTGACACTGCCGCTGATTTATACATTGAATAATACGGACAAAGAAACCCGGAGAAAAACCATTTACATCTTAAAAAATAATAACCGGGACCGGAAAAAAGTGAAATGGGTGATTGAAAAAGTAACCCAAACAGGCGGCATTGCATATGCCACTGAGAAAATGAATGAATTCAGGGATGAAGCATTGAGTGTTCTGCATGGGTTTCCTGAAAGCCCCGCCCGGAAGGGATTAGAGGATATGGTGCTGTACGTAACTGACCGGAAATATTAAACACAGATGAATGGAAAAAAGATGGAACATATTGACTGCTGATGAAGCAAAGGTCTGGTCAATGCATCAGGCATTAAAGGTAAATACTGCCCTTTGCAAAATACTAGTGCAGCGGGGTATTGAAACACTTGACCATGCGAAAGATTTTTTCCGTCCGCAACTTACCGAACTGCACAGCCCCTGGCTGATGAAGGATATGGACAAAGCAGTTGCCAGGATCATCGCTGCCATTGGTCAATGCGAAAAAATACTGGTCTTTGGCGATTATGATGTGGACGGCACCACCGCCGTGGCCTGTATGTACCAGTTTTTGAAAAAAGTTCATTCTAATCTTGATTTCTACATCCCGCACCGCTACCGGGAAGGCTATGGAGTAAGCAGGGCCGGAATTGATTTTGCAAAAGAAAACGGTTTTACCTTAATCATTTCACTCGACTGCGGCATCAAATCAGCTGACCTGATCGCATACGCTAAAGGACTGGGTATTGATTTCATTGTTTGCGACCACCACCTGCCGGATGATGTGCTGCCGCCGGCTGTTGCAATTCTTAATCCCAAACAAAAAGATTGTCCTTATCCCTTCAAAGAACTTTGCGGATGCGGAGTCGGGTACAAACTGATAACAGCACTGGCAGAAAAACTGGGCCTGCCGGGTGATACGGCTTATGAGTACCTCGACTTGCTTGCAACCGCCATTGCAGCTGACATTGTTCCGGTTTCAGGTGAAAACAGGATACTGGCATTTCACGGATTAGTCAAGGCAAATAAGAATCCCAATCCCGGAATCCGGGCATTGGCCAAACTCAGCGGGTTGGTAAAAGAACTGCATATCACCAATCTTGTGTTCATGATAGCGCCCAGGGTAAATGCCGCCGGCAGAATGGATGATGCTACGAAGGCAGTGCGGATGTTTGTTTCCGAATCTGAAGAAGAAGCCCTGCACTATGCAGAAATGCTGCACAGCGATAATACCGACAGAAAAGAAGCGGACAGCAATATCACCGCTGAAGCTTTGTCGCTGATTAATGAAAATGAGGAATGGAAAAACAGGAAATCCACCGTGCTGTTTCAGCCGCACTGGCACAAGGGTGTGGTGGGCATTGTGGCGTCCCGGATAATCGAACACTACTACCGGCCCACGGTAGTGCTTACACAATCCGGCGATTATGCAGCAGGAAGTGCACGGAGTGTGCCCGGTTTTAATTTATATGAGGCCATTCATGCCTGCCGGGAGCACCTGCTGGGTTATGGTGGCCATTTTGCAGCAGCTGGTATGACATTAGAACTGGAGCAGGTGGATGCTTTCAGGGAAAAGTTTGAAGAAACAGTGGGTTCCACCATTGACCCTTCATTACTGGTGCCTGAAATTGTAATTGATGCTGCCATTAGATTGAAAGATATTCAACCCTCCTTTTATAATATTCTTTGCCAGATGGAGCCCTTCGGTCCCGAAAACCTCCGCCCGGTTTTCATAGCCCGTAAAGTAACGGACACCGGGTGGTCAAAGATTGTGAAAGAGCAGCATATCCGTTTTTCGCTGAGGCAGGACCATGTTACCATCACCGGTATCGGCTTTGGCATGGCGCATAAATTTCACCTGCTGCAGCAAAAAAAGCCGTTGGATGTGGTTTTTAAAATTGATGAGAACGAATGGAATGGCAATACCTCACTTCAGCTCCGGGTTATAGATTTTCGTTTGGCAGAATGCTGAAAGCCTGCATTGTTTTCTGTGTTACATTTGTTGACTGAACAAAACGCAATGAAAAGAAATGTACTCTGCTTATTTTTCCTTTCCGTCTTTTGTTCCAGGCTTTCCGCCCAGGGCAGCACTGCCAACTTAGATGTGGTAAGCTGGAATATTGAATGGTTTGGTGCATCAAGCAATGGCCCTTCCGACGATAACCTGCAGGAAGCAAATGCTAAAAAAATATTGAGATGGCTGGATGCTGACCTTTATGGCCTGGTGGAGATTGTGGACACCATGCGGTTCCGCAGACTGGTGGATTCGCTGGGCAATAACGAATATGGTTTTTTTATCGCTCCTTATTGCAGCAGTAATACCACCGGTACCGGCAACGGATGGCTTAACGGTCAAAAGCTGGCATTTATCTATCGCAAATCTGTTTTTTCCAATATTACCACCCGTGGTATCATGCGGAACAGCGCCAATGGCTATATCAACTGGGCTTCAGGGAGATTTCCTTATTTGTTTTCTGCCACCGCTACCATCAACGGGACCAGCCGTGCTGTGAATTTTATCCTGCTGCATGGCAAGGCCGGAAGCACACAGGATGATTACCTGAAAAGGGCCGGCGCCTGTGTGGAACTGAAAGACACCCTCGATGCTTTTTTCAGCAGCACCAATAATTACATCATCGGCGATTTTAATGACGCCCTGCACCTGAGCATTTATACCGGCGCCAGTGTCAGTTCTTATCATGCTATCGTATCGGACAGTACCGACTCCGATCATTATAAATCCATTACACTCCCCTTGGGTGTAGCGGGGCAAACCAGTATGATCAATTACCCGAATGTAATAGATAACCATGTTATCTCAAATGAAGTGACCCCTATATATATTCCCGGCTCAGCACAAATAAAAACAGATGTTATATCCATTGTGCCCGATTATATTTCTGCCCACAATACATCTGACCACTACCCTGTTTTTTCCAAATACAACCTGGCGGGTGTGATAACCGGGATACAAAATGTAAGCCCGGGTGAACTCGGCATAAAAGTTTCTCCAAATCCTTTTGCAGAAACAGTGCGCATTACTGCTAGTAAATCGCTGACGGATGTCCAGTTGCAATTATTCAACCTGCAGGGGCAGTTGATTCAACAGCAATCGTATGGAATTATTAGCAGCGGTTCTGTCATTCAGCCTTCATGGCCAGAAATTCCGGCAGGCGTTTACTTCCTGCAGGTGCGGACAAAACAGCTAAGCGCAGTTATCCAACTCGTTTGCGTGGAATAAGGTATAAAAAAAGCCCCTGTGAAGGAGCTTTGCTTTGATGTAGTCTGCAGATATTAATTCCAGCTAAGATTTACATCATCTATTGCTGTAGAGGGGCGGTTGCCGCTTCCGGATGTGGCTGTCAAAGTAACGATCCTGATCCAGACTTTCTGGTTCTGGTTATTCAGGGATGAGCCGAAATTAACCGTGACAGGGGTACTGCTGAAAAAGGGTCCTGTAGTAAGAGTGGCCGGAGCGGTGGTAACAGTTGTAAAACTGGAAGGGCTGTCCCCTAAACCATATTGTACGATCCAGGTTGTGGTGCGCCCAACTGAATTATCCAGCGATTGCAGCAGAAAATTCAACTGGAAATTTGTTTTCCCGATTGTATTATCGAGAAGCAACACAAATGCACTTCCCGGATCATACCCGGTGGCGCTCGTCTGCCGGATACCCAGCGCCCTGTTTGCCGATCCGTTTTGTGCAGTGGCATCACTGGAGGCTGTGAGCCCTGTTGCTGATGCAAAATTCTTGACCCCGGCACTGAACTGGTTCCAGAGTGTTCCTGTAGCCAGGCCAGGCGGATTATTGTAGATGGGCATATCACCCGTACCGATAGATGAAGCGCTGGAGCCGATTTTCACCAAGATTCCCTGGGGGATACCGCTGGCAATGCCATTAAAGTTCTGAACATAGGGAGAAGTTGTCAACGGAAGGCCTGTCCCCCCGCCGCCTGACGCTGCCACTACATCATTCACCGTTCCGCCGGGGTTACGCATATGCAGTTCGTACGAAGCCCCGAACTGGGATACATATCCTGTAACCGAAGTGGCAAGAGCCGGATAAGTTTGACCCGCAAATGTTGCCGCAGATGAGGTACGTAATGTATAAGCAGCGCCATCATTTATTATCACATTGCCACTGTATGTTCCGCCTGTGCCGCCACTGAGTGCAACAGGCCCTGTTTTTACCAAAGTGGCTTCCCATGCTTCCTGGTTAGTGGCTAATTGCGCCAATGTTACATTTCTTGGCGTAATGATTTTGCCGGTTGATATTCTTGTTGCATAGGCAAGCGGCACCTGGTTTACCTGCAGCAGGTTATTGAATTCGGATAATTCCTGCAGCGATACATTTACATCCAATGAATCGCCGAGATTGAATGAGTGCGGGGAATCAAAACGGACTACGATACCTGCCAAACCAGTTGCCTGCTGCAGGTACAGGTTCTGGTTGTTTTCGTTATTGGTGCTGCGGTCGCTGATAACTACCCCGGTAATTCTTCTTCCATCCGGCGCTGCGGTAAGGGTACCTGTGTAAAGGGCCCTGAGATCAGATATATTGATCACCGTGGTGGGACCTTGTCCGCAGCGGAAGTTATTAAACTGAACATCCGAAGTATCCCGGATGATCAATTGCTTAGTGGAGCCAAACAATGTATAAATAGCTGTAAGGGTGCCGTTTCCATTCGGAGCGCTGATGCCGGCAAAGTTGGCGTAGCCGCTGGAGCGGATGATGATATTGGTTCCGCCGGCGCACCCTTTCACAGTAAGGTTCACAGAATTTCGGTAAGAAGATGTGTCGGCATAAGTTTTATTGGTATCGGCAGCGATAAACTCATAGTTGTTGAGCTGTATCAGCGTACCGAGGTTGTCATCACTCATATTGGTGGTAAGCTGGGCCACAGTTACCAGTTTCGGAACAACCGGGTTGTTCAGCGAACCGCCTGTTACATACTGCTCAATCAGGTTGGAAGCTATAGCCTGAATGGAAGGATTACCGGCCACCACGGCCCTGATGCCTAACTGTGGCAGCCTGTTGTAATCAGAAAGGCAAAGGCCTTTACATTTGATAAATATTTTTCTTCCCACCGGGTAAGAATTGTACAGCCCGTTGGCATCCAGTAATACATTGATGCCTGCGCTGCCGTCCTGAATGTACAGTTCCTGGTACAGGTTACCGCTTTTGTCGTTGGCCACCACCACACCGGAAATAATAATATCTGTAGTGATTACATCCAATGCCCCGGACGTGGTATGCAGTGCCCTGAATTGTTTAATAGTGTGGGTAGGTGTAAGCGCCGGGTCAGAAGGACCAGCCGGCTGGTCAAATGTTTTCTTACAGGAGTTCAGTACAAAAACGGCAGTGAGTGTTATCATCAAACTGCTCAGCCTTACATTTAGTTGTCTCATATTGCTTTTATTAAATGTCATAAATCAAAGTATTAAAAACGGAGTGTGGCGCTGGCAAAAAAGTTGATGCCATAACCGTAAAACACCCTCGGCGGAAATTTATTTACGTCCCTGTTCTCAAAATCAAAACGCAGTTGCTCAAAACCACCGGTGATCATATCCCTGTTATCAAGAATATTGTTCACCCCCAGATTAAATACCAGGAAAGTGGGTTTGCGGGCAATCTCCATTTTCTTCGGCAATTTCCAGGAATATCCCCCGAAGAAATCGAGTGTGTATTGCGGCTCCCAACGGGTTTGTGCCAAAATGGAGTTCCAGAGCGGAGAACCAGGTTCAATACCGTCAACAGCCCGCTGGGTGCGGCGGATCGGGTTAAAGTCAAGCCACATCTGGTCGAATGAATTGCCAGTAAGACTCACATACCAGAATTTTGGTGAGCGGTAATTTAAACCGAGGCTGTAGGCTTCCTGCGGTGTGGAAGGAACCCGGTAGTTCTGGTTGAAAATACTTTCTGTTCTCACATTCGAATTACTATTGTCCAGGGTAATCACCGCTTCCTGGCGGCTGTTGTAGTAGTACCTGCCCACCGCTGCGGCGCCATTGATACTGAGTCCCGGCGCCACTTTTGCTTCAAAGCCGAGCTCACCGCCGAAGTTCAGCCGGTCAATATTACTGATGGCGTAGTTCACAAAATTGTTGAAGTCTTCGTGGTAGAACGAGAACACATTATAATCGTCTTCCAGTGTGGTGTAATAACCGGTAAGGCGAATCTTCAGTTTCGGGCCGTTCAGGATATAGCCTCCTTCAACGGTAGTTATCGTTGTGCTTACTAAATTATCCTGTTGAAAATCCCTGGTGCGGGGTGCTATGTAAACATTTTCAAAGAACGGGGCCCTTGTCAGGTAAGCGCCGTTTACATAAAAATAATTTCTGCCGTCCACTTTGTATGTCACTCCGCCCTTTACAGCATAGTTGGTGAAACTGTTCACTGTTGATTTTCCAAAAGAATTTTCCGGGAACAACCCGGATTTCACATTACCCACCCTCCAGAATTGCGTACGGGAAAGTTCAGCGGCCAGAAACAGATCCACTTTGCTGAATTTGAAAACACCCTGTCCCCACCCGGCAATCTTATTGATATGCATGTTATAATCATAACCAAACCTGTCTCCCGCTGCCAGGATGCGGTTGGGCCGGTTAAGGTCATTTTGGTTGGCGTTCGGATTCAATGGATAATCCCTTTCGGCAAACTGGTTCAGGTCCACATAAAATTCCCCGCCCAGCAGGTCGCTCACTTCCTTGAAGTAGTTATTCTTTTGCCGCTGATAAGAAGCACCGAAAGTAAGGTCAATATTATCGTTTAACCGGGTATTCAAAACGGAATTGGCATTAGTGCGTTCAGCATTGATGACCCTTTCTTCCACAATGTAATGAGAACGGCGGCCTGTGACTGTTTTACCCGGCACCCCATCCACATTTACAATCGTTTCAATGCCCGACAAATTGGCGAGATAGAGCCTGTCCCAGTTTATCTGCCGGAGTTTGATGTCGTTGCGCATGGCTTCTTCCAGCATAACCGACTGACCGGGGTCCGTGTTTCTATAATAGCTGGGCAGGTAGCGATAGTAGTCTGGCCTGGGGTCTGCAGAATTGTACCAGTCAAGCGCTGTTGTACTTCTGTCGCCAAAAGAATATCCGGCTGCTGTGGTCAGGTTGGTATTGTTACTGATGCGGAAATCATGGGTGAGGATTATATAGGGCTGGTGTGTTTTGCCGATACTTGCATTTCTCACCTTGCCGTTTTGAAAGCCCCAGAAAGGATTATAAAAATTGGTGCCCGCCAGTTTTATCATTTCGAGGACGGCCGGCCCCTGCCGCCCGCTTTCTGTCGGCGCCCCAAAGCCGGTGAGTGAAAGCAGGTGCTTCTCACCAATCTTTTTATCAATAGCGGCAAAATAGCTCCATCCGTCGTAGTAAGTGCCGGGCACATATCCCTCACCGGCATAGCGGCGGCTGCCGCTTACTGTAAAAGCCCATCCTTTTTTGCTCAGCCCGGTGGAATGGGTGAGCATGATGCGGTGGTCGTAATTCCGGTTGGAATATGCGTAACTCAGGCTGGTTTGCTTTCTTTGCTTACTGGCCCTGGAATCAATATGGGTATTGCTCCCGATATCGCCGAAGGCAAAAGTGTTATATCGGAGACCGATGGAAATTTCCCGGTTTCGCAGCACATCGTTCAATCCGCCCCATAGACCGAATGGTGTGAAACCATTGTCCAGGTTCTCCATCGGGATACCATTCATATAGGTGCTGAACATGTCGGCATCATATCCGCGGATACGGAAACGCACAGGGCTCCAGTTAAAGGCTGAAGCAGAGAAGAAAGGGTCCCGGCCGGCAGTGAGCACAGAAGATACGTTCTGGCTGCTCCCGTCATTCAGTTCATTTTCGTCGAGGGAAATCACGGGAATATTATCCAGCACGGCTTCCTGGTGCTCTTCCACGGTTGTGTCCCTTACGGGAAGGCTGTCAACAGGAGGTTTCACTTGTGCCATAGCCACCGTTCCCATAAAAAGGAACAACAGCAGCAGTTTGGTTTTACGCATGAAAATATATTTTAGACAAAGGGGCAAACTTAGGGAGTTTATCTCTTCTCCCGGAAAAAAAATAAGCACAACTTGTCTTCCCAAGCAGTCCATTCGGGCCGGTTGCGGCGGGATTACAATTAGCTGACTCCGAGCATCTTTTTCCTGCTGCGCTTCGTCTTTTGTTTTGCTAAGTTTGCAGCTTAGTTTTTGCATATGAAAAAAATTCCCCTGTTCTTCCTTTCATTGTTTTTTACTTCCTGTCTTTTTGCACAGCAGGCTAAACAGCAGTATAAGACGGCTATCATAGGTTTTTACAACCTTGAGAACCTTTATGACACGGTGGATAATCCTATGGTGAGTGATGAAGAATTTACCCCGTCGGGGCCCAAAAATTATACCGGTGCCATTTACCGGGACAAACTGGACAAGCTGGCGACCATCATTTCAGAGATGGGGGCGGATAAAAACCCGGATGGTCCGGCATTGCTGGGTGTGGCTGAGGTGGAGAATGATACCGTGCTGACCGACCTGGTTCATCACAAATTGCTGGAAAAAAGGAAGTATAAAATTGTTCACTATGACTCCAGGGATGCTCGGGGTGTGGATGTGGGTTTATTATACAATCAAAAGTATTTTACCGTTGAAGCAAGTGATAAGTTATTTGTTCAGTTACCGGGCGGTTCCAAAGATGCTTACTATACCAGGGATATTTTATGGGTACGGGGTAAGCTGGACGGGGAAACCATCCATGTGTATGTGAATCACTGGCCCAGCCGCAGCGGTGGGGAGGAAAGAAGCGCCCCGGCAAGGAATGCAGCAGCACAGGTTTGCCGCAATCATATGGACTCCATTTTAAAAGCAGAACCCGATGCAAAGTTTGTAGTGATGGGCGACCTAAACGATGACCCTACCAATATAAGCGTTGCCAATATTATCAATGCAAAAAGCAAACCGGCTGAGGTAAGCAGGGGAGGTATGTACAATCCCTGGACGGAGTTATACAAAAAGGGTATCGGCACACTGGCCTACCAGGATGCATGGGGGCTCTTTGATCAGATCCTGATCTCCTTTCCCTGGCTGAACAGGGCCCAGGGCGGCTTCTTCTATTACCAGCAGCATATTTTCAATAAGGAATATATGGTGGAAAACATCGGGCGCTACAAAGGTTACCCGATGCGAACCTGGGATGGCAACCGCTACCGCGGCGGCTACAGCGACCATTTTCCCACTTACCTGATACTGTTGAAAAAAATGGATAACGGTAAAAAAGGATTTTAATAATTATCTGTTTATTGCCAGGGTTTTAGGCTAAAGTTCTTGTCCTGCATGTGATATCTAAAATCCTTTTCCTGAGTCCGTCTTTTCTGGCACTATCTTCCTATCTTTGCCGCCCCAAATCCTGCCGGTAGCAGGATTCTTCCCCGATAACTTTCGGGGCTGTCCAATGGGATAAACACAATTAGTTAACCTTTCCCGACACTTCGGGATAAAAGAAATGAAATGAACAATTACGAACTGATGGTGATTTTTACCCCGGTTCTCAGTGATGATGAGTTCAAAGCCGGTCAGAAGAAGTATGCCAAAATGGTGGTGGATGCAGGCGGTTCTATCGTAGCTGAAAATGCATGGGGACTTAAATCACTGGCTTACCCGATCCAGAAAAAAACAACGGGCCTTTATTGGGTGATGGAGTACACCGCTGCTCCCGATTTCAACGAAAAAATGAAGATCCAGATGCTGCGTGACGAGACAGTGCTCCGTCAGCTCTGCACCAAACTCGATAAATACGCCGTCGAGTATAATGCCAGAAAGAGAAGTGGTGTAATAACAGGAACTGAAAAAATAGCGGAGGTATAACCATGGCAAAGAATGAAATAAAATATCTGACCGCTATCAAGAGTGACAAACGGGTCAAGAAATTCTGCCGTTTTAAGAAATACAAGATCCGCTACATTGATTATAAAGATGTAGAGTTTCTGAAAAAATTCCTTAACGAACAGGGCAAACTGCTTCCCCGCCGTCTTAGCGGAAACAGCCTGAAATACCAGCGCAAAGTTTCTGATGCGGTGAAAAAAGCCCGCCAGATGGCGTTATTGCCTTATGTAACAGACCTTTTAAAGTAAGCAATCAGCTGATTGCTGTGAGCTGAATGCTAAAAAATAAACCACATGGAAATCATTTTAATCCAGGACGTAGATAACCTGGGCGCAAAAAACGAGGTAGTTAAAGTAAGAAACGGTTATGCCCGTAATTACCTGCTGCCCCGCCAACTGGCTGTTGAAAACAGCCCCAGTAACCAAAAGCAATTGGAAGAAAGGCTGAAGCAGGTCCGCAAGAAAGAAGAAAAGATGCTGGCTGAGATCAACAGTGTGATAGACAAACTGAAAGAAGCCCCGCTCAGGATCGGCGCCAAGACCGGCACCAGCGGAAAAATCTTCGGCAGTGTTACTTCATTGCAAATCAGCCGTGCCATCCGTGAACAGAAAGGATATGAAATTGACAGAAAGAAAATCAATATTACAGACGAGGTTAAAGAACTCGGCGCTTATAAAGCAAATATCGAGTTCGGTAACGGGCATAGTACCGAAGTTGAATTTGAAGTGGTGGCGGAATAAGACAGTATTAAAGAAAAAATACTTCAGAGCCTTCCGGATGGAAGGCTTTTTTTGGCCCGAATACTGCTAAAATGCTTTTAAAATCAGCAGGTTAACCTGCCCTTTATGACTGGCAGGAATTATTTGGCGGTTCTACCAAAAAATTGCTTTATTTTGTCCTGTTATTGGTGTTCTTTACAGTTTTTCAAGTCCTGAACGTTTCTGATATAATCCTGTGAATGTTCATCGGTTACTGTTTACTGTTGGCACTTTTATTTTTTAATAATCTCACAAACAATGAACATTTACGTAGGAAACATCAGCTGGAACCTGAAAGACCAGGATCTGGCCAACCTTTTCGCTTCTTATGGTGAAGTAACTTCAGCAAAAATCGTTACCGACAAATTCACGAACCGCAGCAAGGGCTTTGGTTTTGTGGAAATGGCAGACGATGCTGCTGCACAAGCGGCTATTGCTGCACTGAACGGCTCCGAAGTGGATGGCCGTAACATTGTTGTCAACGAAAGCCGTCCGAAACCCGAAGGTGGCGGCGGCGGTGGCTTCAAGAAAAGAAGCTTTGGCGGCGGCGGCTACAAGAAAGGTGGCGGCGGCGGCGGTTACAACCGTGACCGTGGCGGCAGCGGTGGATACAACAACGATTATTAACCATCATTAATAAACGACGCTTTAAAAGCCTGGTTCGTAAGAGCCGGGCTTTTTTATTGTAAAGAAAGAAGGAGCAGATTAACCCGCCCCCTTCTAAGATTTATTATTCTATGATTTAAACTTTACTGAACCACTCTCACCACCCCAGCTCCATGATAAGAATGGTACTCCCCGTTGTACATCGCATCAGCGCTTACAGGGCCCATTTTATAATTGCCGGGTGATACGGCCCGCACAGCATAATAATAAGTTTGCTTTGCAGTGCTGGCATCCACAAAAAAATGGATCCGGTCGTCCCGCACATCCAATGCGGTAGCGGTAGCAGCATCTTTTATCCAATCCATTCCCGGTATCTCTTTTGTTCTCGGATTTTCTATTTCAAAACCGGCTGGCAGCAGGTCGGTTACTACCACATTTTCTATGGGTGTGTTAAATGATCTCTCCAGTGTCACCCCGATAATGATGAGGTCATTCTGTTTGAATGTAGTGCCGCTGATGGGTTTTCCGTTCCGGTCGTAGAAACGCTTCCGTACTTTCAGGTAGCTGTCCTCTTCTTTATAGGCACCGCTGGTGCTGATACCTTCCGACTGCCAGAAATAGTAGAGACGACCACTTCCTTTAGTCACCACCTCAACGGTGTTACCACCCAGTACCTTCATATCGCCTGTCCAACTTTTCTCATCTGCTTTACCAACGGCTTTACCATTTACTTTAATTTCTGCCGATGCAGTCGAGTTATTGGCAGATCTTGCATGCTTGCCCAGAGCCAGAAATGCGAAGGCTCTCTCCTGTGTACTCAGCCATCTCCTTGTCTTCAGCTTATCTGCTACATGTTTCACCATGCTTCCAACCTGTGCATTGCCAGGATCAACTTCTAACAGTGCATTCAGCGCAATCGCCTCGTCTCGTATATCTGAATAAAAGCTTCCGCCTGTTTGCGGTACAGACTCCTCTCCGTTAAATGATGAAGGAAGCATGTTGGTGAAAGATTTTTTATCCCCGGCCGTGGCATAAGCTGCTGCCAGCAGGTAACGGCTGTCCAGCGCCAGCAGTGATGTATTTGCCTTGTAATAGTTCATCGCCGGCACATTGGTTCTTCCGGCAAGTGCCAGTACATACAGACCATATGCCACTTCCTTCGGGGCAATCTTTCTGTTTTTGTCACGGTTATAATAGTATGTAATAGTCTCCCGGTTCTTCAGCTTGTTACTGATGAAATTCAGCATGGTATTCAGCAAACTGTTGTCTACATCAAAACCAGCTTTTCTTGCTTCCAGTAAAAAATGGGCTGCATAAATAGTCGTCCACCAATCCTCTCTTCCTTCACCATCCCACAAAGTGACAGCGCCATTATACAACTGCCGCATTTTTATTTTGCGGATTGCTTCCAAAATGTTGGTATTAGCATTTACCTTATTCTGCTGACGGCTATTTTGCATCAGTTCTGCCAGGTCCCCATAGTACAATTGCGGAAAGGCAGCAGATACCGTTTGTTCTGTACAGCCATATGGATATTGAACAAGATACCGGAGTTGTTCGCCCAGCTCCAACGCAGGGGAACGGCTTACTACAAGGCTATAATTCACACTGGCCGGCATAAAATCACTAAGACTGATATTTATCTTTTGTGTACTTCCACCCGCAACAGAACCACTACCCGTTGCTTTTTGTAATGTAGAAGGAGGACGAACAGCAATTTCCGTTGCATCTGTAAACTTCTCTCCCATTCCACTTACGGTTACAGTTACTTTACCAATGTTGACTGTTGGATCCGCAACAACACGAAAAGTTGCTCTGCCTTCCGCTTTTGCAGCCAGGCTAACAGACTGGCTATTACCTCCAATCACTTTCATAGGCCCTTCCACGGCTATACTCGCTGAAAGACTTGCTAACTTATCCGTGGTATTAGTCAAAGTAACCGGAACATTAACCGTATCCCCGGGGCTCAGGAATCTTGGCAATGATGTACTTACCACGATAGGATCAGCTACCGTCATAGTATTATCTGCTGCGCCAAAGCTGTTTCGTTTATATGAAACGGCCATCAATCTTAGTTCGCCGCTGAACTGAGGCACATCAAACTCAAACTCGGCCACCCCACTGCCGTTAGCCCTTTTGATACCGCTCCAGTAACTCACCACCCTTACCCGCTTGGCAGGCATGGGATTAGCTCTTTTCTCCATATCCATAAAATCCCCATCACCACCTGTACTACTCAACCTGGCCCTTACTTCTTCAAACAATAATGGATAAAGGTCAAAGGCGGAAACCTGTAATGCTTTTTTCTGGTAGAAATAATCGTAAGGATCCGGAGTTTTAAAATCACTTATCTGCAGCACTCCATTATCTACCGCAGATAAAGTAACCATACTGCCAGGCGATGCTTTTACAGATACTTTTTGTTTTGTTTTTGAACGGACAGATTTTGCAGCAGTGATTTCAACCGGGATTTTCCTATTCTTTTCCTCCACGGTTACGTTCTTGAAACCATGTGCCACTGTAAGCGGAATATCCGATACTTCATGTGGTTTTATTAATGTAGCAGTAATATATACATTAGGAACATGCTCAGCATTTAGCTTGAGATCCACACTGGCTGTTCTGTTACTTACATCAACTGTTTGGTGAGAAACAATATGATCGGTTTCCATCGTTATCAGTATCTTGCCGCTGAAGGGTGTTTTAAATAACGCCTTTACCGTTTCCCCGGTGTAATAAGACTTCTTGTCAATAGAAATATCAATGTTACCCTCCCTGTTTACCTCGAAAGATGTGTTATTACTCCCCCAGCTGCCATAACTGTAAAAACTCCGGCTTACATAGCTGGCAGCTCCCGGGTTATAAATTTTCACTTCATAGTCACCCGGGGTTCTGGGAACATAAGAATATACTGTATTGCTGCCAACGCTTATCTGCTGCTCTGTCATCAGCTTATCTTCTTTTTGAGATTCGTAGCGGAAATAGCTGCCGCTTTTGGTGAGTACAGTGCGGTATTCATGCTTTATTACTTCAACCCTTGCAGTGGCAGTAACCCCATTGCCATCTTTGTTTACGGCAGCCAGTTGAAATTTTACCGGCTGATTTAGCGGATAATAATAGTACCAGTCATTCTTTACCCCAAAAAGAACATCCTGGGTAAAAACATCAACAGCGGCCACCCTGCTTACCGGCCTGCCTGTTTCATCAAATACGGTTGTGTAAAAACTGGTTTGTAAAACTCCACTATTGGTATAAGCTGAAGGCACTTCATATTCAAACTGAGCATTTCCATTCGCATCTGTTGTTCCCTCCTTTACCTGCTTATCAAAAAAGGTGTTTTGGTTAGCCAGGCTGAAATCATACCCTTCAAATTTTTCCGGGGAAAAAGCTTTCTGTTTTACTTGTATTTCTGTTTCGTACTTGCGGTTAGTGGCCGGCGGACCAAAGAAATTCACCGCATTAATAGATAGGTTTGATTTTTCACCAGCCCTTAAAAAGGGCTTGTCAAGTTTAGTATTTACCCGGATGCGATCCGGCACAAATTCTTCAACAGAAAAACTTTTTGACGAAAGCAGTATATCGTTAGAAGTGTACACCTCCATGGTGTAGCTTCCAGTGATAGCTGAGGTGGCTATATCAATGCTTCCTTCCAGCGAGCCTTCTTCATTTAAACTTTTACGGATGGCTTTCAGCTCTTTGCCATTTGGCATAAGAAACCTGATCTTCAAGGGCACATCACCAGGGCTTTTCCATTGGGCATCCCGGAGAATAATGGAGAAATTTATTTTTTCTCCCGGACGATAAACATCTCTCTCAGCATATACAAATGCATCAAACCCGGATGCATTGTTTCTTTTACCGCCAACATCAAATCTTGATGTATTAACTCTTGTATTGTTAAAAGGCAGGTAGTTAAAGTCATCCGCTGTTTTTGCAATAATCATAGCCGGCTTAAATCCGCTGAAATCTGTGTTGGTATAACTAATGGTTGCCATTCCGTCCTTATCAGTGGAGGCAGTGCCCAGCAGCTGATTATTCACCGAATAAACCGAAACAGCAGCACCATTGACCGGTTCAGCCGATTTAATAGAATTGGTAAACACATAAATCTTATCCTTGCCTTCCTTAGCAATCAGTCCCAAATCGGAAAGAGAAATAAAGCGGCTGTCTTTTACCCAGTAATCTTCTGTTGAGCGGACCAGCACATGATAAATTCCTTTAAAATCCGGGAGCCTATCCTCAAATTGAGAAAAATTTAGCAGCCTGCCGGAGCCGCTCTTAGGAAGAGAACGGGTATCAATTTCCTTTTCAAATATCACATCCCCCAGCATAGCGTTTCCACCTCCGTATTCGTCATAATAATAATCGTCATAGCCTTCATTATCCGGACCACTGCTGGTTTCCTGCGGCGAATACCCATAACGTTGTGACATCAGTAAGTTATTCTCATAAATCTTAGAGATGATAATTTTTACCTTTGGGGCACTGGTAATCTGCACTTCAATATTTTTACCTCCTCGTTTGGAAAGATAAACAGCTTTGCTGTTGGTAAACTTAATATCAGATTCCAGTTCGCCAAATCCAATTCCCCCGTTATAATCCTCCTTCATGATACCGCCAATTTTACCACGAAGACCTTTAGTAATTGTCAGGGCATAGCTTTTCTCTGTATCAAACTTATCGCTACGCAGCGTAAATCCGTAGTCATTCGGTTCAACAGAGTACTCAAGTACAGGTTCAAATCTGATAAACGATTTAATGCTTTCACCGGTCAGTTGCTGACTGGTAATTACCTTCACCACTCCTTCCATACCATCATGTTCAGCTTCCACATTTTGCACCGTTAGTGCAAAAGGGGAAGGGATAGTGGCTGAGTTAATAATATCATCGGAAGTGCTGGTATTACCCTGTTTAGGCTTCAGACCCTTTTTAATAGTAATCCGGGTGTCAAGATCCTTATCTTCCGTCTTAAGTCCGTTGATCCGCAGTGAAATTTTATTATCGGGTGATACGGTTACCAGGTTGAAATCGGCGCTCCTACCCTCCACTTCCACATTCAGTTTGCTTTTCAGGTCGGCCGGATCAATACGGTAATTAAAAAGCAGGTCAATTTGGGGCACTGCTGAAGTGCTGCTTTCTCCCACCCAGACAATTTGTGAATTGTCTAATGTAAGCAGCGGCGTATGAAAACTTATCTTATCCCCGCCTTTTACAGAATTGTATTTATTGAATCTCAGCACGGCACTCTTCAGTTTGGCCTTGTATGTAGTGGCAGGTCTAAGCGGTTCAGATGGGGAGAATACCAGTTCGTCCGGGCTTTGCCAGCGAAATTTACCCTTTAGTTTGGGCTCAAATGAGATGTAATCAGTGGAATCCCATGCATTGAGCATGGAATCCGTGGCTAAAGAATGGCTAAACCGGAAAACAAGATTGCCAAGCACCGGCACTTCGCCTTTGGCATTGGTGAAGGACAGCGAGATGGCATTTTTTTTACAGGAGGCCAAAAAAATAGCTCCTGCTACTATCAGCGGAACTAAACAGGATTTGATACGCATAGAAGTGAGGTTAAATGTCTGCCCGGCCTGGGGCCGTTCGGACGGGGTCAATGGTTATGAGAAGGTATTACAATTTGATCAGGTAAAAAATTAAGCGGTGAATTTCTTATTCACAAAGGGAATAACAGAAATTAGCAGACGAAAAGCTAAGGAGGAATGTCGCGGGCGGACCGGGACAGGTCACACGGTTCCATAAAGGAAAAAGTGAATTTGACAGGCAAGATACAAAGCATAAAAAAGGAGTTGCAAATTTGAGAAGATAAATATTTGTTAAGTGGACACATGGTTCAGTTGAACACCTGTTCTTTTGCATCTGTAAGCTAATTGATGCCGGCCGTCATTATTTTACATGCATGAAAAGAATTAATCTCAGGATAACCAAAAAAGGGATTTTACGTTTTGCCAAAAGACTCGGTATCGGTCTTCTGGGTCTTGTTTTGCTTTTCTTTATCCTGAACTGGATTTTTCCACTACCTGATAAAATTGAATACTCCACCATCATCACTGATAATAAAGGAGAAGTAGTGAACGCCTTTCTAACCGGCGACCAGAAATGGCGGATGAAAACCGAACTGGATGAGATATCTCCGCTGCTGCAAAAAACCATTATCAATAAGGAGGACAGGCATTTCTACAAACACCCGGGAGTTAATCCCTTTGCTATGGTAAGGGCTCTTTTTGCCAACCTTTTCCACATGCGCCGCATGTCTGGCGCCAGCACCATTACCATGCAGGTGGCCAAAATGCTGGAGCCCGGCAAACGGAACATCTGGAGTAAGATCAGGGAAATGTTCCGCACCTTTCAGTTGGAACTAAAGTACAGCAAAAAGGAAATTTTACAAATGTACCTCAACCTGGTGCCATACGGAGGCAATATTGAAGGGGTGAAAGCAGCGTCACTACTGTATTTTAAAAAGAACCCCGACCATCTGTCTCTGGCTGAAATAACTGCGCTTAGCATCATCCCCAATAAACCGGGAGTAATGGTTATGGGCAGGAACAATGGCTTTATTATAAATGAGAGAAACCGCTGGCTGCAACGATTTGCTGAAAGAAAAGTGTTTACCCAAAAAGAGATTGAGGATGCATTGGCTGAACCCCTGGATGCCGTCCGTGGATCAGTACCACATTTCATTCCACATCTTGCTTATAAACTAAAAAAACAATCGGGCACTTCCGCTTCTCTTAGTGTTATTAAAACGAATATTGATCTTAACACACAATTAAAAACAGAAAAACTGGTAGAAGACTATGTGCGGGCACAGCGGCTGAAGAATATTAAAAACGCCGCTGTAGTGATTATTGACAATAAAACACACAAGGTTATTACCTATGTTGGTTCATCCGGCTTTTTTGATACCACCGATGGTGGACAGGTAAACGGTGCCAATGCGGTTCGCCAGCCTGGAAGCACACTAAAACCATTGCTTTATGCAATGTGTTTTGACGAGGGTTTATTGACACCTAAAACAGTAATGACTGACGTAGCCGTAAACTATGAAGATTATGCCCCGGAAAACTATGATAACAAATTCAACGGGTATGTATCCGTTGAGTATGCACTGGAACATTCACTGAACATACCAGCGGTAAAAGGATTGCAGATGCTGGGCCATGAAAAAATGATTCAAAAATTATCGAACTGCAATTTTGAACAAATACAAAAAGACAGGAGAAAACTGGGACTTTCCATGATACTTGGCGGCTGCGGCACCACACTGGAGGAAATGACCGGCTTATTTTCGGCTTTTGCCAACCATGGAGTTTATATCACTCCGCTTTTTACACAGCAGGATACCCTGCAAAGCAGAACAAATGTAATCAGCCCTGCCGCTAATTATATGATTAATGAAATTCTTTCTAAAGTAAACCGGCCTGATTTTCCTGTTAACTGGACTGCTACCGAAAAGATGCCTAAGATTGCCTGGAAAACCGGAACCAGTTATGGCCGTAAAGATGCCTGGAGTATCGGATACAACAAAAATTTTACGGTAGGCGTATGGCTGGGAAATTTTTCAGGCGCCGGCGCTGCCGACCTAAGCGGGGCTAATACGGCAACCCCCTTACTCTTCCGGATTTTTAATACCATTGATTACGACAGTGATGAGGAATGGTTTAAACAGCCGGATGATTGTGACATCCGGCGGGTATGCAGTGAAACTGGTTTAACCCCCTCCGAGCATTGCAACAACCTGGCAACCGATTATTTTATTCCGCTCATTTCTTCCACAAGGATCTGTGATAACCGGCAGGAGATTATGGTCAGCCCTGATGAAAAGATATCCTATTGTAAGAGCTGTGTTCCCGCAAGCGGGTATAAAAAGAAGTTCTTTAAAATCGCAGAGCCGGAAATGCAGGCATGGTTTGAAGAAAACAGGATAGCTTATGAAAAAATTCCACAGCACAACCCTGATTGTGAGCTCATTTTTAAAGGCGCTGCACCAATTATCAATTCACCTGTAAACGGAACTGAATACCTTATTAATAAAAAAAACCCGGAGCCTTTACAGCTTTCCTGTAAAACCGCCAATGATGTAAGCAAGGTGTACTGGTATATCAATAATAAATTCTACAAAAGCTGTAATGCCGGGGAGAAACAATTCTTTGTGCCGCTGGAAGGGCCGGTGAAAATATCCTGTACGGATGACAAGGGAAGGAACCGGGATATCAGGATTACGGTGAAGTATGTCTCATTATAGTAAACCTGCCCGCTATCCGGCGGGCAGGTTGCATTTTAAATGAAGTGTTACTGTCGTAAACTTAATTTCTTCGTCAGCCAATCTTTACCATCAAATATGCGGACGGTATAAACATCCGTTGGCATGCCCGTCATGTTAATTAGTTCCGCCTTGCGGTTGCCTGCAAAATATTTTGAATAGACAGGCACTCCCATTTTATTTAAGACAATAACCCGTCTGATATTTGTATTATTTTCATTAAAGTTCAGTGTAACAGTAAACTGACCGCTGGTTGGGTTGGGGCTAAGAATAATATTTTTTTCACTATTTGTAACTATTCCGGTTGGTCTGGAAATTATCAAACAATCAGGATCATAATAAACCGGGCAGCTTGCTGTGGAGCCCTGATGAGTAAACCAAAAATCCCAATTATACGAACCGCAGGCATTGCTGGTTGTGCATTTAAGCCTTATCCAGGCATTGGGAGAATTTGTATTGATTGTCACTTCCACCTGGTTGCCGTTAGCCGTCCAGCCGGTATAGCCGCTTGAACTGACATAAGACCAGACAATAGATGTTGCTGTCGGATCTTCTACCCACGCATTTGCATAGTATTCGCAAAGAGAAGGATTATTAGCTCCGGACGGCGAATTTGCGCATCTTATCTGTGTTAGTATATTGCATTTGCTCAGCGCAGTTTGGTTGCCGTTGACATACCAATAGCCGGTTCTTGTGCTGCAAGATGGGGCAGTTCCCGTATAAATTGTCTTTGGCAGAATTGTAGTAGTACCGTTAGAGTTAACTACAGTAGCTGTTAATATAACCAGGCCTGCATACCCATTCGTTGACAAAGTTGTGGATGGGCCTGTAAGTGGTGAAATAGTGACCTGTGATATATTTTTCGTCCAATTAACAGTATTAGTCCCGCAAGCCGGTAAATTCACAGCTGTATAAGTTGACGATGTAAGCGGCAAGCAAATTGCATCCGTTCCGCTAACACTCATTTGCGCTAATCCTAATGTAGCCCTTATCGCCATATCTGCATCAACCCTTCCATATCCGGCCTGATTGCTCCAGGTACCATTTGGCTATCCTGCAACATTGGATTGAAAATTGCCATTAGGTATCTTAAAACATGACTGCTCGAAAAAATTTCTGACTTGCGCTCCGGTTAAGTTCGGATTTACACCAAGTATTAATGCAACGACTGCTGCAGCATTTGGGCAAGCAGCTGATGTACCCCGAAAACGATCATTATAATCGCCAGCAACAATCCCATTCGCTCCAACATTATCTGTTGTAGTTATCCAAACACCCGGAGCAATAACATCAAGGTTTGTACCGAAGTTACTTCCCCACTAAAACTCTCCGTCGCAGCTTGTACCCTCTGGGTCAGTGCTAACACCCGGGTTAACTAATGCCGGATCACTTGATGACCTCTTTCGGGTATCACATGGCGTACTAGCGCCTACTGCGATTACTTCTGGATTAGATGCCGGATATGATACAGAAGCGTTATTATTTCCAGATGAGAATAGAACAACACATCCTAAACCGTTTCTACCACCAGCAACAGCATTCTGAATCGCTGCATTAATTTGAGCCGAAGTTGAACCTCCTCCCCAAGAATTTGAGATTACATCTGCTCCTCTGCCAACTGCCTCATTAAAACAGTTTGCTATCCATGTGTCATTTGTGTTAAAACTGCCTGTTATAGGATTTACAATACCCATTCTTAGTGGAATTATTCGAGAATTGAAAGCGACTCCTATCGTACCGATTGTATTGTCCACAGAGGCGATTATACCAGCACAGTTCGTACCATGCCCATTATTACTTGTCGGCCCCCCTCCGCTATTATTGCCAGTTGCGTCATATCCAGGCAATAAGTTTGCCTGCAAATCAGGATGTGTTAAGTCAACTCCATCATCAATTACTGCAACCCGTATGTTTGTACCTGTTGAATAACACCAGGCGTTTTCTACCTTCATATCTGCAGCAATAATACCTCCGGGAACAACTCCGGTGTTTCGGATATTCCACTCAAAAGGTCTTAACGGGTTTCTGGTTTTTAAATGTCTGATAAAAACTGGTTCGATAATCGACACAATCTTTTCATCAAAAAGTTGCCCGCAAAGTTCAAAAATACTTTCTCCCGTTGTATAGTTTTTGTCATTTACATACAAATAATAAAACCCTATAAAAACAGGATGCTCTTCAATTAAACCTATATCGCTATAAGTTTTCATAAATGCTGAAATATCGAATGGTTTGAAGAACAACTGTCTTGTTGGAGCTTGTAGTGTCCCATCATCGTACACATAATAGCTTGTGATGAACGCCGGGATATCATTTGGGCTATCTGGTCTGGTTTTTGAAATTACTCCAAACGCATGTTTCAAATTGACAGAATTAAAATCATCTTTCTTTGCATTAAAATGGGCTGCGCTTGGTAAAGAGTACTCTGAAAAATAAAGAGTGTCAATTTTATTAAATTTAGAAATGTATCCATTTGTCCTAAGTTCAATTGTTTGCGATATTCCCAAATGCCATATACCAAAGCAAATGAGAATACAGAATAGTTTCCTCTTGTCAGTTTCGTTTTAGCGAGTCAATGTTTATATAATCAAATGTTGTTACCCCGCTTGTTATACCAAATTCCTCCCCGGGGCAGGTGCTCTTGACCTTTCCTGAAAACTTTACCTGAAAAACCTGGCTTTGATTCGCTCCTTGTAAAATTGCCTGTAGAGAATCCTGATTTGAATTACAAGGGAAATAGTTGCTAACCGCTCCTGGAGAGGGCGAATAAGAAAGCACCCATTTATTATTATATTGATAGTAAGATAAGAAGCCGTTTATGCTTTGTAACGAATACTTTATTTCAGATGAAGTACATCCGCAATTTCTATTATCTTCTTTTTTCTTACAACCGGAATTTGAAAAAACGGCCAGAATAAAACTCATCGCCAGAATTGCAAGTAAAGTTTTCATATTAGGTCATTTTTTATGGTAAAAAAAGAAATATACGCTTTGTATTGGAGGACTATTATCCCGAACGATTTGCTGCATCATAAGCCTCATGATGCCAATTTTTTGTGGGGTTTAATTACTCTGTTTCTCTATAACACTTTACCATTAGGTTAAAGATAAAGAATTAAATATTGTAAACCAATTCGTTTACAATATTTTTTTTAAAACCAGCAACCTTGCAAGTCTCAAAAGAGGCTGATGACCAAAGACACTTTTCTTAAATTACTGGGCAAGCATGTTGCCCGTTTAAGGAAAGAGGCCGGGCTAAGCCAAACGGAATTAGCCTTGCGATGTGATAAGGATAGGCAGAGCCTCAACAGATTAGAAAAAGGAAGAATTAACCCCTCTGCATTTTATTTGAGTCAACTTGCTGAAGAATTAAAAATACCGGTAAAAAATTTGTTGGACTTTGAATAAGCAAGATATATTGTGTAATAAGCGATTTCCCTGTTAAGGACTAAGTGTTTCCGCCTTCTTCACACTCGCCGCCCCGCTTACTTCCTGTGTTATTTCCGCATTGCCTTTATATTTTACATGAGATGCGCCGGATACATGTGCTTCTAATTTCACACTGGCAAATACATCTGCATGGCTGGCGCCGGAAAGTTCGATATGTGCATTTTCTGCCATCAGGTCAAAACATTTTGCTTTGGAAGCGCCGTCTCCATCCACCTTCAGGTCTTTGGTTTCACCGCTTAGTGCAGCCGAACTGGCGCCCGACACTTCCACTCCCACCACCGGGGATTTTACATCCATTTCAGCTTCACTGGCCCCGCTTAGGTCAATATACAATTCATCCGCAGATGTAATCCTGCCTTCCGACTCAATGCTGCTGGCGCCTGATACATCAAAATGCCGGAAGGATGGCCCGCTTACATACAGTTTTACAGATTGTGAAGGTTTCAGGTTATAACCATTCTCAGGCCGGATAACCAGGGTATTTTTATGCATATATACTTCGATATGCCGCTGCAGATTTTCGTCTGCTTCCACTTTTACGGAATACGCTGAATCCTGCTTAACAAAAACTTTGATGGCCCCGTTTATTTCCATGTTCTGAAAATCTTTTTCATCCCGGGTTTCGGTTTTAATCACCCCGTTGCCGCGGATGCGGTCGCCGCCAATATTACAAGAAGTAAAAACTACCAGGGAACAACTAAAAACGAGGAGAAGCAGCTTCATAAAAAGGAGTGATGTGGTAAAATTACAGGTTTATCCGCCAGCTAAGACGTAAAAGGACAATGCCGGGTTACAGTTATTACGAATTTCTAAAGCCTCTTATCGGCCTCACTTTCCCGGGGCGGACTGATTCCTCGTCCCGTTGTTTTATCTTCGCAACTTATTATACCCGCCTGCATGACAGAAAAAATCCTGATTCTTGACTTTGGCTCTCAATATACCCAACTGATTGCCCGTGCCGTAAGAGAGGCCAGTGTTTATTGCGAAATCATTCCCTTCCACAAAAAATTTGAGTTCGAACCCGGTCTGAAGGGAATCATCCTCTCCGGCTCCCCTTGCTCTGTAAATGAAAAAGACGCCCCGGATGTAAATGTGCAGGATTTTATTACGAAAGTGCCGGTGCTAGGTATTTGTTATGGCGCCCAACTAACCGCCAAACGCTTTGGCGGGGTGGTGGCAAAAAGCGACAAGCGGGAATACGGCCGGGCTATCCTGCAAAGGAAAAAGGAAGATGTATTATTCAGCGCCGTATCAACGGAGTCACAAGTATGGATGAGCCATGCCGATACGATACTGCAAATGCCGGAAGGCTTTGAATTATTAGCAACTACAGAAAGCATCCCCGTTGCTGCTTTTAAGAAATCTTCGAATGGAGTTCATGCCTCAGACCTCAGACCTCAGACTTCCGGCTTCCCTCTCTACGGCGTACAATTCCACCCGGAAGTTTATCATTCCAAAGAAGGAAAGAAAATACTGAACAACTTTTTAGTGAATATCTGCGGCTGTTCGCAGGACTGGACACCGGCTCACTTCATTACTGATACAGTTGAAGCGTTGAAAAAGCAAATCGGCAACCGCAAGGTCATCATGGCGCTGAGCGGCGGCGTGGATTCCACGGTGGCTGCCACCCTGATCCATAAGGCCATTGGTAAAAACCTGTTTGGCATTTTTGTGGACAACGGGGTGCTGCGCAAAAATGAATTTCAAAATGTGCTGGCCGCTTATGCCAAACTGGGGTTGAATGTAAAAGGCATTGATGCCAGGGAACATTTTTATACCAAACTGGCGGGCAAAACTGAGCCTGAAGAAAAAAGAAAAATCATCGGCAGCCTTTTCATTGATGTGTTCCAGGAAGAATCTAAAAAGATAGCCGGCGTTGAGCTGCTGGGCCAGGGCACTATTTACCCGGATGTGATTGAAAGTGTTTCTGTACATGGGCCATCTGTAACCATCAAGTCTCACCACAATGTGGGGGGTCTGCCTGACCACCTCCATCTTGAACTGGTGGAGCCGCTGCGTTCACTGTTTAAAGATGAAGTGAGAAAAGTAGGAAAAGAACTGGGCATTCCGGCAGAAATGATTGACCGCCACCCCTTCCCGGGACCGGGCCTGGCCATCCGTATTTTGGGAGAGATTACCGAAGAAAAGGTACGGTTGTTGCAGGAGGCAGATCACCTGTACATCAGGGCGCTTAAGGATAACAATTTATATGCAACGGTTTGGCAGGCAGGCGCTATCTTACTTCCTGTAAAAACGGTGGGGGTGATGGGTGATGAAAGAACCTATGAATTTACCGTGGCGCTGAGGGCTGTAACCAGTGTGGACGGCATGACGGCGGACTGGGCCCACCTGCCCTATGGATTCTTGGCAAATGTTTCCAACGAAATCATCAACAATGTGAGGGGAATTAATCGTGTGGTATATGATATCAGCAGCAAGCCCCCGGCTACGATTGAGTGGGAATAGAAAAGATTGTTGTTTATAGTTTATTGTTTGACTGTTAATTCTCTACTGATGAAAAATTGCTTCCTATTACTCATCTTTGTGTCAGCAATTGTTCTTCCTGCAAATGCACAGGAAGCTGTGCCAAAACAAAAGATAGCCATCTTTGTCCCATTGTATCTTGATTCTGTCTACAATGAGCAGAGTGTGTATCGTTATGCTAAAACAGTTTTTCCGAAATTCATCATTCCCGGTCTTGAATTTTATGAAGGCGCCCAACTGGCCCTGGATTCCATGAACAAAGAAAAAATGCCGCTTGAAGTTTTTATTTACGATAACCGTTCAGCAAAAGAAAATCTGCCACAACTATTGAACAAGCCCGGATTAGACAGTGTAGCATTGATTATTGCGCATTGCAGCTCAGCTGAAATAAAACTTTTTGCGGATGCCGGTTTAAAAAAAAATATCCCTGTCATCAATGTAAACATGCCAAATGACGGTGGGGTAACCGGCAACCCGTACTACATAGTGTTGAATCCCACCCTCCGCACCCAGTGCGAGGGTATTTACCGGCACCTGCAAAAGTTCTATTCATTAAATCCGATTGTTGTGTTCCGGAAAAAAGGACAACTGGAAGACCGCATTAAGACTTACTTTGATGATTTCAGCAGAAACACTGTGGCGGTTCCGCTACAATATAAATATGTGGAACTAACCGAGGACTTTACGATAAACCAGTTGAAAGCACACCTGGACACCACCAATGAAACCCTTTGCATGGCGGGCAGCCTGGATGAAAATTTTGGTAAAAAATTAGTAGCGCAACTGGCTGCACTCAAAAAAAATAATTATCAATGCTCAGTAATGGGCATGCCCACCTGGGATGGCATTCGCTTTAATAAACATGAGTTTAAAGGCATTGAAATCATTTACAGCACCCCTTTTTACAATGCCAAGATGGACAAGATAAGCCAGGGTATCACCAGGCATTTTAATAAAGTAATGTTTGCAAGACCCAGCGATATGGTGTTCCGGGGCTACGAGGTAACCTGGAAATATGTAAAACTGCTGATGCAGTATAAAAATGATTTCGCCTCCAATATTACCAGCAAACTGAATAAAGTGTTTACCGATTTCGACATTCAGCCGGTACTGAACAAGCAAACTATGACGCTGGATTATTTTGAAAATAAAAAATTGTATTTCCTCAAATGGCAGGATGGCGTTCTCAAAGCTGTGTATTGAGCCATTATTTTAACCTGTAACTTCATTTTTCATTGCGTTTTTGTGAAAGTTCAGCATACCAAAGGGTTTACTGTTATCAGCAACTGGCTTGAAGCAAAAGGATTTAAGCCTTTTTTATTTCAGGAGCAGGCATGGCAGCATATTGCCCATGGCGAAAGCGGCCTGGTGAATGCCCCCACCGGCTGCGGCAAAACATTCTCCGTCTTCTCAGGCGCATTAATCAATTTCATCAACGAACATCCGGATGACTATAAACGGGTAAAAAGATCCGGGCTTCAGTTGCTATGGATAACACCGCTGAGGGCTCTGGCAAAAGATATTGGCCGTGCCATGGAAGAGGCGGTAGAAGAACTGGGCTTGAACTGGAAGATTGGTATCCGCAACGGCGATACCGGTACCGCTGAAAGGGCCAGTCAGAAAAAACAGATGCCCGAAGTACTGCTCATCACCCCCGAAAGCCTGCACCTTTTGCTGGCGCAAAAAAGTTATCCCGGAATTTTTCAATCACTGAAAATTATTGCCGTGGACGAGTGGCATGAATTGCTCGGGAGCAAACGGGGTGTGCAAGTGGAGCTTGCGGTTGCGAGAATAATCAATGGGCAATGGGCAAAAGGTAATACAAAACCCACAGTTTGGGGCATTTCTGCAACTATTGGAAATCTTGATGAAGCGAAAGAGGTCTTATTATCGCCATTAAAACATAAAGGAGTTATTATAAAAGCAGCTATTCATAAGCGAATAGAAATAGAATCCATCTTCCCCGATGAAATAGAAAAATATCCCTGGGCCGGCCATCTTGGTATTAAACTGGCGCATAAAATTAGTCCCGTCATTCAGCAGAGTAAGACCACACTCATCTTCATCAACACACGGGGCATGAGTGAAACCTGGTATCAAACGCTGCTAAAGGTATGCCCTGAACTGGCAGGCTCCATTGCCCTGCACCACAGTTCTATTGACCGGGATCTGCGGACATGGATCGAGGATAACCTGCATACCGGCAATCTGAAAGCAGTGGTCTGCACGGCAAGTTTGGATCTGGGCGTTGATTTCCGCCCCGTGGAAACAGTAATTCAGGTGGGATCGCCCAAGGGTGTTGCAAGATTTCTGCAAAGAGCTGGAAGAAGCGGCCACAGCCCCGGTGCAGTTAGTAAAATCTACTTTCTTCCCACCCACTCGCTGGAACTGATGGAGGCAGCAGCGCTAAAATCTGCCATGACAGAAAATATCATTGAAAGCCGGGCGCCCATGCTGCTTTGTTATGATGTGCTGCTGCAATACCTGAACACTATTGCCATTTCCGGGGGATTTTACCCGGATGAGGTTTATAAAGAAGTCACTTCCACATACTGTTACAGATATCTTACGAAAAATGAATGGCATCAAATCCTTCATTTCATAACAGAAGGCGGTCAAGCGATGGGCCAGTACGATGATTTCAAAAAAGTGGAAGTGGAAAATGGTTTGTATAAAATCAACAGCCGGAAAGTAGCCATGCGGCACCGGATGCACATAGGCACCATTGTAAGTGATGCGATGATGAAAGTAAAATTCATCTCCGGGGGTTATGTAGGTGTTATTGAAGAATATTTTATATCAAGACTGAGCCCCGGCGACGTATTCACCCTGGCGGGAAGAAACCTTGAGTTTGTAATGATAAAAGATATGACGGCATTGGTCCGCAAATCAGAAAAGAAAAAATCCATTGTACCCAGCTGGGCAGGTGGCCGGATGCCGCTGAGTGCTAATCTCGGAAAAATACTCAGGGAACAACTGGCCATCAGCAACAGGCCATCTGCTGCAGGCGCTGCCCTGTCATCTATAGAACTGGTGGCTTTAAAGCCCCTGCTTGATCTGCAGGAACAACTTTCACATGTGCCTGCAGAAAATGAATTGCTGATAGAGCATATTGAGACCAAAGAAGGATTTCATTTATTTGTTTACCCGTTTGAAGGCAGGCTGGTACATGAAGCTATGGCGGCCATTCTTGCTTATCGAATCAGCCGGATTTGCCCGATCACTTTTTCGTTTGCCATGAACGATTATGGATTTGAGCTGCTGAGCGACCAGCCCATCCCCGTTGACGATACCAATGTATATGAATTATTTTCCCCAGCGGATCTGCTGAATGATATACAGAGGAGCATAAACAGCACCGAAATGGCCCGGAGAAAATTCCGTGATGTGGCTGTCATCGGCGGGCTTATATTCCAGGGCTTGCCCGGTGAGAAAAAGAAGACCCGGCACCTGCAATCATCTGCCTCTCTCCTTTTCAGCGTATTCAGTGAATATGACCCCGGCAATTTATTACTGCGCCAGGCATACCAGGAAGTACTCGCCCAGCAAATGGAGGAAATAAGGTTGCGGGATATGCTGGAGAGAATTCAGCAGTCAAAAATTGTTATCACATTTCCCCGGCAACTCACTCCGTTCTGTTTCCCGATAAAAGTGGACAGTATGCGGGAGGACCTATCGTCTGAGAAATTAGAAGACCGGGTAAGAAAAATGCAGCAGCAAATGGAAAACGGCCAGGCCGCTAAACAGATTTAACCGGATGCACAACTTATATTTGCTGCCTCTATGCAAAACCCCGTTCCGCATATCATCGCTGGCCATACGTTCTGGGTATTTCCCGAACGCTGTCTGTTCTGGGAGGAACAAAACACCCTCATTGTTGCCGATCTGCATTTTGGTAAAGTGGGTCATTTCCGGAAATCGGGTATAGCTGTGCCCCAAGATATTTACAAAGCAGACTTGCAGCGGCTGATGGCCATGTTATACTTCTGCAAGGCTGACCGGCTCATTATTGTAGGTGATTTTACCCACAGCAGCCTCAATAAGGAGCTTGACCTGTTTATTAAATGGCGTAAAGATTTTTCACTGCTGCATATTGACCTGGTGAAAGGCAATCATGATATACTTGCAGACAACTGGTACAAAGAGGCCAATGTGGCGCTGCATGAATGGGAGCTGAAGATGAACGGTTTTCTCTTCAGGCATGAGAATAAAAGAAAAAAGCAGAAAGAACACCCGGATGTTGTTTACACATTTACCGGTCATGTTCATCCTGCTTACCTGATGAAGGCACCGGGCCGCCAGTCATTAAAATTTCCCTGCTTTTATTTTGCAAAAGAACACTGCATTCTGCCTGCATTCAGCCGCTTTACCGGTATGTACAAAGTTATACCGGCAAAAGGTGAGACCGTTTATATTATAACTCCTGCTGAATTACTTAAAATAGGTTAGCGTTTGCTGCGTAGCTGGTTGTAATCGAGGAAGTAAATGAACCGGATGGTAAACTCATTACCATGCCGGAGATCAAAAATGCCGCCGAGGTTACGTACGTAATTATTCTTGCCGGTAATAGTAACCACCTCATCATCACCCAGCCAGTTCTTATACCCGGCTACCAAGCGGCTTCCGAGGCGGAAATCCCAGGTAAGAAAAGCATCTAAATTGAAAATATTTACATTATCGAAGCTGGTGCTGCCGGCCCGGCTGACCGTATTGCCTTTTAAATCCACATTGGCAAAACGGTTGAACTTTACCCGGCTAAGGTAATGCCGGGCACGGAGTGTAAAATTAATACGGGGTGTAAAATTGTAAATGCCCGACAATATCGAGGTTATGTCAGTAAAATCAACAAACGCAACAATGGGTTCATGGTTGGTTTCCCGGCCGGCATTAATGATGTAATCCGTCTCCCCCTCATGCCGGTGAGAAAAATCCAGGGTGAGCCGGTTGCTGAAACGGTAACGGAAGCTGCCTTCTGCTATATGATAATCTTTGTTGGGCGCAGAGTTAAAGAAATTGGCAAACAGCAGTGAATACCTTACATATAATTTTTTCCGGCTGTCAGTGCTTCCATTGCTCTCCACATAACCATACGAAGGCCGTTTTACAAACCGGCGATAGGTTAAAGGATTGCCCAGTACAAAATAATCATGCTCTGCCGGGAAAAATCCGGTTGTTAGCATAATATCCCAGAAATTCTTAAAAATCCAGAAACCGGTTCCCTTTACAAAAGACCGGTTGTAAGCACCCGGGTTGTACATGCGGGCATAATAAACATTCAGCCGGTAATTATACTGAAGAAGGTTTTTGGTTGGCTTAAAATAATAGTAACCGAATGTTGAATTAACCGAAACTTCATTGGGCGCCTGCAAAAAGCCCAGATCCCGGGGATCATAGCGAGCTGATTCAATAATGCCGGATAAAGAATACTGCCAGTTGCCGCTTATTTTGGCTAAGCGAAGGGTGCTGTTGTACCCGTCATACGGGGCTGATGAAAATATTTTGCTGTAACGGGCAGTACCCCTGACGTTATATGTATTGCTCTTGTCAAAAAAGCTGAAATCAAGCGCTGTTACGTTGGCATCTCTTGCTGCTGCATTCCTTATCACATTGGTGTTGGTGAAAGTAACGGATGAACGGCCCTTTAAAGCCTGGTCCAAAACGACGATGTTATAATTGGCCAGCGGTTCTGTTTCCACCGTTGAATCCTTTCCAGAAAGTGTGTGATGCAGTTTTGCATGCATGGGCGAAGTAACAGCATTGAAAATGCCGATACCCAGTTTCTTTTCTGTTCTCCCGGAAAATTTGGTGGCATTGATCAGCTGTGTCACAGAAGGATTTTTTACTATTTCCCATTCCGGGTACATGATTCCAAAATTCCTTATCGCACTATATCTGGATGGAATGGCCCCCACCCTTCGGGAATAAAATAACCCGGCTTTATTGAATATCTCTGTTCCTTCTGTAAAAAACTGCCTGTTTTCCTGAAATTTCACCTCAAAAGGTGAAAGGTTGTTGATCACATTGTCAGAGATCACCTGGCCAAAGTCAGGAATCAGTGTGGCATCCAGTGTAAAGCTTTCATTCATCCCATACTTTACATCCATGCCGCCGCTGCCCAGCCATGTATTGGTAAAACCGGTGCCCAGGTCAGGTGAATTACGATAACCGGTGGAAACATATGGAGAAAAACTTAGCCTTAGCGAGGGCTGCAGGTCCTTCAATCCGGTGTAAGAACCAAATTGGTTAACAAAGCCATTTACTTGCGGGTCAACCGGATTCCAGTAACAGGTTTCATTCGTTCTTCGTATTAAACGAAGAAACTGTATGCCCCAGTTTTGCAAATCTTTTTTTGAAAACCGGAGCGATATGTAAGGTATCCGCATCTCCACCGTCCATCCGTCTTTTTGCATCTGTACCTTACTTTCCCAAACGGCATCCCAGGTCTTGTCGCCAAAATCGCCAAACCCGCTGCCTCCGGTTCCCAGGTTCGGGCCCAGGCGGGCATCCGATTGCACATTGGCGGAAGTAACTACAAACTGAAATCCGTTCTGGTTATCATTGTAGGTATCAAAAAAAACAGAGAAGTAGTCCACATCTTTCTGCATTTCTTCATCCCTTGACGTAATTTGTTTACGTATCAGTGACGGGTCATCAAAAAGATAAGCCCCTATATAAATAGCTGAGTTATCATACATCACCTTCACATTGGTAATCTGTGAAGCTGCCTGTCCTGTTGATGGATAGTTTTGTATAAACCCGGTTGCCACCGGGGCATTTGCCCATGCTTCATCACTAAGACTTCCGTCAATTTTGGGGACCTGATTGATTTTAACTGCCTGTATTGATTTTTCCTGCGAAAAAACAGATGTACAAACCAGTAACAGAAGTAAGCAGATAGTTTTTCTTAGCGTCATTTCTGTGCATTACGAAGTCTGCAAATATAACAGAGAAAAGGCAAAGGCAAAATGATGCCGCAAAAAAACGCAGAATGATATAATACACTGAAGGTTAATCAGTTCAATCTTTTCTTAAGAGTGATTACCTGCTCCTGCAAATCCGATACGATATTACCCAGCTGGTTCATATCCCATCGTTGCTGGCTGCTTATTTTGGAAATCACCATTTGTGCCTGCCACATTTCCAGTATTTCATCAGCATTTACTGTATATGGATGATAAGACGGGTTGTCGCTTATCAATGTAACCTTATTTTTTTGACGGCCGTTTTTCTGAACCCTTTTATAGACCACTCCCTCATTTCTTGACACAACTATACAAGGCACATTATTTTTTATCTCCTCAATATTTTCCACTTTCTCACCAACAATCACGGAACCGCTTGGCGTAGGCAGCATGGAATCTCCAATAATTTCAAAGGCCCTGTAATTACCACCTGCCAGCATCGGCAGGGTGAAGGTGTTTAGCTCATCCACAAACTCGGGATTGGCATAGCCGGCCAGGTAACCGGCTGCCGCTTTTACCGGCACAAACGGAATATCGGGCCTTCCCAAAGCCAGCTTCATGGCCCGGCGCTTTGCAAGGTAATTGCTCTTATTATCGCTCAGGTCTTTCCGGAGTATTTCATCCAGTGTGAGTTTAAAAATATCACACACCACTTCCAGTACATCTATGCGGGGTTCTGCCCTTTCTTCTTCATAAGCGCCAAGAAGAGATCGCTTGATGCGGAGTTTCTGTGCAAATTCCTCCTGCGTCCAGCCGCGGAGTTTGCGGAGGTATTTCAGGTTTTGATTGGATATAGCCATAACCACTAATTTAGTTAGCTGCAAAATACTAATTATTTTAGAATTTCAAAACCTTTTTATTCAGGTAGTGGTAAAATTTAAGACTCCCTGAACCGCTAAGACGCCAGAACGCTAAGGAGCGCAAAGAAAATCATAGCGAAACTTTGCGCCTTTGCGGTAAAGCATTATGTCAAAATAGACCATTACTTTTATTCGCCCCTTTTGGATAAGCCGGGAAAAACAAAGATTTTTGTCTTATGGCAATAAAAACAAAAGCCTCTCCTAAGAAAAACTCACCAGCTGCGGCTAAAAGCCACCCCGCATCTGTAAGAAAGGAAAAACCTGTCATCCTCATCACCAACGACGATGGCGTTACTGCACCCGGCATCATGAACCTGGTGGAAGCAGTAAAAGACCTCGGCAAAATAATAGTGGTGGCGCCTGATAAACCCCAGTCCGGCATGGGCCATGCCATCACCATCGGGCAGCCGCTCCGGCTTCATAAAGTACATTCCATGGAAAATGTAGAAACCTGGAGCTGCACGGGCACCCCGGTGGATTGCGTAAAGCTCGCAGTTGACAAAGTGCTGCACCGCAAACCTGACCTCTGTCTCAGCGGCATTAACCATGGCGCCAATCACAGCATCAATGTTATTTATTCCGGCACCATGTCTGCGGCTTTGGAAGCTGCTATTGAAAGCATTCCCTCTGCCGGTTTTTCATTGCTGGATTACCGGATTGATGCAGACTTTACGGGGGCAAAGAAATATGTCCGCATTATTGTGGAAAAAATGCTGGCGACCCGGCTCGATAAGCACACTGTACTGAATGTAAACATCCCATCCGTAGCGCCAGAGCTACTAAAAGGCTTTAAGATATGCAAACAGGCTTATGCCAAATATGTGGAAGATTTTATTGAGCGCAACGACCCGCATGGCCGGTTGTACTACTGGCTTACCGGCGAGTTTGTGAATTTCGACAAAGGAAAAGATACCGATGTGTGGGCCCTGGCCAACAATTTTGTAAGTGTGGTACCGGTGCAATTTGACCTGACGAATTACGTTTTAAAAGCTGACCTCGAAAAACGCTGGAAATAATGATATTGAAAAAAGACAACCTCAGGCTTGGATTATTCCTCGGCCTCATCGGGCCCATCATCGGACTGGTGGTTATTTATTTTGTCAGCTTTTCTTCGCTCAGCTTTAAAGAATTCCTGGACTATTTCATGCATGACAATAAAGTGATAACCCATGTAGGCACACTGTCGCTGCTGGCCAATGCGCTTCTCTTCGCCATTTATGTTCATTTTGATAAGTCTGAAACATTTAAAGGCATTTTTATCATCACCTTGCTTTATGGTATCGGAATACTGGTACTAAAACTCTTTAACTAACTACACCAGTATGAAGTATTATATCATAGCCGGTGAAGCATCCGGGGATCTGCATGGCAGCCATCTGATCAAAGAACTTCAGCTACTTGACAATCATGCAGACTTTCGATGTTGGGGGGGAGATAAAATGGAGGAAACCGGGGCTGTTCTGGTAAAGCATTATCGGGAGCTTGCATTTATGGGATTTGCTGAGGTATTGATGAACCTCCGGACCATTTTACGCAACCTGGTAACCTGCAAAACAGACATCCTGCTACACAAACCCGATGTGCTGATCCTGATCGACTATCCCGGGTTCAACCTCCGGATCGCCAAATGGGCAAAACGGAAGGGACTAAAAGTGATCTATTATATCTCTCCCCAGGTTTGGGCCTGGAAAGAGAACCGGGTGAAGAAAATGAAGGAATGCATTGATAAGATGCTTGTCATCCTTCCTTTTGAAAAGTCGTATTTTAAGGATAAATGGAACTGGGAAGTGGAATATGTGGGGCATCCGCTGTTGCAGGTAGTCGGGAGTTATGAGTCGGGAGTCGGGAGTCAGAAGCTTTCTGATAAACCGATCGTGGCTTTAATGCCAGGAAGCCGTAAACAGGAGATACAAAAGAAGCTGCCGGTGATGCTTGAGGTCAGCCGGTCATTTTCTGACTATCAGTTCATCGTTGCCAAAGCGCCGGGGGTGGAAGAAGGTTTTTATAATGATATGCTGAGCTCTTATTCCAATGTATCTTATGTCGCTAATCAGACTTATGATTTACTGATGCAATCAAAAGCAGCATTGGTTACATCCGGTACCGCTACTCTTGAAACGGCATTGTTTGGTGTGCCGGAGGTTGTCTGCTACAAAGGTTCCTGGCTCAGTTACCAGATCGGGAAGAGACTTGTGTATGTGAAATACATTTCGCTGGTCAATCTTATCATGGATAAACTGGTCGTAAAAGAATTAATTCAAAATGACCTGACAGCTGACAATCTGAAAAAAGAACTGGAAGACCTGCTGACCAATAATTCCCGTATTGAACAATTAGGAAAAGACTTTACAGCCCTGAAACACTTGTTAAGCGCCGGAGGAAATGCCTCCGCCAAAGCTGCTGCCGCCATCATTAAGTTGTTAAGTCAATAATTTAATAGCGAGGATGATCAGGCAGAGGATAAAGATCAGCAGGCTGATCCGGTTGATGCCGTGCATATAACCGATCCACTTGCTTTTCGGCCGGGCCGGGTCCTTTTTCTTCAGGTAGAGATATTCGGCTATTTGGTTCCAGACTCCCATTTTGCATTAATCAACCATTCAATATAAATTCTGTTTTTTTTCTTTATCTGTTTCTCTCATTTCATTGCCTGTTCCCGGGTTGGGAAAGTTTCAAAAAATCTCAATTCTCAATCATTGGTCTTGGCAGTATAGTCGAAATTCCTGAATTATGTTCGTTAAGCCGTGTATATATATCCTATGTATATCCAATATAATATCGGTTAAGCGTGGTGCTGAATATGATATAAATTGTGAACATAAAAAATCTGTATTTCTACAGGGTTTTTGTGGAGGTTACCGGAGTCGAACCGGTGACCTTTTGCATGCCATGCAAACGCTCTAGCCAGCTGAGCTAAACCCCCTTGCGAGCGAACTAAACCAATTAGTTTTCGGGAGTGCAAATATAGCTGCTGGCCCTTTGCGTTCCAAAATAAAAACCTTGCTGTCCGGTCGGGAAAACCAGTTAGTTCAGGCGATTTCTTTTGCTTTTGATCTCGCCTTTTTTGAAGAATCCCTTATCAGCAATTCCGTAGAAAGCACCCTTGTCTCAAAATCAGTGACCGGCCTTTTACTTTCTATCAGTTGTAGCAGGAACTGCGTGGCGACCTCCCCCATTTCAAATGCAGGCTGCCGGATAATGGAAAGCGGGGGGTTAAGCAATTCAGTAAGGTCGGTATTGGAAAAACCGACAAGGGCCATATCACCCGGCACGGCTATTCCTTTGGCCTTAAGCACCCGCAGGCAGCCGGTGGTCAGTTTATCTGCAGCGGCCACAATCGCATCGGGCCTGGTGGGCAACTGGAGCAGCTCATCCATGGCCTGTTCCAACTCATGCATCAGCATACCGCCGTGATTACAGTATTTGATCATGGATTCATTCACCTCAAAACCATTATCGGTCAGCGCTGCTTTGTACCCCGCCAGTCTTTCTTTTGCGATAGACAACACAGCTGCATTGGAGAGAGTGGCAATGTTTTTATACTCGTTCTGGATAAGGTGGGTTGTTGCATCATAAGCGCCCTTGTAGTTGTCAACAATCACCTTATGGGTTTTGATCTCATCCACGATTCGGTCAAAGAAAACAATCGGCATCCCCTTTCCATGCAGTTCAGTGAAATAACTAAAGTCTTTGGTCTCTGCGGAAACAGAGACAATTAAACCATCAATAGACCTTGATGTGAGGTATTGCAGGTTCAGCAGTTCCCGGCTGAATGATTCACGGCTTTGGGCGATAATGACATTGTAGCCATGGTCATAGGCAATAGACTCAATACCGTTGATGGCCTGGGAGAAAAAACTGTTGGCAATTTCGCAAACGATCACACCGATGGAGCGGCTCCTTCTTTCTTTCAGGCTCAGGGCGATGGGGTTGGGGTGATAATTGATCTTCTCGGCATACTCCAGCACCATTTTTTTTGTCTCCGGGCTGATCTCGTAACTATCCCGCAACGCCCGGGAAACAGTGGATGTGGAAAGCCCCAGCGCTTTTGCGATGTCTTTTATGGTTACAGCTTCAAATTTCATTTTTGAACGTTCTCACTGGGAAGTTTAAAGTTACTGATTAAACTGTGAAAACAACCATGAATGACCAGCTTCAAACGCTCTTTAAATGCATAAAAAAAATATTTTTTACCGCATTTTTATTTCTTAATAAAACTTCTTTTCGGGGTTGTGCAAATCCTTTATTACTTCCTGATAGACAAATGCTTGAATGTGTCATCGTTGCCGGGAACGATTGCGTAAAAAAATACTTTCAATTCTATTTTTGGGTTGCAGGTTCTGTGTAGAATTGTTGTGGCTATCCGGAAAAAAACAAACAGTATTGTCTGATTCCGGTGGCCGAAGAAAGAAAAATTGCCTGCTGAAAAATGAAAAGATTGATTTGCCAGAAGAATTGCGTTATCCCCGGATTTGCTAATCGCCCCAAATTTTTCCGCATCTTTTCAAAAACCGGCCCTGCACAATTTCTCCTTCTTGTTTTTAATCCCGGTTCCGGTATAGCCGGTATCGAAGCCCCCCTTTGAAGTGTGTCGGCTACTTACAGCCGATAGCGGTTAAAAAGGTAATCTTTCAGTTGATTTAAAAATAACCGAATATGGTCAGATTAGTAAAAACAATCCGGATTTGTCTGCTATTGTTCGCTGCATTCAGTCCTTTCAGCCAGTTGATGGCCCAGGGAATAGTGATAACAGGTACTGTTACCTCATCCGACAACAAGCAGGGTGTGGCTGGCGTTAATGTTTCAGTTAAAGGAACAAAAACTGTAACCACTACGGATGCGCAGGGTAAGTATAAAATCAATGTAGACAATAAGGCCACCATACTTGTATTCAGCAGCGCTTCATTTGTAAGCGTTGAAATGATAATCAGCGGCCGGTCTGTAATAGATGTGGTGCTGCAACCTGATACAAGGACATTGACAGATGTAGTGGTGATCGGTTACCAGTCGGTGAGAAGAAAAGACCTGCTGGCTTCCGTTTCCTCTGTTAGCGCTAGAGATCTGAAGGATATACCTATCAACTCAGCTGCTGAGGCGCTGAATGGCAGACTCGCAGGCGTTACCGCTACTACTGCAGAAGGTGCTCCGGATTCTGAAATTAGAATAAGGGTTCGTGGAGGTATGTCTATAACCGGCGACAACTCTCCTTTGTTTATTGTAGACGGAGTGCAGGTGGAAAACGGGCTCTCTTCAATTTCGCCACAAGACATCCAGTCAATAGACGTTTTAAAAGATGCTGCAGCCACCGCCATTTATGGTGCCAGGGGTTCTAATGGCGTTATTGTGATAACGACAAAAAGCGGAAGACAGGGAAAAGCGGTGATAAGCTATAATGGATTTGTTGGTGTAAAATCATTGGCGAAAAAACTGGATGTACTGAAACCCTACGATTATGTTTTTTATCAGTCAGAAAGATCAAGAGGCAGCAGTGCCGACAGCACTACATTCACCAACAACTTTGGTCGTTACTTTGATACCTTAAGTGTATACAAGTATGTTCCTGTTATTGACTGGCAGGGTGAGGTGTTTGGCAATACAGGATTTACACAAACGCATAACGTAGCGGTATCTGCCGGTACCAAAAAATTGACGTATAATTTTGGATATACATTTAACGATGAACAGGCCATTGTAATCAATTCAAAATATCAACGGCATCTGTTCAACCTTAAGGGAGATTATAAGATTACCAAAAACCTGAAAGTGGGCGCAGGCGTAAGGTATACACACCAAGAAGTATATGGCGCAGGTGTGTCAGATTCAAAAGGATCTTCATACAACAGGCTGAGGAATGCAGTAAAATACAGACCTTTTCTTTCCGCTACACAGGATATTGATGATGCAGATCCGCTGGCAGACCAGAATGTAGGTAATGGCCTGAACCTGTACAATCCCATTTCCCTTGCTGATGCAGAATACAGGAAAAAATCGACAGATGTTTTTAACGTTACAGCTTTTGTAAGTTATAACATTACCAAAAACCTGACTTTTCGTTCTACAGTAGGGTTTGATTATAATAAACTTAATGACCTGCAGTATCATGACACACTTACCCCGTATTCAATAATAACCGGGGGTAGAAAACCAATTGCAGGGCTTGATACAATTACCCGCAAAACGTTCACCAACTCAAATGTGCTGACTTATTCAGTAAAAGAATGGAAAAACAAACATGATCTTGATGTAATAATTGGGCAAGAGACGTATGACCTGAGAACAGAGATCCTGTCTAATCTTTTCAGAAACTTCCCTTCATTTACTCCATACAGTGTTGCTTTTAAACAAACCAGTCTTGGCATACCATTTACGGGTTATCCAAAGCGGAATGAAACCCGCTATACCAACCTCTCTTTCTTTGGGCGGGTGAATTATGCGTTTATGGATCGCTATTTGTTATCGTTTAATGTGCGAGCTGACGGCGCTTCAAAATTTGCTCCTGGTAAGCAATGGGGATATTTCCCGGCAGGGTCCGTCGCATGGAGAGTGAAGAATGAAAGATTCATGCAGCATGTCGGCTTCATCAGCGACCTGAAATTCAGGGCAGGTTATGGAACCGTGGGTAATAACCGTATCAATGATTACCTGTTCCTTACTACATTCAGAAACGATGGTACTTATTTCTATGGTTTAAATAACCAGGCGATTATTGCTTATTTCTCCAGTGCACTGGTGAATCCGGAGCTGAAATGGGAATCAACAGTAAGCAGGAACTATGGTATGGATATCAGCCTGCTTAAAAACAGGATCAATCTTAGTGTAGACATTTACGACAATACTTCCAAAGATTTGCTGCTGAATGTACCCATTGCATCTACGTATGGTTACTCAACACAACTTCAGAATATTGGCAAAACTTCAAACAAAGGAGTAGAGTTTCAGCTGAACGCTGCTATCGTGAAAAAAACAGATGGATTTAACTGGAATGCCAATTTCAATATTTCATTCAATAAAAATAAAATACTGCAACTGGGTACAGGTCAGAAATTCTTTTTTCCCGCAGCCAGCTGGGGTGTTTCCGGACAGCCTACTGATTATATAGAAAGGATTGGTGACCCTGTAGGTGCTTTCTGGGGTTTGGTGACCGATGGTTTTTATAAAGTTGATGACTTTAACTACAATACAAGCACGGGAGTATATACATTGAAAACCGGGGTTGTTACCAATGTTGGAATTATAGGTCCGGTGCAACCTGGTTCTATTAAGTTTAAAGACTTGAATGGTGACGGAGTAATAGACCTGAATAAAGACCGAACAATTATTGGTAACCCGACTCCCAAATTTACAGGAGGTCTGAACCAGCAATTTACCTGGAAGAACTGGGACATGAGTTTGTTTGTAAACTTCTCTTACGGTAATGATATTTACAATGCCAATAAAATAGAACTGACCAATGGCTACAGCAATAATTCAAATATGCTGGCCATTATGCAGGGTAGGTGGAAGGTGGTCACTTCAACCGGGCAAACTGCACAGTGGGTAAATGGAAACAATGTCTTTGGAATTCCGCCGGATCAATTGGCTGCCCTCAATGCAAATGCCACAATCTGGCAGCCGCTGAAGAGCGCCGGCGCTTTCTACCCGCATTCGTGGGCAATTGAAGACGGTTCATTTCTGCGTTTCAATAATGTAACGATCGGCTATACCTTCCCCGCTAAAAAACTGGCAGGCACCATGCTGAACAAGATTCGTTTTTATGCTACAGCTAATAATCTCGCTATCATTACCAATTACAGCGGATACGATCCTGAAGTAAGTGTTAGGAGCAACCCGCTTACGCCAGGGCTTGATTATTCAGCTTATCCAAAAAGCCGCAGTTTTCTCTTTGGTATGAACATAACATTCAGATAATATTTATAAAATCACAATTATGAACACAAAATATTTTAATACCGGGTTGTCTGTAGCTATTGCAGCAATATGGCTCATACTGGGTTCGTGTAAAAAATATCTTGACCAGAAACCCATTACAGATGTAAGCACAGAAGTGGTATTTAAGGATGTAAGCAGCACGTATAAAGCCTTGGCGGGTGTCTATAGTCGTCTTGTAGGTGATGCAGGTTACGGCATCCGTGTCAGCCTGTACTATCCGGTAGATAATGATGAAATGCAGGGCCCAACCGGCGCTGCTGATAACGACAGAAGGGATATTGCCCGCTATGCTGCCACATCTGGTAATGCACAAATCACCAATCCTTTCAATCAGATGTTTCAGGGAATTGAGTATGCTAATATCTGCATAGCCAACATTCCCAGCATGGATATGTACACCAATGGCACTGACCAGGAAAAAAAGAAATTGCAAAGAATGTACGGCGAGGCGCTTACGTTAAGGGCGCAATATTATTTTGAAGCTATCCGCAACTGGGGAGATTTGCCGGCACATTTTAAGCCAGCATCCGAACTTGCATTGACTACGCCATTCCCATTCCGGGTTGACAGGGATTCATTGTATAGCCAGATAATCGCTGATCTTAAAATTGCTGAAGACCTTGTTCCCTGGAAAAGTGAAGTAACTTCTATCGGAGACCAGGTAGATGAAAGAATTACCAAGGGCGCTGTCAGGGGATTAAGAGCAAGAATTGCTTTGTTCAGGGGAGGATATGCCTTGCGCCAGACAGGAGGTATGCAAAGACGTGCCGACTATTTAACTTATTACCAGATTGCAAAAGATGAGTGCAACAGCATCATCAACTCCGGTCAGCATTCTTTAAATCCCAGTTTCAGGGCATTGTGGAAAGACCAGGTTTGTGCACATGCCATCAGCGATCCGAACGGCGAACTAATGTTCCAGGCAAGCGCTATTGGATTAACCGGAGTTGAGGATACTAAACTGGGATATTATAATGGTCCGAGGGTAAATAACTTTGGTAACAGCAGTGTTAACCCATTGCCCAGTTATTTTTATTTGTTTGACTCAACAGACCAGCGCAGGAATGTTACCATTACCCCCTACTTCACTGCTTTGAACGGAACAAGGATCGGGCAGGCTATTACCAATCTTACCGATGGCAAGTACCGAAGGGACTGGATTACTAACCCGAGCTTTTCGCCCACAAATGCAGTACAGTATTTTAGTTTAAAATGGCAGATACTCCGCTATTCGGATGTACTGCTCATGTTTGCTGAAGCGGAGAATGAACTCAACGGGCCAACAGCCGCTGCTTATAATGCCATTAACATGGTACGGAGAAGAGGTTTTGGTAAACCAATCAACACACCTGATGCCACAGTTGATATTCCCGCTGGGTTAACCAAATCAGATTTCTTTAAATATATTGTCAGGGAAAGGGCCCTTGAACTGGGCGGGGAAGGTATCCGCAAGTATGACCTTATCAGATGGAATTTATTAGGGACAGCCTTGAGCGAAAGCCGTGCCAATATGAACAGGATGGCAACACTTATACCAATGGTCAACCCGACCTATATGGCGCCTTATCCTTCTTATTGCATTTCAGCCACATTACCCACCCGGATGTATGTTATTAACAATAGCACATCTGATAATTATAATTTTGGCAGCGGCCTGTACTTTAACTCGTTTTATAAAACAGCCCCGGCATCAACACCCGGCGGCACTACTTCCACAAACTGGCTGACCACTGCTATTAATGCAGCGGGTACCAACTCGCCGGTGGGTAGATATGCAACAGGATTTACAACAGGTAAAGGTGAACTGCTCCCGATACCACAACCGGCAAGGGATGCAAACCCCAACCTTACACAAAACCCTGGTTATTGATTTTCATGTCTATGTTTTTGAATAAAAAGGCTGCTGAAAAAGCAGCCTTATTTTCTTAAAGCCGTCTTGATAATAATGTGTAAACGACTAATAGTTCTGTACCATTTTGCTTTGCTGGGCCTGCCTGCTTGCTGCCAGACAAAGCAAATTGAACCTGCGGTGGTTGCCAATGACAGGGTCATTGCATTCCCCGGCGCCGAAGGGTTTGGAAAATACACCACCGGTGGCAGGGGCGGTAAAGTTTTTATTGTTACCAACCTACATGATAAAGGTGCAGGCAGTTTCCGTGAAGCGGCTGAGGCAAAAGGGAAACGCATTATTGTTTTTGCGGTATCCGGAACCATTCACCTTGAAACGAAACTGAATATAAAAGGCGATGCAACTATAGCCGGCCAAACAGCGCCGGGCGACGGTATATGTTTGGCCGATCAGCCGGTTGCCTTAGGTGGTGATAATATCATAGTCCGCTATCTCCGTTTTCGGATGGGCGATAAATATCAGAGCCTGGCAGGCAGGGTGGACGGAAGCGGGAGCGATGATGCCTTTGGGGGGTTTAAAAGAAAAAATATCATCATTGACCATTGCAGTATGAGCTGGAGTACGGATGAGGTCTTTTCGGTGTATGCAGGTGACAGCACTACATTACAGTGGAATATTATCGCAGAGCCATTGAATTACTCTTACCATTTTGAGGCCGGTGATAAGGATTGGGAGCATCACGGTTTTGGCGGTATTTGGGGCGGACTGCATCTAACGGCGCACCACAACCTGTTTGCGCATTGTAACAGCCGTTGCCCCCGTTTCAATGGCATTCGTCATACTTCAACGGAGTTGGTTGATTACAGGAATAATGTTATTTACAACTGGGGCAACAATAATATTTATGCCGGTGAAGGAGGGAATTACAATATCGTCAACAACTATTTTAAGTACGGGCCGAATACAAACCAGGCTGTCAGGTACCGGATTTGTAGCCCGGGAAAAAACGAAACCATTCCGTTTGGAAAATGGTATGTGGAAGGAAACTATGTTGACGGTGCCAAAGATATTACGGCTGATAACCGCAAGGGCGTTCATATGGGAAACGGAGGTACTGAAAAGGATAAGAATATTTGTTTACAGGAAAGGGCGTATTCGGCTGAGGAAATTTTGGCCCAAACTGCCAAAGATGCATATCAGGCAGTAATTCAGTTGGCAGGTTGTAGTCTTCCGGCAAGAGATTCGTTGGATATGCGTATCCTGCAAAATGTGGTGGAAAGAAACGGTCAAATAATTGATGTACAGGGTGGATATCCGCATGGCACAGCGTATGAACAAACAATAAATGCCTGGCCGGTATTAACATCACAACCCGCTCCCGCTGATAATGATAAAGACGGGATGCCGGATGAATGGGAAGTGAAAAATGGATTAAACCCTGCTGTTGCAACAGACGCTTTAGGATATCAACTTAGCAAACTGTTTACTAATATTGAAGTGTATTTAAACTCATTGGTAAAATGAAGCATGCAATCCTTGGGCTGACATTATTTTCTTTGCTGTCTTTTGTATTACCGGAAAAAAGAAAAATAAAGATATTCCTGGCCGGCGATTCCACGATGAGTATAAAAGAAACAAAAGCCTTTCCTGAAACCGGATGGGGTATGCCCTTTGTTTACTTCTGGGATTCTACCGTTACTGTTGTGAACCGTGCAAAAAACGGGCGCAGCACTAAAACTTTTCTTAGTGAAGGTTTGTGGACATCCATCACTAATGAAGTGAATGGGGGCGATTATGTGTTCATCCAGTTTGGACATAATGATGAAGCGAAGGAAAAAGGAGAACGATACGCCACTCCGGATACATTTCGTATGAACCTCTCAAGATTTATTAAAGAAACCCGGGAGAAAGGCGCAACGCCGGTTTTGTTTACCCCGGTAAGCCGCCGCAAGTTTGATACAAGCGGAACAGCTGTTGAGACGCACAAAGAATACTCGGCCTATGTAAAAGAGGTGGCAACCAATGAAAGTGTACTGCTGATTGACTTAGACACAAAGAGCAGGGAATTATATCAGCAATTTGGAAAGGGTGACTCAAAGTTGTTGTTTTTACAACTGAAACCCGGCGAGCATCCCAATTACCCCGATGGTAAAGAAGATAACACACATTTCAATGAATTGGGGGCAAGACTGATAGCGCAATTGGTGTTAAAGGAAATAAAATCGTTGATACCAGACCTGGCCGGCCGTGTCGTGGTTCCGGTAAAGAAATAAATGAAGAAAGGGCTGTTGATAATATTAATGAGTGCCTGCCTGCATTCCTATGGGCAGAAGAAGATTATTGTGGCCAAAGATGGAACTGGTAAATACAAAACCATTCAGGCGGCTTTGGATGCTGTGCCAGCAGGAAACGGCAAGCCTTTTATTATTTATATTAAAAAAGGTGTTTACAAAGAAGTAATAACAGTAGATGCAAGAAAAAGTTTCGTTACCCTTATTGGAGAGAATAAAGACAGCACCATTCTTACTTACGATAATCATGCCGGAACAAAACTCGCCAATGGAGATACGCTAAACACCTGGACCTGTGCCTCCACATTTGTTTATGGGAATGATTTTCATGCGGAGAACATTACTTTTCAAAATACCGCAGGTTTCACAGCCGGGCAGGCGGTTGGTTTACGTATTGAAGGCAACAGGGCATCGCTGAAAAACTGCCGCATTGTTGGCAACCAGGATATTTTATTTTTAAGTGGCAGCGGGGTTAAGCATTATTTTAAAGATTGCTACATTGAAGGAACAACGGATTTTATTTTCGGGGCAGCAACAGCCGTTTTTCAAAACTGTCATATTCACAGTAAAAAGAACAGTCATGTAACCGCTGCCTCTACTAACTCCATCATTCCTTATGGTTTTGTTTTTTTTGACTGCAAAATGACAGCCGATTCCAATATCAATAAAGTTTCGCTGGGCAGGCCATGGTCCCCAACAGCCAGTGTAACATATATCAACTGCTGGATGGATAAACACATCATCCCGGAAGGATGGAACAACTGGAAAAACCCGGCTAATGAGGCAACGGCCCGGTATGCAGAGTATAACAGCAGTGGCCCGGGTGCTAACCCTTCAGCAAGGGTGAAATGGGCAAAACAGTTAACAGAAGAAGAGGCGGCAAAATATACACTGAGTAATATTTTGGGTAAATGGAACCCTGAAAAATAACCATGTAATGCAACCCATCAACACAGCACTTTGTTCCTTTGGCATGAGCGGATGGGTGTTTCATGCCCCGTTTATTGCCGCCAGCCCGGATTTTAATTTATATGGCGTTTGGGAAAGAACGAAAAACCTTGCGCAGGAAAAATACCCCGGCGTGAAAACCTTCCGGGGTATGGAAGAAATGCTGGCAGACGAGAATATTGAACTGGTGGTTGTAAACACACCCAGTGTTACCCACTATGATTATGCCAAGCTGGTATTGAATGCAGGAAAACATTGCATTGTTGAAAAACCATTTACTGCCACAGTGGTACAGGCACAGGAATTAATTGACCTGGCCAATAGGAAAAATGTAAAACTATCTGTTTATCAAAACAGGCGTTACGATAGCGATTTCAAGACAGTTAAAAAAATACTGAATGAAGGGCTGCTGGGAAAAATTGTGGAGGCGGAAATACATTATGACCGCTATGTGCCGGAACTCAGTTATAAACTGCATAAGGAAACACCCACTCCGGCGGTTGGTGCTTTATATGACCTCGGTTCGCATTTAATAGACCAGGCCCTTCAATTTTTCGGAATGCCCATTGCTGTGTTTGGCGACCTGGCAAATAACCGGCCCGGTTCACAAGTAGATGATTATTTCAATCTCATTTTATTTTATCCCGGGCATCGTGTTATTCTGAAATGCAGCTATTATGTTCGGGAAGCCATACCCGGCTATCAGATACATGGCACCCTGGGTTCTTTTATCAAACACAAAACGGATGTGCAGGAAATGGATTTACAAGCTGGCAAGAAGCCTGGAGGAGAGGGTTGGGGCATTGAACCAGCAGCTCAACACGGGTTACTGCATACGGAAAGAGAGGGAAAAATAATAAGAGAGTACATTCCATCCCTGAAAGGAAATTACGGGGAATACTATGGAGGGATTTATCATGCACTGCGAAATGGCGCTGCTGTTCCTGTTTCGGCAGAGGATGGAATGAAGGTGATACAGGTAATAGAAGCGGCGATTAAAAGCAATAAAGAAAAAAGGGTAATGGAATTATGAGGAAGGCCAGCCTGCTACTATTGTTGTTTTGTTTTGAAATCGTTTCTGCACAAACGATTTCAAAAGTATGGGTAGCAGATAATGGCGACGGCACGTATAAGAACCCGGTTATCCATGCCGACTACAGCGACCCGGATGTGATACGGGTGGGTGATGATTTCTATATGACCTCATCTTCTTTCCACCATGTACCGGGCTTGCCGATTCTGCATTCAAAAGATCTGGTAAACTGGAAACTGATCGGGCATGCATTGAAGAAACTGGTCCCGGAAAAACATTTTGATACGGTCAGGCATGGCGGTGGCGTTTGGGCGCCCAGCATTCGTTATCACAATAACGAATTTTATATCTACTATCCCGATCCTGATTATGGAATTTATTTAGTGAAAGCAAAAAACATCAAAGGTCCGTGGAGTGAACCCCTTTTGGTTGCAGCTGGCAAAGGCTTGATTGACCCCTGTCCGTTATGGGATGATAATGATAAAACTTATCTGGTCCATGCTTATGCCGGCAGCCGTGCCGGTATTAAATCCATTATTGTTGTAAAGGAGATGAATAAAGAAGGAACAAAAGTAATCGGTAATGCAGTGATGGTGTATGACGGTCATGAGAAAGATCCGACTATTGAAGGCCCGAAATTTTATAAACGTAACGGTTACTATTACATTTTTGCCCCGGCAGGCGGCGTAAGTACGGGATGGCAAACTGTTTTGCGAAGCAAAAATGTATATGGCCCTTACGAACGAAACGTGGTGATGGACCAGGGCACTACATCAATCAATGGGCCGCATCAGGGTGCATGGGTAACAACGCAAATCGGTGAGGACTGGTTTCTTCATTTCCAGGATAAAGATGCTTATGGAAGAGTGGTGCATCTGCAACCTATGAAATGGGTAAATGACTGGCCCGTGATTGGAGAAGTCAAGGACGGTGATGGTAAGGGGCAACCTGTACTTACTTACAAAAAACCAAATGTTGGGAAAACATACCCTGTTATTACCCCGGCAGAAAGCGATGAGTTTGGTGATACTAAACTTGGCTTACAATGGCAGTGGCAGGCCAACCCGAAAGAAGGATGGGCATATCCAACTTCATCAGGTATGCTCAGGATGTATGCTTTGTACCAGGCTGACTCATCCAAAATTTGGGAAACCCCCAATATAATTGCTCAAAAACTGCCATCAGAAAATTTTATGGCAACAACTAAAATCAAACTCTCTCACATGAGTCCTGGTGACAGATTAGGCTTCGTTGTATTCGGTCATCAATACGCATATCTTTCTGTGGTAAAAAGATTTGACGGAAATCATATTCGCTTTGCACATCATCCCAGCTATACGAAAGGCCTTCCGGAAAAGCAATTTGATGAAGGATTATTAGCAGGGGATGAAGTTTACCTGCGGGCTGAGGTAAAAGACAAAGGGAAAGTGGAATTCTATTATAGCACTGATGGTACCAGATTTTTGCCTGCAGGAATTGAATTTACATTTGGGCCGGGTAAATGGGTGGGTGCAAAGATTGGGTTCTTTTGCCTGAGTATCTATAGAACCAACGATTCAGGCTATGCAGATATTGATTGGTTCAGAATTGAGCCGTTGAAATAATTTGTGCCACGAAGACACAAAGACACTAAGAAATACAAAGTAAACTCCGTGAACCTCTGTGCCCCGGTGCCTCCGTGGTTCACAAAAAGTAAACTATGCGTATGAAACATCTATTGTTGGCAGCAGGGTTTCTTTTTTTTGTTACAGGCAATGCCCAAACAAAAAAAGAACAAAAACTAGCAACCGCCGTTGAGCAGCTTCGCAAAGCAATGGTTGATGCAGATAAAACCACTTTAGAGAAATTAACAGCCGATCGGCTTAGCTACGGGCATAGCAGCGGGGCGGTGGACGATAAAAAAACTTTCATTGTAAAAATTGTAAATGGCCAATCAGACTTTGTTTCAATTAATGTATCAGAACAAACCTTCAGCATCAGCGGAAAGACAGCAATTGTGAGGCATGTTTTAAAAGCCATAACTAACGACAACGGTAAGCCGGGTGAAGTCAACCTGAGGGTATTACTGATATGGCAAAAGCAGGGCGGACAATGGAAGTTGCTGGCCAGGCAGGCGGTAAAGGCGACATGATTATATCCCCTGAATTACGCAACAAAATAGATAGCGTTCCCGGTAACGATTGCGTAAATATTCAGCCACAAATCGCTGATTAGCAGCAGATTTATAATTAGACTTGTAACAGATTATTCAGGCTGCTATAGGTAAAAACCTGCCAATGAAACGACTTTCTTTATTCTTCGCTTTTGTTTCACCGCTTTGCCTTTTTTCCCAACCGGGAAAATTGCCGGCTGAAGTGGTTCCCAAATTCAAAAAGGATACTATAAGTATTGCTAAACTCGGTGCAGTACCTGATGGCAACACACTGAACACAAAAAAAATTAACGATGCTGTAGATGCAATGGCAAAAAAAGGAGGCGGCGTGGTGTTGGTGCCTGCGGGGTTGTGGCTGACCGGCCCTATTGTTATAAAAAGCAATATCAACTTACATCTTGCAACTGGTGCAACGCTTTTGTTCACCAAAGATTTTAATGAATACCCGTTGGTGAAAGCAAACTGGGAAGGGTTACCACAGATGAGGAACCAATCTCCCATTTCGGCAACAGGGGCTACCAATATAGCCATCACCGGCAAGGGGATTATTGATGGAAATGGCGATGCATGGCGAATGGTAAAGAAAGACAAGCTGAATGAAACGCAATGGAAGAAACTGATTTCGTCAGGAGGGGTATTGAGCGACGATAAAAAAACCTGGTATCCTTCAGAAAAATCATTGAAGGGGGCAAAGATGCCTTCCAACCCTGGACAGATAACTGCTGAAAGAGATGAAGCATACTACGAAAGCATAAAAGATTTTCTTCGCCCCAACTTATTATTGCTAACCAACTGTAAATATATCCTGCTGGAAGGGGTTACGTTTCAGAACTCAGCCGCCTGGTGCCTTCATCCGTTGATGTGTGAAAACCTGACGGTGAAAAACATTTTTGTAAAAAACCCCTGGTATGCACAAAACGGCGATGGCATTGATGTGGAAAGTTGTAAAAATGTTTTAATTGAAAATTCTGTGTTTGATGTGGGCGATGATGCGCTGTGCATGAAAAGCGGCCGTGATGCGGAAGGAAGGAAGAGGGGAATGCCCACAGAGAACGTCATCATCCGCGGCTGTACGGTGTATGCTTCGCATGGCGGTTTTGTGATTGGCAGCGAAATGAGCGGCGGGGCCCGTAATATTTATGTAAGCAACTGCACCTTTATCGGTACAGATATCGGCCTGCGTTTTAAAACTACAAGGGGCCGGGGCGGCGTGGTGGAGAATATTTTCATCAAAGATATCTACATGAAAGATATTGTTGGCGAAGCGATTTTGTTTGATATGTATTATGCGGCAAAAGACCCGATACCACTGGCTGGAGAAAAAAGGGAATTGCCGAAAGTGGAATTCAAACCGGTGGATGAAACTACACCGCAGTTCCGCAATTTCCATATCAGTAAGGTGTATTGCAACGGCGCTGAAAAAGCCATTTTTGTCCGGGGGCTTCCGGAAATGCATGTAAAAGATATTGTGCTGGAAAATATGGTACTGCAGGCGGATAAAGGAATTGATGTGCTGGAAGCTACGGGTATCACATTTAAAAACATAAAAGTGATAAGCAATGAGACCAACCCGGTGATTGATGTAGTGCAGAGTGATAAACTTGTTTTTGACAATATCACTTATAAAGCCGGTTCTGAACTATTGTTCCGTGTCAGCGGGGAAAGAAGCAGTAATATAAATATTAAAAACACTGATGCTTCCAAAGCAAAAGAAAAAATCAGTTATGAACTGGGTGCATCAGAAAAAAATGTAACTATTAAATGAGGAATATCTGCCGTATAGCTGTTTACATTTCACTGGCATTGTCCGTTAGCAGGGTACATGCCCAGGATATACCCTTATCTGAGCAAATGATTGCCACCAGTATGAACATCTGGAAAGATTCGTTCTCATTTGGCGACAGACCTGCCCGCTGGAGTTATGATATGGGTGTGATTTTAAAAGGAACTGAAAGAGTATGGCAAAACACCGGCAATGTAAAATACTTCCACTACATACAAAGACTGATGGATTTTTATGTAAGAGAAGATGGCACGATTAAAGATTATAAACCGGATGAATATAATATTGACCATATCAATAACGGTAAATTAGTTTTATTACTGTACCGTGTGCTGGGAAAAGAAAAATACCTGAAGGCTGCCCATTTATTGAGAGAGCAGCTACGTACACATCCCCGGACTAATGAAGGCGGCTTTTGGCATAAAAAGATTTATCCTTATCAAATGTGGTTAGACGGATTGTATATGGGCGCCCCTTTCTATGCTGAATATGCCAACCTGATGCATGAGGATACGGCTTTCAATGATATTACTAACCAGTTTGTATGGATGGAGCAGCATGCAAGAGATGCTAAAACTGGTCTGCTCTATCATGCCTGGGATGAAAGCAAACAACAACAATGGGCCAATAAAACTACCGGGCAATCACCACACTTTTGGGCTAGGGCTATTGGCTGGTATTCCAATGCGATTGTAGATGCCCTTGATTGGTACCCGCCCAACCATCCCGGAAGAAAAAAACTGATTGATATTTTAAACCGCCTGGTAACTGCCGTAGAAAAGGTGCAGGATAGGCCAACAGGATTATGGTATGATGTTTTGAACTACGTTGGGCCTGGCAAAGAAAAAAATTATTTTGAGTCATCGGCCAGTTGCCAGTTGGTGTATGCTATTGCCAAAGGCGTTCGCAAAGGCTACCTGCCTGCTGCAAAATTTTCCATTGCGAAGAAAGGGTATGATGGAATTGTGAAACAATTTATTAAAGTTGAAAAGGGGCAAACCAACCTGCACGGCACTGTATCGGTTTCTGGTTTGGGCGGTAACCCCTACCGCGACGGAAGCTTTGAATATTATATGCGGGAAAAGGTGATGGTGAATGACCCCAAAGGAATGGGGGCTTTCATCAAATGCGCCGGTGAAATGGAAATAAGCGAATCATTAAAAAATGGCCGGGGCAAAACAATTTTACTTGACCGCTGGTTTAACAGTGAAAAAAGAAAGGATGCAGCCGGTGCGATGAACTATTGGCACTACACCTGGGAAGAAAGGTCACATCCGGGCTTCAATACACTCGGAAGCATTTTTGAAAAGAACGGTGCCAAACTTTCTTCGTTAGATGTGGCTCCAGCAGCTGCCAATCTTAAAGGCGCTTCTGTATATATCATTGTTGACCCCGACCATATAAGAGATAATCCATCTCCAAATTTTGTTTTGGCAAAAGATGTAAAAGTAATTTCAGATTGGGTAAAAGCCGGAGGTACTTTATTATTAATGGCAAATGACAGTAACAATTGTGATTTGAAACATTTCAACCTTTTGAGTAAAGCATTCGGAATAACCTTCACGGATAAAAGCATCAACATGGTGAAAAACGACACCTATCCGCAAGGCGAAGTATTACCGGGCGCTGACAATCCTGTTTTTAAAACAACACAAAAGATGTTTTTAAAGGAGCTGAGTGTACTGGAAGTAAAAGCCCCTGCAAAGGTCCTGATTAAAAAAGACAATGACATAATCATAGCTACCGCAAAATATGGCAAAGGAAAAGTATTAATGGTAGGCGACCCATGGCTGTATAACGAATATGCAGATGGTAGAAAATTGCCTGCTGAATATGAAAACTATAAAGCAGCAGAAGATTTAGTGAAATGGTTATTAAGTAATACAAAATAGGAACGCTGATATAGCGGATTGGGCTGATTAATGCTGATAGAAATCCGTTTTATCCGCTGCATCTGCGTCATCAGCGTTCCTGTTAAAATAATAATGAACAGACTTATTGCAATATTATTTTTGTTTTCATATGTGCCTTTGGGTGCACAGCAAAAAATTGTTGTAGATGCAAATGGAACCGGGGATTATAAAACAATACAGGAAGCCATCAACAGCTTGCCTGTCACTTCTTCGGGTGTAAATACAATATTTATTAAAAAAGGAGTTTACAATGAAAAGCTCTTTATAGAAAAAAGTAATATCATTTTTGAAGGCGAGGAAAAAGAAGAAACCATCATTACGGCAGCTATTGCCAGGGATGAATGGCGATGTGAACATAAGGATGACTGGGGTGTAGCCACTATCAATGTTCGGGCCAATGACATCACACTGATAAACCTCACTATTGTCAACAGCTTTGGGTTTGGTTTCAAAGAAGAAAAAACAATAGACTGCCCGCTTGATACAGTGAGCCGGCAAAAAATAATTGGCAAGTTTGGCCACCAGATGGCGCTAAGGGCGATGAACTGTACACGATTAAAAGCAGTGAACTGTCATTTTAAATCGCTGGCAGGCGATACGGTTAGCCCATGGGAAACGGAAAACGGAATGTGGTATTTCAAAGACTGTTTGATGGAAGGCGGTGTTGATTTTTATTGTCCCCGCGGATGGGCCTGGGCAGAGAACTGTGCATTTATTTGTCATGGTGGCACAGCGGCCATCTGGCATGATGGTTCGGGTAATGAAGATTCAAAAACGGTTTTGATGAATTGTACATTCAAGGGTTTTGATGGATTTATGCTGGGCAGGTATCATCGTGATGCACAGTTTTATCTTATTAACTGCCAGTTTCCAAAGAATATGAGGGACTCTGCTATTTACAGGGTGCCAACGAATAATGTTATAAAATGGGGGCACCGGGTTTATTATTATAACTGTAAAAGAGAAGGTGGAAAGGATTTCAACTGGTACAGCAATAATCTTCCGGCAGGAGTGAAGGCAGATGATATAACAGCTAACTGGGTGTTTGGCAATCGCTGGAGCCCTGAAAAAAATTGAGTATGCGTTTATGTAAGAATACCATCGGTCAAATTACAACACAACCAGGCCTGGAGATGCCGGGTGATAAAATATTTGAACTGCCGGAGAAAGTATTGCAGTTCGGCACCGGTGTTTTGCTAAGGGCCTTGCCAGATTATTTTATTGACAAAGCCAACAAGAAGGGAATCTTTAATGGCCGGGTGGTGGTGGTAAAATCAACCGACAGCGACAGCAGCGCCTTTGACAGACAAGATGGTTTGTACACAATTTGCGTTCGTGGTATAGAGAACGGAAAGACGGTGGAAGAGAATATTATCAACGCATCCATCAGCCGGGTGCTGGGCGCAAAAACAGAATGGCAGCGTATTCTGGAGTGTGCGCATAACCCTGAAATGAGGATTATTATTTCAAATACAACAGAAGTGGGGATTCAGTTAGTGCAGGATGATATTACCGCCGACCCTCCGGTTTCTTTTCCCGGAAAGTTGCTGGCTTTCTTATTGGAACGTTTCAAGGCATTTAACGGAAGCAAAGAAAGCGGAATGGTGATTGTGCCGACTGAACTGATAACTGATAATGGCTCCAAACTGGAGAGCATTGTACTGGAACTGGCCCACCTGAATAATTTGGATTTCAAATTTATTGAGTGGCTGGAAAACAGCAATACATTTTGCAATACATTGGTTGACCGGATCGTTCCGGGCAAGCCCAATACGGAAGAATCAGCAAATCTGGAAAGTGAATTGGGTTATAAAGATGATTTGCTGACGATGAGTGAGGTCTTTCGTCTCTGGGCTATTGAGGGAAATGAGAGTGTAAAAGAAGTTTTATCTTTTCATAAAGCCGATGATGCTGTAGTTATCGTTCCCGACATTACTTTGTTCAAAGAGCTGAAGTTGCGTTTACTGAACGGTACACATACATTCAACTGTGGCACTGCTTTTCTTTGCGGGTTTAATATTACAAGGGAAGCTGTAACACATCCGGTATATGGCAGCTTTACAAAGAGACTGATGCATGATGAGGTTGCTCCCGCCATTCCTTTCACGATAGATGAAAAAGTGAAAAGTGATTTTGCCAATAATACATTTGAACGGTTTTGTAATCCCTTTATTGACCACCAATGGCAAAGCATCACGGTGCAATACACTTCCAAGATGGCAACAAGAAATATTCCGCTGCTGAAGAGACATTATGAGATAAATGATTCTGCTCCTGTACATATGGCGGCAGGATTCGCAGCTTTTCTTTTGTACATGAAAGTAATAAGGAAAGAAGAAGGTAAATATTTCGCCAAAAGAAAGACGGAAGAATATGAAATAAAAGATGATAAAGCAGAATATTTTATGAATACCTGGGCAAAGAATAATCCAGATCAGGTTGTTTCGGATGTGATGGGTAACGAAGATCTGTGGGGAATGGATTTAACAGTACTCCCCGGCCTGCCTGCAGCCGTGCAGGAATGCCTGAATGATTTTATGACAAACGGCGTACTGGCGACTATAGAACAATTGGAGAAAATTAAAGTAACAGTTTAGGTGAAGCAAAAGGTTTTAAAAATACATGCTAAGGACAATGTGATAGTTGCATTGGCCAATCTTTCAAAAGGTGAACCTGTTTCTTTTGAAGGAATGGATTATGTGTTGCAGGAAGATATTCCCGCCAAGCATAAATTCTTTGTGCAGGATATGAAAGCAGGCGATGAAATCATCATGTATGGCGTACTCGTAGGCAAAGCGCAGAAAGACATATTGAAAGGGAGCAGGATGAGTACGGACAATTCCAAACATGCTGCCCAGCCCTACGATTGGCGTAATGCCAAATTTGAATGGCAGGCGCCGGATGTTTCAAGGTTCAAAGGAAGAACATTCAACGGCTATCATCGCAGTGATGGAAGAGTGGGCACAGCCAATTACTGGTTGTTTATCCCGACGGTTTTCTGTGAGAACAGGAATTTAGATGTCATACGGGAAGCGATGCATAATGAATTGGGTTATGCTGTGACAGATAAGTACAAACAATACACGCAGCAGTTGGTGAAAGCATATTCAGGCGGAGGATCATTGGACAGCATTGACCTTTCGCCTACCACTAATAGACATGTCCGGCCATTTAAGAATGTGGATGGAATAAAATTCCTCAATCACCAGGGTGGTTGCGGCGGCATCAGGCAGGATGCTGCCATATTGAGTAAATTGTTGGCAGCCTATGCTGATCATCCGAATGTTGGCGGTGTAACTGTTTTGAGTTTGGGTTGCCAGAACCTTCAGGTGCAGGATTTTAAAAATGATCTGAAAGCACATAACCCCAACTTTGGCAAACCTCTTTACATTTTTGAGCAGCAGCAATCACAAAGTGAAGAACAGTTGATTGCTGATGCTATTAGAAAAACATTTGAAGGATTGATTGAAATAAATAAACATGAAAGAAAACCTGCTACGCTGGACAAATTCTGCATTGGTGTAAAATGCGGAGGAAGCGATGGCTTCAGCGGCATCTCAGCTAATCCTGCCGTAGGCTATTGCTCAGATTTGGTAGTGGCGCTGGGAGGCAAAGTATTGCTGGCTGAATTTCCTGAACTATGCGGCGTTGAACAGGAATTGGTGGACCGATCCGTAAACGAGCCAACCGCCAGGAAATTTATGAAACTGATACGGAGTTATGACGAGATTGTTACAAAGGCTGGTTCCAGTTTTTCTATGAATCCCTCACCGGGAAATATAAAAGACGGTTTGATAACCGATGCGATGAAAAGCGCCGGTGCAGCTAAGAAAGGCGGCACTTCTCCGGTAGTTGATGTGTTGGATTATACTGAGCCGGTAACAAAACCCGGATTGAGTTTGGTTTGCACTCCCGGTAATGATGTGGAAGCCACCACAGGTAAAGCAGCAAGTGGCGCTACATTAATTCTATTTACAACTGGATTGGGAACGCCAACAGGCAATCCGGTTTGCCCGACAATAAAAGTTTCAACCAATTCTTCTTTGACAAAAAGAATGAATGATATTATAGATATTGATTGCGGCCCGGTGATAGAAGGAGAAAAGACAATACAGCAGATGGGTGAAGATATTTTAGAATATTGTATTAAAGCCGCAAGCGGTGAGGTGATACCGAAAGCAGTGCAGTTGAATCAGGATGATTTTATTCCCTGGAAGAGGGGGGTGAGTTTGTAGAAAAGCCTGCCCAAACCCCTCCGAGGGAGGGGCTTTTGACTCCTATGATTTGGAAAGTTCTTATTGATTTGAAAGGAAATTGTGGAAGAGAACTAAAGCCCCGTAGGGGCGAAATATTAGTAGCCCCGGATGAAATCCGGGGAATGTAAATTAGATAAATGTTTTCAGAACCCCGTAGGCCTGTCCGGATGACCGGTCGGACGGGGGTTCAACAGTGATGAACAGAATTCGGAACGTTGAAGGGTGCGACGCAACAGGCGATGCCATAAAAAACTAAAGCTGGGTAAATAATTATTAAAGAAATTGTATGAAAAAATTCCTGGATGATAATTTCCTGCTGACGAATGCAACAGCACAACGTCTTTATCATGAGTATGCCAAAGACATGCCCATCATTGATTATCACAATCACCTGCCGCCCGATGAAATAGCGGCGGATAACAATTTTGAGAACATAACAAAAGTATGGCTCAATGGAGACCACTATAAATGGCGGGCCATGCGTGCCAATGGTGTGGAAGAAGCATATATTACCGGTGATAAAACTGATTGGGAAAAATTCAGGGCATGGGCGGCTACTGTTCCTTACACGCTGAGAAATCCACTGTACCACTGGACACACCTGGAACTGCAGCGTTATTTTGATATCAAGGATATACTGAATGCAGACTCTGCAAAAAAAATATATGATGAGACATCAGCAAAACTGCAAACCAAAGAATATAGTGTAAGAGGGTTACTGGAGAAGATGAATGTAAAACTCATCTGCACCACAGACGACCCGGTTGATAACCTCCAATATCATCAGCAAATAAAGAACAACGGTTGGAAAGTGAAGGTGCTTCCTGCATTTCGCCCCGATAAAGCAATGAATGTGGATGATGTAAATACTTTCAATAACTATCTTACTAACCTTGAAAAAGCAGCTGACATTTCCATCAGTACTTATAATGACTATCTCGCCGCATTGAAGAAACGGCATGATTTCTTCGTCAGCAATCATTGCAGTGTAAGCGACCATGGCCTGGAAGAAATTTATGCAGAAGATTATACTGCAACTGAGATAGCAGGGATTTTTGCCAAGATCCGTTCAGGCGGCGCATTATCGCTGGAAGAAAACAGGAAATTCAAATCAGCCATGCTGGTAAATTTTGCTGAATGGGACCATGAGAAAGGGTTTGTACAGCAATACCATCTTGGCGCTATCCGCAATAATAACAGCCGGATGATGAAACAGCTTGGCCCCGACACAGGCTGGGACAGCATTGGTGACTTTTCACAAGCCAAAGCACTGGCAAAATTTCTTGACAGGTTAGATAAAAACAATACGCTGGCTAAAACAATTATTTATAACCTTAACCCCGCCGATAATGAGTTATTTGCTACCATGATTGGCAATTTTAATGATGGTACTGCAGCCGGGAAGATTCAATGGGGTTCATCCTGGTGGTTTCTTGACCAGAAAGATGGCATGACCAAACAAATAAATGCACTCAGCAATATGGGACTATTGAGCCGCTTTATCGGTATGCTGACCGACAGTCGCAGTTTCCTTTCTTTTCCGAGGCATGAATATTTCAGAAGATTGTTGTGCAACTTGTTTGGCGAGGAAGTAGAAAACGGTGAATTGCCGAATAACATTGAATGGATCGGCAAAGTGATACAGGATATCTGTTATAATAATGCCAGGAATTATTTCAACTGGCAACATATTGGGGAAGTAACCCAAACAACCCTCAAGGCTTAATAATGGAAATAAGATTTCAAAACAGCCCGGAAGAGACAAAGCAAATGGATACGGAACTACTCCGTAAAAATTTTCTTGTTCAAAACCTGATGCTGGAAGATACGGTTCAGTTAGTGTATTCACACTATGACCGGGTTATCATCGGCGGGGCAAAACCCATTAATAAAACATTACTGTTGCCTAACCATCCCGAACTGAGAGCTGATTATTTCCTGGAAAGAAGAGAACTTGGTATCATCAATGTGGGTGGCCCGGCTTTGGTGAAGGCAGATAAAAAAGAATACAGCCTGAACAAACTGGATTGTCTTTATCTCGGCAAAGGGACCAAAGAAGTAAAATTCAGGAGCCGCAGTAAAAAAGAACCGGCTGTGTTATACATGCTGTCAGCGCCGGCGCATCATAAATATCCCAACAGGTTAATGACAAAAGAAAAAGCATCACCAGTCAATTTAGGTGACGCATCTGCATCCAATAAAAGAACGATCTATAAATATATTCATCTTGACGGAATAAAAAGTTGCCAACTGGTAATGGGGTTAACGGTGCTGGAAAATGGCAGTGTATGGAATTCTGTTCCGCCGCATACGCATACAAGAAGGATGGAAGTGTATTTCTATTTTGATGTAGCTGAGTCACACCGGGTATTTCATATGATGGGGCAGCCACAGGAAACAAGGCATATAGTAGTAGCCAATCATGAAGCCGTGATATCAGCGCCGTGGAGCATGCATTTTGGGTGTGGCACTTCCAATTATGGTTTTATATGGGGGATGGCAGGGGAAAACCAGGTATTTACTGATATGGACCCGGCGCCTGTTGATACTTTAAAATAAGCATGGCAAAAATTATTTGTTTTGGAGAAATATTACTCAGGCTTTCACCTGAACTGAACCGCAAATGGATTCATGACGCCTCCATGCCTGTATTTATTGGCGGAGCTGAATTAAATGTAGCAACTGCTTTGGCAAAATGGGGTCAGCCGGTTAAATATTGTACAGCATTGCCCAAAAATTTTCTGACCTTGGAAATATGCCAGGAACTGCAGCAAAAAAATATTGATACATCAGCTTTCGTTTTTGCTGGCAACCGCATCGGGCTTTATTATTTGCCGCAGGGAAAAGATTTGAAAGACGCCGGTGTTATTTATGACAGGGCAGATTCTTTTTTTGCTTCGCTGAAACCTGGTATGATAAACTGGGATGCGGCGCTTAAGGATTGTGAATGGTTTCACTTCAGCGCTATTACGCCTGCATTGAATGAACACTTGGCAGCCGTATGCAAAGAAGGATTGGAAGCTGCTTCAGCAAAAGGGCTAACGATTTCTGTTGACCTGAATTATCGTTCCAAGCTCTGGCAATATGGTAAACAGCCTGCGGATGTAATGCCCGAACTGGTACAGCACTGTGATGTGATTATGGGTAATATCTGGGCGGCAGAAAGCCTGCTGGCTATTCCATCTTCTATAAAGGACAGCAGGGGTATAGCAAAAGATGAATTAATAAAAACCGCCGGCGAAAGCATGAAACAAATTCATCTTACTTATCCAATGGCGCAGAGCATGGCATTTACTTTCCGGCTGCACAATTCTTATTTTGCTGTATTGCAGCAAGGAAAAGAAATGGCGGTATCAAAAGAATTTTCGCTGAGCAATATTGTTTCTAAAATAGGCAGTGGCGATTGTTTCATGGCCGGGTTGATTTACGGTTTGCATAATAAGCAGCAACCAAAGGATATTGTTGATTTTGCAGCGGCAGCGGCAGCCGGGAAAATGAAAGAGGCAGGAGATGCCACCAATCAAACTGTTGAACAAATTAAATCATCCTATTGATGGAAAGAGAGCAGGAGTCAATACAAAAAATTAAAGAAGCAGGCTTTCTGCCTCTATTTTATCATGATGATACAGATGTATGTCTTGCTGTAGCTGAGGCGCTATACAACGGCGGTGTGAGATGTATTGAGTTTACCAACCGTGGCAACAAGGCTCTTCCAAATTTCAAATCACTGGTAACTGCCAGGAATGAGAAAATGAAAGATCTGCTGCTGGCGGTCGGTACGATTAAAACAGGCAACGAAGCCCAACAATTTATTGATGCTGGAGCTGATTTTCTGATCAGCCCGGTGTTTGACAGCAGCGTTTGCGATACGGCCTATTTGAATAAAACTTTGTGGATACCCGGCTGTACCACGCCAACAGAAGTGCATGTGGCCGAAAAAGCAGGATGCCGCATAATAAAACTGTTTCCGGGTAATATCCTCGGGCCCGGCTATGTAGAAGCAATACTACCACTCTTCCGTGGACTTGATTTTGTGGTAACGGGCGGTGTTGACACAACAAAAGAAAACATTGAAAGATGGTTTAAGGCCGGAGTAGCAGGAGTCGGACTGGGAAGTAAATTGATCAGCAAACAATTACTGGAAGAAAAAAACTATACCTCTATAGAATCTGCGGCAAGAAAGATGGTGGAAATAATCGCCTCTATCAAAAAATAAACGGAAAAAACGATGCAACAAGCCATTGGAAAATACAGGTGGAAGATCTGCGGCCTGCTTTTTTTTGCCACCACTATAAATTACCTGGACAGGCAGGTATTATCATTAACCTGGAAGGATTTCCTGGTTCCGGAGTTTCATTGGACCGACAGTGACTACGGCGATATTACCTCAATTTTCTCCATCTCCTATGCTTGCTGTATGTTGTTTGCAGGCCGTTTCGTAGATTGGCTCGATACCAAAAAAGGTTTTTTATGGGCTATCGGTATCTGGAGCGCTGCAGCATGTGTTCATGCGTTGTGCGGAATAGGCACTGCCGGTTTTTTAAATGGGGACTGGTCGCTGAGTTTTCATGATGCAAAAAACTCCATTGCCACTGTCAGTAATGTATCCAGCGTTATTTCTATGAGTGTTACCCTTTTTATTATTGCAAGAATATTGCTGGCATTGGGTGAAGCAGGTAATTTCCCTGCTGCAATAAAAACAACGGCCGAATATTTTCCAAAAAAAGACCGGGCCCTTGCCACAAGCATTTTTAATTCCGGGGCCACAATAGGGGCGTTGGCAGCCCCACTCACTATTCCATTCATCGCAAAGGCATGGGGTTGGGAGATGGCGTTTATTATTATTGGGGCTTTTGGTTTTTTGTGGATGGGGTTCTGGGTGTTTATGTATAAAAAACCAGAGGTGCATCCAAAAGTTTCGAAAGCTGAACTTGAATATATTCAGCACGATAGCTTGGTTGAAAATAAGTATGGGGGAATACGGCTTCCAGCTGAAAAAAAGATGAGCTTTGGTGCTTGCTTCCGGTATAAGCAAACCTGGGCTTTTGCCTTCGGAAAATTTATGACGGATGGCGTATGGTGGTTTTATCTTTTCTGGACGCCGGCGTACCTGAAAGATGTTTTTAAAATGAGTTCAACAGAAAGCGCATTGCCGCTTTCCGTACTCTATCTTATCACTTTGTTGTCGATTATCGGGGGATGGCTACCCACATATTTTGTGGAAAAAAAGGGGATGAATCCTTATCAGGGCAGGATGAAAGCCATGCTGATATTTGCCTTTTTCCCTTTGCTTGCATTGTTGGCGCAGCCTTTGGGTGCTACTAGTTATTGGTGGCCCGTAATTATTATTGGTATAGCAGGGGCAGCGCATCAGGCATGGTCGGCCAATATTTTCTCTACTGTTGGGGATATGTTTCCAAAAACTGCCGTTGCGACAATAACGGGTATTGGTGGAATGGCAGGGGGTATAGGCTCTTTCCTGATTAATAAAGGTTCCGGTCGTTTGTTTGATTATGCAGAAAAGGCGAATATGCATTTCGCAGGTTTTGAAGGTAAGTCAGCCGGCTATTTTATTATTTTTTCTATTTGTGCGGTTGCATATATGATTGGCTGGGCAGTTATGAAATCGTTGGTGCCTAAATACAAGCCAATAACTGATTTGTAAACCTGTCGCAGCCCGATTATAATTCTCCTGTATCTGCTGCGAAAATTATGTATTCGTTTCATCATTAAGAAAATATCTGATCGTTGTAACACAAAAAACACTTTTATAAAAATATCCCAATGCCGAAGAATGGGTGAGATTTTTTCAGGGATAAATGATAAACCAATTTTGGATTCAAAATATAAAATTACTTACTCATGGACAAATTGGCCTGGAAATAACTAATGGGTGTAAGGAGTGAATCAATAAATACATTGAATTCACAAAACAAATTACCATAATTAAGCAAGTATTGATTAACGCCATTACTTAAAGTGGAATAATAATGGAATCTGCTGGGCTACTTTATGTATGGGTAGTAAATCATTTTAAAATGAACGCTGGCTGTATTGATCATTTTTACAATAATGTGGCAATCGAAATCTTGTTGAAAGCATGTAAGTTCAAGTAATAAGTGCAATTTTTTTTCATTTTGACTACAAAAAATGATGATTAGTTCAAAAACATATATGAGATATTATTAAAATGGTAATTCTACCAGAATTTCAATTTTTTTTCCCAAACGCTTTTCAAATACACTGATTAGCAGTATCTTGAGCTATTATTTTTTTAAACCCGATTAATCAGTCTTTATTTGGCTGAATTTACCTAAAGCGAACCATTATGAATTATCTGATTGTAGATGATAATAAATTAGCAAGGATGTCACTCCGTGAACTCATATCCCAGACAAACTTACTTGAATTTGCAGGGGAATGCAGCAGTGGCGCAGAAGCTTATCAATTTATTACTTCTCAGCGGGTGGATATTCTTTTCCTGGATATAGAAATGCCAGGAATAACAGGAATAGATTTAATGAAGTCCTTACCGGCGAAGCCAATCATCATATTCACAACTGCCAAACAGAATTATGTATTTGATGTATTTGACCTGAACGTAGCAGATTATCTGATAAAACCCGTTACCCCGTCAAGATTGCTGGAAGCCATAACAAAGGCCGAAAAAATATACAAATACAGGAATGCTACCATCAGCAGTGTCGAAAAAGAATTTATATTCCTAAAAGATAAAAAGGTTTTAAAGAAAATAAATATTTCGGAAATTCTCTGGATAGAAGCCATGGGCGATTATATAAAAATACATGTGCCCGAAAAATGGTATATGGCCCATACGTCTCTCCGCCTGCTGGAAGATAAACTACCTCCCGAAAAATTCATGAAAATACACCGGAGTTACATTATTGCTTTGAATAAGATAGACTCGATTGAGGATAATGTGATACATATAAATAAAAACATGATCCCCCTCGCCGATTCATGCCGGCAGCAATTATTTGAAAAGATCAATATGATTTAAAGAAGAACTTTTCAACCCCGTTTTACATGAGTTAAACGGCTAAATCAACCCATTCGGCGTATACTGATTCTATAGGGAAAATTTTTGTATTAAATTTAGCCGATTCCTTTCTACAACGATTATGAAACTTAAATCCATCGGGCTTCCTTTTCTTTTTATCATCTTCTTTGCAGTCATTTTCATGGGCAGTATTTTACTGATCCAGCACCAATCTGCTTCTAGTATTAGACAGTTAAAAAGAGGGAATGCACAGTCTGTACGGACCATTCAGGTTGATAACCTGGTCAATGATATAATAAATGAAATATTTATTATAGATGAACAAAGCAGGAGTTTCATCAGAACAGGTACTTCGGTAACTTTCTGGAATCTGCAGGACACACTTCGCCTGCTGGAAAAAGATAAAAAAATAATTTCAGGACTTGCCGTATCGGATGAAAGTAATAATATATTGATTACCCGCTTCACTTCCCTTATCGAAAGAAAAACAGAGCCGGTTAAGTCGCTAAAAATAAATTCCACGTACGAAGAAAAGGTTAAAATTGTATCTGCCATTACTTCAGAAATCAATAAAGTAATTACTGACAGCATTTACACCACTGCGCTTGCCATACAGTTGAAATTTGAAAAAGATCTTGAAAAAACTATTGTAGAAAATGAACGACTTTCCGATAAAGTGCTTTCGCTTGGGAAAATTGTGGGGTTAATTTCCATTGTCATCATTGCTGTTCTGGTAACAATTATTATCATCCGGTTAATGCAACACTACCATCTGATCAAAGCGCTTCACAATGCCAATCTTCAAACGGAAAAGGCTGCAAATGTGAAAGAGCAGTTTCTCTCCAATATGAGCCATGAAATCCGAACGCCTATTAATTCGGTTATTGGTTTTACCAACCTGCTTCAAAAAACGAATTTAAATAATGAACAGGGGCAATTTGTCAGCCTTATAAATACCGCAAGTAAGAACCTGCTGAATATTGTAAATGATATTCTGGATATTTCAAAGATTGAAGCAGGAATGCTCCACTTTGACAAAAACCCATTTTCTACCCGGGAATTTTGCTACTCGATTGAAATGATGTTTTTCCATCATGCAGCAGACAAAAAATTATCTTATGAGTGGATTATTGATGAAAATGTACCCGAGTACCTTGTTGGAGATAAAGAACGCCTTACCCAGATACTTAACAATCTTATCAATAATGCCCTTAAATTTACTGACCGGGGAGGCATTACAGTACGGGTTTCTGTACGGGATTTGAATGAACAAAAAGCAAACCTCCGCATATCTGTAAAAGACACGGGAATCGGAATTCAACCTGATAAGCTGGAAACAGTTTTTGATCGTTTTGAACAGGCCCAAACCGATAACACAAAAAACTATGGTGGTACAGGGTTAGGGCTCTCAATTGTAAAAAAACTAGTCGTCATGCAGGGCGGAAATGTATCGGCTAAAAGCCAACCTGGTTCGGGCACCGAATTTATTATTGATATGCCCTTTGGAATAGGACAGGAAGATGTTATAAGCCACATAAAATTTGGAACCGTTAAAAATATTTGTCCGGTGAATGAAGCTCAAAATCTTGCAGGATACAGGATACTTGCCGCAGAAGATAATAAAATGAACCAGATGTTGCTTACTTATATCTTTCAGCAGTGGAAACTTGATCTTGACCTGGCAGAAAATGGTCAAAAAGCAATAGATCTTCTTCAGCAAAAAAATTATGACATCGTTTTAATGGATATTCAAATGCCTGTAATGGATGGATATACTGCCACAGCTTTTATCAGGAATGAATTAAAAATGAATATTCCTGTGATTGCAATGACTGCAAAAGTTTTACCGGGAGAAAAAGAACGGTGCCGCAGCCTGGGTATGAACAACTATATTTCAAAACCGTTGAATGAAAATATCCTGTATGATATTTTACTGGATTATCTTTCCCCGGCTAAACTGCAAAACAGCAATAGTGCTGCAATCAATTATATTGACAGTGCTGATCTGGAAAAAATATATAACAGAAACACAGCGTTTATCAGGAAGCTTGTCATTCAATTTCTCAATCAGTATCCCGGAGAAATGGAAAAATTACATAAATCTGTAACAGCAAGGGATTTTAATACTGTTGTAGAATGCAGCCATAATATGAAAACGACTGTTTTGTCCCTTAATAAAACATCTCCCCTGCTCGAACACCTGGAAACCATGGAAAATGCTGAAAATAATGCTGCCGGTTGGGAAATCATCCAGTACAGAATGAAAATACTGCTCGACTGCTGTGAAAATGTATTAAAAGAAGTAAACCAGTACCTGGCTCATTTGGCTGATGTATAAATCACAGAAAGTATTAATCAACTTTCAGAGGCCCGAAAGATTATTTTGGCGACTCTTTTTCCCGTCCTGGCGAAAATGTGCGGATGCAAACCTTATTGACAGGTATTTTTACGTCGTAAAATTTCAACCGGGTTGAGCAATCAGCAAAAATAGATAATAAATAAGACGGTAAATGAAAACCAATAAGATTATTGACAAAGTGAACGCAGTTATTTGCTCTTTTCAGCCCATTACTGACCGTAAAATATATCAGACCCAATAAAACAAATTATTTTATCTGACTACCAGGACAATTTTATCTTAATGATTTTTTCTAAAAAACATACCATAGCTGAAAAGATTTATGCCGGTAATACATATACAGAAAACCCCATAGGTAATGCTGCGTATGAAGTAAAGAAAAAAACAACGCCTTTATTGATCTTTGTCTGGGGTGTATCTGCAATCATGTGTTTGCTTCTTTTTTTCCTGAACGAATCAGCACAAAATAATGATATTCATTCTTTTAATACATTTAATGAAAAATCAGGTCATGAAGGGCTTTTTTATAAAAACAGCAGTCAGCAGAAAATAAATACGAATCCGAATGACGCTTTTGTATTTGTAAAAATAAACAGGCAATTTATCCTTACCCAGTATCCGTCCAACCAGCTAGCTGAATCTTATCTTACCTCAGAAAAGTTCATGCAAAAAAACGTACCTGCCCATGGCGCAGTTTCTGCTACAAAAGTGATCAGGAGGCTAAAACCAAATAGTAAAAAAATGGCAAAAAATTTTTCTATAAAATCAATTCCGAAATAACATCAATGTATCACCCCAAAAAACAACTCTTTTTCGGGTGATTATTTTTCAACACCGTTCATGCTGTTTTTCTGCTACGCAGGCAAAAGAACATCAGCTAAAGAGATGGTTATATTTCCGGTTAAGAAACCTCAGCCGCAGCGTCCAGACAACAGGCTGAAATCGCCAGGCAAATGGACTCAAAACTATCTGAAGAAAAAAATAAAAAAATTGCAATCACCCCCTGCCTGTTTTTTTGAGCGACTATAATAATATTTCTTCCCGTAGGCTATATCGCTATACTAAAGATGGTTTGCCCATAGCTAATAAAAAGCTATATGAACTTGCTGCATTTTTTGGCCCTGGCATTATACAATTCCGGATGAATAGAATGAGGTCGCATGTACCCTGTTTTCTCCGTTATTTTACTCCGTTAAAAGTCTTTCAAAGAAGTATGCAGGTGTTCCTCAGACAGCTTCTCTGATAATTTATTGCTTTGCCGACGCAACAGGTATCTGACCCGGAACAAATTTATATAATATACTGGCATCAGCCTTAGTAAAACTTCCCCGGTACAAGCTGAATTGAATATGCTGTTATCTCAATTCAAAGGAACCGAAATAGCCATTTGCCCGGATATACTGATTGAAATAGAAAGTCGTTAATTTAAAACCTTGTCAATATTTAATTTTAAAGGCAATTTATCAGGCCAGGGCAAATATTACTGAATAAAGAACACAAATAATTTTATGCAAAATATTGTTTTTCAAATGATTACATTGATTTATGGCTGCATTTACCCGGAAGATAAATAGCTGTTTTAACCGTACATAAAACTTTTTGACCAGCCACTAACTGGTCTTTTTTTGTCTACAAAAAGCAAAATAAACTCCTCTTTTATTTCAGCGTACATTTTTTCATCTTCGGCTATGATTAAATCAATACCGGCGAATTTGAAAATTTCCGTCTTTCCTGCTACATATTTTTACGAAGTAATTATTCACGGGCATAATACAAAATGAAAAACCAGGTCTGTGAAAATTACGCCTCCGTACCAGCTTTTTAATCCCCCCTCTGAAAACTAAAGTTTCAGTATAAGTATATACTTATTACGGAAACAAAAAATCCTGAAAAACCGGCTTGCAGCAATTCCTTTTCTGCAATTGAGTGCGGCCAGAACCGAACTACTTTAAAACGATTAAAAAAGTACTTTATGAAACTATTTGCTTACAAAAATGAGGAGGCCCGGTTAAATGAAGTAACTATTTATAAAAATTTACAGGCATTATGTACGGCGCAACTTCAAGACCTGGTAAACATTGCCAGCAGTTACTTTTCCGCACCTATGGTTTGCATTTCTCTTATTGATAATCTTAATCAGGTATTAATAGCTAAAAAAGGTATTACCCTGGATGAAATGCGAAAGGAAGATACATTTTGCCATCATATAATAAATAAAGGCACTCCGCTTATTATCAATGACCCTACAAAAGACAGGATTTTTAAATCAAATCCCCTTGTAAAGTATTATCCGCACATCCGGTTTTATGCGGGCGCACCATTTATATCGAAAAATGGCTTTGTACTGGGTGCATTTTGCATCTGTGATACTAAATTCAGGGTTTTCTCAGGAAAAGATAAGCAAAGGCTTGTTGCATTCAGCAAATTAGCCACAGAGATTATTGAAACAAACCTGCTGGCAGAAAAATTACAGAAACCCGTAACCGGTTTCCGGGATGCTGAAGATGAATTTACATATTGGTTAAAAAATCAGCTAAGAAATCTGAATAACTGGCACTGCCGGAAAAGAACAAATGAAGCGCCAATCGAGGCGCCAATCAATATGCAAACAAAATGTAAGGAACAAACTGGTCAAACTCCGGCATTTAAATCAAACAATACGGTTTTAGATTCTCAAGATACAACAGCGTTAGCGGCACCTCCCAAATCAAAAATGTATCAGTGGGGAGAAATGATGCTTGCAAGCCATAGAAGAAAAATATCAGCGATAAACTTTTCCACTCTTGCCAAAGGGATATCTGTTGCAATTGAAGCTGAGCTTAAATCAAAAGGAAACAGGGTGAAATGGAATATCAAAGAGTCTGTTGACTGGGGCGGTGATGAAATAGCGCTTACTTATTTATGCAACAGTCTTCTTCAAAATATCAACTGCAGAAATAAAAACAGTACTATCAGGATCAGTACATTCAATGATGAAGATTATGCTATCATGACCATCAGGCATGAAGGGGCCCCCCTGGTAAGATCGGAACTGGATGATGCTTTCAAATCTTCCCCTTATATGATTGATTCAAAAAATAAAGAGGATTTGTATTTTATCTGGCACACCTTGAAACTAATGTCCGGGTTCATCACTGTGCCAAGTTCCACAAAAGAAGAAAATTATATTACCGTAGGTTTTCCCAAAAAACAAATGCATAAGACATATCCCCGGGAGGAAACCTATTGCTGATACCCCCGAAATGAGACTTGAGCTATGAAATTTACCTAACTGGCGAAATAAATTCAAAGTACTCTTTTATGATAATATTTTTACTGTCCAATTCCAAATGAACAACCTGAAATATTTGAAATCCACTATCCTTTAGAAATTCAAAAAAAGTTCTTTTAAAATCCGGGGGCGATATGATTGTCTGAATAGATTTCTCATTTTCACTATCATTTGAGAAACCATCCAATGTCCAATGTGTGTCCATTTCCCGTATTAAATTCAATACCTGTAAAAACCAGTAGAAATCATTCAAAAGTCATAGCCCCGTTAATGAAAGAACCTCCAAGGTTGAAATTCCATTTGATGGATATAAATCAACCCTATGGATTAAGGACTGTAACCGTACCCGGAATTACAGTCCTTTTTTTTTATACGCTTTATAAAAATGAACCCGGGAAGAATCCCTGACCGGCCGGAATAGTGAAGGAATCCAAAGCCGCAGTTGACGGAAATTCATCAACAGGCCTTTCTTTGAAACCAGCCCATGCTTCATATACATATTGAACAGGGCTCCGTTATAAACCGGGGTTATTTGAGTTGTACTGAAACAGGCAATTGAACTTCCATTGATATTCATATCAGAAATCTCTTGAAATAATATTCTCAATGCAATATTCAGATAAAGCGGTAATCGTTAATAAAGGATTTACACCGATTGTACCCGGCACGAGAGAACCATCAATAGCGTATAAATTTTTATACCCTTTTATTCTACCATAATTGTCTGTAGATTGCCCAAGTACGCAGCCCCCTAAAGGGTGATAACAAATGTCTGGCCCAAAACCATTGTTAAAAAATAAATGTGTCCGTGTGCCGCCATTTGCCTTTATCATCCTGTCTATAAAATTCCTTGCGTTGTTGTAAGCATTAGCCCAGTTGGCTTTATCCCACTTTAATTGAACAGATTTTGAAGAGCTATCCCAAAAAAAATATCCTTTATTGGGTACTTTGTTAATTAATAAATACAGGGCTGTATATACTTCCATACCCATTGGGAATGGAGAAATTTCTGCAAAATAAGGATGGACTTTATCATCCCAATTATCAATACCTGCTACAGGAATAGAGGATTGATTTACTCCTGTTCCACGACCAAGTCTGTTTTTTTGTGGTGGACTAACTTTATTAAAAATTGTATTCACAAAATTACGACCCGTCATTATGTTTCCGTTGTTTCCCCAGGCACGTCCGATACTATTATCTAAATTTTGTAAATCGCCTTTGCCTTTGGCGGCTACCAGCAAACTGGTGGTGCCCATACTTCCTGCACATAAAAACAATTTCTTACATGCAATTATTTTTGTTTTTGTTGTATCACCATGCACATTTATTACGGAAATGTAAACATTGAATGTTCCATCTGTATCTTGGCTAATGCTATCAACCCGGTGAAGGTCAAGTATAGTCAACAACCCGGTCTCCAAAGCACTTTTCAAATACGTTTTATCTAAACTCAGTTTGCCATAATTATTACCATAGATAACTTCTTTTTTAAAAGCTGACCTGGGCACCTTCTTCTTATCCTCTTTTTCCATGTATTCAAAATCATATACATTGGGAATGCTTATGGTTGAAAATCCGGCTTTTTGAGCTTCCTTTTCACCTACTCTTGCAAACTTGTAAAAATCTGTTTTATTATAAAAGTCAGGACTTATTTCATTTACCCCAAGTTCGACTTTTGCTTTAGGGAAGTATTTAGTATAAAATTCTTCTGCATTCAAATTGGGAAACACTTCAGCAAAATATTCTTGATTGGGTGTAACAGCCATGCCACCGTTGACAAGTGAACCTCCACCTACCCCACGTCCCAAATAAATTTTTATATCATTGTAATCTATCCTGTCCAGAACCCCGGTAAATTTTTCAGAAAATACAGTCGTATTCAGCAAAGGCGCTATTGTTTTTTTCCTAAGCCAGGTGGAATTGGGTTTTGGAGCCTGCATATCAGAAAAAGGTTTGTATTGGGCTCCTGTAGTATTCCAGTTTAACCCCATTTCTACAATAGTGGATGCATAACCCGCCTGAGCAAGACGAAGAGCGGCAACAGCTCCTCCATAACCTGAACCTATGATAAGATTTTCTATGTAGCCAGTAGAAGCGGATTGCTTACTTGCATAAACAGGTGAAACCAAAAGTGAGGCGAATGTACCACCGGAAAGTTTTATAAATTTTCTTCGTTTCATTAATGAAGATTTTGCCCATACGCTAATTTAATAAATATACCCAACTTGAATGTAGTTATTGCTGTAATAACCTTATAGGCATCTCTTAAAACCTGCCTTTCCCACTCCTTCAGTGGAGGAATTAAAGGTGAGGACAAAAAAAAGAAAGGATTTTTGGAGATGCCCTTATTTTACATTTCGGTATACTTCGTTTAATGACATAGCAGCAATCAAACCAAGTAGGGTATTTGTACAACTTGAAGGTTTTGTGCAAGTGTGGTTTGACAAACAAACACCGGCCAACTGCCTGCCTGCAGGCAGGCTCCTGTATGTGCCGGTTGGTTAGGCTACTGAAGTTTCCACAAATAAAAAACTTCCTGTTAAGCAAAGAGTTTAATAAAGGAACAATTCATTATTTACTCTCCCCAAATATTATCCTTGCCTTCCAGCCACAACTTCACTAAATCTGTAGTAACAGACTTTGGCCGCTCCAGCGGAAAACCGAGGGCCCTGTCCCAGCAGAGGCTGGCCAATACACCTAATGCACGGCTAACTGCAAACAGCACGGTGTAAAATTCAAACTCCTTCATCCCGTAATGCACCAGCAAAGCGCCGCTGTGGGCATCCACATTGGGCCAGGGGTTCTTTATCTTCCCGATGGTTTGTAATATGGGCGGTACGGTTTCATAAATATTCCAGACCGTTTTCACCAGCGGGTCATCCGGCATATGTTTTTTGCCAAACTCCACCTGTGCGTTAAAGCGGGGATCCGTTTTTCTTAGTACTGCATGACCATAACCCGGCACCACTTTTCCATCGCTCAGGGTTTTCTTTACATAGTCTGCTATCTGTTCTTTGGTTGGCGCCTCTGTTTTGAGCTCTTCCTGCATCTCAAATATCCACTTGATCACTTCCTGGTTGGCCAGGCCGTGCAGCGGGCCGGCAAGGCCGTTCATACCGGATGCATAACTGAGATATGGATCGCTTAATACCGAACCTACCAGGTGTGTAGTATGTGCCGATACGTTGCCCCCTTCGTGGTCGGCATGGATAGTCATGTAGAGCCGCATCAGTTCCTTGAAACTTTCGTCCTCGTATCCCATCATGTGGGCCAGGTTGCCGGCCCAGTCCAGCAGCCCGTTGGGTTGAATGTGATCGCCAAACTTGTATTTGCGCCGGTAGATATAGGCCGCAATGCGGGGCAGCCTTGCTATCAGGTCCATGCTATCATCAAACACGGCTTCCCAGTAATCTTTTTTATTCAGCCCGGCGGCATATTTTTTGGCAAACTGGCTTTCAGTCTGCAGCGCCATCACCCCGGTTACGAACTGTGTCATGGGGTGGGTGCCGATGGGCAGTGCTTCAATGGTATTGAAAACATGGGTGGGCACATGGCTTCTGCGCTGCCACACAGAACTGATGTGTTGCACATCGTCTTCAGAAGGCAGTTCTCCTACCAGCATTAAATAAAACAAGCCTTCGGGCAATGGTTCTGAGCCGTCCGGCGCTTTGGCCAGTTTCTCCCGCAGTTCGGGAATGGAATAGCCCCGGAAGCGGATGCCTTCCTGTGCATCCAGCAGTGATGTTTCTGTAACAAGGCCCGTGATACCCCTCATACCCTGGTATATCTGCGACAACTGCACTTCGCCGATCACTTTGCTCCCATGTTCTTTCAGCAGGTTTTTCAACTCCACGGCCATCTTTTCAGATTTTGCTTTGAACCGGTCTTTTATTATTCCCATAATGCGTTATTTGAGGATTAAAACTATCGTTCAGCGGGGAAGCCAAAAATACAAAAAATGCCACGGGGTGCAGCAATAATTAAAGATGAAAGTTTGGGGTTGGTTGCTGGTTTCTTGTTGCAGGTTGCTGGTAATCCCTCAATCCGGAGTTTTCTCAAAACACCAGGACTTTCCAACTATTAGGAATCCAGTGACCAGTTACCAGCAACCAGTATCCAGCATTTATTTCGGCGTTTTCCGGTACAGCCAGAAAGCCACCCCGGCAAAGACGATATTGGGAAACCAGGCGGCAATAAAGGGAGGAAAGTTTCCTTTGGTGGCAAACACGGTGGAGAAGCGGTCGGATAAAATAAACAAGGCTGCTATGACGATGCCCAGCGCTATATGCATACCGCTGCCCCCCCTCGTTTTGCGGCTGGCGATAACAGCCCCGATAAAAGTGAGCAGCAGCACAGCCGCCGGTGTGGCGGTACGGCGGTACTGCTCCACTTTCAGTACGTTCAGCCCTTCTGTTCCCCTTGCTTCTTCCCGGCGGATAAAGGCCGTCAGTTCCGGTGTGGTCAATTTGTCTTTAATATAATAATCCTTACGCAGTTCATCGGGCTTCATCGGCAGGCTGATAATCATCGTGGGGTGATAGGCAAGCCGCTCCCCCATGCTGTCCACCTGCCTCTCGGCGGCATTCAGTAACTGCCATTTTTTGACGGCCGTATCCCATTTTATGCTTTCTGCCCGCAGATTGTAGATCACCTTATTGTCCTTTACTTTTTCCATAAAAAAAGTACGGGCCGTTTTGTTGCTGGTGTCAAAATCTTTCAGGCCAATAAATGTGTTGCTGTCAATACGCATGTAGAAACAGTTGTAGCAGCCCCCGTACGAGGGGTTTTTGGAAGGATCGTTTTTATCAATATAGATGCTCTGAAAATTGCTGCGGATACCTACGGCCTTCGGTATCCACCATCGGCTGCCCGCCCAAAGCAGGGTTGCCAGCAGCAGGCCGCCGATGAGGTACGGCCTGAGAAAACGGTTGTAGCTGGTGCCGCTGGCAAGCACAGCGATGATCTCAGACCGCAGCGCCATTTTACTGGTAAAGAAGATGACGGCAATGAAAACAAACAGCGGAAAGAGCAGGCTCCATATCCAGGGCACAAAACCGAGATAATAGTTTTTGATGATGCCCATGGTACCCAGTTTGGCCTTCACAAAATCATCCGATTTCTCACTGCTGTCAACTGCCACGGCCACCACGGTAAACAGTAAAAGGCAGAAGAAAAAAGTGAAGAGCAGTTTCTTAAGTATGTACCAGTCAATCTTGCGCATACGGATGCGAAGTAACTGAATTTGCCCTTAAGTAAATGCAAAAGAAATTTCCGGACAGCGTCCAGTATGAAATGTTACCACCAAAAAACGACGGCCCAAAGTGACACAAAGCTGTCTTCGTGAAGCCTTAGCGACTTAGGGCCTTTGTGGCATTTCTCTATGCTCCGGTGAAACTGAGATATTACAAGTTATCTCAAAATTCACTTTAGCTTGAAATGTTACCACAGCGTACACAACGAATCACAGAGAAAAATACAGTGCCCCTTTGTGTTCGCCGTGCTATATAAATACTTTTGAGACAGCTTCTTCCAATCTCCGGGTAATTCGCCGATAGTCCGGTCACTCTTTCACACCCAGTATGCTTTTTATCTGTGTCTTTTTGGCTTTCCGGTCCCGTACCCAGATCTAAAACCTGTCGGAAGGCGGTACTTTGTAAAAATCATACTTACCCACCAGCTTCATGGTCCGCAAATCAACACAAAGCCTTTGAAAGGCGCTTTCAAGAATATCTTTTACGGCATAATGGACAAAATTGAAGAGCCGACACCCTCTCTCCATGTGGAGAGGGGTGTCGGGACTCGGATAATAGAAGTCCGATGGGGTGAGGTTGCAATATGCGTACAGTCAATTAAGGTTATATAACTTCATTTTAGACACTACAGTTTTACCGTTTCTGAGCCAATGCCCCAGTTGATTCCAAACAGGGCAATCAGTTTATTGGCAGTATTAAAGTTCTTCCCAAAAGCGCCCCGCAGGTATAAGTTGTCTGCAATTTTATAATTGATAACCCCCACCGTCCTGTTCTGTGCATCCGCTTTCCCGTTTTTAAACCGGTGCAGCGCCTCAATGCCCACAGAAAGTTTGTCAAACTCCATGGCAAATTTTCCGCCCGCATCTACGCTGTTGCCGGAAACAATTTGCTTTTGTTTGTTCAGCTGATATTTATCCGTCAGGTACCGGAAAACAACATTTAAGTTCAGGTAGTTTTTGGGATTCCTTTCTTCATCAAGCGCCAATGGCAGGTAAGTGGAGACGGTAGTCCAGATGCCGGAACGGCCGGTGCGCCACACACTGTCGCTGATTCCATAAGTAGCAAAAGCGGCGGCCATGTCCCAGCTGAACAACGGCTTCTGGCTGATTACATTTGTAATCTCTTTTACAATCTCACCGGTTCTTTCTGTTTTGAAATGATCCAGCAATTTTTGCTGGTACTCTTCTTCCTTGTCTCCGTTATATCTCGCCAGCTTGTCCTGAATTTCCCGGTTATTCGTAAATTCTTCCACTGCAGCAGCATGCCAGTGATTGATTGACTTTTCCAATGAGACCCCGTATTTTTTGGAGTGAATCTTCACGATAGTTGCTTTAACACCAACCGAGAAAATTTTCTGGTTCACCTTCGCTGTATCGGGAATTAAATCTTTACTGAGAAAGGCTACTGACACGGTAGCGAACTTTAACCCCGAAAAAGGATTTTCTTTTCCCACAGCTGTAATCCTTCCTTCACTGTCTTTGGTGGTGCGGAGGCCCACGGCGCTGTACACATTTCTCCCAGAGGGATTAATCCACCAGTACGGGGTAAACTCGGCCGAGTAATTCTGAGGAAATCCATCTGATGACTGCTGATAAGATTGGGCAACACCCAGGATAAATTCTTTGGGGGAGTTGGGCGTTTGAAATACGGAGGGGGTAAGATCCACGATGATAAAAGCTGGCGAATTAGGAACAGCCAGTTCTTTCAGTTTTGCCGATATGCCCCCCTGCCCGTAAAAAGTGCTGAAAGTTATGAATGTTGATACAAAAAGAAAAAAGGTTCTTCTCATAATTCTTTTTTTCAATCCGTTAAATCTATTTTTTTATGCAAAAATGCCCGGGTGTGATTTTGGTGTGCGGTTTTAACCGGTTTGATAAATTCTTTTTTACCATCTGTACCTTTTTCGAGTAAGTAGGTAGCAGTAAGCGATTTATATTCTGCCTTCCGTTCTTCAAGCGTACCGAACAAATCAATCCGGCTAAGTATGGACAACCGTTTCCTGGCCAGCGAGGACGCCGTACCAATTGATTTGTTAATGATATCTCCCGAAGCATCGTCGGAATTTGCTACAGGGATTCCCGGTTCGTCAGAGTCCAGGTCAATACTAATGGCCCTGGATGAAGCGAAGCCAAGCGTTGATACGTCTGCGGTCAGCCGGATATGCTGGTTTCCGTTCCCAACTTTATAAGAGTCCATACTTTTTTGATTTTTAAGTTATAAACAATCACCTGCCTTGCGGTTTCAAGAGGATGGCCGGACAAAAAGAAGAATTCCCGTTTGTGTATGATGTTTCTTTCACACTGTTTCCGCCGTGTTTTCACCTTTTTGGGGTTTCACCTGCTCAATAAGGAAGGATATTGCAAGTTGGCCTTCTTTTCTAAAATAGTCAATACCAGTTTAGTGGTATTTTTTAGCTGGAGCCTGTAACAACGCAACTTCAAAATGCCGTTAGGAATTAAGGGTTTGTACCTATCTATACATTTTCCGGAGCAGGGGCATCTCTATTCACATTATTTTTTTACAATCTATTTTTCAGGACAGGCATTGTTTCGGCTTTCCATGAGGAGAAGTTGTTTTGCAGTATCTGTTTTCTTGCCTCACCCACCAGCCACCTGTAAAAGGCCAGGTTGTGAATGCTGGCAATCGTATAACCGAGGAACTCCTTTGCCTTCATAAGGTGGCGGAGATACGCTTTACTGTAGTAGTTACTGGCTTCGCAATCTAATCCGTCATCAATGGGTGAAAAATCAAACTCCCATTTCTTGTTATCAATATTGATAACTCCGGAAGTGGTAAAGAGCATGGCATTTCGTCCGTTGCGGGTGGGCATCACACAGTCAAACATATCAATGCCCATACCGATACATTCAAGAATATTCCAGGGAGTGCCCACTCCCATCAGGTAGCGGGGTTTTTCTGCAGGCAGATGAGCGCAGCACCCGTCGCATATTTCATACATTACTTCTTCCGGTTCTCCCACACTCAGCCCGCCGATGGCATTACCGCTTGCATTTTTTGAACTAATGTATTCGCAGGACTGCTTCCGTAAATCTTTGAATGTTCCACCCTGTACAATGGGAAAAAGGCTTTGAGTATAGTTGTACCTGTCTTTTGTGTTGCTGAATTGCTGAATACACCTGTCGAGCCAGCGGTGCGTAAGTTCCATGCTTTTTTGGGCATACTTCCGGTCGCTGCCGCCCGGCGGGCATTCATCAAAAGCCATGATGATGTCGCCGCCGATGGCCCGCTGGATGTCTATTACATTTTCGGGGGTGAAAAGATGCTTGCTGCCGTCAATATGCGATTGAAAAGTGACCCCTTCATCTTTTATTTTTCTTGTGCCGGCGAGTGAAAATACCTGGTAGCCGCCGCTGTCGGTGAGTATGGGTTTATTCCAGCCGATAAGGCGATGAAGCCCGCCTGCTTTTTCCAGCGCTTCTAATCCGGGCCGCAGGTACAAATGATACGTGTTACCAAGAATAATCTGGGCTTTTACATCATTCAGCAGTTGCTGTTGCGTTACGGCTTTTACACTTCCCGCAGTGCCCACGGGCATGAAGACGGGAGTAAGGATTTCACCATGATCTGTGATGATATTTCCTGCTCTTGCTTTGGTATTACTGGTCGTATGCTGTATTTGAAATGTAAACGCTGCCATTGTGCCGCAAGATAACCACAAACTATAAACAAGAAACCATAAACAACCCTTCGACAAATACAGGGTGACACAAACCATTTATCTTCGCAGCCATGCCACCAATTCATTGGGAAGAAATTCTCTTTTATGCTCTCGTTGCCGTAACCGCCGTGCAGGTTTTCTATTATGCCTTCTTTTTTGCAAGGGTGGCTTTCTTCAAACAGAAGAAAAAAACAAAATCACAGCAGCATCCTGTTTCGGTAATCATTTGCGCCCGGGATGAGGATGAGAACCTGGCCCGCAACCTGCCCGGAGTGCTGGTGCAGCAGTACAGCAGCAGCCATGAAGTGGTGGTGGTAAATGACAACTCGGTGGATGATTCCAAATATATTTTGCAGGAGCTGAAAAAAACATTCAAATCACTGAACCCGGTGGAACTGACGCAGGAAGCCAAGCTGATCACGGGTAAAAAATATCCTTTGTCAATCGGCATCCGCGAAGCGGAACATGAAGTGCTGCTGCTGACTGATGCCGACTGTGTGCCTGCCAGCGAACACTGGATTCAAAAAATGCAGGACGGATATGATGAAGGGATTGAAATAGTACTGGGCTACGGCGCTTATCATAAAAAGAAAGGGTTGCTGAACAAACTGATACGCTTTGAAACTTTTCATACGGCGCTGCAATATCTTTCCTATGCCCTTGCCGGGCTGCCTTATATGGGTGTGGGCCGGAATTTATCGTACCGGAAAGAATTGTTTTTGCGGAATAAGGGCTTTTCTTCCATCAATCATATTCCCAGCGGCGATGATGATCTCTTCATCAATAAAGTGGCCACAAAAAACAACACCGCCGTAGTGATAAACCCGGATGCCATCACCCGTTCCATACCCAAAACAACCTGGAAGAGCTGGCTGCGGCAGAAATCAAGGCATTATACCACGGCCAAATACTACAAACCAAAGCATAAGTTTTTACTCGGTCTTTATTTCGCCACACAGTTTATTTATTATCCTTTGCTGGCTGCCACTTTTTTATTTTATGACTGGAAATTTACGCTTGCAGTGTTTGGCGTTCGCTTCCTGTTGCAGGCATTTGTTTTGTTGAAGTCCATGAAGAAGATGGGAGAAAAAGACCTCTGGCCATGGTTCATATTTCTTGATATGTGGATGTTCTTCTATTATATCATCTTTGCCCCGGCGCTGTGGCGCAGGCCGCAGAATAAATGGTGAACCCCAAACCCCTAAAGGGGCTTACGAAGAATCATTCCGTATGAATATTGTTCTCAAATATTTCTCTGGTTTTACAGCTACGCAAATAAAGCAGCTAGGGCAACTGGAGGGATTGTACAAAGAGTGGAATGGAAAGATCAATGTCATTTCCCGGAAGGATATTGACGGCCTGTATGAAAAGCATGTGCTGCACTCTCTGAGCATTGCCGCAGCTTTTGAATTTCAGCCTGGCTCGGAAATAATTGATATCGGAACAGGTGGTGGTTTTCCCGGCATCCCCTTAGCCATCTTCTTCCCGGAGGTAAAATTTCATCTTGTGGACAGCATTGCCAAAAAACTGAAAGTGGTGGATGCGGTGGCTGCCGGTATTGGTTTAAAGAATGTAAGTACGCAACATATCCGTGCCGAAGAGATAAAAGGGAGGAAGTTCGATATTGCCGTATCCAGGGCTGTTGCCCCATTAAAAGATCTCTGGAAATGGAGCAAACCGCTGCTGAAAACCAGGCAACCAGCAACCAACAACCAGCAACCGGGTCTCATTTGCCTGAAGGGCGGCGACCTGGCCAAAGAAATACAGGAAAGCGGCACCCCGCCCCGCATCTTGGAGCTGAAAGAAATATTTGCAGAAGATTTCTTTAATGAGAAATACTTAGTTTATGTACTCCGGTAAAAAATACCTGTTTGTGGTATTGCCCGGCATTCACTCAGACCTGAACTTTGCCGCATGATAGAAATCTCCGTTTGTGTTGTGGATGATAACCGGGAACTGCGCAATGCGCTGGAAGAGATCATCAGCATGTCGGAGGGTTATAAATGCACCGGCACCATCGGCACCGCCGAAGATGCGCTGAGCCAGCTTCCGCTGATGCGTCCGGATGTGGTACTGATGGACATCAATCTTGGCAGCGCTGAAAGCGGGATAGATGTGGTGCGGATACTGAAGCCCCGCATACCCGGCACCAATTTTATGATGTGTACAGTGTATGAGGAGAATGAAAAAATATTTGAAGCCCTTAGTGCAGGGGCCAGCGGGTACATATTAAAGAAAACAGACCCTGCCCGTTTGCTGGAAGCTATCCGTGAGTTGTACGAAGGCGGGGCGCCTATGAGCAGCCAGATAGCCCGTAAAGTGGTGGCTGCTTTCCAGGAAAAAGCCAGAGAGGTAACCGGAGCTGAAGAACTGGATGTGCTGACCACAAGAGAAAAAGAAATCCTGGAATTGCTGTCAAAAGGACTGATGTATAAAGAAATCGCCTACCAGATATTCCTGAGCCCGGAAACTGTCCGCAAACATGTGTATCATATTTACGAAAAGCTGCATGTGACCAACCGGGTGGCCGCCGTCAACAAATTTTACGGAAGATAAACCTGCGGGTTTTTGCTGGCTGACCATCTCCCATATCACAAAAAATACCACTAATGTGGTATTGTCGGCAGTTGTTCATCCGCTTACTTTTGAGACAGCAATCAGGTTTATTAAATAACCCCTGACCATTAACCGTTAACCTTAACTCCGGCTGCCTTTCACAAGGCAGGCAAGCAAACAGAGGGGCCTTGATTGAAAACCGTCAGCGAAAAGCCCCGACGATTACTGTCGGGGCTTTTCATTTCTACCACTTCAGTTCCAGCTTATTGTTTTTTCGTTCAATGTCGGCCAGGCGGAGGGATGGATCAATTTCCACGGTTGAAAAATCCGCCAGTCTCCGGTTCGTTTCAATGACATAGACGCTGTGAGTCCATTTCCATGGTTCATAGGTATATCTTACAATGGCTGTATCTTCATTCGCCTTGGCGCCATACATCAGGTTCATGGGAACATAATGCAGTTCCTTTTCGCCGTTCCTGAAACTGATCTGCAGGTCGACAGGCATCGGCATCAGGCCAATGCGGCTGAGCCGCACTTTGGTTTTACCGTCTTCCTCCCACAAGCTGTCAATGCTGTAATCAATGGTCTTGGTGGAGTTGATCCAGTATTCTTTGTACCAGTCCAGTTTCATATCACTCACTTTCTCTGCAATGCGTATAAAATCATTGGCATTGGGGTGTTTGAAGCGCCACTGCCGGTAATACTCCAGTAATATCCTGTCCCGTACCGGTGCCCCGACAATATAACCCAACTGCTCCATGAACACTCCCCCTTTGGAATATACAGCCGGTCCGTATGCCGAGTTCAGGTTAAAATGATCGGCATGGGTTGTCAGCGGCTCTTCCCTTCCGCTTTTGGCGAGTGACACATAACCACGGTAGGTGCCTTCGTAAGCAAATCCATTGTTATTCTCCAGGAATGCCTGTACCCTGTCTTCCGCATAGGTGGTAAAGCCCTCATCCATCCATCCATAAAGGGATTCGTTGGTGCCCAGTACTCCGTAATACCAGTTGTGCAGCCACTCATGCAGCCAGGCGCCGGGTCCGATACACAATGTGGCCATGGGGTATTCCATACCGCCATCTCCACCATGGATAAAAGAAAATTGTTTGTAAGGATAGTATCCGAAAGTTTTTTCTATTAATGGCAATGCCTTTTCAGCATCTGTCAGTACCTTTTCCCATTCAGCAGCACTGGAGTTAGTTGTTTTGTATAATAAATGAAGGGTGAGGCTGTCTCTTACTTTTTTGGATTTATGAATGAAATCCGGGTCGGCTGCCCAGGCAAAATCATGCACATTGGGGGCAACGAATCGCCAGTTCAATTTTTCTCCTGCCGGCCTGTTCACTTTAGCTCCGGCATTCTCATATCCGTAACCAATCTGGTTGGCGTTTTGCAGGTAACCTGTTCCTCCGATGATATATCTTTTGTCAATTGATATGCTCACATCAAAATCACCCCACACTCCATAAAACTCACGGCCCACATAGGGAGTAGGGTGCCAGCCTTCTATATCATATTCGCAAAGCTTGGGATACCACTGCGTCATGGAGTATCGGACTTTGGAAGTGGGGTTATCTCTTCCGCTGCGGCGAACCTGCAGCGGGACCTGTGCTTCAAAGTCCATGTCAAACACCGCTTTTGATCTAGGAAGAATGGGCTTATCCAATTTCACTTCTAAGATTGTTTCCAGCATTTTAAAATGCTGAGGCCGGCCATTCATTTTCAGTGAAAGGATTTTCTGATAACCGGTCTCATCGGGTTTCAGGTTCAGGATACGGTCTCTCACCCGTTGGTCCCAGTCGGGGCGGGCGCCGGGTCCGTTCACTGAGCCCTGCCTGCGGCTTCTTGTATCCATCATGCTGCCGGGTTGAAAGGCATTGAAATAAAGATGATAAAACACCCTTGTCAGTGTATCCGGAGAGTTGTTCCAGTATTCAAGCTTTTGTTTTCCGGTGAACCTGTTAGTCTGCACATTCATGTCAATATTCATCGTGTATTTCACCCGTTGTTGCCAGCGGTCGGGTTGTGCGCCCGCCACAAGCAGGAACGACAGGCTAAAAGATAAAATCAATGTTTTCTTCATGTAATACGATTTGAAGTGGTAAATTTCGGTAAACCGATGTTATGGCAAAAACAAAATTGATTGACGGCTACCCTTTCGTTTCTTACCAAAAAAAAACCTTTGAGGCGGAAGAAATGAAAAAAAGAAGTGACGCCTTTTATCAATGGATGGATGCAAGAAGAACGGTCAGGGATTTTTTGGATAAATCCGTTCCAAAAGAGGTGATTGAAAAAATTATACTCACAGCTTCAACGGCCCCGAGTGGAGCGCATAAGCAGCCCTGGACCTTTTGTGTGGTAAGCGACCCTGTGATTAAAAAACAGATTCGGCAGGAAGCCGAAAAAGAAGAGTATGAAAGCTACAATGGCCGGATGTCCCTTGAATGGCTGAATGATCTGCGGCCGCTGCAGACAGACTGGCGGAAAGAATTTCTTGAAACAGCCCCTTATCTTATTGTAGTCTTTAAAAGAAGCTATGAGTTGGAGACAAGGTCAGATGGAGACCGCCAGACTTTGTACAAACATCAGAATTATTATGTAACGGAAAGCTGCGGTATTGCCTGTGGTTTCCTGCTGGCTGCCATTCATCATGCCGGCCTTGCTGCGCTCACGCATACCCCCTCGCCTATGAATTTTTTATCGGCTGTATTGAAGAGGCCTGAAAATGAAAAACCTTTTTTGCTGATCCCGGTCGGTTATCCGGCGAAGGAATGCTGGGTGCCTGCCCTGAAGAGAAAGCCCTTGGAAGGCGTTCTTACCTGGTACTGATAAATGGACCGCCGGCCAAAGCTGCTGGCGCCTGCCCGCGGGCTTTCAGACATAATGATAGCGTATTACTCAATAGCCACAGAAGTTCTCAATAATCTGCCCAAGGTATTAAAGAATAGAAATTTATTCTCTACATTGTTTTTCTCCACTTTCAGCCGGTATTGTATCACATAGCCGGGTAGGTACAGCATTTTTACATCCAGCACCTGCTTACCAGCATACTTACTTTTGTAAAAACCGTCCTTTATATCATCCGGAAGTTTATCATATGCCCAGTCCTTCAGTGTTCTTTTCCAGATGCCCTTGTTATTGTATTCTGCATTCATTTTATTACCGTCCTGCTCGAAGCGGGCATTTACATTAATCACATCATTTTCCCATTTTATATTTGTGGCATCAGGATATTGTTTAAAGAAATTCTCTTTGGCCTGTTCAGGAATAGAAGTGACCTGTGCAGATCCTTTTGAAAAACCCATAACAAAGACAGGAAGAACGGCCAGTAAACGGATTGCTTTCATAACGATGGTTTTTTTTGATTGAATTTTAACGGTAAAAATAAAGCGGGTATTTCACAATGCAATGCTAAAGCTTTGCACGGCCGGTTAATAAGAATTCTATGCCCCCTTCCCTGCCACCACAATTACTATTTCGCCTTTTACTGTTTTTTCCCTGAAGTAATCACTCACTTTTTTTAAAGAACCCCTTTTGTTTTCTTCGAATAGTTTGGTTAGTTCCCGGCTTACACTGCATTGCCTTTCTTCCCCGAAAAAAGCACCCAGCTCTTCCAGCGTTTTCACCAGCCGCTGCGGCGATTCATAAAATATCATCGTTCGCTCTTCGTTGGCCAGTTGTTTTAGCAGTGTCTGCCTTCCTTTTTTTACCGGTAGAAAACCTTCAAAGCAAAAACGGTTAGCGGGAATGCCGCTGTTGACCAGTGCGGGCACAAAAGCGGTGGCACCCGGCAGGCATTCCACCTGTATCCCCACTTTAATGCATTCCCTTACCAATAGAAATGCCGGGTCTGAAATTCCAGGCGTACCCGCATCAGTTACCAATGCTATTTTCTTTCCTTCCAGCAATTGATTGACCAGGTGCTGCAGCACTTTATGTTCATTGTGCTGGTGATAGGGAGAAAGTTGCTTGGTGATCTGGTAGTGATTGAGCAGGTGAGAGGTAGTTCTTGTATCTTCTGCCACAATAAAATCAACTTCTTTGAGTACTTCAATTGCACGAAAGGTAATGTCTTTGAGATTGCCGATGGGTGTGGGAACGAGGAAGAGCATTCCCCCTGTCCCCCTAAAGGGGAGACTTAGATCGTTGTTATCCTCGGTTTTTGGAAAGGCGTTCAAAGAAAAAAGGGGTTATTTATGAACGGATAGTTTCCCAGATCCCCTTTAGGGGTTGGGGGTTTCACACTCTACCTCATAATACTCCATCACCGGATTGGCTAACAGTTTTTTACTGGCTTCCTCTGCAATTTGTTTTGCTTTATCCGGCGAATCGGCATTTATCTGCAGGGTGATGTTCTTACCTATCCTTACTTCTTCCACTCCGCTGAAGCCGAGATTCTCCAGACCACCCATCACTGCTTTTCCCTGTGGGTCCAGTAATTCTTTCAAAGGCATCACTTTTATCTGTACGGTATAAGTCATGTTGTTTTTGGTTTGAAGAGCAAAGATAACAGAACATAGGCAAGCACTATTACCGGTACTGCCAGCCATTTCAAAATCAGTATAGCCGCTATGGCAATCAGTACCAATATGTATTTAGGTAAATTATACTTTACACTGAAATCTTTAAACTTAAGTGCTATCAATGGCAAGTTTGAAACCATCAAATAAGAAAGAAGCAAGACCAATCCATACAGGAACCACTTATTCATCAACAGGTTTATCACCCATGGTTCATTTACATTCCAGTATATCAGCGGCAAGGAAGCAACAAACATTCCAACAGCCGGAACGGGCATTCCTTTGAATGAAAATGACTGGCTATTGTCTAAATTAAATCTTGCCAAACGCCATGCTGCAGCACAGGGCAGAATAAAAGCAGGCAGCAACCAAATTATAGAAGTTTCTAATCCGCCATCTTCCTGTGCAAAGCTTAGCCGTAGAAATTGATAGATGATCATGCCCGGTGCTACACCGAAACTCACCAGGTCGGCCAGTGAATCCAATTGTCTGCCCATTTCTGAACTGGCATTGAAAAACCTGGCAACAAATCCATCGAAGAAATCAACTAAAGCCGCCAGTCCGATAAACAAGGAAGCCATCCATATTTTTTCTGGCACGTTTTCTAATTGCTGAGGTATGAGGATGATATTTCCATCGTTGTCAAGTGGCAGCAATGTCACATTTTGCTGAAGTATAAAAACCATAGCCAGGCAGCCGAAGAGAAGGTTTAGTAAAGTAAAAAGATTGGGAATTTGTTTCATCAATACATATTAAAAGCCGGTTAATGCGGCGTCCACTAAAAATTCTTTTATTTCCTTTTCACTTACTTCAAAACCCGGCACAAATTCTATCTGCTCTTCGAAACTGATACCTTCAAAATAATTAAGCTGCCCTCTGAATAATTTTTCGCTGAATAAGTCTCCAAAATATTCATTTGCCCTTTTAGAAATTGTGTTTATATCATAATATTTATTGAGGATAAAATATAAATCCACATAATCCTTCCATTTACTCCTCAACCCTAGCGCAAATGCCTTCATTGCAGCCAAATCAAGCAAGCCGGGTAATGAAATCCCATTTTCCAATACTTCAGGATGTGGTATAGCATAATCAAAATCAAAGAAAGTGAATTTTACATTTCTGCAAACCAGGTTAAGCTGCCCTTCCCTGTTCAGTGTAACAATAATATCTTCGTTATTCTTCTTAAAAAGTGTTGTAATTTTCTGGGGTTGAATTTTACCTTGCGTAAACAAATCAAAATCTATAGATAACCGGTGGCCAATATGCAAGGCGATAGCTGAACCGCCAACCATATAAAACTCCTTTTTGAATTTTGATAATAATGGAAGTAATTGCCGCTGTTCTTCATTAAGAATTTCAAGATGCATATCGGGTGAAATACAAAGTAAAATAATTTTGAAACTCCGGAAAATAATTAGACCTCTTGCCCCATATTTTTATTTGTTCAAAAAAAACAGCAGCCGCTTGTTTAATGCCAACGATGTTAAACAATGCTTTGATATCTTCCTTGTCAGCATAATTAATAAAAAATTCCAACACAACAGGTAATGGAAGGTTTTCCTTTTCAGCGTCTTTGGAGTACCAGAAAAGGTGTGCATTTTTCCGAATCAACGCCTTTAATTCAGGACTGTTTTCCATCCTATAAAGATACTTCTTTTCCTGATGAATTAGTTCTTCATCAATCCTTCAATTTCTTCCGCCGTGATGGGAATATTCTTCATCAGGTCTTTGTTTCCATTTTTGGTGATCCAAAGATTATTTTCGATACGGACACCCATTTGTTCTTCTTCAATATAAATCCCCGGCTCCACGGTAAAGACCATTCCCGGTCTGATGGGTTCGGTCCGGGTGCCCAGGTCATGCACATCCACACCGAGGTGATGTGATATGCCATGATATAAATATTTCCTGTAAGCCCTGTTCTCCGGGTCTTCATTTTTTACATCGCTCTTTCTCAACAGCCCTATCTTCAAAAATTGCTGTGTTGCCTCCTCTCCCACTTTGTCAGTGTAATCAACAATAGTGATTCCGGGTTTTAATAAACTTTTTGCATAATCATGTAAATGCAGACAGGCATTGTAAACTGTCTTCTGCCTGCGGCCAAACTTTCCATTCACCGGCACAGTCCGGGTCAGGTCGGCACAATAACCGCCATACTCAGCCCCGAAATCCATCAGGATCAGTTCGCCGTCTTTGCATTCAGCATTATTACTTACATAGTGTAGTGTTCTGGCCCTGTCGCCGCCGGCAATGATGCTGCCATAAGCTTCTCCGGTGGCCCGCTGGCTAAGGAATGAATGAACTATCTCAGCCTCTATTTCATATTCCATTACTCCCGGTTTTATAAATTTCAAAAGACGGCGGAAAGCAATCTCAGTGATGTCAATTGCTTTCTTCATCACTTCCACCTCATGGGCAGTTTTAATGCCCCGCAGTTCTTTCATGATTTTGGCAGCCCGTACATAAATATGCAATGGGTAGCGGTTTTTCATTTCATCAATAAAGCGGTAATCCCTTGATCGAACAAGATTGGCCTTGCGGTCATTCTCATTACTGTCCAGGTAAATATTATCTGCCAGGTGTATCCAGGTCTGCAACAAAGCATCCAGACTGTCAAGCCATACAATGGTTTTCATACCGCTGATGGCCCGGGCTTCGTTTACCCGCAGTCTTTTTCCATCCCACTTTTCTTTCAGTTCATTTGGACGCACCAGCACCAGCACTTCCCGGTATTTAGGATCCGGGTTATCGGGAAACAGGATGACCATGCTGTCTTCCTGGGTAACCCCGCTGAGCCAAAAAACATCGCTGTTTTGTTTGAAACGGTAAATAGCATCGCCGTTGCTTGGCACTTCATCATTACTAACAAAAATGGCGATGGAGTTTTTTTGCATCCGGCTGATAAAGCGTTCCCTGTTTTTTACAAACAGTTCCGGGTTGAGGGGTAAATATTTCATAAGTGTTGGCTAATGTTTTGATACAATTTCGTTCCGCGGTAACGGAAACAGGCCGTAAAAGGTAATGATTAAAATCCCGGCTAAAGATAATGCGCAAACCAATGAAGCAATGATTGTTTGTCACAACCCGGGGAAAAGTGATGTAATTTGAATATTTTTTAACCATCTGCACTATTTTTTTGATTCTTGGAAATGAATGATGGTTCAGGTTGATGACATTTATAAAATAACCGCATATTTTAGCTCAATTTTAATGTGTGCTGCTAACACCTGTTTGTGTGGCAATCTGTTTGTCACTTACCTTTGCAGCTTCAACAAATTTCGATTGCGCTATGTCAGTACCAGTAGTGAGTATTCCTAAGAAAAGCCTTTTGCGACTTAGTTTAAAAAACACAGAATCTATTCATTATCAATCATCCCCGGAAGAATTAGTGCAGGATACTCTCCGCATCGGCGAAGGGGTGCTGAACGATACCGGCGCCCTGGTGATACGTACCGGCGAGTTTACCGGCCGTTCCCCAAAGGATAAATTCACTGTTAGAGATGAAACCACGGCCGATTCTGTTCACTGGAATGAGTTTAATATTCCAATTGAGTCCGGGTATTTCGACATTGTTTACAAAAAAATGACCGACTATCTCGACAAACTACCTGAATTATGGGTGAGGGATTGCTACGCCTGTGCCGACCCCCGCTACCGGCTGAACGTAAGGGTGGTCAATGAAAAACCCTGGAACAACCTCTTTGCCTACAATATGTTCCTCCGCCCCAGCGAGGAAGAACTGGAAACCTTTGAGCCGGACTGGCATGTAATCTCTGCCCCGGGCCTTAAACTGGATCCCAAAGAATGCGGCACCCGCCAGCACAATGCAGCTATCGTTTCTTTTAAACATAAGACCATCCTCATTGCCGGTACCGGTTACACCGGTGAGACCAAGAAAGGCATCTTTACCATTCTCAATTACATTTTACCCCATGAAAAAAATGTGCTGAGCATGCACTGCAGCGCTAATATGGGTAAGGACGGTGATACCGCCATTTTCTTTGGTTTAAGCGGCACCGGTAAAACCACATTGAGCGCTGACCCCAACCGCAAACTGATTGGTGATGATGAACATGCCTGGACCTCTGATAATATCTTCAATTTTGAAGGCGGTTGCTATGCAAAAACCATCAACCTGACCGAGGAAAAAGAACCGGAGATATACAATGCCATTCGCCCCGGAGCGCTGCTGGAAAATGTGACTTTCTTTCCCGGCACCAACCGTATCAATTTTGACGATGGGTCCATCACAGAAAACACCAGGGTTTCTTACCCGCTGAATTTTATCAGCAACGCATTGGAGCCTTCCATCGGGGGCCTGCCCAAAAATATTTTTTTTCTTACCTGTGATGCGTTTGGCGTGTTACCGCCCATCTCCAAACTTACACCGGGACAGGCCATGTACCAGTTCATTTCCGGTTATACTGCAAAAGTTGCCGGGACAGAGGCCGGGGTGACAGAGCCCAAGCCTACTTTCAGCGCCTGCTTTGGAGCGCCTTTTCTGCCACTGCATCCCGGCAAGTATGCCCATATGCTTGGCGATAAAATGCAGGAGCATAAAGTGAATGTATGGATGATAAACACAGGATGGACGGGCGGGTCACATGGAGTGGGCAGCCGGATGAAACTGAAATTTACCCGTGCCATGATCACCGCTGCACTGGAAGGTAAATTAGACAATGCTGAATTTGAAACCCACCCGGTATTTGGTGTGGCAATGCCAAAAGCCTGCCCGGATGTACCCGCAGAAGTATTAAACCCCCGAAACACCTGGGCCGATAAAAATGCTTATGATGAAAAAGCAAAATACCTGGCTGGTTTGTTTGTAAAGAATTTTGAAAAATACGCCGATGGTGTGTCTGCCGAAGTACTGGCCGCTGCCCCTAAAGCTTAAACAATAAACCCCGGACGGTTTTGAACAACCCTGACGCTCCGGTCAGGGTTTTATTTTTATTTAACGCCGGAGCCGTGCAGCGGTTAAAATTTTTATTGCGACTTTACGTTGTATTTAGCCATGAAGAAATTTGCCGCATATATCCTGTTTACCTTGCTGTTTCAACCATTCACAATCCTGGCACAGGGCACCGGCGAAGAGTTGCTTGACTGGAGTGCTTCCCGCAAACTGACCTGGGCTGATTATAAGGCAAGGCCCAATCCCAACAGCGATGCAGCTGCTTCCACTACTACTTACCTGAGCATCTCCTATAACATCAGCACAAATGACTTTAGCTATACGATCGAATCAAAGTTTTCCAGGACCCGGTCATGGGGTCTGCATAAAACTCCCTACATCCTGAGCCATGAGCAGGGACATTTTGACATTGCAGAAGTATTTGCCCGTAAGTTGAATAAAAAGATGAGTGAATATAAATTTGACCGGAAGACCTACCAGAAAGAGTTAAAAAGAATATACCAGGACATCCTCGATGAAAAAGAAGAAATGCAGAATGAGTACGACAATGAAACCAACCACAGCATCCATAAAGAAAAGCAGGCGGAATGGCTGAAGAAGATTGCGAAGATGCTGGAGGAATATAAAGAATATGGTGATTACTGATTACAGAGAGTCTTCTGTTAATCTGCTCACGGCTTCTGATAATATCCGTTTTACATCGGTCCATGTACGATTGTTCAAAGAATCGGGGTCAAACTGATCTTCCGCTTCTTCAAAATCAGTGAGGCTGTGAATGATATAGCCTTCATCAACCTGTGGAAATTTTTCTTTGAATAGTAGTATCATTTCCCTCAGCGGGTATTGGCCGAGTAACATGGCTATATCCCAATAATCTTTTTTCGAATTCCTGTTGCTTACTGCCTGCAGTTTCATGGGAATAATGTCCTTTATACTTATCAGCCGTGTACCGCCTGTTTCCTCAAAAGGTAAGAACCATTGAAAAGGGTACAGAACGAAGTCAGCCCGTATCTCATCTATTACAAAAAGCATGGTTTGGTTTTGCTCAAACAAAAGCTCAGCCGAAGGAAATGTTTTCGTTATTACCTGAAAAAGCTGCGGTTTGTCAAATTTCTCATTAGTGAAAAAATCCAGGTCATCTGACATGCGATGACCATACCTGAGGGCAAGGTTGGTTCCGCCACCCAGCGCAAAAGAAGAAATATCTTCCAGGGCAACCAGCTTTTTCAGTAAGGCCAGGGCAGCGGGTTGGACTGCATTTTCCTGTAACATTCGAACTCTTTTTTTTCAATTTCGAGTACTGCAGACAAAAAACTCAATACCGGTTTGCGGAGGTAATTCGCCCTCACTATTTCTTTTTTGACTCTTGGCAGCCCGTAGTACCGCATCACTGCCAGCTGGTCGGCCCAGGGCCCGTAGTTGAAAACTTTTTCCATGACAAATAGCGAGTACCTGTCAAAGTCAATTTCTTCAAACCGAACATCCCAGAAAGCTTTTTTTGAAATAGCAGGCTTCTCCATCAACAAAATGGGTTTTTATTCAATGATAAATCTACAAAACTAATTCCGAAGCCGGGAGGCCAAGGAGGGTATCTGCAGCAAGCAGCTGAAGGGAGGTTTTCAAAAGAGTCCGTACAACTCCGCATCCACTTTCCGGATGATCTCTCCAAAGTCTTCATCTTTTTCAGGAAACCTGTTCTTGTCCGCATCGATGATCATCAGTTTTCCTTCTTTGTATTCAGCGATCCATTTGGAGTAATACTCGTTGAGCTTCTTCAGGTAATCCAGCCTGATATTTTCTTCATACTCCCTTCCCCTTTTTTGAATATTGCCAACCAATGTTGGAACCGATGCGTTGAGATAAATCAGCAGGTCAGGCGGCTGCACCAGTGTTTTTAAAGTTTGAAAGAAGTGAAAGTAATTATCAAAATCCCTTTTGCTCATCAGTCCCATTTCATGCAGGTTGGGGGCAAAGATGTTGGCGTCCTCATAGATTGTACGGTCCTGTATCACTGTCTCACTTCCTTTCTGTATCTCCACCAGCTGCCGCAAACGGCTGTTAAGAAAATAGATCTGCAGGTTGAAACTCCAGCGGGGCATGTCCTCATAGAAATCCATCAGGTAAGGATTATGGTCCACATCCTCAAAATTGGGGATCCACTTGTAATGCTTGCTCAGCATCTCGGTCAGTGTGGTCTTACCTGCGCCGATGTTACCAGCCACAGCAATATGTTTGGGTTTGAATTTCGCTTTTGTCATAATGTTCTAAGTCAGAGGTCTGAAGTAAGAAGTCGGAAGGTTAAATATAGAATTATCCCGACAATCCTGAAAAATCCTACAAATGGTTTCTAAAAATAATTTACCCCTATGGCCTGCCTCACCAGCTCCATTGTAGCTTTGGCGCTTTCCCGGGCTTTTTCAACCCCTTTCTCCATCACTTCTTTCAGGTATGCCGGGTTATTCCGGATTGCCCCTGCTTTCTCACGTATCGGTGTTATGAATTTCACCATATCCTCAGCCAGTTGCTTTTTCATATCACCGTAGCGGATGCTGCAGTTATTGAAGTCTGTTTCAAATTTTTCCACAGTATCCGGCTGGCTTACCAGCTTCATCAGCAGAAATATGTTTTCGATATAATCTGGCTTGGCAGAATGGGGTTCAGTGGGTCCGTTGTCTGTTTTTGCCTTCATCACTTTTTTCCGGATCAGCTCATCATCATCTGACAAATACAGGGTGGCATACTGATTCTCACTTTTGCTCATTTTACCTGCCCCGTCAAGACTGGGCACTTTTACCAATTCTTCGCCGAAATTAAAGGCCTTCGGCTCGGGGAATACATCCCCATATCTGTGGTTGAAGCGATTCACAAAATTCCGGGCCATCTCGAGGTGCTGCTCCTGGTCTTTGCCCACCGGCACATATAAGGCCCGGTGCAGGATGATGTCGGCTGTTTGCAAAACCGGATAAGTCAGTAACCCGGCATTGATGTTGTCGGGTTGCCGCCTTGCCTTGTCTTTAAAAGTTGTTGTTTTCTCCAATTCTCCTTTGTAGGCCAGCATATTCAGGTACAGGTACAGTTCGGCGGTTTCATGTAAATGACTCTGGCAATAAAGCGCTACCTTGTCGGGGTCAAGTCCGCAGGCGATATTTTCGGACAGCACCCGGTGTACATTTTCTTTTAACTCCCTTGTATCCGGATGTGTGGTCAGTGAGTGGAGGTCGGCCACCATAAAATAGCACTCATACTCTTCCTGCATCAGCACATAATTCCGCACCGCCCCGAAGTAATTTCCGAGGTGCAGAAAACCGGTGGGACGGATGCCGCTCATTACTATTTCTTTCTTTTTATTCATGTGGCGACGAAGATAAAAAGAAGTTTGTTTTTTATAGTTTGTTGTTTTTAGTTACTCCCTACAGGAAAAAAACGACGATACGCCGGAATAACTACAAACCATAAACTACAAACTATAAACTTATCTTTGGATTATGGAAGTAAACGACGCAATGCTTGAGAAACTGGCCCTTCTTTCCCGGCTTCAGTTTATTGAAACGGAAAAAGCAGAAATTAAAAACGACCTGCAACGGATGATTGTCTTTGTGGAAAAACTCAATGAACTGAACCTTGAAGGGGTGAAGCCGTTATTGCACATGAGTGAAGAAGTAAATGTGCTGAGGGAAGATGAAGTAAAGGGCTCGGTGAGCCGGGAGGAAGCATTGAAAAATGCGCCGGTGCATGATGAACAATTTTTTAAAGTACCAAAGGTGATAAAAAAATGATGCCGGAAGTCAGAAGTCGGAAACCTCATTTCAGTACGACATCTGACCTCTGACTTCAGACTTCAGTCTTCATGAACAGTATCATCCATCTCGAAAACATCTGCAAAAGCTACTACATGGGCCGGCAGGAACTGCAGGTGCTGAAAGGTATTACGCTGAATATTTACAAAAATGAATATGTGGCGCTGATGGGCCCTTCCGGTTCGGGCAAAAGCACCTTGATGAACATTATTGGGTGCCTCGATACTCCAACTGCCGGAACTTATATCCTCAATAATAATGATGTGAGCCAGATGCAGGATAATGCACTGGCAGAAATCCGTAACAAAGAAATAGGCTTTGTGTTTCAGCAGTTCAACCTGCTCCCCCGTCTCACTGCGTTGGAAAATGTGGCCCTTCCCCTGGTGTATGCAGGTATGAGCCGCAAACTCCGTAATGAAAAAGCCATGCAGGTACTGGAAATGGTGAGCCTCACCGACAGAAGTCATCATAAACCCAATGAACTTTCCGGCGGACAATGCCAGCGGGTGGCCATCGCCAGGGCATTGGTGAATAATCCTTCGCTGATACTGGCCGACGAACCGACTGGAAATCTTGACACTAAAACATCTTATGAGATAATGGCGATATTTGACAATATTTATAATAACGGGAACACTATTGTCGTAGTTACCCATGAGGAAGACATTGCCAACCATGCCCGCCGGGTGGTGAGGCTGCGGGATGGTATGGTAGAAAGTGACAAGAAGAATGAGAAAGCTTTTGTTTACCAGCAAGCATAAACTATGTCAGCAAAGATTTATACCAGGACAGGCGACAAAGGAAACACTTCGTTGATCGGGGGAACAAAGGTTTCCAAATCCCACCTCCGTATTGAGGCTTACGGAACAGTTGATGAGCTGAATTCATTCACCGGGCTTTGTCTTGATTACCTGAAAGCAATTAATATTCATAATGTGCTGCGTGAAGTACAGGACCGGCTTTTCACCATCGGCTCTGCCCTTGCCTGCGACCCGGAAAAGGAAACCAGGCTTAAAATTCCCGACCTGAAGGAAGAAGATATCACCCTTCTGGAAAGTGAAATGGACAAGATGAATGAAATATTGCCGCCCATGAAATCATTTATCCTTCCCGGGGGGCATGTGGCAACTTCAACGCTGCATGTGGCCCGCTGCGTTTGCCGCAGGGCCGAACGCTGCTGTGTGAGGTTGCAGAAGAAGAAAAATGAAGTTGACCCGCTGATCTTCCAATACCTCAACCGTCTTAGCGATTATCTTTTTGTGCTGAGCCGTTTTACAGCTTATCATTTGAAGGTTGAAGAAATTCCCTGGAAACCTAGGGTTTAGTTTGATTTGCTGATTTGATAATGTGCTGATGTAATAATGGAATTTTTATCAATCAGGTACCCATTAGTTTATTTGCAAATTGGCTCATTATCACATTATACTATCTTCCCATCCTTCATATGCAGCACCCGGTCGCTTAGTTGCGCCAGTTCTTCGTTGTGGGTAACGATCAGAAAGGTTTGATTGAACTGATCCCGCAGGTCAAAAAACAACTGGTGCAGTTCTTTTGCATTAGCCGTATCGAGGTTGCCGCTGGGTTCATCTGCAAAAACAATATCCGGTCTGTTGATTAAGGCTCTTGCCACAGCCACTCTTTGCTGCTCTCCTCCCGAAAGCTGGTTTGGTTTATTATTGAGGCGCTCAATCAACCCCAGGATGCCAAGCAATTCCCTTGCTGCTGCTTCCACTTCTTTTCTTTTTCTGCCGCCCAGCCAGCCGGGAATACATACATTTTCCAGCGCTGAGAATTCCGGCAGCAGGTGATGAAACTGGAATACAAATCCGATATGTTTGTTCCGGAATACAGCCAGTTTCTTCCCATTGAGTGCACTGATAAGTGTGCTATTCATACTAACTTCTCCAATATCAGCCTTATCCAGCGTACCCAGGATGTGCAGTAATGTGCTCTTGCCCGATCCCGACGGACCTGCAATGCAAACCACTTCTCCCCGGCTTATCTCAATGTTCACCCCCTTGAGCACTTCTACAGTGCCGTATCTTTTGTATATATTTTTTCCGCTAATCATGCAGCCTGCCGTGTGTTTAATAAATCAAATATCCGCAAAAGCGGTTACCGGTAAAAATGAAGCTGGATAAAAAACACTGATTTTTAGGAAATTATTCAAAAAACCGTGTACAACTATGGATTTGGAAAATTCGTTAATACAACTACTTTTGCGGAAAATTAGGGGGGTGTTCCCTGGTATAAACCTTGTCTGAAACTAAAATACTGAGAGAATGTTCTGGACCTTAGAATTGGCCTCGTACCTCGAAGACGCACCGTGGCCCGCCACCAAAGATGAACTGATAGATTATTCCATCCGCAGCGGCGCCCCGCTTGAAGTGGTGGAAAACCTGCAGGAACTGGAAGATGAAGGCGATGTATATGAAACCATCGAAGACATCTGGCCCGACTATCCCACTACCGATGATTTCCTGTTTAATGAAGACGAATACTAGAGAAAAGCTGCGAGTCTTAAGCCATGAGCTTCGCGACTTATAAATTATAAAAGGCCTCCATGTAGGAGGCTTTCTTCTTTATTAAAATTAGTTGAGAAAATGGATATCAGATCTATGTCCATTTTAGGGTGACAGGAGGTTTACCCCCAGCTTCTGCATCACCTCATTACTTACCCCGGTTGTGGAATAGCCACCATCATGAAACAGGTTCTGCATCGTAACCATTCTCGTAAGGTCAGAAAAAAGGGTGACGCAATAATTAGCGCAATCTTCGGCGCTGGCATTGCCCAGCGGCGCTATGGAGTTGGCATAATCAAAGAAATCGCCAAATCCCTTGATGCCTGTACCGGCAGTTGTTTTTGTTGGTGATTGGGAAACAGTATTGATGCGGACCTTTTTCTCCACCCCATAATGATAACCAAAGCTGCGTGCTATGGATTCCAGCATGGCTTTGATATCTGCCATATCGGTATAGAAGGGGTAGGTCCTTTGAGCTGCCATATACGTCAGCGCTACCACACTCCCCCACTCGTTGATGGCGTCTAATTTTCTGGCCACAGCCAGCATTTTATGAAAAGAAAGGGCCGACACATCAATCCCTTTCATGAAATATTCATAATTCGATTCTGTATAAGGGATTTTTTTCCTAATGTTCACACTCATGCCGATGGAATGCAGCACAAAATCAATCTTACCACCCAGCACTTCCTGCGATTTGATGAACAATGCTGTTAAATCTTCCACATTGGTGGCATCGGCCGGAATGATCTCCGACCTTGTCTTCTCTGCCAGTTTATTGATTTCTCCCATCCGCATGGCGATGGGTGCATTCGTTAAAACAATGGAAGCGCCTTCCTCATAGGCCTTCTCCGCTACTTTCCATGCAATGGAATTAGCATCCAGCGCCCCTGTAATGATTCCCCGTTTTCCTTTTAAAAGATTATAACTCATAGCAGTCGTATTTAAAGCGGTAAAAATAAGGAGAATTGCCAAGCCCCCGGAAACAGCAGCCTGATCACCAGCACCAGCAAAAAAGTATAAACAAAAATCACTGAAAAAACAGCCAGCACCCACAAAAGAAACTTCCTTCCCGATTCACGGGGTTTCATCACCCGTTGCAGGTAATTACAGACCATATAAACCGGCAGCAGCGAAGCGATGATGATGACCAGAATCATCAATGCTTTCAGTTTCATTTGCAGCCATTGTTTGAAACGAAAAGATAAGATTTCAAAATTTATTCCGATTCCAAACAAATGTTAGCGGTACTGAGGATTACCTTTACGGAGATTGCCCACCTCATTTATTTCCTAAAATTTACGCCATGAGTGTGAAGACAGTTATTACCGGAACCGGCTGTTATATCCCCGAAGTGGTGAAAACCAACCGTGACTTTACCTGCCAGCGTTTTTATGCAGAAGACACCCGACCGATTGAAACAGACCCGGATGAAGTAGTGCAGAAATTCAGGGAGATAACGGGTATTGAAGAGCGGCGTTATGCCGGTGAAGATATCAATGCTTCCGATATGGCCATACTGGCATCCAAAAAGGCCATTGAAGAAAGCGGCATTAACCCCGAAGAACTGGACCAGGTAATACTGGCCCATAATTTTGGCAATGTGCTCAAGCATACCATTCAGACCGATGTGCTTCCGGCGCTGGCTTCAAGGGTAAAGCAGGGATTGGGAATAAAAAACCCAAATTGCGTGGCCTATGATATTTTATTCGGGTGTCCCGGCTGGGTGCAGGGCATCATCCAGGCCGATGCTTATTTCAAAGCTGGTGTAGCCAAAAAAGTATTGGTGGTTGGAACAGAAACCCTGAGCAGAGTGCTGGATGAGTATGACCGGGACAGCATGATATTTTCTGATGGCGCCGGCGCTTCTGTTGTTGAAGCAAGAAACGGCGACAGCAGCAGTGGTATCCTTTCATGGAGTGTGCAGAGCCATTGCATGGATGAAGCCTACTACCTGTACCTGGGTAAAAGCAATTTTCCCGGCAGCGACCCCCGTATCCGCTACATCAAAATGAAGGGCCGAAAAGTGTATGAATATGCGATGCTGCATGTGCCTCTTGCTATGAAGGAATGCCTTGACAAGGCCGGAGTGCCCATCAGCGATGTAAAAAAAGTATTCATCCACCAGGCCAATGAAAAAATGGATGATGGGATTGTCCGCCGTCTTTTCAAATTATATGGCCTCCGGGAGATGCCGGAACATATCATGCCCATGAGCATCCACAAACTCGGCAACAGCTCTGTGGCTACTATTCCCACTTTGTTTGATATGGTAAAAAAAGGGTTGTGGGATAACCATGACCTGCAAACCGGGGATATTGTGATGTTTGCTTCCGTTGGCGCCGGTATGAACATCAATGCGGTGTGCTACCGGATGTAAGGCCTTCTGCTTAAAGTCCTGCCTCTTATCTTTGCTCCATGACGATCTCTTATAAATGGCTCAGTGAATACCTGCCTGTAGCGATAGGACCGGAAAGATTAAGCCGCATCCTCATTTCCATCGGGCTGGAAGTGGAGAGTATGACTGCATACGAAGAAGTAAAAGGCGGGCTGAAAGGGTTGCTGATCGGCGAAGTGCTGAGTACAGAAAAACATCCCCATGCTGATAAACTGACACTGACCAGGGTAAAAACAGGCAATGGCGAACCGCTGCAAATTGTTTGTGGTGCCCCCAATGTGGCTGCCGGTCAAAAAGTAGTGGTGGCGCCGGTTGGCACTACTATTTATCCTTCCACCGGCGAACCGCTGACAATAAAAGTGGCGAAGATCCGCAGCGTGGAAAGCCGTGGAATGATTTGTGCAGAGGATGAAATTGGTATAGGCAACTCACATCACGGAATTTTGGTGTTGCGGCCTGATGCAGCAGTGGGCGCCCCGGCTGCTGACTATTTCAAGCCCTATGATGATACCATTTACGAGATCGGCCTCACCCCCAACCGTATGGATGCCATGAGTCATTGGGGTGTGGCAAGGGATGTTTGTGCTTACCTCAGCCACCATGACAAAAAAGACATTAAACCAAAACTGCCCGATGGAAATGGGTTTAAAGTTGACAATAACTCTTTTTCCATTGCGGTAACAGTTGAAAATGAAATAGCCTGCCCCCGTTATTCGGGCATAAGCATTTCAAATGTTACCATTCAGGAATCCCCGAAATGGCTGCAGCAGAAATTAAAAGTTATCGGCCAGCGGCCGATTAATAATATTGTTGACATCACCAATTTCATACAGCATGAAACGGGGCAACCACTCCATGCTTTTGATGCGGATCAAATTGGCGGGAAAAAGATTGTGGTAAAAAACCTCCAGGAAGGAACCAAATTCATCACCCTGGACGAAAAAGAAAGAAAACTCAGCGCCGAAGACCTGATGATCTGTGACAGTAAAGGAGGCATCTGTATCGCCGGTGTATTTGGAGGATTGCAAAGCGGTGTTTCCGGAAAAACGAAAAATATCTTTTTAGAGTCCGCTTGTTTTGATGCTGTAGTGACCCGCAGAACTTCTTTCCGTCATGGGCTGAGAACAGACGCTGCTTCAAGATTTGAAAAAGGGACCGATATCTCTGCCACAGTAAGTGTGCTTAAGCGGGCGGCTGTACTCATCAAAGAAATTTGCGGGGGAGAAATTGCTTCAGAAATTGCAGATGTATATCCGAACCCGAAGGCAAAAACAGAAGTGGCTGTTAAATGGCATTACATAAAAAAACTGAGTGGAAAGAGTTATCATCCGGATGCTGTAAAAGATATTCTCACCAGCCTGGGTTTCGAAATTCTCAAAGAAAGCATGGATGAACTGAGAGTGGCCGTTCCTTATCACAAACCCGACATCAGCCTGCCTGCCGATCTTGTGGAGGAAATCGTACGGATTGACGGGCTGGATAATATCGAAATACCGGGGGCCATCAGCATTACTCCGTCCGTAGAAGAGAACTATGCAACCGAACTGTACCGGGAAAAAACCGCTGGTTACCTGACTGGGCTTGGCTTCCATGAAATGATGACCAACTCCATCACCCATGCAACTTATTTTTCTGAGCAGGAACAGCAGACCATGGTAAAAATGCAGAACAGCCTAAGCGCTGAGCTGAACATTCTGCGTAACTCCCTTTTTGAAACGGCCCTGGAAGTGGTGGCACACAACCATAACTACAAGAATAGTTCGTTACAGCTTTTTGAGTTCGGCAAAGCCTATAGCACCACAGGCCCCGGTAAATACAGGGAGGAAGAAAAACTGTGCATAGTCATTACCGGGAATAAAGCAGAAAGCAGCTGGCGGCAAAAAAGCACTCCCGCTGATTTTTTCTCTCTGAAAGGAGTGGTGGAAACCCTGCTAAAGTTACTGGGCGTTGAAACAGACGCTCCCGAAACTATGGAAGTTACCAAATTAAGTAATCATATCGTTTATAAACACAGGAACGAGCCGGTAGCCGGTATGGGGGAAGTCAAAAAAACTGTTCTCGAAAAATTCGGCATCAAACAACCTGTTTTTTTTGCCGGGTTGAACTGGCAACTGCTTGCAGAGCTGGCGTCCGCACAAAAAAAAGCTATGAAAGAGCTTTCCAGGTACCCGGCTGTTCAGCGGGATTTGTCCATGGTGCTGTCAAAGGAAATGGCCTGGAGTATTATAAAAGAAACAATACAAAAAATAAAATTGAGTGCATTAAAAGATATCCGGCTTTTCGACATCTTCGAAAGTGAAAAACTTGGGGCCGGCAAGAAATCCATGGCCGTTAACTTTACATTCCTGGATGAGGAAAAAACACTGACCGATAAAGAGATTGATGGCTGGATGAGCAACATAATGGCAGCATTGGAAAAAGACTTACAGGCAGAGATCAGAAAATAAACACAGGCAACTAGTAGCATTTACATGAACACCGAACAACATCTGAAACGCATACAGGATAAACTGCAGCAACTGCTGAAGCAGCATATGGCTGTGCAAAAAGAGAACAGCCGGCTGAAAGAAGAATTGCGGGCAGCTCAGCAAAAGATCAGCGGGCAGCAGAAAAATGTGGATGAATTAAAACAACAGGTAAGCATCCTGAAAATAAGCGCCGGGGACATGAGTGAAACAGATAAGAAAGAATTTGAAAAAAAAATCAACGGTTACCTGAAAGAAATTGACCGCTGTATTGCATTATTGGGTGAGTAATTATACCCTTTTTACCAGGTTTACTTTCATCCGGTCGCTATCCAATTCATCTTCTCCCTGGGATAATTCCAGCGTATATTTTCCATAAGGCAGATCATTAAGCCCATCCCAGGTAAGGGCTTCAGGTTCTCTCACCACTTTTTTCTCCAGGGTACGGCACACACATCCTTTATCATCCTTTAATACCCCCCGCAGGCAATTACCCTTGGGCATTGACAATTGAAAATGAAGGGCATCAATAAATACTGATGACTTAACTTTGACAAACATGGCAAACGCTTAAAATCTTTTTTTTAGGTGCTCTTAACCGTTGTTTTCGGCAGGGGGATTATGGCCTGTGGTTAATAAGGGGCATCGAATATAATCAATTGGCTTTGAAAACACAAAATTTATGAGTGAATTAATTGCTATCTCGGCCCTGGTGGGCGACCGCAGCTACCGCATCAAAATCCGCCCTGAAGACGAAGAAGTGGTGCGGAAAACACTAAAGACCATCAACGACAAAATACTGGAGTTTAAAACTCAGTTTGCCGGTAAAGACATGCAGGATTACATCAGCATGGTACTGCTATGGTATGCCACCGAGCAGCATGCCGGTACGGCAGCCGGGATAGAAAAAGAAAACCTCGCAGAACGGTTGAACAGCATAGAAAAGCTGTTGGACACCCATTTGCCCGGTTAAATAGCTGTAAGACCGGCTTTTTCCTGTTATTACTGATTTCCTGCATTACCCCCCGTTTTGTATCTTCGCCCATTACACACCCGATGGGATGTGCATTTTTTATTACCAATGCTCCCGGAACCAAAATACCGGGATGGCCATTATGAAACAATTAAACAAAAACATTCATGGTCCCGAATATACTTTCCGTCATCATTGGCGCTGCTGCCCTTGTAGTAGGCATCATAGCGGGTAAGCTCATTTTTGCCAAAAACACCCGCAAGCAAATCGAAGAAGCAGAAATACAGTCACAAACCATCCTCAAAGAAGCCGAACTGAGGGCCGAAACCATCCGCAAGGAAAAAGAACTGGAGGCCAAGGAAAAGTTTGTGCAGATGAAATCTGCCCACGACAAAGACATTTTTGAAAAGAACAAAAAGATTAATGATACCGAAAACCGAATCCGCCAGAAAGAACAATCTATCAGCCAGAAAGAAGGAGCCCTCGACAGGCAGGTAAAGGAAAATGATGCTATCAAGGAAAACCTGAACCGCCAGATAGAACTGGTAAACATCAAAAGAACAGAACTGGAAAAACACCAGGAAGAACATATCCGCCGCCTGGAAAAAATCGCCAACCTCTCTGCCGAAGATGCTAAAGCGCAGCTGGTGGAAAGCCTGAAGAACGAGGCGCAAACCAAAGCGCTGGCCTTTCAGCAAGAAATTATCGAGGAAGCCAAGCAAAAAGCCGGAAAAGAAGCCCGAAAGATCATTATCCAGACCATACAGCGTACGGCAGCCGAACAGGCGATAGAAAACTCCATCACTGTTTTTAACCTCGAAAGCGATGAAATCAAAGGCCAGATCATCGGCCGGGAAGGGCGGAACATCCGTGCCATAGAAGCCGCCACGGGTGTGGACCTGATTGTAGATGACACCCCGGAAGCCATTATTCTTTCTTCCTTTGATCCCCTTCGCCGGGAGATTGCCCGGCTGAGCCTGCAAAGACTGGTAGCCGATGGCAGAATTCACCCCGCAAGAATTGAAGAAATAGTTGAAAAAACAAAAAAACAGATTGAGGAACAGGTAATGGATATTGGCGAAAGAACCGCGATAGAACTTGGTATCCATGGCCTGCATAAAGAACTGATAAGAATGGTGGGGCGGATGCGGTTCCGCTCCTCCTACGGACAAAACCTGCTGATGCACAGCCGGGAGACTGCTAATCTTTGCGCTACCATGGCAGCTGAGCTGGGCCTGAACCCCAAACTTGCCAAACGGGCCGGTCTGCTGCATGATATTGGAAAAGTGCCCGATGAGGAAAGCGAACTAAGCCATGCCCTGCTCGGGGCCAAACTGGCTGAGAAGTATGGAGAAAACCCGTCAGTGGTCAATGCTATTGGCGCCCATCATGATGAGATGGAGATGCAGTATGTGATATCGCCCATCGTTCAGGCATGCGATGCCATTAGCGGGGCCCGGCCCGGCGCCCGCAGGGAGATCATGCAGCAATACCTGCAAAGAATTAAAGACCTGGAAACTTTAGCCATGGGTTACAATGGGGTAGAAAAAGCCTACGCCATCCAGGCCGGAAGAGAGCTGCGGGTGATAGTGGAAGCCGATAAAGTGACCGACCAGGACTCCGACAAACTTTCTTTTGAAATAGCTCAAAAAATACAAACAGAAATGACCTTTCCCGGACAGATAAAAGTGACGGTAATCCGGGAGAAAAGAGCGGTAAATGTGGCAAGGTAACTTGTTAATTGGGAATTCGTTAATTAGGCCCCTCTGAAGAAAATTTCGTCCCTGATACCTAATTAACCAAATAACTAATTAACTATTTCCACAGAAACCCCCTACCTTTGCCTCCCAAAATTCAGAGACATGAACGCCATCGCCTATATACATGAGCAAATGACCGGAAAGAAGAATTTTCCTGCTTTTAAGCCGGGTGATAACATTACAGTGAATTACAAGATTATTGAAGGAAATAAGGAACGTATCCAGTCTTTCAAAGGCGATGTGATAAAAAAACAGGGAACCGGGCATACCGCCAGCTTTACAGTACGCAAAATCTCTGATGGTATTGGTGTTGAAAGGGTATTCCCTTTCTATTCTCCCAATATTGAGTCAATAGTGGTAAACAAAACCGGCCATGTGAAAAGGGCCAAACTCTTTTACCAGCGTACCCGCAGCGGCAAAAGTGCCCGTATCCGGGAAAAAAGGATGGTGGCCGAAGACGCAGCAGAGTAATTTTTTCTTAAATCATTTGAAAAGCTCCTGTGTTTATCGGGGCTTTTTGTTTATCTGCCGAGGTATTAACGAAGGCGGATTTACCCGCCGTAGCCCGGCAATCCTGTCTTTACAGGGCAAAAAGTGTTTATACACAGTGATTTTGGCAGAGGCGGGCCGTTTACCGGGGTTTTAAAACTTATTATTCCCTTTATTTTTCCCGTTGCTGTATCTTTGACCTCTAATAATTTCAGTCTATGAAGCCATATTTGTTAGCATTCGGCACCAACGAAATGATCATCATCGTAGTGGTGGTGCTGTTATTATTCGGGGGACGCAAAATACCTGAACTGATGAGGGGCCTGGGCAAAGGAGTGCGGGAATTCAATGATGCAAAAAGCAATGTAAAAAGGGAAATAGAAGACAGCGCCAATGATGTGAAGAATTCTCCCAACACCTGACAGCGCCCCGCCATTTTAAGTAAACTAAAAAAGCATTCATTTTTTGTTTGCATTCACTTCTGTTGAGCAGTACCATGCCGGGCTCCGGGATGGAAGCCACACCTGCTCACAAGCCGTGCTGCATTATCTTCAGCGTATTGAAGAAACTATGCACCTCAATGCATTTATTGAAGTGTATGCGGAAGAAGCCTTGCGCAGGGCACAGCAATTAGATGAAGCAAGAAAAAAAGGAGCCCCTGCCGGCAAACTTCACGGAGTAGTGGTAGCGTTGAAAGATGTTATCTGCTATAAAGATCACAGGGTATCTGCCTCATCAAAAATTCTTAAAAACTTTACTTCTCTTTTTTCAGCAACAGCTGTAGAAAGATTGCTGGCTGAAGAGGCCATTATCATCGGCAATCTCAACTGCGATGAATTTGCCATGGGCTCCACCAATGAGAACTCGGCCTATGGAAAAGTGCTGAATGCACTGGACGAAACCCGGGTACCCGGCGGCTCTTCGGGCGGATCAGCAGTAGCAGTACAAGCTGGTTTATGTATGCTTTCATTGGGCAGCGATACAGGCGGTTCCGTTCGCCAGCCGGCTGATTTCTGCGGCATCATCGGCTTAAAGCCAACCTACGGAAGAATTTCCCGCTACGGGTTGATTGCTTATGCTTCTTCCTTTGACCAGATCGGTATTTTTGGAACTAGCGTAGCCGATGTGGCCCTGGCATTGGAAGTAATGGCTGGTGCTGATGATTATGACAGCACCGTGTCGTATAAAAAAGTGCCGGCTTATCAACAATTACTAAAAAACAAAAAAAAATTCAGGTTTGCATACTTTGATGAGGCCCTTGACCATCCCAGTCTTGATAGAGAGATTGCCGCTTCCGTTAAAAATAAAACCGAAGAACTGAGGAGGGAAGGGCATGAAGTGGTTGCCGTTGATTTTGACCTGATGGATTATATTGTTCCCGCCTATTATGTATTGACAACCGCTGAAGCCTCATCCAATCTTTCCCGGTACGACGGAGTGAAGTACGGATACAGAACTGATAAAAAAGTAACTGACCTCACTGAATTGTATAAGCTGACCCGTTCTGAAGGTTTTGGTAAAGAAGTAAAACGCCGCATCATGCTCGGCACATTTGTATTAAGCGCCGGCTACTATGATGCTTATTTTACCAGGGCACAGAAAGTAAGGCGTTTGCTGTGCGAAAGAATGGATGCTGTTTTTAAAGATTATGATTTCATTATCATGCCCACATCACCTGTCACGGCTTTTAAAGCAGGCGAAAAAATGAACGACCCCATCGCCATGTATCTTGCTGATATTTACACGGTAATGGCCAACTTAGGAGGTTGCCCCGCCATCTCTCTCCCCTTATTTAAGCACAGCAACGGTATGCCCTTCGGGCTGCAGGTTATGGCAAGCCGCTTTGATGAGGTATCTTTACTGCAGGTTTCTGAACAGCTGATGCAGCAAAAAAGCCTCTAAATATCGTCATTGCAACTGATTTGAAACAACTGAAATACATAGCATTTATTTCTGTTGCCTTCTTCATGCTGCAAAACATTTTTGCAGCCGGAACAGAGCAGGACCATAGCCCCACTGCCGTTGTAAAAGATACGGCCGTAAAAAAAGATCCTTCCGGTTTTGACCCCAAACCAATAAACAATCCTAAAGATGGGTTTACAAACATCCTGAAAACAGCGCTGAGGGGTGACGGGGTAACCGGCGCCAGGCTAAACCCCATGGCTGTTTCTTTTGTAGAAAATTATATTACAAAGCACAAAAAAAGTTACCTCTCGATTAAAGAAAAAAAAGAACCCCACCTGGCCCTGATGGAACAGGTATTGCTGCAGCATGGCATTCCAAAAGAGATGAAATATCTCGCTGTTATTGAATCTCATCTCAACTCCCGTATCACTTCATGGGCCGGGGCTGTGGGCCCCTGGCAGTTTATGCCCGCCACCGCCCGTAGTTATGGTTTGGTGGTAAACCGCAGCAGGGATGAGCGGACGGATTATTTCAAAAGCACCCATGCTGCTGCAAGGATGCTGACGGTACTTTATTCCGAGTTTAATGACTGGCTGCTGGTGGTGGCTGCTTATAACGGCGGCCCCGGCAATGTGCAGAAAGCGATCCGCAAAAGCGGCGGCAGCAAAGATTTCTGGACACTTCAATACTATTTACCGAATGAATCCATGAACCATGTAAAAAAATTCATCGCCACGCATTATATATTTGAAGGCGGGGGCGGCGCCACCACCATTACCAAAGACGAAACAAAAGACCTGCTGAACAATGCGGCCAAACTGAATGAAGAGGAAATGAAAAAATCAGCGACCTATAACATTACAGGCCGCTTCAGTTCTTCCGTTATTATAAAATATGTTGAAATAGAGAAAGCGGAATTTGACCGCTACAACCCCAATTTTGACAATGAGATTGCATTGAACGGCAAATATCATCTCCGCCTCCCGGTACAAAAGATGAATATTTTCATTGCCAAAAGATATGAGATACTGGATGAGAGTATGCAGTTGCTGCTGAAACAAACTCAGGCAAACTGATCATTTTCTCCTTCTCAACAGTTTATTATGTGAAAGGAAGTTCCCGGTTTCAGTTCCATTTACCCTGCCTTTTGTATATTAGTATTCATGACAGAGAAACTGATAGAAAAGCTGAACTGTCTTTCGCCCATGAGTAAGGAACTGGCTGACAGGATTAGATCTGTTGCACAACTATTTACTTACCAGGCAGGGGACCTTATTCTGAAAGAAGGTCAGGTATGTGATAAAGCCTGCCTGGTGGCAAAGGGGCTTACCCGGTCATTTTATATAAATGAAGGGCTCGATATTACGTCCCGTTTCATGGAAGAAGGCTTTATTGTTACGTCTTGGATCAGTTATTACACTCAAAAGCCCGGTAATGAGTTTATAGAAGCTGTGGAGGACACTGTGCTGGTCTGTGTCAGCCATTCCGACATACAACAACTTTATATTGATTTTCATGAATTCAATATAAACGGAAGAAGGCAGGTTGAATATGCTTTTTTTCTTGCCGAACAAAGAACCCAGATGTTGCGCAAGCATACTGCGGAGGAAAAATATAAATTCTTCCTCGACAATCATCCCGGCCTGCTGCAAAGGGTCCCGTTAAAGCATATTGCCACTTACCTGGGTATGAGCCAGGAAACCCTGAGCCGGGTGCGCAGTAAATATCATAAGAAAAGTTCCTGACCGCATTTTTTGAAATTGACAAATGTCAAGACTTCCTGCATTTGTTCATCTCTTGACATTTGTCAAGTGTATTCTCATTTTTCCGAAAGAATTTTACAGTATTAAAATCCAGGTATGAATTATTCATTAAAAACATTTTTATGAAAAAGCATTTTTTCTTCCTTACTGCGCTTATTATTTCCTGCTCATTTGCCAATTCACAGGACAGGATATACAGACAAAATGGAAAAATTATTGAAGTGAAAGTGATTGAAATCGGCGCCGGCGATGTGAAGTACAGGGAGCATAACAGCCCGGAGGGCATTATCTATGTGCTGGAAACTGATCGTATTAAGAAAATTGTTTTTGAAAATGGCACGGAACAAAAATTTGGAGATAACCTGAAAGATATGGAGCGGTATGCAGGCCAAAGGAAAAAAGCATTAAAAATGAATTTTCTGTCCATGCTGTATGGATATACCGAAATAGGATTAGAAAAAAATACGGGCTATGGAAAGGGATTTGAAGTTTCCATTGGGTTAATAGGGGCCGGTAAGTCCGGTGTTCTTGAATATTACGGCTCTCCGTTAGGTGAAGTAAAAAGAAGCCCTTTTGGTTTTTTTATTTCGGGGAGTTACAAATTGGGGAAACTTCCTGATTTTATATTATTTGGCAAGACAAAGGCCAGCCATCTGTTGCAGGGCAGTTATGTGAAACCCATTTTGTACCTCGGCAGTTATAAAGAAAATATGATTGTATATAAAGTAAACAATGGGTATGAAGCAGCTAAACAGCATGTAACATTCGGGGCTCTGCAAATTGAATTAGGGCGGCAATGGGTTTTCGGGGATAAATTCTTATTCGATATTTATGAGGGTTTCGGGTACGGATTTGATAATAAAAAGGAAAACTATACCGGGTATATGGGAATTTATGAAGACAATTCAACCGCTTTTAATTATGTTAATGCCCGGCTTGGCAAGAGCCCCGGGTTCTCTTATACTTTTGGTGTAAAACTTGGGTGGCTTATAAAATGAACCGGATATGACAAATCTCAGGACTTTTAGAAATTCCTCATCTCTTGACATTTGTCAATTTTATTCTCAAAAATATTTCAGAATTTAACAGCCTAATGCTTGAAATGTATGAAAACAATTACCAAACCCCTGCTCTTTGTTGCACTAAGTTGTGTTTTAATGGCAGCAAGCTGCAACAAACCGGATTTCCCGTCACCTGATCCATTTCTTACTTTGGATAACCAGATGGTTTGCAAAATAAATGGTGTGGAATGGAAATCAACCGAAAAAGGGGGAGGATTTTATAGGCAATATAATGGTCATGAATATATTTATCTGGGATTTGGCAGTGGTTGGCAATCAATAAATATTTTTATTAATCAGCCTTATGATAAACCTTTTTATATCTTTAATACAAGTACTCATCCAGGTAATGTTTACCCGAAGGATTACATTTCATTTAGAAGATGGTATCCGGGTCTTACACCGGGTGAATTATATGTAACAAACGAAACAGATACGGGAAGGGTTGATATAGTTTTGATGGATCGGGAGTTAATGAGAATTAAAGGAAAATTTTTCTTCACGGGAAAAGACATGGATACCGGGGAAAAAATAATCATCACTGAAGGCTATTTCGACTTTCATTATTGGTAACAAATTGCCCTGACATATAAACTAACTGTCATAAGGCTATGAAAAGCTTGCTTTCACTACTGACATACCGGGAAAAACAGTTGTAAATACACCGATTGACAAATGTCAAGAGTTTTTGCAGCTTCTCATCTCTTGACATTTGTCAATGCATTTTTCAAAAACAGTCAGTAAATTAACAGCACAAACTTACCGATATGAAACCGATAACACAACTTTCGACCTTTGTCATGCTAAGTTGTTTTTTACATGCTGCAAGCTGTAAGAAAACAAATTTCCCCCCGCCTGACCCCTTTGCTACCCTAAGCAACCAGTTAGTTTGCAAAATAGATGGCGCTGAATGGAAATCAACTTTACGGGGGGGGGTTCTTTCAAATTTCAGGTTCGGGACAGAGGTATGTTTATTTGGCATTTAATAATGGTTATCAGGAAATCAATTTTTGGTTTAACCCACCTTATAACCCTCAATATTACATACTGAACACTACCACTGGTTATTACCCTGGCAATACTAACCCTGCTAACTATGCTCTTTATGCACAGAAATATTCAACCATTACGCCGCCAGAGGAAACTTATGTAACAAACAGCATAGATACAGGAAGAGTTGATTTTGTTCAATTTGATTCAGTTAATCATATCATCAAAGCAAAATTTTCATTTACAGGAAAGGATAATGGAACCGGGCAGAAAAAAATAATAACTGAAGGTTTCTTCGAATACCACCAGTAAAATCACATTCACATATAAAACTAACTGTTATGAAAGCAATGAAAAAACTTGCACTGGCTATGCTATGCCTGGCCTTCTCCAAAAATGCAGATTCGCAAAGTGAAGATTACACCACCGCAATGGACAGTATGTTTGCGGCGGTAAGCAAGGCGCCGGTTACCAACGGCATCTGGTACGACAGGGCTTTTTGCGTTTCCCGTCTTCACAGCCATGATCTGGCAGCCGACACGGTGGAAGGCCCCTTGATTGAACAGGCCTATTTTGAAATTTACAATGCCGCTTACAACAAAGCACCCTTCCTTGGCATTGATGAGTACAGCTATATTGCCCAATTGGAAAGATTTAAAGGAAGGGTGCCTGTGTCGGTAATTGACTATACTCTGCAGTACCTGAAACCCGATGCAGTGCAGCAGGGCCTTCTTATCTATACCAACGGGCTTTTTTACAATGCCTCCGGGCAGCCCAATCCTTTTCAAACAAAGCGGGTGCAGATGGCCGGGCCATTGAAAGAAAATGTGCCGCCGGGCTGGGTAAGATTCTGCCTGCCCGATTTGCTTTGTGCAGGAAATAATGAATTAACCGTGCAATCGGTGCAATTGAATTTTGGGGCAGCCGGAACATTGACCCTGGGGCTGAACCAAACAGACTCAATCTACTTCAGCAATACAGGAGAGGTTAATTTTATTGTAACGGTTACTTATACCGGCGGCGAACAGTTTGCCAATAAAAGCCGGATAACGGTTAGCTACAGCGGGTTGAACAACCGCATTGAGGGGCCGCCGCCAACGGAAGGAGACCCTTGTTTTAGTGAAGCCGTTCAGAGCCAGATCCCCTTTCAGGGATATGATGAAAACCAGCCTTTCAAGGCATGGAACACGGTGAACTATTATTACCGTACCAGTGTGCCCTGCGATAAAACAAAAAAGCCTTTAAATAAACCGGTAATTATAATTGATGGGTTTGACCCTACTAATAAGAGATTTGCACAATGGATATATGACAATGCCTTTCTCTATTATAATCCAATAACAAACATATATGATAATCTTGGCCTTCAAATGACAAACCAAGGCTACGATCTAATCATCGTCAACCATCCCGATTATACTGAAGGCACCCGTACAATACAAACCCCAAATGGTCCCAGAACAGTTGACAGGCTGGTGCATGGCGGCGGCGATTATACGGAGCGCAACGCCATGGTGCTGGTAAAAGTAATTCAGGATGTAAATGCTCAACTTGCCGCACAGGGCAGCACAGAACAAATAGTGGTGGTGGGTCCCAGCATGGGTGGGCAGATAAGCAGGATAGCTTTGAAATACATGGAAGATAATATTGCCATTACGGGCCCTCACAATTGCCGCCTGTGGATTAGTATGGACAGCCACCAACAGGGCTCGGTAGTGCCCATAGGGCTGCAGGAACTGGCAAAGGCCATGTCGAAATATTTCTTTAAAGCAAAATTCACCTATGATGTACAAGTAAACGCCCCGATTGCCCAGCAGGCTTTGCTTCATCACAATCTTGCCAACAGCCAGACACCCGCCGGTGCGCCGGGTTTTTTTGGCCGCTATCATACTTATATGCAAAACCTGGGCTATCCACAAAACCTTCGTAAAATAGCCGGCAATAGCGGGGCGCATAACGGACAGCTGCAAAATCCGTGCTTTACCTGCCTGCCTGCACTTGAACTTGGCAGCGAATATGGAGGGGCATTTATCCCCACACTGCTGGAATCAATGTTTGGAGCGCCTAAAAAAAATCAGAAGATAAGCCTGTCTCCGGATAAAGCGCAATATAGGTGCAAAGTATTAGATATGAATCTAAAATTCGGAACTAAAACCCTGGTAAAAAAAGAAGTGTATGCAACGCATCCGAATAACGGTCTTTATGATTGCAGCCTTGAAATGTTGCCCGGCGGGCTTTATCCGGGTTTTAAGGAGATAACTGATTCACTCAACAGTACTTCTCAGACAATGTTTATCAGCATTTGGGACTATCTTGCTTACTTGCTGAAGAAAGCGAAATGGATCATCCCGGTTGCAAACCTATGGCTTCAAAATCATACGCACCAGGTTACCGGCAGTACGCTTGGTTACGGACTTGGCCCCACCCCCAACCCTGCCCGTAAATGGGATGATAATATCACACAGGTAAATCTTACTGCCCAATGCGATGGCGAAATCCCTTTTGACGGGTACTTTGGCCCTTCCGATTTTAATACAAGCATGATGCCCTTTTTTATGAACAAGCCCTTTGGTTCATAGATGAAATTAATGGTATCATGCATAGCAATAAAAAAAGCAAGACATTAAGTATAACGGCCACTCAAACAGTTTTGTGCTCAGGCGAAATGACAACACTTACGCTGGTGAATCCCCCGACAAATGTTATATACAACTGGGCTGTGACATCACCCTATCTTCAGATTCTGTCAGGGCAGGGTACAACATCTGTAGTAGTACAACATATTGGGCCTCCGAATGTGCAGGCAAGCTCTGGTGTTACTTGTCAATTTTCGAATGCTTGTTATGATTACAATGCTGTAAAAACGATATGGCTGGGAAGGCCTGAAATTACAGGCAGGTATTGGTTTGACGGAGCAGAAAGACAATTGTATACTTACCTGGATGGCGATGATCCTCAGTTAAACCCTATTTGTTACCTGCAAAACACCACTACCAATATGACATTGTATGGAGGCGGTACAGTTACATGGACAAAGGAATGGGCAAACCCTAATACCTACATAAGCTGGCAGCAGGTTGGAAATAACCTGAGTATCTACCCGAACCTGCTGAATCAGTTGATGGTGTTTAAAGTGAGGGCGGAAAACGGATTCGGAAACACCACCTATAATTGTCTCTTCCAATGCTTATCATGCAGTACCGGATGCAAATCATACAGCATTTTTCCTAACCCCGCTTCAGATTATGTGAACATCACCAATAATCGGCCGCCGCCTTGTAAAACAGCAAGTCCAAGCGAAAAAGAATATCTGCGGATAATTGCCGAAATAAAAATTTATGATATAAACGGCATTCTGAAAAAGATGCAAAAGGAAAATAAAACAAACCTGGCCACAATCAGCCTCGTTGGGCTGCCGCGGGGCATGTATTTTGTTGAAATCAGCGATGGGGTTTATAAAGAATTTCATCATCTATTGGTACAACGGTAGTGCGGATAGATTATGTGGGAATAAAGAGAAGTGGGCAGCCAACCTGCTCACTTCTTACTTCCCCCCAGCACTTCCCCCATCGCACCCGCCTTGAGCAAACACTCCTCCCACTCTTTCTCCGCCTCGCTGTACCAGGTAATGCCCGAGCCGGTCTGGAAAGAGAGATAACGAGTAGCCGCATTGTACATGATGCTTCTTATCACTACGTTGAAATCAAAGTTGCCACTGGGTGAAATATAGCCCAACGCCCCCGAGAAAATGCCCCGCTTTGTTTTTTCATACTGCTCAATCAGTTCCATCACCCTTTTCTTCGGCGCCCCTGTCATGGAGCCCATCGGGAATGTGGCCCGGATAATTTCAGCAAATGAAATATCTTTCTTTAACTCCCCGCTTACTGCAGATATCATCTGGTGTACCTGCGGGAATGAATACACAGCAAACAATTCATCCACCTTCACCGTTCCTTCTTCACATATTTTTGCCAGGTCATTCCTGACCAGGTCAACGACCATCACATTTTCGGAGCGGTCTTTGGCGCTTTGTTGCAATGCTTCCCTGCTTTGCTGATCATTCTTTTCGTCCTGTTTTATTCTTTCAGAAGTTCCCTTGATGGGTTGTGACAAAATGTTGCGGCCCTGTTTCCGTAAAAACCTTTCCGGGCTGGCGCAAATCAGCCATTGATCCTCCATCCGGTATAAAGCGGAAAAAGGATTGGGTGAAACGGTACTGAGCTTTTTGTAAATATCCACCGGGTCAATGACGGCCCCCCCGGCAAAAAATTCCTGGCAAAAATTGATCTCATAACAATCCCCGCGGAGGATATGACGCTTCAGTTGTTCAATTACGCTGATATACTCTTCTCTGGAAAACCGCAGTTGGATATTTACTCTTTGCTGAACAACAGGTCTGCTGACAGATTTACTTATCTCCCTAAACACTCTATCGGGCCCCTCTCCTTCTATGATCATTTCCCGGGGGTTCAGGCGGATGATGGTCTCCGGCTCAAAGAAAAAAAGATCAGGAAAGCCGGTGCCATCCGGATTAACGGATGAAAGCTGCTCCATTTCATTTTTCAGATCGTATCCCAGATGGCCAAACAGCCAGGATTTTCCTGCATCCATAAAATCCTGTAACTGTTTCAAAGCATTTCCCGCATCAGTTTTCAATTGCCTTTTTACACCCGCCGCCAGCAGGCATTCTTCGGAATGGGGATGGATCTGGTACCGGTGGTTATCCAAAAAGCAAAAAGTGCTGAACCGTTTTACCCAGTTCAGCACTTTTTCTTTCACCTGTTCAAAATCACTGATCGGAAATATGCAGTTAGTTGAGGTTGCTTTTTCCAAAATATATTTAACCCTTTAAGGAAAACGGGTGCTTAATAGTCGTCTTCTTCATCATCATCAAAATCCTTATCGCTGAAAAGATTTTTGAACTCATCATCTATTTTAAAATCATCATCATCCTCCGCTCCTTTTTTACCGGGGCCGGATTTTTTGCCCCCGGATGAGGGAATATCAAATTCATCAAAGTCGGGATCCCAGTCCTCTTCCTCTTCAGGCTTTTCCCATTCATCGGGACTGTCGTCCACATCTTCATCGTCATCGGTGTCTGCAGTTTTTTTGGAAGCGCTGACAGCTTTCCCTGCTTTCTTTGCGGGTTTCACATCCCTCTCCTCATCATCAAAGTCATCATCATCCTCCTCTTCTTCCTTTTTCGTTGGTTTGGAAGATGATTTTTGTGCCGGTTTTTTTTCAGATTCGGAATTAGTTTTCCGGGCAGCCTTTTTCGCTTTGTCTGGTTTTATTGCCATGGTCTTACAGGATTACAGGTGTAAAATTTCGGCGAAGTTTTTAATTAGCCAAATTTTTAAAATCTTTTTTTTGTTTACCCGCAGAAGCCTTGGAGAAGGCGGGCCTGCGCCGTAGAGGCTGTCCTAAAAGCTATTTATAACCACAGAGGTCACAAAGGATGCACAGAGGAGCACAAAGAAATCCATCCTGAATCAAAAAGCTTTGTGTACCTCTGTGATGTTCACCCTGTGTTCATTGTGGTTAAAGTTTTTGACTTTGGCGACAGCTTCTAAAGAGGCTTTCCCGACTTTCTTATAACTTCCGGGATATTTTCCCGGTTATTGTACTTCCACTATCTGCTCCCGGCCCGGTCCGTTGGAAATGTAATGAATTTTTACGCCAAGGTAATCATTTATGAAATCCACATAGCTCCGGGTAGTTTCAGGCATACTATCGTATGTTTTTATTCTGCTGGTATCTGTATGCCAGCCGGCAAATGTTTTAAATACCGGTTCGGGTTTTGTCCTGTCCATCTGGAAAGGAATTCCCCTGCCTGTTTTACCATCCATTTGATAATCTGTGCAAACCTGCAGTTTTTTAAATGCGTCCAGCACATCTGCTTTGGTCATTACAATTTTAGTCACCCCGTTTATCATGCAGGCAAAGTTCAGGGCCACCAGGTCTATCCATCCGCAGCGGCGGGGCCGCCCCGTGGTGGCGCCGAATTCATGACCAATTTTTCTTAGTTCTTCGCCGGTTTCATTGTCTAATTCGGTGGGAAAAGGCCCGCTGCCCACCCGGGTGCAATAGGCTTTGGTCACACCAATCACATCTTTGATATGATGCGGGGCAACACCTAAGCCACTGCAAACACCCGCAGATATGGTGCTGGAGGAGGTAACATAGGGAAAAGTGCCGAAATCAATATCCAGCATGCTGCCCTGGGCCCCTTCCGCTAAAATTCTTTTTCCCGCCTTTATCTGGTTGTTGATGAAATATTCACCACTGACGATGTTCAGTTGTTTCAGAAATTCAAGGGCATCAAAGAATTCTTCCTCCCAGGCTGTGATGTCTTCCTGGAAATTAAAATTATCCAGCAGCCGCTGATGCTTCAGGCGCAGCTTGATGTATGCTGTGGTGAAGTTTTTATCCAGCAAATCACCCACCCGCAAACCGTTTCTCCCCGTTTTGTCCATGTAGGTGGGGCCGATGCCTTTCAGCGTGGAACCGATCTTCTGATTACCCTTCGACAGCTCAGCGGCTTTGTCCAGTGCCCGGTGAGTAGGAAGTATCAGGTGTGTTCGTTCGGATATAAAAAGATTTTTTTTCAGATCAATGCCAAAAGAAGCAACAGTATCACATTCTCTTTTTAAGGTGATCGGGTCAAGCACTACGCCATTCCCGATGAGATTGATGATACCACTGTGAAAAACACCGGAGGGAATCTGGTGGAGTACCACTTTTTTTTCATTTACATACAGTGTATGCCCCGCATTGGGCCCGCCCTGGAACCGGGCCACTACATCATAATCTTTGGCAAAATAGTCCACTATCTTTCCCTTGCCTTCATCGCCCCACTGGAGGCCGAGTATTACATCTACCATATAATTTTTTACACATATTAAGAAGAGCGTCCGCCTTCGTCTCACCTAAGGCGAGACTTCGGCGGATAAACAAAAATAAGATATCACCCACAGCCGCTGTATGAAATTGGTTGCTGCCGGTCAATTTTTATTCAGAAAAAACCGGTATTTATTAACGGATAAGTGTGACTGTGCCTTTTTTGGTGATCAGCTTATTATCAGCCGTAATTCCTTCTATCATCCACACATAAGTGCCGGTGGCCTGTTCCGTTCCGTTGAATTTACCATCCCATCCTTTATACAGGACATTGGAAGAAAATATCAGTTGCCCCCAGCGGTTGAACACCCTGAAATAATTGATAGCTTTGATGCCCACCGGGAAAGGATAGAACCTGTCATTCAACCCGTCGCCATTGGGTGTGAAAGCTGTGGGCACATACAAGTCTGGTCCTTTATAAACTCTCAGCCGCACATAAGCTTCCCCTATACAACCGGCAGGGCTGCTGGCTGTAACCTTATAGACTATACTGTCGCCGATATCTACGGCAGTTACTTCAGGATTGAACACATTTGGGTTGGTCATATTCAGGTTCGGCGTCCAGTTAAAAATGTTAGCAGAAGGCACCGCTGACACTGCCCTGAACTGAATCCTGTCGCCGGGATAAAGAATAGTATCCGACGGAAAGGTGTAAACCTTAACGGGTGGTGTCACATCCAGTGTCACATCATCTGTAACCAACGAAGGGCAGCCATTAGCATCTGCTACGATGGATAAGGTATAGGTAATTGTTTTAGTGGCCGCCGATGTGGGATTGGGCAAAGACGGATTGTTTAAAAATGTGGATGGTGTCCATGCATATTGCACACCACCTGAGCCGTTCAGTTGGTAAGTCTGTCCATAACAAATAAACCCGTTGGGCCCCGCATCCGGTACAGGCGCTGCATTTACATTTACTATCACTGTATCAGCAATGCTGCAGCGGTCCAGTGTGGCCGTAACGATGTACTGCGTGGTAACGGTTGGGTTGGCAGTCGGGTTAGCCACTGCAGGATTACTCAGGCCTGATGATGGCGACCATGACCATACTGTGGCATTGGAAACAAAGTTCAGAGGGGTGGAACTGCCTTCGCAAATGGTGGGGTCTGTCATCGGGCTGAAACTAAGATTGCTGCTTAATCCCACCACCGTCGGGAAACTGGCCGTGCAGCCAAGATTGTCTCTCACATACACCGTATAGTTGCCCGGCGCAACATTAAATACATTGGAGCTTTGGTACGTAATGCCATCTAATGAATACTGGTAGCTTCCTGTATTTCCTCCGTTAGCTGTAACTGAAATCACACCATCATTACCGCCATTACAACTTGCGTTGGTAATTGATAAAGATGCTGTGAGTACGGCAGGCTCTGTTACTGTTGCCGATAGTGTGGTAATGCAGTTATTCGCATCCCGGATGATGATAGTGTAAATACCTGCCGCCACAGTAAATGTATTTCCGCTTTGCCAGTTGGCCCCGCCATCAATAGAATATTGGTAAGGCGTTATCCCTCCGCCGGCAGTAATAGTGATGGTTCCGTCACTCAATCCATTGCAGGTAACAGCTACTGCAGCAGCTGATGCTGTCATGGCCGCAGGTTCTGCCACGGTGACCGGCTGTGAACCCTGGCAACCGTTGCTTTCCCTGTAGTAGGCTGTATAAGGCCCTGCAGTCAGGCCGCTGAAAATATTACTGCTTTGCCAGGTGGTCCCGTCCAGCGAATATTCATAAGGCGGGGTTCCCATAGTTGGTTGGGCAATGGTAATGATCCCTGTGGCCCCGCCGTTGCATAAAACATTGGTAGTGCTCACGGTGGTTGTCAGGGGCGGGCCCGCACCTACCATTACATTATTCAGCGTAAGTGTGCAGCCAAAATTATCGGTGATGATGATGGTATGAGGACCCGCTGCCACATTGGTGAAAGTATAGGGATTAGCGCCGCTTTGCGGGGCGCCGCCATCGAGCTGATAGGTGAAGGGAGGGGTTCCCGCTGTTGCATCCACCGTTATGCTGCCGTTGCTGGCGGTGGAGCAGGAAGTGGCGGTGGTAGCCGCCGTGCCGCTTACCCCCGGACCGGCTGCAACATTTACCGTAAAGGGAGTGGTGGCGCATCCGGCCGCTCCGGTTACCACAATGGTATGCACACCGGGGCTGACATTGGTAAAGGTAAACGGAATAGCGCCAGCCACCGGAGGGCCGCCGTCCAATGTAAAAATATAAGGCCCGGGCATGCTTGCCGAAGTAATAGTGATAGTGCCATTGTTCACCCCGGCACAGGCGGTGGCGGTTGATGTAGCCGTGGCGGTGGGTGTTGGCCCGGCATTTACCGTTACAGGTATCAGCAGAGTGCAGCCGTTAACGTCCCTGATGGTTACATTATGCGGGCCCGGCGCCACCCCGGTAAAAGTATAGGGGTTCAGGCCGGGTAAGAATGGGCCTCCGTCCAAAGACCAGGTGAATGGCGCTGTGCCGCCGGTGGCGGTAACGGTGATGGTGCCATCATTCACCCCGGCGCAACTGGTGGCCGTGGGAACGGCAGTGCCGGTAACGCCCGTGCCAGTGACCACATTCACTGTAAGGATGCCGGAATTACAACCAGTGCCCAGATCATTCACTAAAACAGTATGGGTGCCTCCTGCCACATTGGTAAATGTGAAAGGGATGGTACCGGGCACAGGCGGGCCGCCATCCAATACAAAAGTGTAGGGCCCGGTGCCACCGGCAGAAGTGATGGTGATGGTTCCATTATTAACACCGAAACAGGAAGTAGCAGTAGTGGAAGTGGTGGCTGCAATAGTACCTGACAAATTCACTGTGATGTTAATAGTGCTGGTGCAGCCCCCGGAAGCATCAGTAACCACAATGGTATGCGAGCCTGCAGCCACATTAGTAAAAGTGTAAGGGCTTGGGCCAACCACCGGTGCGCCGCCATCGAGCACATAGGTGTATGGCGGGGTTCCAACGCCAGCAGGTACTGTAATGGTAATGGTACCATCCGGCGGGCCGCAGCTTGCAACGGTGGCTGTGGCAGTAGCGCCAAGACTGTTAAGACGGTTAATGGTAATGGTATCCAATGATGTAAGAATAGTTGCCGGGTTATCACAAGCGGAGAACCGGGTTCTTACTACATACTGCGTGGAACCGGGTGGGGTACAGAAATTAGTAAACCTAATATCAAGCAAACCCGGGGTGCTGGTAAGTGTATCTGCTGTTGCAACTACAGCCCCGCTCATGTCAAGCATTTCGGAGATGACGTAGCGGGAAGTATTGCCAGAAGGAATAAAACGATAACCCGTATTGTTCTCTGTCCAGAAGGATGGATTTCTCCCGGGCACCCATACGGCCGCATTCCTGTTCCAGTTTTGCATGCCCTGAATTCCATTTCCCGCATTCGTACTAGATGCACATGCTTTTTGCTCAGTATTGATTTCAACAATTCCAGTAGATTCATGAATAACCATTTGAAATGTATTGGGTGTAGATAGACCACAGGGATTATTAAACACACCAATATGATAGTAACTTACTACAAACTTCCTGCAGGGAGCAGTACCAATAACTTCCCATTGAATTTTTCTATCTGCCGGGCTTGCTACAAATCTTGGATCCAAATCTGAATATGCTCCCATTATCGATGCCCTTGGATAATATGTAGAACCCGCATTACAGATAGTTCCGCCTGCAAAAGGAATGGAAGTTGTAATCGGCCAGGCATTAGCACAACTTGTATTTGCAGGGTCAAAAGTCATGATACCGTTTGAACCGACTACCGTGGTGGAATAAGTAGCTCCATAAAAGCAAAAAGTAAAAGGTAGGTTTATTAGAATACTATATTGGTCATCTGCGTAAAGCGCAGGGTCTTCTGAACCTGTCGGAGTGTTATACGGATAGGGGTTATAGGGAACACTAACCAATGTATAATTGTCTGTTGATTTTATATGCGGTACAGGAAACACCAGCGTGGAACATACCTGGTTGCACAAAAGATTAATTACTGTGCCCCCGATACCAGTAGGGATACAGTATTGCGCACGGGATATTCCAGTTAAGAATATGATGCCGGACAGCATCAGCAGCAACTTGAACCATTTCATTCTCATAAGCAAAAGCGTAGAGCAATATCTGTCCCTGAAAGCGCAACAAGATAGTAAAAAATCCTGCTTTTGTTGCTTCGTAAAAACCCTGTTTCCCCGTAAAATACTATTTGGAAGACTGGGAGGGTATATCCTCCATATCATACCGTTCCACCCTCAATACCCGGGAAGCTGAGCATTTTATGGCAACAGCCTGAGCAGTTGTTTCAGTTCTCTGTCAGGAATGTTTTCTTTTTCCGCTTTATCAAAAATAGTGAGCGGTAAACAATGGTCTCCACTACTTTTATACAGGTAATCAGCCTTGCGCCGCCGGATTTTCCTGTTCCTTTAGATGCAATAGCAAGCCTGATTTTAAAACAATGATGGCCAATGGGTGTTCCTTGTTCAGGCTTTACCTTCAGTTGCTGAACCATTTCATAATACTCAGTCTTAAGTGATGGATACTTGCGGATAAGCCGTTTCAGGTCCCTTTCAAATACGGGTATAGTTTTTACATTATAGTTCATTAAGGATATCTTCAGCATTCCGGGCCTTCAGCTTCCCCTGCTTAATTAGGTGCATTTCTTTTACCGCTTGTTCCAGGCCTTTCAGCACTTTTCTTTTGTAGAAAGACATGGATTTTTTGCCGGCTACGGAATCTGTAAATTTTACTGCGGGTCTTTGTTTCTTACGGACAGAAGTTTTCTTCAGCAACTTTTCAATGCTTGCCAGTGTTGATTCGTCAGTGGTTTTAATCACCCTTTCAATTAATTGTATTTTTCTTGCTTCGTTGAACATACCGGATACAAATGTAGTTTTTTATTTTGCATGGCTGAATACGGGCATTCAGCTACGACGGTAAATCCTCCATATCATACCGTTCCACCGATTCGATACCCGGCATGGAAACCAGGCTTTGCACCAGGTTGTCCAGCTCCTCTTTATCATGCACATAGAGCCGGATATTGCCTTCAAACAGGCCTTCTTTAGCCTCAATGGTAAGCGCCGCAATATTTATTTTCAGCTCGCCTGAAATAAGGTTGGTGATCTTGCTCACCACGCCCACATCATCGAGCCCCACGATCCTGATACCGGTAAGGAAGGAGATTTCCTTGTTTTTGGCCCATTTTGTTTTCACCACCCGGTGGCCATAGCTGGCCAGCAGCTTGGCGGCATTGGGACAGTTGGTACGGTGGATGGTTAGTCCTTTTCCTGTTGTTACAAAACCAAACACATCATCGCCGGGGATCGGCTTGCAGCAATTAGCAAGGTTATAAACGATCTTGTCGCTGCTCTCGCCAAAGATGACCAGCTCGGCATCTTTGCGGGCCATCACCTGGTGATGGGGAATGATCTCCTGTGCTTTGTCGGCCTGGATTTTTACAGGTTTGGGCGCTTCTATCCTGTCGCCAATCACTTTGAAATCCTTCAGCTCTTTCAGGTCAATATTTTTCACCGCCACCTGGTAAAACAAGTCGAGGTTGGAAGGCAGCTTGTACCAATGCACCAGTTCGTCAATATTATGCTGGGAAAATGCCGCGCCTGCGCCTTCTAATTTCCGTTGTAATGTATATTTACCTTCTTCCGCCACTTTTCTTTTCTCTTCCTTTAGTGCATCCCGTATCCTTCCCTTGGCTTTGGAAGTAACAACAAAGCCGAGCCAGTCTTCGGAGGGTTTTTGTTTGCTGCTGGTGATGATCTCCACCTGGTCGCCGCTGTGCAGTTTCTGGCTGATGGGAACCAATTTATGATTAACCTTGGCGCCAATGGTCTTTACCCCGATGGCGCTGTGGATGGCAAAGGCAAAATCCAGCGCCGTAGAACCCACCGGCAGCATCTTGATATCTCCCTTGGGTGTATAGATATAGATTTCTTCGGCGAGGAAACTGGTTTTGAAATCCTGCAGGAAGTCTATGCTGTCTGTTTCCTGGTTGCTGATTACTTCCCGTATCTGATGAAACCATTTGTCAAAACGGCTTTCATCATCCTTTCCTTCTTTGTATTTCCAGTGGGCGGCCAGGCCTTTCTCGGCTATTTCATTCATCCGTTTGGTGCGTATCTGCACTTCCACCCATTTGCCCTGCGGCCCCATCACGGTGGTGTGCAACGCTTCGTATCCGTTTGATTTGGGATTACTCAGCCAGTCCCGCAACCGTTCCGGCGATGGGTTGTACTCATCTGTTATCATCGAATACACTTTCCAGCAATCCTCTTTTTCTTTTTCCTGGGGTGAATCAATGATGATGCGGATGGCAAAAAGGTCATACACTTCTTCAAACTCGACTCCCTTTTTCTTCATCTTATTCCAGATGGAGTGAATGCTTTTGGGCCGGCCGTATATTTCAGCATTCAGGCTGGCTTTATCAATCTTTTCTTTCAGTGGCCTGATGAACTCATTGATGAATTTGCTTCTCTCCTTTTTGGTCTCGGACAGTTTGCGGGCAATATCCCTGTACACATCCGGCTCCATGTATTTCATAGCAAGATCTTCCAGCTCGGTTTTTATATTGTACAAACCCATGCGGTGCGAAAGCGGTGCATACACATACACGGTTTCAGAAGAAATCTTGAGTTGTTTGTCCCGCTTCATACTGTCCAGTGTCCGCATATTGTGCAGTCGGTCGGCCAGCTTGATCAGTATCACACGGGGATCATCGGTCAGTGTCAGTAATATCTTTTTGAAGTTCTCCGCCTGCTGTGAGGCATTCACATCAATAACGTTGGAGATCTTGGTGAGACCGTCAACGATTCGGGCAATTTCGCTGCCAAACTCCCTTTCTAAATCTTCCAATGAAATATCAGTATCCTCTACCGTGTCATGCATCAGGGCGCAGATGGTGGAACGGACACCGAGGCCGATCTCTTCCACGCAGATTTTGGCGACTGCAATGGGATGAAGTATATAAGGCTCCCCGCTCTTACGGCGCATGGTCTTGTGCGCTTCGGCCGCCATTTCAAAAGCGGTACGTATCAGGTTTTTGTCTCCCGGTTTCAGTTTGCCTTTCAGTACTTTCAGCAGGGAACGGTACTCCCTGAGGATGAGTTTCTTCTCCTCCTCATCATTGAGGTTGTACTTCGGTATTTGCTCCAGTGATTCCATGCAGAATTGCCAACGAATTTAGTGAAAATCAGTCGCTTTCCCGGCGTAAAATGCCCTACATTTGCAGCCCGATTTTGAGTCGGGAGCCGATAGTCATTAGTCCTGATCAAGTCCCGGCTAAAGACTAAAGAGTCAAGATTTTTCTCCGCCTTCGCCAAGGCTTCGGCGGATAAAACCGGATGTGGTGGAATTGGTAGACACGTCAGACTTAGGATCTGATGCCGCAAGGTGTGGGGGTTCGAGTCCCTCCATCCGGACAAAACCCCCAGCCCCTAAAGGGGGGTGCTGAAACTATTTTATCAACCTTTGTTTTTCATTAAGGGAAGCAATGAATAAACAAAATTTTAAAAGCCCCTTTAGGGGTTTGGGGTATGGCAACAGTTACCAAAGAAAACATCGGCCTGCTGCATGAAAAGCTGACAGTGAAATTAGAAAAGACCGATTATCTTCCTTCATTTGAAAAAGCGCTGAAAGAATACAGCAGGAAAGCCAATATCCCCGGTTTCCGGAAAGGCATGGTGCCGGCCGGGCTTATCAAGAAAATGTATGGCTCTTCGCTGTTCACCGATGAAGTATTGAAATCGGTTGACCGGGAGCTGATCAGTTACCTCCGGAATGACAAGCTGGATATTTTTGCCCAGCCGCTGCCGCTGGAATCTGATCTCATGCAATTGGATGTATACAACCCCCTTGATTATACATTTCACTTTGAAATCGGGATGAAGCCGGCATTTCAGTTACCTGAACTGGCTAAAGCAAATATCACCCGGTATGTGGTTGCTGTTACTGATGAGATGATCGAAAAGGAGATCATCCGCCTGCAAAACCGGTACGGCAATATGAAAGACCAGGATACCGTGACTACGGAAGAAAATGTGCTGAATGTAACCTTCACGGAAACCGATGCAGCCGGAAATGAAACAGAAGGCGGCATCAAAAAAGATAATTCACTGCTGGTAAATTATTTTTCAGAAAGCTTCCGCAAAAACTGGATGGACAAAAAGGTGGGTGACACTGCAACAACCCGGATTAATACCGCTTTTGATGAAAAACAAAGGGAATGGATCATCAGCGACCTGGGATTAAAAGACGACCCTACGGCTGCTGATACATATTTCAAAATTGAAATTACCAAGATTGGCCTGCTGGAAAAAAGAGAACTGAATGAAGAATTTTTCAACCTGCTTTATCCTGAGCAGAATGTAGTGACCGAAAATGATTTCAGGAATAAAATAAAGGAAGAAATACAGAACTACTGGAAGGGGCAGGCCAATAACCAGATACATGACCAGGTGTTTCACCAACTGGTAGATCATACCCAGATTGATTTTCCCGAAGGTTTCCTGAAAAAATGGATGAAGACACAGGGTGACCCTTCGACTGGCGCTCAGGGCCAGAAAACAGATGAAGAAGTGGAGAAAGAATTTCCCAAATTCCTGAGCCAGCTCAAGTGGACACTCATCTCTGACAAAATCGTTCAGGATAATGCCATACAGGTGGCCCCGGATGAAATCAGGGCTTTCGCCAAACAGCAACTCTTCAGTTATATGGGCAGCCCCGCCGCTGGCGGGGAGTACCAGACCTGGGTGACTGACTATGTGGAGAAGATGATGAAAGACAAAAAATATGTGGAAGAATCATACAACCGCATACAAACGCAGAAAATATTTGAATGGGCGGCAGGGCAGGTAAAGCCAGCAGATAAAGAGATCGCTGCGGAAGAATTCACCAAAATGGTGGAAGAGCATCAGCACCATCATCATTGAGCTGACGAAGAGTTAATGGTTGATTGGTTAACTGGGGATTAGTTTCTGGTTACTCAATTTTTCTTTTTAAAACAGCCATCTTGTCATTGATTTTGTGGTTTTGGCAATTGGACGGATATTTGAGGAATTGGTTAATCGGTTAAATGGTTGATTAGTTAATTCGTTTGTAACAATCCGCCAGTTTCCTGTTTTACCCAATACCTAATTAACCAAAAACTAATTAACAAACCATGTCTTTCAACTCCGAATTCGAGAAATATGCCGTCAGGCACCGCGGCATTTCCAGCAATACTTTGCACAGCTATGCCTCGTACCTGGTAACCGGTATGACGCCGAACATCATTGAAGAACGTTCGCTGAATATTGCCGTTATGGATGTGTACAGCCGCTTGATGATGGACCGTATTATTTTTCTTGGCTATCCCATCAACGATGAGATTGCCAATATTGTAACGGCTCAGTTGTTGTTCCTGGATTCATCCGACAGAACAAGGGATATCAATATGTATATCAACAGCCCCGGCGGCAGTGTGTATTCCGGGCTGGGTGTGTATGATACCATGCAGTATGTCAGCCCCGACATTGCCACAATCTGTATCGGAGTGGCAGCCTCCATGGCCTGTGTATTATTAGGGGCCGGCACCAAGGGCAAGAGGGCAGCGCTGAAACATGCCCGCATTATGATGCACCAGCCCAGCGGCGCTATTGGCGGGCAGGCCAGCGATATTGAAATTACTGTGAATGAAATCCGCAAGCTGAAAAGGGAGTTGTATGAAGTAGTGAATGTGCATACCGGCAAGCCCATTGAGCAGATTGAAAAAGATTTTGACCGGGACAACTGGATGACAGCCGCAGAAGCGAAAGAATACGGATTGATTGATGAAGTGCTGGTGACAAATCCAAAAAAACAGAAGGCCCCCTAAATCCCCCGCAGGGGGACTTTGGAACTCTAAAGCAATAAAGGGGCTGTACTCTATAGAAACCGAACTTATTGGGTTAAACATTACCCCGGAGGGGCGGTATATTGCAAGTGAGCAGAGAACCGACCGCTGAAGAGTGCGACCCGCCTTCGCTAATGCTACGGACGGGCAGGTGCAACAGGTGATGCCATAAAAACTGAAGTTGGATAAATAATATTAAATAAAATTAGAGGATTGCCCGACCGGACGACCAGTCGGACAGGCTGCGCCCCGCAAGAAATAATAACAAACATATGAACCGCAAACAATTTTTATACGGCGATCACAGGCTTGATGACGACGATGATGAAAAAGAAGATCGTCCCAAGAGTGACAGCGAACTGGGTATGTTCAATAAAAAATTAGAGAGGTACTTCTTCGAAAAAAGGGCTGTCTATCTCTGGGGCGTGGTGGATGATAAAAGCGCCAAAGATGTGGTGAGCAAATTGCTGTTGCTGGATGCTGACAAACCTGGTGAGGAAATCAAATTCTATATCAACAGCCCCGGTGGCGTGGTTACCAGCGGCATGGTGATGTATGACACCATGCAGATGATCTCAAGCCCGGTAAGCACAATTTGCATGGGCATTGCGGCTTCCATGGGCAGTATCCTGCTGAGCGGGGGTGAAAAAGGGAAACGCTGCATCTTCCCGCATGGCGAAGTGATGATCCACCAGCCTTCGCTGGGCGGCCACTTCCAGGGGGTAAGCGCCGATCTGGAGATTCAAGCCGAGCAGACCCGCCGGGTAAAGGACATCGGGGCCGGTATTCTGGCTAAAAACTGCGGCAAAACCGTAGAGCAGATTATGAAAGACTTTGACCGGGACTACTGGATGGATGCCAAACAGGCTCTTGAATACGGCATCGTTGATAAGCTGGTTGACAAGCTCTAAGTCCTTGTCAGTAAAACTCTTAAGACCGGGAACTAAATAAAAACCATCCCTTACTGGATGGTTTTATACTTTTGTAAGTTACTAATTCGTTTTTTCCACCGTTATACCTCAAAAAAATGGCAAAAAATCCTCTCCACTGTTCGTTCTGCGGCCGCAGCCGTGATGAGGTGAAGATCCTGATCGCCGGCCAGGAAGGCCATATCTGTGAAAACTGCGTGGAGCATGCCCGGGAGATCATTGACCAGGAGCTAATGGTGAAAGATGATAGAGGCAATTCATCCTTTAAACTGACGGTTAAGAAGCCTGTTGAGATAAAGAAATTCTTAGATGAGTATGCCATCGGCCAGGAAGAAGCCAAAAAAGTGCTGGCCGTTGCCGTTTACAATCATTATAAACGCCTGCAGCAAAAGAATAAAGAAGCCGCTAATGAGGTAGAAATTGAAAAGAGCAACATCATCATGGTAGGTGAAACAGGAACAGGCAAAACTTTGCTGGCAAAAAGCATTGCCCGTATGCTGAATGTTCCTTTTGCCATTGTGGATGCTACTGTTTTCACCGAGGCCGGTTATGTGGGTGAGGACGTGGAGAGTATTTTGACAAGATTGTTGCAGGTTTGTAATTATGATGTGGCTGCCGCCGAAAGGGGCATCGTTTATATTGATGAGATAGATAAAATTGCCCGCAAGGGGGATAATCCCTCCATCACCCGTGATGTAAGCGGCGAAGGTGTGCAGCAGGGTATGCTGAAACTGCTGGAAGGAACAGACGTTCTCGTTCCACCGCAGGGGGGAAGAAAACACCCGGAGCAGAAACTTATTAAAATAAACACACAGAATATCCTCTTTATCTGTGGCGGCGCCTTTGACGGAATTGACAAGATTATTGCCCGGCGGGTACAAACCAATACCATTGGTTTTAATGTGGACAAGGAACAGCAGGAAAGCATGAAGAAGAACCTGCTGCGCTACATAAATGCTACCGATTTGAAAACTTTTGGTCTTATTCCCGAACTGCTGGGCCGCTTACCGGTAGTTACCCACCTTGATCCGCTGGATGCAGTGACATTGAGGGCCATCCTTACCGAACCCAGAAATGCCCTGGTGAAGCAGTACAACAAATTGTTTGAACTGGAAGGCATTCAGCTGAGTATTGATGAAGAAGTGCTTGGTTTTATGGTGGAAAAAGCCATGGAATATAAATTGGGAGCAAGAGGCCTGCGCAGCATCTGCGAAGGCATACTGATTGATGCCATGTATGAGCTACCTTCCACCAAAGAATCGCAATTTACCCTCGACATTGAATATGCCCGGAGGAAGTTTGATAAGAACAAACTGAGTTTGCTGAAGGTGGCATAACCGCTGACTACAAAAATTTTACAATACTTTCGACACCCCGGCCCTGAGCCGGGGTCTTTATTAAAAACAACTCGTCATGCTGGAACTCATTGACAAACTAAAAGCCGAAGCCGGCCTTACCGAAGAGCAGGCAAAACAGGCCATTGCAACCATCAAGAATTTTGTAGTGGAAAAATTCCCCATGCTGGAAGGGGCTGTGAATAATGTGTTTGGCGGGGGTGATTAAAGCAGTGTTATTTTATATCCCTGCACATCTTTCCCCTCGGGCTGTTGGCTGCCTCGTAGGGGCTCATGGCCCGGTGGCATGATTGGAATACAAGAACAGCAGCGATCAGCAATAGAATGAATTTGGTTTTCATAAGTAATAAATTGATAGGCAAAAACAGCAACAATTATCCCGCCACAGCTTTCTGTCCACCTCACTATTTATCCTGTTTTCGTTAAGTTCCGATGATCTACCTGTAAATCTCCTGCAATCAAATAATGAAATCTCCTGTTATAACAAATATCCCGGCACCATGGCCGGGATATTCTTAATGGTTACTTTCTTTATTTGGTTTTCCGTCCTTTATTCTTTTTCCTTACCTCCCGAAAGGCCGCAAGGGCCTAACTACAACCTCCCTGGTTGCCGCAATTCAGGCATTTGTAACAAGTGCCGCTGCGCATCATAATATGGCCGCATACATTACAGGCCGGTGCATCAATCTGCATACTTTTAGATGCCGCATTTAACGCATCAAGGCCGTTGTCTGTTTTTACTGCCTGGGCTGCCCTCTGGTTCATTACCGGTTGCGGCGCTACTGTGCCCGATGAAGGAGTAACCCGTACACTCGACAGTTCCGGCTCCACATACTCCAGCGGGTTAGAGGGCACTTCATCCCAGTCATCGGCACCTGTGTTTAATACTTCGGGCTTATCTAATACATGCACTAAATCGGTACGTCCTAAGTACTCATAACCTAATACACGGAAGATAAAGTCAACAATAGATGTGGTTGATTTGATATTCGGGTGTTCTACAAAACCGGAAGGGTCAAAACGGGTGAAGGCAAACTTGTCAACAAACTCCTCCAGCGGCACGCCATACTGTAATCCTATAGAGATAGAAATGGCAAAGCAGTTCATCATGCTGCGCATGGTGGCGCCTTCTTTAGCCATATCAATGAAAATTTCTCCCAGTGTTCCGTCGCCGTATTCACCGGTGCGCAGGAAGATAGCCTGCCCATTGATCTTTGCTTTTTGGGTAAAGCCGCGGCGCTTGGCAGGCAGTGCTCTTCTTTCTACAATACTTGCAAGCTTTCTTTTCAGTTTGGTGTCAGGTGATGCCTGTACCCTTTTCTGTACCTCTTCCAACAACTCTTCCACTGTGAGCTTGCCGAGATCAACGATGTTCGACTCTGCAGGAACTGACTCCGGACTAACGACTCCCGGCTCCGGACTCCCGGCTCCCGACTCCGTACTTTCCGCTTTCTTCTTCCTGTCCGACTTATTACTGAGTGGCTGAGATAATTTAGAGCCATCACGGTACAATGCATTTGCTTTCAAACCCAGCTTCCAGCTCAGATAGTAGGCATCGGCTATCTCTTCCACCCTGGCTTCATGCGGCAGGTTGATGGTTTTTGAAATAGCGCCGCTGATAAAAGGTTGCGTGGCGCTCATCATCCGGATATGTCCGTGGGCATGGATGTAACGCTGGCCCCTGGGGCCGCATTTGTTGGCACAGTCAAAAACGGGCAGGTGTTCTTCTTTCAAACCCGGGGCCCCTTCCAGCATCATAGTTCCGCATACATAGTCGTTTGCGGCTTCGATCTGCTCGTCGGTATAACCCAAAGCTTCCAGCAGGCTCCATTCAAAGTCGTTGTATTGCTCCGGGGTAAAGCCAAGCCGCTGCAGGCATTCTTCACCCAGGGTATATTTATTGAATACAAATCCGATCTCAAAAGCGGTGAGGGCTGCTGCATCAAGGCGTTTTATCTCATCTGCAATAAAACCTTTTTCACTCAGCGACTGGTGGTTGATAAATGGCGCACCGGCAAATGATGCAGTACCGGTAGCATAATTGATTATGTTTTCTGATTCTTTTTCAGAATACCCCAAATTCTTCAAAGCGGCTGGTACTGACTGGTTGATGATTTTGAAATAACCGCCACCAGAAAGCTTTTTGAATTTCACCAAAGCAAAATCAGGCTCCACACCTGTGGTATCGCAATCCATTACCAGGCCGATGGTGCCGGTAGGTGCAATCACTGTAGCTTGTGCGTTACGATATCCATATTTTTCTCCGAGTTCTACTGCATCATCCCATGCCCTGCAGGCAGCTTTTAACAGGTAGTCAGGGCAATCTTTTGCCTTAATGCCCATTGGTTTCAGGCTCAGTCCTTCATATTCATCTGCATCATAAGCAGCAAGGCGGTGGTTGCGCATTACCCGCATCATGTGAGCTTTGTTCTCTTCATATCTTGGAAAAGCGCCAAGTACCTGTGCCATTTCTGCGGATGTTTTATAGGCAACACCGGTCATAATGGCGGTAATAGCGCCGGCAATACCTCTTGCTTCTTCGCTGTCGTAAGGAATGCCGCTTACCATCAGCATAGTGCCGAGGTTAGCATATCCCAATCCAAGTGTTCTGTATTCATAACTCAGCTGGGCCACTTCTTTGGAAGGGAATTGCGCCATTAAAACGGAAACTTCCAGCACCACCGTCCACAGCCTTACATTGTATTCATACCCCTCCACATCAAAAACATTCTTTTCTGCATCATAAAACTTCATCAGGTTGGCAGATGCCAGGTTGCAGGCTGTATTGTCAAGGAACATGTATTCAGAGCAGGGGTTGGAAGCCCTTATCTCACCACCCTCGGGGCAGGTATGCCATTCGTTGATGGTGGTATTATATTGTGTGCCGGGATCAGCGCAGCGCCAGGCGGCATAAGATATCTGGTTCCACAATTCTCTTGCAGGAATTTTTTTCATCACCCGGCCATCCATTCGGCCTTTCAGTTCCCAATCACCGTCTTCTTCCAGCACTTTAAAAAATGAATTAGGGATGCGGATAGAGTTATTGGAGTTCTGCCCGCTTACCGTTTTGTATGCTTCATCTTCATAACCCGAAGGATAACCGGCGGCAATTAACGCCCCTACTTTTTTCTCTTCCTCTACTTTCCAGTTAATGAAGTCAACAATTTCAGGATGGTCCAGGTCCAGGCAAACCATTTTGGCAGCACGGCGGGTGGTGCCGCCGGATTTGATGGCGCCGGCAGCCCGGTCTCCTATCTTCAGAAAACTCATCAGCCCGGAAGAGCTTCCGCCGCCGCTGAGCTTTTCTCCTTCGCCACGCAGATTGGAATAATTAGTGCCCACACCAGAGCCATATTTGAATATCCTTGCTTCCCGCACCCACAGGTCCATGATGCCGCCTTCGTTCACCAGGTCGTCAGTTACGCTGAGGATAAAGCAGGCGTGCGGCTGGGGATGTTCATACGCATTTTTTGACTTCTTCAGTTCCCCATCAGCCGGATCCACAAAATAATGACCCTGTGGCTTGCCGGTGATGCCATAGCTTTCATGCAGGCCGGTGTTGAACCATTGCGGGCTGTTGGGCACGCACATTTGGTTCAGTATCGAATACACTAATTCTTCGTAGAAGATTTGAGCATCCTGCTCCGATGCAAAATACCCATAGCGCTCACCCCATGCACGCCAGCAATTGGCCATACGGTGCGCCACCTGTTTGGCGGAGGTTTCCCTGCCAAGGCTTCCATCCGGCTGGGGAACGCCGGCCTTGCGGAAATATTTTTGCGCAAGAATATCCGTTGCAATCTGACTCCATTGTTTGGGTACTTCCACGTTGTTCATCTCAAATACCACTTCCCCGCTGGGGTTACGGATAATGGAAGTGCGGTAGTCATACTCAAACAGGTCATATACATTCACGTCTGGCCGGGTAAAGCGACGGGAAAACTGCAGTCCCGCCGCAGGGCGGGCAGCTTTGGTTTTGGTAGCCATAACTAAAAAAGAATTTCTCGGGTTAGTAACTAAGATGTCCCTAAACGTCCATGACGAAAATATTTTTAAGTATCTGTAATTCATAGTGAGAGATATTCACATTCTGTGGATAAGGGAGGGTGCAGTTCCCCTGATGCAAGCCTGTATTGATTCAGGGGATTTTTTCACAGTGGGTATCTTGCGGGCTGCTAAATTTTTTTTGGAAAATCCATTTTACTGCACTAAAAAAAATAATGGTTTTTACAAGCCTTCTCAAAGGCAAAACAGGTAAGGGTTTTTACAGTTGCGTGGCCTGAAACTATTGATTTTACTGGCCTTTTAAAAAAACCATATCCTGAAAAGCCCTTTAGTAAAGCATTACAGCATTTTGGTTTTATATAAAATCATTTACACGGCAATGATTACTGAAATTTTCGTTTATTGCTGCCGTAAGAAATGAAAAAAAATTGTCTATTTATTTTCTATGCCGCAACCTGTATATTCTGTTTTATTCACTACGAGTATCACCCGATAAGAATGTACTTCGTCACTCATACCATCGCTGCATTCTTTGTTTGCAATACTTAGTTCAATCGATGCATCCGGCGAAGATGACTTATACCTGGTGGCATTATTAACTGTTGTTGCTTCCACATATGGCACTTCCACATCAGGTTCGTCTGCGGGGTGAAAAATAATTTTGCTGCCTTTGACAACATACACTGCCCAGAATGGTTCTGTGCCAAACCCGGTGAAGATGGTATCTGGTGCGGCTGGTTGCACCGGCATCTGTACAGTCTTTTCAACCGTATCTTTTGCGGCGGTCTTCTTTTTTGAAGAATTATTGCAGGCAATGATGAACGTTAAAGCAATAATTGATAAAATAGTGCGCATATAATTGATTTTAATGGAAAGTTACAATTCATTTAGGCGAAAAAACGGTTGTTTTCAAGTGGGCAATACCGGAAGTTTTTCGCATTTTTGCATAAATCAGGCAGTACCGGATGAAGTCAGCGATTTATAACGGATTGGCAGCTAAGAAAAAACAGGGCAAAAAATCCTTTGCCGTACTCATTGACCCCGATAAGGTCAATAAAGCCGTGCTGGATGATATTACCGAACTTTCTGTGGCTGCCAAAGTGGATTACCTGCTGGTGGGCGGCAGCCTCGTTATCTCCAATCACCTGGATGAATGTGTGCAGCATATCAAACAAAACTGTGATATCCCGGTCATACTTTTTCCCGGCAGTCCTTCGCAGGTAAGCAAATACGCCGATGCATTATTATACCTGTCTTTAATATCGGGCCGCAATCCTGAATTGCTGATTGGCCAGCATGTGGTATCGGCGCCATTTGTAAAAATGAGCGGCCTGGAAATAATGCCCACCGGATATATTGTTATTGACGGCGGCGCACCCACCACTGTTTCCTATATCAGCAATGCGGCGCCGGTGCCGCATGATAAGAATGAGATTGCCATGTGCACCGCTATGGCCGGTGAAATGCTGGGCATGAAACTTATCTATATGGACAGTGGCAGCGGCGCCAAACGGCCCATTACAGAAAGCATGATAAAATCTGTTGCTGATAATATTGAAGCCCCTTTAATTATTGGCGGCGGCATCCTGCAACCTGAGAAAGCCTACCTAAACTGCAAGGCCGGCGCTGATGTAATTGTGGTGGGCAATGCGATTGAAAAAGATGCTTCGCTGATTAAAGAGATGAGCGATGCGGTGCATTCAGTTCCGGTAAAGGCTTAGCGAAGCTCCTCCACCTTCACCCTTGTTGGTGTTTCTTTCCCGGCCACAATGCTTTTAGAACTCAGGGCAATGGCCTTTATCACCTCCGTCATGTTCGTCAGGTCCAATGTCTTCACTTCATCGCTGGGTTTATGATAATGGGGCTCTCCTTCCATTTTGGCTGTTGAAACAGTATGTGCAGGCACGCCTAATCTTGCCAGGGTGGCATTATCAGAGCGATAGAACAGTTGTTGCTGCGGATAGGGGTCGGGATAAAATGTAAAACCGGTTCCTTTTAAATTCTTTTGCATGATGGCACCCATATCAGTTTTTTCATAGCCGGTAATGAAAGCCGAATTTTTACCCCACTTGCTCTCCGTACCAATCATTTCAATATTAAACATGGCCACTACTTTTTCGGGTTCAAATTGTCTTGAAAAATACTGGGAACCAAAACCACCCACTTCCTCGGCGGTAAAAGCAGCGAACACCAATGTCCTTTCGTTATTGTTTAGCGCTTTGAAATATTTTGCCAGCATCATTACGGCAGTCGTACCGGCCGCATCGTCGTTGGCGCCATTGAAAATGGAATCGCCATTAACGGGTTTACCAGTACCGATATGATCATAGTGAGCTGAAAAAATCACATACTCATCTTTTTTGCTTTTACCCGGCAGCATACCTACCACATTAGACAGTTTCTGTTCTGTTATTTCATGCACAGCTTCCACTGAAAAACTTGCGGGTTCTGTGTCCGTAAGAAAAAAAACCACATTGGTGGCCTTCTTAAACATAGAGGATTTCAACCGGGTAAGATTGCCAAAGCTGCCGGCAAAACTTTTATTGACAAATGCAACCGTGTTCCTATTTCCCCTTACCAGTTTTCTGGCTTCCTGCTGTAGGTTTACATCACCGGCAATTACCACTTTGTCATAGCCACTGTTCTGATCCATTGTTAGTTTCGGCTCGCAGGTAATCACCATTACAGACCGCTGATCCACCGCATTGCCATCCAGCACTGCCGAAGCGCTGATGAATTTTGATCTTACCATTATAAACTCCTGCAAATACCCGTTGCTGCCCGGGGCTGTCTGCAAACCTGATTTTTTAAATTCATCCGCAATAAAAGCAGCCGCCTTGTCTATATTAGGTGTAAATGCCCGGCGGCCCATCATATCATCAGCCGACAACACCCGTTCAATCCGTTCTACTTCTTTGGAATTGATAATATTATCGGCACGCTGTCCAAGAACAAAAAACGTTGTTGATAACAATAACCCGGCAATCATAATTTTTTTCATGCTCATTACAACTTGATAATACAAATCCGAAATCAACAATCCAAAAACACAAACCGGTCAGAGGCTCATCATCTCCTTAAACTTCACCGTTTGCCGGCGACTCACTTCAATTTTCTCGCCACCTTTCAACTCCAGTAGCAACCCTCCGTTGAAATAAGGTTCTATTTTATCGATCATCCTCAGATTAACAATATGTTTGCGATTGGCCCGGAAAAAAGTTTTCTCATCTAATCTTTCTTCCAGCGCATTCAGCGATTTTAAGATGAGTGGTTTATTGGCCCCGAAGAATACCTTGGCATAATTGCCCACACTTTCAAACAGCCTGATCTCATTCAGTTTTACAAACCAGCAACGTTCGCCATCTTTTACGAATACCTGGTCGTTTTCGGAAAGCGGGCTGTTGTTGGTACTGATGTTTTCAATCCTCGTTTCTTTTATTTCGCCGCCATTAAGTTTCTGAACGGCATCGGCCAGCCGCTTGGGCTCAATGGGTTTTAGCAGGTAGTCCAATGCATTTACCTCAAATGCTTTTAATGCAAATTCATCATAGGCAGTTGTAAAGATTACCTGCGGTGTCTTCTCTAATTGTGAAAGCATATCAAAGCCTGTTTTCCCCGGCATTTGGATATCAAGGAATATCAGGTCGGGTTGCTGGCTTTCAATTTTGGCGATCCCTTCTTCTGCGTTGGCTGCTTCGTCCACCACTTCCACTTCGGGATAGTCCTGCAGCAATTTCTTTAGTTCAGCTCTGGCCAGCCTTTCGTCGTCAATAATAATTGCTTTCATATTCCTTATTTATGGTTTTTAGTTTTTGGTTTATTGTTCTCCCTGCATTTAAGTTTCAATACTTTTATGTTATTGCTTATTAAGGAACAAAAAATAATAAACCATAAACCCTAAACTGTTTTTACCGGTATCAGCACTCTTGCCTGCACCAGTGATCCGTTGATTTGCTTAATATCAAATTTTGCTTTGTCGCCATACAGCAAGTTCAGCCGGTTTGTGGTGCTGGAAAGACCAAAGCCTTCGGGGTTTATCTTACCGCTTATCTGCCCGGTGTTCTGCACCATCAGTTCATGATAATCGTCTTTAAAATCGGATATGACCTTTACCACACCCCCGTTTATTTGTTTGCTGATGCCATGTTTGATGGCATTTTCTACAAGGGTTTGCAGCATCATGGGCGGTACAGGCTGGTCTAATGTGTCCTCGTCTATCTGGTATTCTATTTTCAGCCGGTCTTCAAACCGCATATTCTCCAGCGCAAGGTAATCTTTAACAATACCCAGTTCTTTTTCCAGAGTTACCGTCTCCAGTTTTTCCGCCTGCATACTGCTGCGCAGGATATTGCTCAGTTCCGTCACCGCTTTTCTTGCCCTTTGGGGATTTTCATCCACCAATGCCCGGATGCTGTTCAACGAATTAAAAATAAAGTGAGGGTTGATGTGCGCCTTGATAGTCTGCAGTTCCAGCTCTTTCACCAGCGACTCCAGCCGCAGCGTATCCAATTGCTGCCTGCGGCTCTTGGTTACATAGTGATACATAAAGTAGATAAGGTTCCAGATAAAAAACAGGATGAAGAAGGAAAAACCGCTGCTGAGCACCAGTACAAACCGGGTAAATCCATAACTCACATCGGGCCTTGCCAGCAGTTCCCGTTCATCATTACTTAAAAGTTCCATCCGGTCCACCGCTTCGAGCCGAAGGAAAGAAGCCGCCAGCGCCATCACCAGCGTAAGCACTAAGAAAAGCACCAGCTGCTTTTTCAGGTTCTTCTGCAGGATGCCCACCCGGGTAATTACCTCCCTCATGCAGTGAGAAATGATGACGCCTAGGGAAAGGTATATCAACAGGCGGTAAAAAAATTTTTCGTCCAGTTTATCAAAAGAAAAGGCAAAAAAAGTATTGATGATGGCAAAACTGCCCCACCCGATGGCCTGAAAAGTCCAGTATGTACGCCATTTAGTACTCATCGGCACTGCCAAAACTAACTAAATCCCCGTCAAGGCCGGCTATGTAAATATACCAATGGTGCATTCGTTCCGTAAATGGGTTTGGGGTCGGCTTCCATCATCCCTTTATACATTGTATTACAGAACATTCCTTTCCATTCATTGTTATAATATCTTTAGTAAAAAAGGGCTGAACGGCCTTTCGGCTTCGCTCAGGGTCTCAAAACTATGAGCAGGAAGCACTAATTTTACACTGTCAAAATAAATTACATGGAAATCACGCCAGGTCCACTTTTAAAAACCATAGATTCTCCTGCCGACCTGAAGAAGCTGCCCCGTGAAAAGTTGCACCAGGTCTGCGATGAGCTTCGTCAGTATATTATTGATGTGGTAAGTGTGCATGGCGGGCATTTTGGCGCCAGCCTGGGTGTGGTAGAACTAACCACTGCCCTGCATTATGTTTACAATACTCCATATGACCAGTTAGTATGGGATGTGGGTCACCAGGCCTATGGACACAAGATACTAACAGGGCGCAGGGATAATTTTCCTACTAACAGAAAATACAAAGGCCTGAGCGGTTTTCCAAAACGAAGCGAAAGCGAATATGATACGTTTGGTGTGGGGCATTCTTCCACTTCCATTTCAGCAGCGCTGGGTATGGCAATGGCTGCGAAGTATAAAGGTGAGAATGACAGAAAAGTGGTGGCGGTAATAGGTGATGGCGCCATGACAGCAGGTCTTGCTTTTGAAGGTATGAACCATGCAGGGGTAGCCGATGCAGATATGCTGATTGTCCTGAACGATAACTGCATGGGTATTGACCCGAATGTAGGTGCTCTAAAAGAATACCTGACCGACATTACCACATCTCCTACTTATAATAAAGTGAAAGATGATGTGTGGAAGCTGATGGGCAAATTGCCGGTTGGTAAAAATTTTTCCCGGGCCATGGGTCATAAGCTTGCAGAGGGATTGAAAGGAATGGTGAGCAGCAGCTCCAATCTTTTTGAAGCATTAAAACTTCGCTACTTCGGACCGATTGACGGGCATAATGTAGCCAAACTGGTGGACACACTAAAAGACCTGTGGAATATTCCCGGTCCAAAAATCCTGCACATCATCACAACCAAAGGAAAAGGATATACGCTGGCCGAACAGGACCAAACTAAATGGCATGCACCCGGCTTGTTTGATAAAATAACAGGTGAAATACAGAAGAAGAAATTCGATTTGCCCCAGCCACCCAAGTACCAGGATGTATTTGGGCATACGATTATTGAACTGGCAGAGAAGAATGATAAAATATTCGGCATCACTCCTGCCATGCCCTCGGGTTCTTCCTTAAAATATATGATGGAGAAAATGCCGCACCGTGCATTTGATGTGGGCATTGCAGAACAACATGCTGTAACACTCAGTGCTGGTATGGCTACACAAGGCATGAAAGTGTTCTGCAATATTTATTCATCCTTCATGCAAAGGGCTTATGACCAGGTGGTGCATGATGTGGCTATTCAAAAGCTTCCGGTTATATTCTGCCTTGACCGTGCCGGATTAGTAGGTGATGATGGCCCCACTCATCACGGATGCTATGATATTGCTTATATGCGCTGTGTCCCCAACATGATCGTAAGCGCCCCGATGAACGAAAGCGAATTAAGAAACCTGATGTACACAGCACAACTGGAATCAACAAAGAATCCCTTCGTTATCCGTTACCCCAGAGGCGAAGGTGTGATGCCTGAGTGGAAGACAGAGATGAAAGAAATTGAAATCGGGAAAGGAAGAAAACTGAAAGACGGAAAAGATATTGCTGTTCTTACGCTGGGTCATCCGGGAAATTTTACTGCGGCGGCTATCCGCGATTTAAAAGCTGACGGATTGAATCCTGCGCACTATGATATGCGTTTTGCCAAACCACTGGATGAAGAATTACTGCATGAGGTGTTCAGCCAGTTTGATAAAATAATTACCGTGGAAGATGGAACTATAGTTGGCGGGTTTGGCTCTGCTGTATTGGAATTTATGAATGCCCAGAACTACAAAGCAGAAATAAAAATGCTAGGCATCCCCGATCGATTGGTGGAGCACGGCACGCCAAAAGAACTGCACCGGGAATGCGGGTATGATGCAGAGGCGATAAAGGAGGCGGTTAGAGAAAGTATGAAAGATAAGGTGTATAGTGCTGTGATTTCTGGCTGACAATATCATCAAGAATAAACGAAGAATGCGCAACGTTTTTTTGCTGTGGTTTTTTTTACCATTCAGCGCCGAAGCTCAAATAAGCATTGGCGCAAAAGCGGGCCTCAACTTCGTAAACGTCACTGACCCGGCAGGTATAAATGCTTCCAGCCGCTCCGGCTATATGATCGGCGGTTTCATCTCACCCAAACCAAAAAAACTGATTGGCTTCCGGTCCGAAATCATTTTATCAAGACAGGGGTACGATTATCAATCAAACACCAACACAGGCACCGTCAACCTGGATTACCTGCTGTTGCCGCAGCTTATCACTTTCAATTTTACCAAACGTTTTGAAGTACACTTCGGCGGGCAGGCCGCTTTCCTGATGAATGCCGCCGTTGACAGTGCGGGCGGCAATGGCAGCGGAAGTCTATTTGACTACTTCAACCGGTTCAATTACGGATTAGCCGGAGGCGTACAGGTGGCGCCATTTAAAGGCTTGTTTCTGGGCGCCCGTATGAATGTGAGCCTGCAGGATATGAATAAAACATTGCCGCTGGGCGGCAATAACCCCAATTTTATTCCGAAAGAATTTATCAAAAACAATGTATTGCAGCTCTACGCCGGATGGCGGTTCTGATTTTGTCAAAAATTGTTTAACAGCCAGTACAAAAGCCGCCTCTGTGGATTAGCGTTAATATGGCATCTTATACGCCTGACAACCGGTTTTAAATGAAACTGCATCGCCTGCTTCTTATTGCCCTGCTGGCTGCCATCACGGTTTCCTGGTTTCCCAAAGCAGCCTTCTGGAAAAGTAACAATCATTCTATCAAAGTGAAGAGGGGAGTCATGGTTAAAAACCCATCACTGGAAAAGCTGAAACAAAAAGCAGAAGCGGCAAAAAAGTTTACGGCTGCAAAAGGATTTAACCAGCATACTGTATTCTTTATTGAAATGGGGCTTGCATCAGGCGCCAATCGTTTTTTTATATACGATTTAAAAAAAGACAGCATCCTGCATAAAGGGCTGGTGGCCCATGGCAATTGTTATGAATACTGGCTGGAAGGTCGCCGGTATAGCAATGTAGTGGGCAGTGGTTGCACATCCCTGGGAAAATACAGAATTGGCGCCCCTTATACCGGCAAATGGGGTTATTCTTACAAGCTGCACGGATTAGACAGCTCCAATAACAATGCCTTTGAAAGAACCGTGGTGCTGCATGGCCACAGTTGTGTGCCGGAAACAGAAATAGCAGATGAAATCTGTCAGAGCAATGGCTGCCCCACCGTGTCGCCGGGTTTTCTGCAACAACTGAAAGCCATTATCAACACTTCATCCAAACCGGTGCTGTTGTGGATATACGAGTGAGTTCCCTATTGCATTTCATTATGCAACAATACAAACAGTTCTACTAATTTGTCCTCATCTTTGGGTTTGAGTTTCTCCCTTTTCATCACCTCCCGGATGACCCAATCATACTCCTGCATGTTTTTTAATATCACAGCTGCATCCGTTTCTATCTGTACGATTTTGCCACCCGGCATACTGGCAAAGTAAAGGAACTCCGGGTCTTTTTTCCTTTCTTCAGGCATATCCGGGTTTTTAAAAAGCAGGATGCTCTTGGACCGGCATTTCAGCAATTCTATCTTACCTTCCACCAGCACCTGGTAAAATGTGGCGGATGTATTGGCCTGGATGGCGGGATAAAACCTTTTGTGCTTTATATCGATGCTGTCCTTTTTGTAGGGTACTTTCACAGAAAATTCAGCAACAGAATCCACAAACTCCATGATTACATTATTCTGCAAATAATAGGTCATATCATTGTGTACATCAAAGATCAGCGGCACCTGCATATCAGGCCGGCTGCTCCTGAACTTAACATTCGCCTGCACCCATTCCTGTTTAATAAATTTTTTCTGAAGATCGGTTCCGTCTTCATCCGGCCGCTGCGACCAGCTGTACACTTCCATTCTTTGCTGTGGCTGATAAGCGGCTACACCGGTGACCGGGGCTGTCTGGGTATTTTGTGCAATAAGCTGACTGCAGAGGGTCAGCAGCACCAAAATGAATAGCATCCTCATAAAAAAAGAGTTTAGCTTGTAAAACGGTACAGGTTGTCTCCAACTTAAAGATACTCTACTTTTCGTCAGACCTACAAAAGCTGTAAGTATAATTCTTAGTCAGAAAAAAGGCCGTTCCTTGCGGGAACGGCTTTTCTGAAATTAATATCGCTGCGGATCAGGCCGGGGTTGCCTTAAAACTCTTCACCTGCTGTGCATTCATTGTTATTTCGCAGCTCAGTGCCTTGCTGACCGGGCAATTGGCCTTGGCATCCTCTGCATACTGCGGGAAATCTTTTGCCTTCAGTTTGGGCACTTTGGCCCTTACTTCAAGATGGCTGCCGGTGACAGCGCCGCCTTCAAGGGTTACTGTACATTTGGTTTCGATACGGCTGGGGGTATAGCCGGCGGCGCCCAGCACAAAACTCAGTTTCATGGAGAAGCAGCCGGCATGGGCAGCGGCTATCAGTTCCTCCGGGTTGGTAAAAGCGCCATCTTCAAAGCGGCTCCGGTAGTTGTAATTTTTATTTTTGATCACTCCTGACTGAGTGAGGAGTTTTCCGCTTCCTTCCTTGCCGGAGCCTTTCCAATTGGCTGTTGCTGATCGTTTCATATTTAATTTGGTTTTTATTGTGGTGTATGATATTCTTCCAGCTCGGCGAGCCGGTTTTCCGGTTCGTTGTATTCGATGATAAAGTTATTTTTTCCCTCGCCGGTTATTATCTTCAGAAATTTCTGCTGCACCAGTTCCAGCAGCGACAGGAAAATGAAAATAGCATGCACCCGGTTCTCTACCCTGTCAAATATCTTTTCAAATGAAAGGGTCTTTTGTTCTCTTGCCATGTTCAGCATCTGGTCACGGCTGCCTTCCATGGTATAGTTGTACTGCACCACAGTATGCACCGGCTTGTTCAGCCGGTCGTTGTACTTCTGCATGGCTCTTTCAAAGGCCCGCATCAGCTTGAAAAGGGTAATACTCTGTATCTCGGTGCCCTCGCTGTCTTCTTCACCAATCTGTGCCAGTTCCTGGCCGATATTGCCCCGCTTCATCATCAGCATCCGCCGGGCTTCCATTTCGGCCATTTTTGCTGATGCCTCCTTGAAGCGTTTATACTCCAGTATCTTGTTTACCAGCTCCTGCCGCGGATCTATTTCATTGCCCTGTGCATCCAGTTCTTTGCGGGGCAGCAGCATTCTGGCCTTTATCCGCATCAGGGTGGAGATGAACAGGATGAACTCGCTGCTCAGCTCTATGTTCAGTTCTTCACTCTGGTGGATGTAATCCAGAAAATCGTTGATAATTCCGGTAATCGGTATATTGTAAATGTCCAGTTCATCCCTTTCGATAAAGAAAAGCAACAGGTCGAAAGGGCCTTCGAACTGCGGTAATTTAATCTGGTAGGTTGAATGCTGCACAGCAACCGGGTTATATGATAATAATAAAGTCCTGTTATGACGAGGAACAGGACTTTACAAAAATAAGGGAAAATGCAGGGAAGCTATTTTCCCCTTTTACCTGTTATTTTCTCAAGGCATCTCTGATCTCTTTCAGAAGTGTTATATCTTCTGCTGGGGCAGCGGGTGGGTCTGCTTTTTTCGATTTGTTGATTGCTCTAACAACCAGAAACAAGAAAAATGCGATTGCTAAAAATTTGATGATGGCTGAAATGGCCATACCGTATCTCAGTTCAGCATCGCCCACTTTAACAGAAAGAGAATTAAAATCAGTGCCTCCCGTAATCATACCAATAAGAGGCATGAGGATATGATCAACTACTGAAGCTACTATTGCGCCAAAAGCGGCACCCAGCACAACAGCGACAGCAAGATCTACTACATTGCCTTTAAAGGCAAACTCTTTGAATTCTTTAAGCATTCCCATGATAAATTGGTTTTGAGTGATTTGAATAAATTTTACAAAATCGAAGATAACTTTTCTTAAATTAGAGTCCCTTTTTTTCGATGAATACCCCTTTTCGGCTTTAAAATGTCTATTTTTTAAAGCCGGGGAACCTCATTTCCAGGCTTTTGAGTAATTCATATAACTTGCTGGCGATGATAAATTCTTTATACCAGTTCTGGTCAGCCGGTACAATTGTCCAGGGGGGGATGTTACAATTATTAAAACAATCTTCATACATCTGCATATAAATATCCCACAGTTTGGCTTCTTCAAAATCTTTCTCGTTATACTTCCACATCTTGGCAGGGTTTTTCATCCGCTCCGTCAGCCGTTCATGCTGTTCCTCTGGCGATATATGCAGGTAGAACTTCAGTATATGTGTGTTATTGTGTTCCTGCAGCAGCTGTTCAAAGTCATTGATCGCCTTCATCCTTTTCACAGCGGTCTCATCATCGCACCATTTATGCACCCTGGTTACCAGGATATCCTCATAATGTGAACGGTTGAACACTTGTATCATTCCTTTTCCCGGAGCATATTGATGTACCCTCCACAGAAAATCATGGGAAAGCTCTTCGGCTGTGGGTGCTTTGTATGATTTCACCGTTACCCCTTGCGGGTTCATATTACCCAGCACATTCCTTATCACCCCGTCCTTGCCGCTGCCATCCATGCCTTGTATTACCACCAGTACCGAATGCTTGCCTTCGGCAAAAAGCAGGTTCTGCAGGTCATCCAACTCCTCCACCAGTTTTGCGGTTTGCTCTTTAATTTCTTTTTTATCTGATTCTTTTGGCGCCCTAGTGGAAATATCTTTTAAATTAATTAGTGCCATAAAAAAATTATTGCTGCAATATACTATTTCGTCCCGGCTAACCGGGTTTTTACAGCACACGGTATTTTTCCTGCTGTCAGTAAATAATATGAGGCCTGCTGCCGCTATTTCAGCACCTTTGCGCCTTCGTAAAGGCCACCACAATGAGCACCCGGTTTATCAGTTGGACTATATTTGTCATTCTCTGCATTATCTGGGGTAGCTCCTTCAAGCTGATGAAGGACAGCACTTCAGCCCTCACTGCATCACAGATTGCAGCGCTACGCATTTTTTCCGCAGGGCTGGTATTTGTTCCGTTTGCGGTTTTTCATTTTCAAAAAATCCCTAAAAACAAACTGGGTACAGTTATCCTGAGCGCTGTATTCGGTAACCTGCTGCCGGCATTTCTTTTTGCCACTGCCCTCACAAAAATTGATGGTTCGATTGGGGGAATACTGAACTCCCTCACTCCCATCTGTGTGGTGGTGGTGGGCATTTTCTTTTTTAAGGTTAATATCAGCAACCAAAAAATAGCCGGGGTGCTTACCGGTTTTGCCGGGCTGGTGCTGCTTACGATAGCGCCTGTTATCACCGGCGAAAAAACGATCAGCTTTGATAACTTCAGTTACACACTACTCATACTCATTGCCACTTTTTTATACGGCATCAATGTAAATATGGTGGGGCATTACCTGAAAGGCGTCAATCCCATACATGCCGCAACGGTTTCTTTGGCCTTTATGACCATTCCCGCCGGCCTGGCACTATGGCAGCAGGGTTTTTTTGAAATCAGTTTTTCGGATAAACCCGCACAAAATGCCATTATTTCCATTGTGCTGCTGGGCATTGTAGGCAGCGCCATTGCCACCGCATTGTTTTATATACTGGTAAAAAAATCCGGGGGCCTGTTTGCTTCACTGGTCACTTACGGAATTCCCTTCGTGGCATTGTTCTGGGGGTTTATGGACGGGGAAAAAATTACCTGGCTGGAGTTTATCTGCCTCGGTATTATTTTGGTGGGGGTCTATCTAGCTAACCAGCCTGAAAGAAGTAACCGGAGGCAGGAGGTCTGAAAGAAATATTCATCTTTTACGACTCGTTCGGATTTCAGATCTCGTTGCGCAAACATCTGATTTTCTCTTACACCACCATTATCTCTTTTTCTTTAGCAGTAAGATGTTTTTCCACAGCAGCAGTGAACTTATCCGTTACTTCCTGTACCTCTGTTTCAGCATCTTTGGCGGCATCTTCGCTCAGCCCGTTTTTCTGCAGGCGTTTGATATGTTCAATAGCGTCCCTGCGGATTTTACGGATAGCCACTTTGGAGTGTTCTCCTTCGCTATGACATTTTTTTACCAGTTCTTTTCTCCGTTCTTCTGTGAGAGGCGGCAGAAAAAGGCGGATAAGAGCACCGTCATTTTGCGGATTGATGCCGATATTGGCGGCGATGATGGCCCTTTCAATAGGCTGCACCATGTTTTTCTCCCATGGCTGAATAATGAGTGTCCGGGCATCCATGATACTGATATTGGCCACCTGGTTGATGGGCATGGGCGAACCATAATAATCCACCAAGATGCCATCCAGCATCTGGGGGTTGGCCTTGCCGGCCCTTATTTTTACCAGTTCAGATTCCAGGTGGTTGATGGCTTTTTTCATGTGGCCTTCAGCGCCAGCTACAATCGAGGCAATATCTTCTGCCATAGTAGTAATTTTTTATTATGCATTGTCTTTCAGCGGAAGGCAAAGCTAATGAAACAGATGAAACCAAAAAACATGCCCCGGTTATGCTGACCGGGGTACAAAAAAGTAAAATGACGCTGATTATATCAGTTGTTTTTTGCAGCGGAAGCTTCCTTGGCCAATGTCACCACTTTGGGCGCTGTTTTCAGTTTGGCTTTACCATCAGCCTCCCTGGCCACAACGAGGGTGCGGCGGCGGGCATTACCATAGTATAGTAATCCCAATCCTGAAAAAGCGAGTACCAGCAGGATCAGAAGCAGGTAATTGGGCCCCAGCGACCTGCCCAGCCAGGCAAGAACGATAAAGCCAATGTTTACCGTAACACAGGTAAAGGTGACAGCCGTATGGCTAAAACCCCTGTCGAGCAGTAAATGATGCACATGGTTGCGGTCCGGAGTAAAAGGTGACCGGCCATTAAATATCCGGATGCTGAAAACCCGCAGGGTATCCAGTAATGGTACCATCAGCACAGAAAAGGCAATGGCTACTGATGCAGGTATCTGTATGGCCGTAAAGGGTGCATCGGCCACATTGATAAATTTAATAACAAGGATAGAGTTGATCAGACCAATCATCAGTGACCCGGAGTCTCCCATAAAGATTTTGGCCGGGTGATGATTGAATATCATGAATGCCACTAAGCTGCCAACCATGGAGAAAGCCAGCAATGCATAAGCCTGGTAATCAATGGCAAAGAAGTAAACGCCAAATACTGACATGGTGAGGATGCCAAGGCTGGTGGCAAGTCCATCCACTCCGTCTATCAGGTTGAAGGAATTAATGACAACGGTAATAGTAAGATAAGAAAGTGCCAGACTGAAGGCCTGAGGTAGTTCATTAAACCCAAGCAGGCCGTGCATACTGTCCAGCCGAATGCCCCCCAGGTGAATAAGAATGGAAGCTGCTATTATCTGCCCAATAAATTTTTTAGTGGCCGAAAGTATCATCAGGTCATCCTTCAGCCCCAAAAAGAAAATGACTAAAGCCGCTGCAAAAAAGTATTGAAACTCAGGGTTCAGGTAGCCTTGTATGGAAAGTAGTGAAGCCAGCAGGAACCCGCCAAAAATACCTACTCCCCCAAGCGAAGCCACCAGCCGGGTGTGCACTTTTCTTTCATCGGGTATGTCATATAGTTTCTTCTGCTCCGCTACCTGGAGGATAACCGGAATAGCCAGAAAGGTGATGATAAAAGCCATGGAAGCAGTCAATAAAACATCAAGCATCACAGCAGTTTTAATACGATACAAAAATAGGTTTTGTCTTTGGGGTTTTTACATTAGCTAATATTTATAATGCTTTACCATTGATTTACGGTAAACTAAGGATACTAGAATTTGTGGGCAAGTAGATTAGTCCGGATGGATTTTGTATTTAAAAAGATTGCACATTTGCTGCGCAATCCCTGTTTCGAACCGGCAATATACAAAAAGTTTAATAAGAAGGTAATTTTATGGCCCCACTTACATCTATTGCTTCCCAGATACGCCGTGACATCGTACGTATGGTGCATGGCGCCAGCAGCGGCCATCCCGGCGGATCGCTGGGCTGTACCGAGTTTTTTACAGCCCTTTATTTCAAAGTAATGAAGCATAACCCGGCATTCCAAATGGATGCAACCGATGAGGATGTTTTTGTGCTTTCCAATGGACATATTTCGCCGGTATTTTATTCTTCCCTGGCCCGTGCCGGGTATTTTGATATAAAAGAGCTGGCCACTTTTCGTAAGATCAATTCAAGGTTGCAGGGTCACCCCGCCACCCATGAACATCTGCCGGGGGTACGCATTGCCTCAGGTTCGCTGGGCCAGGGCATGAGTGTGGCTATTGGCGCTGCGCTTACTAAAAAACTGAACGGGGAAAAGAATCTTGTTTTTTCCCTGCATGGCGATGGCGAACTGAATGAAGGGCAGGTGTGGGAGGCAGTGATGTTTGCTGCTCATCATAAGGTTGATAATCTTATCTCCACCATTGACTGGAACGGCCAGCAGATTGATGGCCCTACCAGTAAAGTAATGGATCTGGGCAATATCCGCCAAAAATTTGATGCTTTTGGCTGGACCACCCTTGAAATGAACGGTAATGATATGGAGGATGTGGTGACCACCCTTGAAAAAGCTAAAGCAATAACAGGCCAAGGCAGGCCCGTCGCTATCATGATGCACACAACTATGGGCAAGGGAGTTGATTTTATGGAAGGTACCCATGAGTGGCACGGCATAGCGCCAAATGATGAGCAAATGGCAAAAGCTTTGGCTCAGATTCCGGAAACCCTGGGGGATTATTAAATGTCTGACTCCCCCGCAAATCAAAATCATTGGTTATTCACTCCGTAATGAAAATTCCTGCCCGGCCGCTTTTCTGGCAGGTATCCACGACGCCAGCAATGAAATGAAAAAAACAGTGCCGCTCACCAGCAGAAAATCTATCAGCCGCAGTTTTACGGGAAAATGACTTATCAGGAATGAGCCCCCCAGCGGGATCAGATGAAACTCGGTTTGTAACCAGGCTACCAATAAAGCCAGCAGCATACCGATGCCTCCGCCTATCAAAGCCAGCAGCATACCTTCGCTTAAGAAAACCCCTTGAATAAAGTTACGGTGGCCGCCCAGTGCATGAAGCACACTGATATCTTTTTGTTTTTCAAGTACCAGCATCGTCAGCGCACCAATCATATTAAAAGCCGCCACTACCAGTATCAGGCAGAGGATGCCGTAAATCACCCAGCGTTCCACCGTCATGATGGAGTAAAGGCTGCGGTTTTGCTCATACTTGTTCTGTACCAGATACCCAGCGCCAAAGATTTTTTGCACCGATTTTTTTATCTCACTAGTTTTGGAGGCATCAGCCAGTGCAATTTCAAGACCGCCATATTCATCAGTTCCCAGCTTCATCGCTTTTTTTACAAAATCAATATTAGTGATACCGTATTTATTGTCAAAATCCTGCTGAATCATAAAAGCAGCTGAGGAGTAAATACTGTCATTGCTGATATCATCCAGCAGGTTTATCTGTACCGAATTATTTTTTCTTGGCAGGTAAACTTTCAATATAGAAATGTTCCGGTCGGCCACTATGCCAAGGGCCCCCTCCACTCCAGCGCCGAGAATCAGCCTGGGAGTATCTTTGTTCCCTAAATCATATTCACCATTTACCAGGTGGTTGGCCACTCCTGTTGTATAGCGGTAGTTTTCGTCCACCCCTTTCATGTAAACCACCGACTGATAATCTCCGTTCTGCAACAATGCTTTTTCTTCTGCCACCAGGGAAAAATTCCGGATGCCATGAATGGCTTTCAGTTGTTGCAGCTGATGTGGTGAGATGGTGATTGTCTTGCCGGATGCAGGTGAGATTTTCAAATCTGTATAAAAAGAGGAGTAGAGGGACTTTACCAGCCCTTCAAACCCGTTGAACACACTCAGCACCAGGATGAGTGCTGCGGTGCCAAATACAATGGCTACAATACTGGTCCATGCAATGATATTGATGGCATTCGTAGATTTTTTTGCTTTGAAGTAGCGCCAGGCAAAGAGAAAGTTAAAAAAGTTCAACGTGTAAGGTTTAAAGTTGCGGTCCATCATTTTACTTTTCATCCGGTTTTGCCCGGGGCCCGATGCTCTTTTCTTCTTCTATCTTCTTAAATAACTCTTCCATTTTAAATACATGATCAAGTGTATCATCCTGAAAGAATTTGAGTACAGGGATGCTGCGCAACTGGTGTCTTATTTTGGCGGCCAGTTCTTTTTTTATCTCATGATGCCGGTCTTCGATTTTGTGCAGTGCCGCCTTTACGTCGTTTACCTGGAAAAAGCTCAGGTAAAACCTGGCTTCCAGTAAGTCGGGTGTCACTTTCACCGAGGCAATGGATACCATTCCTCCATGCATCATATTCAGGCCCATGCGCTGAAAAATACTGTTCATCTCTTCATTCAGCAGCCCGGCAATTTGCTTTTGTCGTTTGCCTTCTTCCATAATTACAAGAATTAGCGGCCCGCCGTCGTCAAGGCTATGGCGGGCGCTGTAAAATTAGTTACTTTGTGGCTTCCCCGAAGGGGTCCTTCGGACGCAGCAGAAGCAATTTACATGAAGCAATACGGCAGGATTTTCCAGTATTTAAAAGACTACAAGGGTAAAATTGTTCTTTACTTCCTTTTTATCTTATTAAGCATCCTTTTTTCTATTGTGTCTGTTGGGATGCTGATGCCTTTTTTGCAATTAATATTCGTTGGCACCAAACCTCCCGGCAGCAGCGGGAATATTATCATTCAGGCCATGAATGATTTTCTGAACGACTCCGTTGCCACAAGGGGCAAAGTGGCCACTCTCGGCACCATTTGCATGTTAATGGTTGGATTCATTATACTGAAGAATTTTTTCCTTTATCTCTCCTACTACGTCCTGAACCCGCTGAAGAACAAAGTGGTGAACCGGCTGCGGGAAGATTTGTATGAAAAGATACTGAAACTGCCCATCGGCTTTTTCAACGAAAAAAGAAAAGGCGACCTGATGAGCCGCATGGCCAATGATGTGGGCGAGGTGGAAGGTTCCGTGGTAGGCACCCTGGAAGGCTGGATAAGGGACCCCATGACCATCATCGTGACACTGACTGTGCTTTTTCTTATCAGTGTTCAGCTTACTTTATTCATCCTAATACTGATTCCTGTGCTGGGTCTTGCTATCGGAAGGATAACCAGGTCGCTGAAAAAACATTCTGAAGAAGTGGCAAGAAAAAACGGGGAAACTTTTTCCATCATTGATGAAACGCTGGGCGGGTTGCGGGTCATCAAAGCCTTTAATATAGAAAAGCTGCTGCGCCGGAAATTTTTCAGCACCAATGAGGAATTGCTGGTTGCAAAAAATAATATTGGCTACCGGCGTGACCTTGCCTCTCCCCTTTCAGAAGTGCTGGGGGTGTTGCTTTTTACCATCGTACTGTACTATGGCGGGCGCCTCGTATTTCGGGGCGAGCTGCTGGAGGCCTCTGCTTTTCTTGGTTTCCTGGGTATCTTTTATAATATCATCAACCCCGCCAAGTCATTGTCCACCTCTTTCAGCAATATGCGTAAAGGCGCTGCGGCCATCCGCCGAATTGAAGAGATTTTGCGGACACCGGTTACGGTTGACGATAACCCCAACGGAAAGCAGCTGACCGCTTTTACTGATAAGATAGAATTCAGGAATGTTACTTTCGCTTATGATGATGCAGTGATACTGGATGATATAAACCTTGTGGTGGAAAAAGGAAAAACGGTGGCGCTGGTGGGTTCCAGCGGCGCCGGTAAATCAACCCTGGCTGACCTTGTTCCCCGGTTTCATGATGTGACCGGCGGTGATGTATTGATTGACGGTATCAACATCAAAGACTATTCACTGCCTTCTCTTCGCAGCCTGATGAGCATTGTAACTCAGGAGCCCATACTTTTTAATGATACCATTGCCCATAATATAGCGCTTGGACAGCCCGGGGCAACAGAAGAACAAATAAAAGCCGCCGCCATTATTGCCAATGCCCATGAGTTTATTATCAAAAAAGAAGACGGTTACAACAGCAATACCGGCGACAGGGGTACCCGGCTGAGCGGTGGTGAAAGACAAAGACTGACCATTGCAAGAGCCGTACTTAAGAACCCGCCGATATTAATTCTTGATGAAGCCACTTCCTCCCTCGACACAGAAAGTGAACGGTTAGTACAGGATGCCATCAACAAAATGATGCAGAACCGCACCAGTATTGTAATTGCACATCGCCTTTCCACCATTCGCCATGCCGATGAAATCATTGTATTGCAAAAAGGAAAGATTGTGGAAAGAGGCAATCATGAACAATTGCTGGCGAAGGGCGGGTTTTATAAAAAGCTGGTGGAGCTGCAGGAGGTGAGATAATATCTGCAAAACATTACAAAAAATTTATCCGGATTGAAAAACATATTAAAACTACCATATTATTATTTAAAAAACTGGCGGTATAATCAACAGTCTTTTCAGATTATGAAAAGAGTTATTAAGCGCTGTTCCAATTGCATAGATATAGGCTGTCACAAAGGAAAAGTGCTTGATAAAATTATTTCGCTGGCCCCGGAAGGGCGGCATTGGGCATTTGAACCGCTGCCTGATTTGTATGCAGCATTATGCAGCAAATACACCCGTCGCAACATAACCATATTACCTTATGCACTAAGCAATGCCGCCGGCTCTTCTGTTTTCAAACATGTTAAAAATGCACCGGGATACAGTGGTTTCAGGAGAAGAACATATCATATACCTTTTCCGCAGTTGGAAGATATCATGGTCAGCAAAGAAAAACTTGATACCCTCATTCCTCCTGATATTAAAATTGATTTTATAAAAATGGATGTTGAGGGGGCAGAATCAGAGGTTTTTGCAGGTGCGGCTGAAACCATCCTGAGAAATAAGCCGGTTATCATCTTTGAACATGGAATCGGCGCAGCTCCGCATTACGGTACTAATCCTGACGAGGTATTTAATCATATTACAAACTGCAATATGCAGATATCTACACTCCATGACTGGCTCCATGGAAATCCTCCGTTGAACCAGGCTGAGTTTTCCAGGCAGTTTTTTAAGGATTTAAATTATTATTTTATTGCCCATGTCTGAGGCAATTTTTCTCTATGAGCATGTTTTCTGTACAAAATTTGATTATTAATTCTTCAGCACCTCTCTGCTTATTATCAGTTTCTGGATCTCACTGGTTCCCTCGCCTATCGTACAGAGCTTTGCATCCCGATAATGTTTCTCCACGGGAAAATCCTTGGTATAACCATAGCCGCCAAAGACCTGCACGGCATCATTGGCCACTTTCACGGCCACTTCGCTGGCATAGTATTTTGCCATCGCCGCCTCCCTGGTCACGGGTAATTTTCTTTCTTTCCGGTCGCAGGCCTGCAGCGTAAGTAATTCGGCTGCAGCAATCTCGGTAGCCATATCGGCCAGCTTAAAAGAAATACCCTGAAAGCTTGAGATGGGTTGATCAAACTGATATCGCTCCTGGGAATATTTCAGGGCGGCCTGGTAGGCGCCCTTGGCAATGCCAAGCGACAAGGAAGCAATAGAAATTCTTCCGCCATCCAGCACTTTCATCGCTTGTTTAAAGCCATCGCCTACTTCACCGATGCGGTTGGTATCGGGTATGCGGCAGTAATCAAAAATCATTTCGGCTGTTTCACTGGCCCTCATTCCCAATTTATTTTCTTTTTTTCCGGCGCTGAAGCCGGAGGTTCCTTTCTCCACCACAAAAGTGGTAGAGTTGTTTTTTGTTCTTGGCTCACCGGTGCGGCAAATCACCACAGCAATATCGCCACTTTTGCCATGGGTAATCCAATTCTTGGTGCCGGTAATCTCCCAACCGTCGCCAACTTTCACTGCCGTACATTTCATATTACCTGCATCGCTGCCGGTGTTGGCTTCGGTAAGTCCCCATGCACCTATATATTCAGCAGTTGCCAGCTTGGGCAACCATTTTTTCTTTTGCTCTTCGTTGCCAAACGTCGTGATATGACCGGTACAAAGAGAATTATGCGCCGCCAGGCTCAACCCGATGGAGCCACAAACTTTTGAAATCTCTTCAATTACTGTTTTATATTCAAAATAACTTAATCCTGCTCCACCGTATTCTTCGGGCACAAGCACACCCATCAGGCCAAGCTTTCCCATATCTTTAAAAACCTGCACCGGGAATTCCTGGCTTTCGTCCCACTCCATCACATGAGGTTTGATATGTTGTTGAGCAAAATCACGGGCCGTTTGTGCCACCTGTTGTGTAAGCTCTGAGGGTTGAAAATTCATAAATACCTGCTGTTGCTGTTTGTCTTAATTAACTGTGCCACTCCCTTTTTGGGTGTGGCACAGCTTTGGGCCTCCAGGGGATGGCAAGCAAGCGTCTGCAATCATTAGAGGCGGATGCAAGTAATGGAAAAAGGATTAAACTAACAAGTGTTAGGATCTGATTTTTTCAACCGCTACTTCACTTATGAAAACTGAAGGGTAAGCCCGTCATAAGCGAGGTGGATACCGGTTGGGAGTTCAGCTTCAATCGTCCGGTGCTGCCCCAGTTGGTGAGAGATATGGGTGAAATAAGCTGCCGGCACCTGCAGTTCCTGCACCTGGGCTATTGCTTCTTCCAGGTTGAAATGGGAAATATGCTTCTTTTTGCGCAAGGCATTCAGCGCCATGGCATCGCTTCCCCGGATCTTTTCTTTTTCCGGTTCATCAATATGGTTGGCATCGGTAATATAGGTGAACTTTCCAAACCGGAAACCCATCACCGGCATCTTCAGGTGCCATACCAGCACCGGCACAACGGGAATATCACCGATAATAAAAGGTTCCAGTGTGATCGTATTCAGGTTCAGCTCCGGAATGCCCGGGTACTTGGTGTCGGTAAAAGCATAATAAAAATCCCGGCGAACGGCTTCCTCCGTCAGCGAATCAGCATATACCTCAATCGGCTTTTTTGTAAAAAAGTTATAGGCCCTGATATCATCCAGTCCAGCCAGGTGGTCTTTATGCGGATGGGTGAACAGTACGGCATCAATGTGTTTTACATTCTGGCGCAGCATCTGGTAGCGGAAGTCGGGACCGGTGTCCACTACTATGGTTGTTTGGGCCGACTGCACCAGTATGCTGGAGCGGAGACGGTTGTCCTTTTTGTCGGTGGAAGTACACACTTCACATCCGCAGCCGATCATCGGCACACCGCCGCTGGTGCCGGTACCGAGAAATGTTATTTTGAGGGGGGGGCAATTCACCCTGTAAATGTAGAATGCAAAATGAACAATGTAAAATGTAAAACAGCTTAAGCGCTGTTACCTTCTGTCTCCAGATTGGAAATAATTTCCCGGTAAAGTTTTGCTGATTCTTCTTTTAAGGTCGCCGGGTTAATGTCCAGTTGCGGAATTAAATCAACCAGGGTATTAATGCGGCCTTCAGTTTGCAGGAATTTATTCAATACTACTACCTTCTTTTCTTCCAGGATACAAAAGCCGCTTTGAAAAGTTCCCCTTTCATACCGCAGCACATAACCGGCTTGTTCAGGGATAGCTTCTAATTTATCGAGAGTGGATTGAGTGTATTTCATAAACCCCAAACCCCTAAAGGGGCTTTAATGATTTTATCTTTTGAAATTTCATTACTGATGCGAAACTACATTATCACAGTTTTTCTTCTTTAATACTTTTCCACAGCTTTAAGCTAGAATGGTCTATGTCTCCACTTCGGGGGGCAGGGGTTTTATTTACTCTGCATTTTTATCACCGGTACTATCATTTCCTCCAGGCTCACTCCGCCATGCTGGAACGTATTACGGTAATAGTTTACGTAATGATTGTAGTTATTGGGATAACATAAAAACCCGTCTTCTTTGGCAAATATGTAGGAAGAATTAACTGTCGGAACCGGCAGCCCCGCTTCCCTCGGGTCACGGAAAGCGAGTACTTCTTTTGGTTCATAGTTCAGGTTTCGGCCATGCTTGTAACGCAGATTGGTGGTAGTCTGTTTATCCCCGACAACTTTATAAGGAGTTTTCACCCGTATGCTGCCATGATCAGTGGCCAGCACAATTTTTATATTCTTATCCGCAATTTTCTTCAAAGCCTGGTGCAGGGGTGAATGTTCAAACCAACTTGTTGTGATACTCCGGTAGCTCATTTCATCACCCGCCAGTTCTTTCAGCACTTCCATTTCTGTACGGGCATGGCTCAGCATGTCCACAAAATTGTAAACGATCACATTCAGGTCGTTATTCAGCAGGTTGTGCATGTTGTTGACCAGGTCAAGGCCGGCCTGGTTATTCACTACTTTGGTGTATGAAACTTTCAGATCTCCTTTTCCCAATCTTTTTAACTGTGCCCTGAAAAATTCTTCTTCATGCAGGTTCTTTCCACCCTCTTCTTCATCGTTTTTCCATTGAAGGGGAAATTGCTTTTCAATATCAACAGGCATCAACCCGGAAAAAATGGCATTGCGGCAGTATTGGGTGGCGGTAGGCAGGATGCTGTAAAAACTGTCTTCTTCCAGTATGCGGAAGCTTTCTGAAAAAATGGGCTGGATAGCTCTCCACTGATCAAAACGCAAATTATCTATCAAAATAAAAAATAGCGGAATTCCTTTTTCGGCATGAGGCAGCACTTTAAACTGGAACAAGGAATGGCTCATCACCGGACCGTCCGTGCTTTTGGGATTTACCCAATTGGAATAATTCCTGGAAACAAATTTGAAAAATTCTGTATTGGCTTCGCTTTTCTGGTTTTGTAAAATTTCCTGCATTTCAGGACTATCACTTTTTTCCATCTCCAGTTCCCAATACACTAATTTTTTATAAATGTCCATCCACTCATTGTAATCCGGGTTGCTGTTCAAGGCTGTAAACAGATGTCGGAACTGCTGCTGGTATGCTGTCGTTGTTTTTTCTGCCACCAGCCTTCTGTTATCAATTATTTTTTTCAAACTCAGCCATACCTGGTTAGGATTAACCGGCTTTATCAGGTAATCGCTTATTTGTGAACCGATGGCCTCATCCATCAGGTTTTCCGTTTCATTTTTTGTGATCAGCACCACGGGCAGCGACTGGTTGGCTTCTTTAATCTTGGCCAAAGTTTCTAACCCGGTGATGCCGGGCATGCTTTCATCAATCAGTACTACATCCACGGGATTTTCCCTAACATAATCAATCGCATCAAAGCCATTGGTAAAGGTCTGCACTTCGTAGCCCTTGTTTTCCAAAAAAAGTTTCTGCGACTGCAAGCTTTCAATTTCGTCATCCACCCAGATAATTTTTGCTATGGCCATTTATAAGATTTATAGTTTATCGTTTATAGTTCATGGTTCATAAAGCAGGCCTTACAAGACGTTCCGTGGCAACGCTATACAACAATAAACCAAAAACTATAAACCACAAACCCAAATTTAGCTTTTTAAACCCCGGCAATGTACTTTTGCCGTCTTCAAAGGAGTCCTTTGGACTTGCCTTTAACAAAACAGCAACAATGGCTTCCGTCCGCAAAATCATCAACGATCCCGTCTATGGTTTTATTACCATCGACCATCCGTTGATATTAGAAATAATTTCTCATCCTGTTTACCAGCGGCTCCGCAATATACACCAGATGGCATTTGCCCATTTGGTATATCCCGGCGCCGTTCACTCAAGACTGCATCATTCACTCGGCGCTTATCACCTAATGTGCACAGCACTCAGCGAACTGAGAAGTAAGGGGATTGAAATAACTGCAGCCGAAGAACTGGGCGCTAAGGTTGCCATCCTGCTGCATGACCTGGGCCACGGCCCCTACTCCCATGCCCTGGAAGAAGAACTGATCAAAGAAGTGAGCCATGAGTCTGTTTCTATCCTCCTGATGCAAAAACTGAATAGTGAACTCACCGGCCAACTGCAGACTGCTATCGACATTTTTACCAATAAACATCCAAAAAAATTTTTAACCCAGTTAGTATCAGGGCAACTGGATGTGGACCGGATGGACTACCTGAACCGGGACAGTTTCTTTACCGGCGTGGCCGAAGGGGTTATTGGTTATGACCGCATCCTGAAAATGCTGGCCGTAAAAGACGGCAACCTGGTGGTGGAAGAAAAAGGGATTTATTCTATTGAAAAATTTTTAGTGAGCCGCCGCCTGATGTACTGGCAGGTCTATCTGCATAAAACGGTTTTATGTGCCGAAAAAATGCTGCAAAAAATCTTGCAGCGGGCAGTTGAAATACAGGCCAAAGCCCCTTCTCCTTTTTTGAATATTTTCCTCGAAGGCCGGGCAATGATGCAGACCGGCATTGAAAAATGGCTTTTTGAGTTCTGCCAGCTGGACGACCACGACATTATGGGGGCCATCAAATACTGGCAGATGCATGAAGACAAAATATTATCGCTGCTCTGCCGTTCTTTAGTGGAACGAAAATTGCTGAAAGTAAAACTGCAGGCAGAGCCTTTTGAGGAAGCGCTGGTAAATAAGAAACGACAGGAGGTTTGTGAAAAGCTTGGCATCAGTGAAAAGGAATCGGCCTATTTCATTTTCAGCGGCGAGGCCAGTAATATTACCTACGACCCTGCAGATGAACGCATCAATATCTTATTCAAGGACGGTACCGTAAAAGACATATCACAGGTGGACAATGCTCTCATTCAGCACAACCTGAGCGGGGCTGTCAGAAAATATTATATTTGTTACTGGAGGGGTCAGTAAGTCATAAAAGTCAAAATGGTCTTATTATATGGCTTCCATTGACTTAATTGACCCATTGACCAATTTGACCTATATGACTTTTCCTGCATCTCAAATAGCGCTTCTTATTGGCGGCAAGGTGGAAGGCGATGCCAATGCGTCTGTTTCCTCATTTGGAAAGATTGAAGAAGCCGGTGAGGGGCAGCTTGCTTTTTTTGCGAACCCCAAATACGAAGAATATTTATACAGGACCGGTGCCAGTATCATAATAGTGAATGAGGACTACGAACTGAAGCAACCTGTAAAAGCCACCCTTATCCGTGTTACGGATGCCTATACCGCTTTTGCCACCCTGCTCGGCAAGTACCAGGAGATAATGCAGCAGCAACTCACCGGTGTGCAGCAGCCCAGCCATATTTCAACGACGGCATCATACGGTCAACATGTTTTCATCGGGGCCTTTGCTTACCTCGGTGAGAACGTGAAAGTGGGCGACAACACAAAAATCTATCCCAACGCCTATATCGGCGACAATGTAAACATTGGGGATAATTGTATCATTTACCCTGGTGTAAAAATTTATCATGACTGCAAACTGGGCAGTCATGTCATCATCCATGCAGGCACGGTAATTGGCAGCGACGGGTTTGGTTTTGCCCCGCAAGCCGATGGTACACTGAAAAAAGTTCCTCAGATTGGCAATGTGGTGATTGAAGATAATGTGGAGATTGGCGCCAATGCTACCATTGACAGGGCTACGATGGGTTCTACCCTGATAAAAAGCGGCGCCAAACTGGATAACCTGATCCAGATTGCCCATAATGTGGAAGTAGGTGATTATACAGTGATAGCTGCACAGGCAGGCATTAGCGGAAGCACAAAAATTGGCAAAGGAGTGATGATTGGAGGGCAGGCAGGGCTTGCTGGCCACCTGCAGGTGGCAGATGGTTCAAAAATCAACGCACAGGCCGGTTTAGGCAAATCATTAAAGACCCCCGGCACCGCCGTTACCGGTTCCCCGGCCTACGATTATAACAAAGCCATTCGGAGCCAGTCAATGGCCCGCAACTTACCGGAGCTGGAAAAAAGAATACAGGAACTTGAAGCACTTATAAAGCAATTACAGGGAGAGAAAGTAACATAGTTATTTGAAACCTTCTTCAAATGAAAATCTGTGGTTTCACCTTTGTTCGCAATGCTGTAAAATTTGACTATCCGGTCACAGCGTCCATTTCTTCCATCCTTTCAATCGTTGATGAGTTTATTGTGAGTGTTGGCAACTGTGATGACGGCACTCTGCGTCTGATTGAATCGATCGGCTCACCTAAAATAAAAATATTCCATTCCACCTGGGATGAATCCATCAAAGAAGGCGGCGGTGTGCTGGCGGTTGAAACAGATAAAGCCCTTGCCTATGTGCCGGCACACTACGACTGGGCCTTTTACCTGCAGGCTGATGAAGTGGTTCATGAAAAAGACCTGGATAAAATTGTTGCGGCAGCCGCAAAATATACAGATGACAAAAAAGTGGAAGGCCTGCTTTTTAACTATACCCATTTTTATGGAACCTATGATTATTTCGGCGATTCCCGGCGCTGGTACAAAAATGAGGTCCGGGTACTGCGCAACAATGGCAATATCGCTTCCTTCAGGGATGCGCAGGGTTTCCGGACAAAGCGGGGTAAAAAATTAGCTGTTAAAAAGATTGATGCGGGCATTTACCATTACGGCTGGGTACGTCATCCTCACAATCAACTGGAAAAACTGAACAGTTTTTACATGCTTTGGAACGGACCGGAGTATAAGGCGCCTCCCATTGCCGATGAACAGGAGTTTGATTTCTTTAAAGATGTGGACTCCCTGGCCCTTTTCGGGGGCACCCATCCCGCTGTGATGAAAGAGAGGATAGCCCAAAAGAACTGGCAGGTCAATTTTGATGTAAAACGAAAAAGGTTCTCTTTCAAAGACAAACTCCTTTATCGCCTTGAAAAGCTGACGGGCAAAAGGCTGTTTGATTACAGAAGCTATCGCATTGTTTGAACTGCCCGACTATCGGGTATATCTTATCTTTGCCGCCATGATTACATCTGCAGAAAATAAAAGCTATATTTCGGGTATCATGTCGCCTAATTTCAATCCGGATAAACAGCATACGCTGAAATCGGCTGCCAGTATTTCCGGTACCGGACTGCATACCGGAGTAATGGCCGACCTGATACTAAAACCCGCCGCCCCGGGCTTTGGATTCCAGTTTCAGCGCATTGATCTGCCCAGCCAGCCCATCATAAAAGCCGATTGTGATTTGGTGACCGATGTAAGCCGGGGCACCACCCTGGAAACCAACGGCGCCAAAGTAAGCACTGTGGAGCATGTGCTGGCCGCATTGGTGGGTATGGGAGTGGATAACTGTCTGCTGGAAATTAACGGGCCTGAAATGCCGATTATGGATGGCAGCTCACAACCCTTTGTGGAACTGATAGAGGAAGCAGGTGTGGTGGAGCAGGACGCAGCTAAAGTATGGTACAGCATTGATGAAAATATTTACTATTACGACGAAGCAAAGAGGGTGGAAATGGTGGCTATGCCCGCAGTGGAATATCAGGTAACCACCCTAATTGATTTTAACTCCCCGGTGCTGGGTACTCAGCATGCGGGGCTCAAACATATCCGGGATTTCAAAGAAGAAATAGCATCCTGCCGCACATTCTGTTTTTTGCATGAACTGGAAACACTGCTGGATAACAACCTGATCAAAGGCGGCGACCTGAATAACGCCATTGTAATCGTTGACAAACCGGTTGACGACAAAGAAATGGACCGGTTGAAAAAGATCTTCAAAAAAGAAAAGATCGAAGTAAAAAGCGAGGGATACCTGAACAATCTCGAACTGCGTTTTCCCAATGAGCCGGCCCGCCATAAGCTGCTGGATGTGATAGGTGACCTTGCCCTCATCGGTTACCCTGTCAAAGGGCGCATCATCGCCAACCGCCCCGGCCACAGCACCAATGTGGAGTTTGCCAAAAAGATCAAACAATACATCAAGAAGAACAAGCACACCAAAGGGGTGCCGGTTTACAACCCCAACCTGCCTCCCGTTTACGACCAGCAATTCATTGAAAAAACATTACCGCACCGTTTCCCTTTTGCACTGGTGGACAAGATCATTGAACTCAGCGATACGCATATTGTGGGCATCAAGAATGTCACTTTCAACGAGTGGTTTTTCATGGGCCATTTTCCCGGCAACCCGGTAATGCCCGGTGTATTGCAGATAGAAGCGCTGGCCCAGTGCGGGGGTATCCTTGCCATCAACCTCAGCGGTAAAGGGCAGTATGATACCTACTTCCTGAAAATAGACAATTGCAAGTTCAAGCACATGGTGCGTCCCGGCGACACCCTGATCCTAAAAATGGAATTATCCTCCCCCATCCGCCGCGGTATCTGCGAAATGAAGGGTACGGCTTATGTGGGTAATAAGGTATGCGCCGAAGGGGACCTGGTGGCTCAAATCGTTAAAAGATAAGCCCCCAAACCCCCAAAGGGGGCTTTTGAATATTCTTTATATACCAATACACGCTACACCACTGAGATACTTCTTTCCTCCTTCATTTTTATTGGTAAAAGAATAAAAATTACGGTCAAAAAAAGACCCTGATTTCCGGGCTGGCAGGGCTAATTTCTGTACATTTGTGAGTTACAATTTTTCCCGGTTTTAAGAGAGGATTTCATTCAGATTATGACCACAGAAGCAAAAGAAAAAGCAGCGGCCATATCGGCCGGTTACAGTGCCGATAGTATCCAGGTTTTAGAAGGTTTGGAAGCAGTCCGTAAGCGCCCCGCCATGTATATCGGCGACATTGCGGTAAAAGGCCTGCACCACCTGGTGTATGAAGTGGTGGACAATTCCATTGATGAAGCCCTTGCCGGTTATTGCAAAAACATTTCCGTCACGATACATGACGACAACTCTATTTCCGTGGAAGATGATGGCCGCGGCATCCCTACGGGTATGCATGCCAAAGAAAAGCGTTCGGCGCTGGAAGTGGTGATGACGGTGCTGCATGCCGGGGGAAAATTTGACAAAGGCTCATACAAAGTATCCGGCGGTTTGCATGGCGTAGGGGTAAGTTGTGTGAATGCTCTTAGCTCAACCCTGCATGTAACCGTGAACAGGGATGGAAAAATATTTGAACAGGAATATAAAACCGGTATTCCGCAATATGCGGTACGGGAAATTGGCGAAAGCGAAACCACCGGCACCAAAGTGCATTTCTGGCCCGATGCAAATATTTTTATCACGACCGTTTATAATAAAGATATTCTTGAAGGCCGCCTCCGGGAATTGTCTTATCTCAACCGGGGCGTCCGCATCATCTTAACCGACCTGCGGGAAAAAGAAGAAAATGGCGAATACTACAGCAATGTATTCTACAGCGAAGGCGGTATCGTTGAATTTGTGGAAATGCTGGACAAAAGTGCCGGGCGCAATTCACTGATACCAAAGGTAATCTTTGTGGAAGGAAAGGATGTACATACACATGTGGCAGTGGAAGTGGCCTTAAGTTATAACGACAGCTACAACGAACACATCTATTCCTATGTAAACAATATCAACACCATTGAGGGCGGCACCCATGTATCCGGTTTCCGCCGGGCACTCACAAGGGTCTTCAAAAGCTATGGTGACAAAAACGGCCTGTTTGAAAAAGCTAAAGTGGAAATTGAAGGTGATGACTTCCGGGAAGGACTGAGCTCCATTATCTCCGTAAAAGTACCCGAGCCCCAGTTTGAAGGGCAAACCAAGACCAAACTCGGCAATAACGAAGTGATGGGTGTGGTGGATTCCACTGTTTCAAAAGTTTTGGAAGCTTACCTTGAAGAAAATCCAAGAGAAGCCAAAAATATCGTTGCCAAAGTGATCCTTGCTGCACAGGCAAGGGCTGCCGCAAGAAAGGCAAGGGAACTGGTACAACGTAAGTCGGTTTTAACCGGCGGTGGATTGCCGGGCAAACTCGCCGATTGCTCTGACCGTGACCCCGAACGCTGCGAACTATTTCTTGTGGAGGGTGATTCCGCAGGCGGCACTGCCAAACAAGGCCGTGACAGGAGCTTCCAGGCTATCCTTCCGCTGAGAGGTAAGATCCTCAACGTAGAGAAAGCGATGGAACATAAGATCTACGACAACGAAGAGATACGGAATATGTTTACTGCTTTGGGAGTAAAAATCGGAACACCGGAAGACCCCAAGGCCCTTGACCTCAGCAAGCTGCGTTATCACAAGCTCATCATCATGACCGATGCTGATGTGGACGGAAGCCATATTGCCACATTGATCCTCACTTTTATTTATCGCTATATGACCGAACTGGTGGAGCAGGGCTATGTCTATATCGCCCAGCCGCCACTTTACCTTGTAAAAAAAGGAAAAGAACAGGCTTATGCCTGGAACGATGAGCAGCGAAAGGCGCTGATCGGAAAGATAGGCGCCGGCAAGGATGATTCAGTAAATGTGCAGCGCTACAAAGGCCTGGGTGAAATGAACGCCGACCAGCTTTGGGATACTACTTTGAACCCCGACACCCGGACCCTGAAGCTGGTAACGATAGAAAGCGCTGCCGAAGCCGACCGTATATTCAGCATGCTGATGGGTGATGAAGTGGCCCCGAGAAGGGAGTTTATTGAGAGCCATGCAAAGTATGCGAAGCTGGATATCTGATTTTATAACCGCCTCATTTACAAATGCTTAATCCCGCTATTGCGGGTTTTTTTTTCCTTGTTGGCAATTTTGCCCTCCCAAACGGCCCGGAAGCCGTAATTTCAGCCATTACTAACTCAAAAACTACTGACCATGTCTGATGTAAAAATTACAGCCTACAACGTAAAAACAAAAGAAAAAGGGGTGGAGATGTTTGATGCCGTGATCACCAAAACCGCCAAAGGTGCCTATATGGCCCAGGGCAATGATGGCAAAGGGAACAAGCTGACCACCCTGATGGGAGAAGAAAAAGCCATGGCCGCCATTAAGGCTGGCGTTGCCAAACAGGGCTGGTAAAAAGGGAAATTTAGTATCTCATTATAGCCCCTTCGCTACAGAAGGGGTTTTTTAGTGTTTCAGCAGCCGGAATGATTGCTTTTTGTCAGCAACTGAAACCTCCAGCAGGTATATGCCCGGGGCATAGTTTGCAGCATGCAGATCAACCGGAACTTTTTGTACAAATCCAGTGGCAGATTGTATTATTTCACTCACTATTCTGCCAGTGGCATCATAGACTTTTATTGTCAGTGCTTCACCGTGATTCTCCTGCAATACCAGGTTAAACAATCCATTTGATGGATTAGGATAAACCTGCCAGGGAATATCATTACCGAAAATGACCGGTCTTACCGGGGAGTAGGTGAAGCGGCCATCGTTGTCTATCATCTTCAGCCGGTAATATCTTACTCCGGATTTATTATTTTCCAAATCATACAAACTGTATCGTTGTTCCCCGGTTGAATTACCCAGGCTGGGCAACTGGCCGATGTGCACAAAACGGTTCTGCTGGTAATCCTCATTGCCTTTAGCTACTTCTACTTCAAAACGGTTCACATCATGCTCATCGGTGGTGGTCCATTCCAGCAATACATCAGTACCGATTTTCTTACGGGCGGTAAAGGAAAGCAACTTCAGCGGCAGCGGGGTGATGCCGTTCAGCCAGCCATTGTTCAGCCAGAATTCAGAGAAATCTTTCACTTTGAATTCGGCATAATATCCCCGGTCAAATGGCACTATCCTTGTTTTGGCAGGAATGATGAATGAATACATACCGGTTGTATTATTTGCCAGCGTACCATCTTCATTGGCATCATTGACATCGCTGTATTTGGTTACTCCTAATTCATAAGCCATCGTGGGTTTGCTGCATACGCCGCAGTTAGTGGCGTTGATCAGCGTTTCCGTTTCGCTGTCAAGAAAATAAAAACGGACTGTGGCCGAGTCGGCAAGGTTTACCGTGGTGGGTTTGATGGTGATATTACGGTGATGATAATATTGCAGGCTGCTGATACGTACCGCTGCGCCGGTAAATATAAAAGATTGTGCATCGGTGCTGCCCATGTTTTGCCCGTTGGGGTTTACGGAGGCAATCAGTTTGTTTGTTCCGCTTTCAATAAAATTAATCCAGCCGGTACCGCTTACTGCAGGCTGATTCACAACAGGGCTGGTGCCGGTCACATCATAAATACCATTGGGGTTGCTGTAGATATGTATATCATCAATGGCCACCCCTTCCCTGTTTACTCCCGGGTCGGCAGCAACAACAAAACGGAAACGCAGTTGTGTAAGCTGCGCAACAGGTTCTGTTATCACCGACAGGGGAATCGTAGCCACATGCCAGCGATGATAATTCTGCACACTCCAGAGGTGATTGCCACTGTAGGCTTTGTTGTACCAATTGGTGCCCTGCCCGTTGGCGCCAAGTCTTGTCCATGTTCGGCCATCCACCGAATACTCCACATAAGCGCCGTCGCAGAAACTTCCGCCGCAGTCTTCCAGGTCCAGCGCCAAGCTGAAACTGAGTGTGGCATTGGTCATCGTGGAAATATCATAGCAAGGCGAATACAGGTATGCCGTTTGATCGTCATTGTAATTACCCGCCAGTCTTGTTTTCCATGCTTTGCTGCCGCTGGCTGCTCTCTTTATTTTATAGGAAGCTGGTGTGCCGTATTCCCAACTGGTGCCGCCGGTGCTGTACCAAAATCCATTATTTGTTTCAAAGTCCTGAAGATGGGGCGATGCGTTAGTAACGACGATAGCCGGACCGGTGTTGGTGATGCTTAGACTCGTAGTATCATTCACATCATAGGTATCTCCGGGATAAAGCACCTGTGCTTCTATGAAGTAAATGCCTGCGGCAAGCAGGTTAGCTGTTCCGGTAAAGGTGTATTGCACCGTATCATTGGCTGGTATAGAGGTTATATTTTCTGTTGTCCATCCCCCGCCGTTTACACGGAAACGAACGGGTACTGTGTTCACCACTGTATTCCGGCTGTTCCGTACTGTAACCCGTACCGGTGTGGTAGCAGTCAATCCGCAACTGTTTACAACGGGGGTGTCAATACTTAGCATCTGCATATCATCCGTCACCCGGTACAACCGAACATTATCAAATGTATAGCCGGCGCCGCCGTCATTATCTGCCGCCTGCTGCTGGCCATACTGTCCCCAGCGTACCTGGAAGCTGGTAGAAAAACTTTGTGAGGGTGCAGCATTAAACAAGAGATCGCTTATTTCAATACTGGTGGTAAATTTATAACTGCCATCCACGGGATTTTGATTGGTATAGAGATTATAGGCTTCCACCCATGCCTGCGTATCATCTCCTCTCACCCATACTTTATTGGCGGCATTATTTCCCTGTCCATGGTTTTTATACCTGAAATCAAGTCGAATATCATCCGTTGATGAATTGTAAGTGGCAAGATTGAATGTCCCTGTCAGCGAATCTGTGGTACCCGGGTTGATCACAAAACCATCTAAGGTGAGAGCCCGGTTGCCAGAATACGCCATGCCGGTATTGATGAAAGTGCGGATACGGCCGGTGTCGGTGCTGTTTACAAAATCATATTTTTCAAGGCCCGTTAACCCCACTTGGTCTGTATTGTGCGACTGAACCGGTGCAGCATCAAAATTATCAATATAAGGTGTTATCAAATAATCAATACCGGTGATAACGGGATTGTTCAGTTGCTTAAATACTTTGGTCATGGAATTGTTGGCCGCTACCGGGTCGCCTGCCTGCGACACAGATACTTCCAAAGTATAATTTCCCGCCGCCGACAGATTGATATTGGTGCTGAACGTGTGTGTGTAAGTACCTCCACCTGCTATTGCCGGGTTGGTTATCGTTTCATTAACCGGACCGCCGCCGTTCAGTATGTAAGTGACATTGATATTGCCCGGAGTGGTATTATCATCCAGGTTTTTAATCCTTATAGTGACAGGTACGCTGCTGCCCAACGCAGTGGAGGTAAGCAGTCTTCCTGATTTGACTGGCGAAAGAATGGCATCAAGTTTAATATCATTATCGGATATACTCCCTGCACAGGTGCCGCTGTCGGGTTTTCTCGAAACGGCAATGCCTCTTCTGCCCGGACTGTTACTGGCGCCAATCCGCGGCCTGGCCGTAGCCCAGTAGGTTGTGTCTTTTGATAGACCGCTAAATGTATAGGTAAGCGTTGCGCCTGAAACGGTTGCCACTGTTACCATTTCCGTTCCCTGCAGCATCATTACATCATAGCCGGTAGCGCCGGGTACGGCTGTCCAGTCAATGGACATATATCCCTCGCATTGCACGGCAGACAAAGTGGTAAAGAGTGTATCATGAATAACAAAGGGAAGGCTGGTACTGGTCATTCCTGTTCCGTTCCTGGAGATTCTCATCAGGGCCTGGTCTGTGGTAACGGCGGGTACGATGAACCATTCATTGGGATCGGGTGCGGTATAAAAATACTGCCGCCTGTCAGAAGAAATATTATTGCGAAGCGTTGTCCAGTTGCTTCCATTGTCTAGTGAATATTCTAATGTAAAGGGATTGACCGGGCTGCCATACGAATCCCACCGCACCATTACATTCTCTCCCTGCAGGTAGGCTTCGCCGCCCACAGGTGTGATGAGTTTGGTTTCGGTGGGCACAAAATCATACACTACGAAATATTCCTGCGAGGGGTTCACTGCAATATTCGCTGGTATGATACGGATGGTGTAAGTACCTGCCGCCGGATTAGCAATCACTACTTGCTCGATATTGTTGATATTATCCACCCCGTTCACCGCGGCATTTTTAATGTTCTGGGGAACCGTATCGAGTATCAGTGGCAATACAGTGCTGGCAGACGGCGTCACCACTTCAAGATTAAGATTATTGATCAGTGTTTGTGAAGACACGGCAGCCGCTGGCGGGTCATTCCAATATAGCATTACTTTCAGTTCAGCTGTACCGGCGGGCACACTCACCATTATGGTTTGTGCAGGGCCAGGAGGAATAGTTCCAATACTGTACCTGTTATTCTCCAGCATATCCAATGCCCGCCAGAAATTGACCGTACCAAAACCGAATGAATAGTCAGGCCCTGGATTACCCGAATCTTCGCCGCTGTTACAAACCAATGCCTTCATCAAACCATTCTTTGGATTGGTGCCTGCATTTTGCAGCCGGTATTTTTCAATAAGTAATGCCATTCCCCCGGCAATGGCAGGCGAAGCCATACTGGTTCCTGTATTTTCAAAATAATACCCGGCATATGGTCCCGGTGCGGTGATGAACGAACCGATGCCGGCAATCTCGGGCTTCAGCCTGCCATCTCTTACCGGCCCCCGGCTTGAACGGGAGAAAATTCTTCCGTCGTTTGGCCGGGCATTGCCTACTGAAATAACATTCTTGGCAGACTGGTAGCCGCTCAGGACTGTCCTGAAACTATCGGGAAAAGGAGCACATATGGAATATCCGCTATTACCTGCTGCAAATATGCTTTGCAGTTCCGGCAGATCAAATGCCTGCTGGTCCAGCACCCGGGAGTACAGATCATAGGTGCCGAAATTGGAGCAATCATTCACAATGTTGCCGTAAGAATTGTTGGTAATTACCATGCCATAATCAGAAACATAAGCGGGTGCATTGGTAAAAATACCGGAGAACACCTGCGAAACAATAGAAGCTTTGGGAGCAAAACCTGTTCGTACTTCATTTACTATTCCTGCGCCGCCTGCAATGCCTGCCACATGCACTCCATGCCCGTAAGGCGGAAAATATCCTGTCGCCGCACGGGAAGTGAGCCGGCCGGTAAAATCCGGGTGCGGCTGTGGATCCGAATCATCACCGATGCCAATCACCACGCCGCTGCCTTTCAGGTTTTTTCCTCCCTGGCTTACCGGTGCATTCAATAAGGAAACCCGCATACCGTCTTTGCCCCAATTAGGCCAGAAAAAACTCAGTGGCACATCTTCTCCCGGCACGGCCTGCACATATTCTATGCAAGGAAGCAGGGCCAGCTCGCCGAGGCGCTGCACAGCAACTCTTAAAGCAAGAATGCGGTAATCTTTAAGGTCTGAATTGAGTATATCAAAATTCCGGCTACGCAATTCATGGCTAACCTCTGCAAAAGAAAATGATTTGGGAAAACTGATCCACACATCGGCAGTGCCTGCCACCTTCACTGCACGGGCCGGAAAATTACCTGCAGCCAGGTCCGGCTGCATTTTTTGCAGCGCCGTCAGTTCTACAATGGCCCTCGCTTTTACCTGCCTGAGATATGTTTCATCAGGCATTGCCGTAATTACAGCCGTATAAGCATAGTTTGGGATATAGTCGAGCAATTCTACCCCTTCGAGTTTTAATTGTTGCTTTTGCTGTTCTGTTGGTATTTGTTCAAACTGGATAACGGCAAATGTTTTACCTGCAACCTTTGCAGCTTTCCGGCCGAACTCATTTATTTTTTCTGTGCTTATATTTTCTGAAGGAATAAAAGAACCGCTGCTGAGCTGAAGGGAATAACGGGAGCCTTCCTGTGCTTTCAATGAAAAGGACAGGCAAAGTATAGCAGCAATCAAAGGAACTGGATTGGGCCTCATAGTCGTTCTTAATGGTGTTTAAAAATACTACAATTCGCTGAGAAAAAACAATAAGTAGCAGCGTTGACAAGAGATACGTAAGTTTACTTAAGCGGGGATTTTGGAACCGGAGGAACAATAAGCATGCAGCGGTTGCAGGAAATGGTACACTGCATTCATACTCTCCACAGGGCTGGCCGTCAGCAGAAATAGGCGGCCTGTCTGTTTCAGCTTCGCCTTATTGGTTTCCGTTTGCAGGTACTGAATTATCTTTTGAAAAGTGGCCGATTCAAAATACGGGGAATCCGGACGGTTGATAAAAAAACAGCGCAGGGTGTTATCCTTTAAACTCATCTTCTCAAATCCAAGGTCAACGGCCAGTTTGCGGCAGCGTACGGTGATGAACAGGTCTTCTACCTGACGCGGTAATGGACCGAACCGATCTGACAATTCCTGTTTCATCGCCACTAATTCTTCTTCTGTTTCGCAATTATCTAATCGTTGATACAGTGATAATCTTTCTGTAATGCTTTCCACATATTCATCCGGTATCAGAATTTCCAAATCGGTATCAATGGTGCAGTCCTGTACAAAATCATCCTGTTTGGAAATCTCTTCTTTGAACAGTTCTTTAAAATCGGTGCGTTTCAGTTCACGGATTGCTTCGTCCAATACTTTCTGGTACATTTCAAAACCGATGTCGGCCATAAAACCACTTTGCTCCCCTCCTAAAAGATTGCCGGCCCCTCTTATGTCCAAATCCCGCATGGCTATCTGGAAACCGCTGCCCAAATCGCTGTGCTGCTCCAGTGTCTGCAATCTTTTCCTGGAGTCGTCGGGCAATGTACTCACCGGGGGCGCCAGTAAATAACAGAATGCTTTTTTATTGCTGCGTCCCACCCTTCCTCTCAACTGGTGCAGGTCGCTGAGCCCAAACTGGTGAGCATTATTAACGATGATGGTGTTCACATTCGGAATATCCACGCCGCTTTCCACAATATTGGTGCAAACAAGCACATCGTATTTTTTGTCAATAAAATCAAGAATCCTTTCTTCGAGGTGGTGGCCTTCCCCGTCCGTACCGGAACGGGCGTGCATTTGTCCATGAGCATAACCAATGCTCAAATCCGGGCAAAGGGCCTGCAGAATAGCCGCCATCTCTGCCAAACCTGCAATGCGGTTATAAATGAAGAAGACTTGTCCTCCTCTTTCCGTTTCAAAATAGATGGCATCCCGAATAAAATCTTCATTATATACCTGCACTTCGGTCTGTATCGGCTGCCGGTTGGGCGGCGGCGTATTAATGATGCTTAAGTCCCTTGCCCCCATCAGGGAGAACTGAAGTGTTCTGGGAATCGGCGTGGCGGTCAGTGTCAGGCAGTCAACCGTGGTGCGAAGTGTTTTAATTTTCTCTTTGTGCCCTACGCCAAATTTCTGTTCTTCATCCACCACCAGCAGGCCCAGGTCTTTAAACTTTACTTCTTTTCCCAGCAGGCCATGTGTGCCGATGATAATGTCCACATTTCCCTCTTCCAGTTTTTTCAGCGTTTCTTTTTTCTCTTTGGCTGATTTGAAGCGGTTGATATAATCAATGGTGACAGGAAAATCTTTCAACCGTTCTCTGAACGTTTGGTAATGCTGAAAAGCAAGGATCGTTGTGGGCACCAGCACCGCCGCCTGCTTTCCATCCACACAGGTTTTGAAAGCGGCCCTGATGGCCACCTCCGTTTTTCCAAAACCCACATCGCCGCACACCAGCCTGTCCATCGGGGAAGCTGATTCCATGTCTTTCTTTACATCAGCAGTGGCTTTTCCCTGATCCGGCGTGTCTTCGTAAATAAAAGAGGCTTCCAGTTCTGTTTGCAGATAATTATCTGCGGTGTGCTGAAAACCCTGTTGTGCCTTTCTTTTTGCATATAGTTTTATCAGGTCAAAGGCAATTTCCTTGACTTTGACTTTTGTTTTCTCTTTTAATTTAATCCAAACATCACTTCCTAGTTTGTTTATTTTCGGCACACGGCCGTCCTTGCCTGTGTATTTGGTAATCTTGTGCAGGCTGTTGATGTTAACATAGAGAATATCTGTGTCTTTATAAATGAGCCGCACCGCTTCCTGCATCCGTCCGTTTACTTCCAGCTTTTGCAGCCCGCTGAAAATTCCCACACCATGGTCGATATGGGTAACAAAATCACCCGGCTGCAGTTCCCGCAGTGTCCGAAGCGTTAATGCCTTGTTCTTATTATATGCCTGCTTGACCTTATACTTATGATAGCGCTGAAAGACCTGGTGGTCGGTGTAGCAAACGACCTGCAGGTCTTCATCAATAAACCCCTCATGGATGGAAGTGGAAATGGGATTGAAAACTATTTCCGCATTCCCACCGGGTCCTGCGGGAAGGTCATCAAAGATGCTCTGTAATCTTTCTAACTGTTTGGGGTTTTCCGCAAATATGTACAGGCGAAACTTCTTTGCTTCCCAGTTTTTCAGATCCCGTATCAGCAAATCAAATTGCCGGTTGAAGGCGGGCTGTTCTTTAGTGCTATGGTGAATGGTGAATGGTGAGTAGTGAATGGGCAGAGAGTTTTTATAGCCGAAGCTTATGACATGTTTCTGAAAAATCTTTTCTTCAAGTTCTTCCGGAGAAATAAAATCTGTTTCACTTATCTCTTTCTTTAATTCATGGCCGTCATTCTCTTCCTGTATTTTTTTCTTGATTATTTGGTCATTGTCATTTGAATCTTGTTTTTTTGTTTTTAAAATCTCAAGGAACTGTTGCAGTTCCTTTTCGTTGTCTTTTAGCTGTTCCCTGCACAGTTCATAATCCTGTATCCAAACTATTGTATTTGCCGGCAGGAAGTCAAACAGGGATATCCGTTCTTTGCTGCTGAACTGAGTATCCACATTGGGAATGATGCTTACCTGCAACAGTTTTCTTTCACTCAGTTGTGTTTCAGGGTCCACAATGCGGATGGAGTCTACTTCATTGCCAAACAATTCCACCCGGTACGGTTTTTCATTACCAAAGGAATAGATATCGAGGATGCCCCCGCGGATAGCAAACTGACCCGGTTCATAAACAAAATCGGTCATTTCAAAACCATAGTCTGCCAGTTTCAGCAACAATTGTTCTGTGTTGAGCGTATCACCTGCCTTAATATGAATGATGTTTGAGGAAAGTGTTTCGGGCAGCATTACTTTTTCAAATAAAGCTTCAGGATAAGTAACCAGTACTTTTCTCCTCACCCCCGGCCCCTCTCCACCGCTGGTGGAAAGGGGAGAGACGAATTTCGTTAAAGCTTCCGTCCGCAGCATTACATGCGATGAATTGAGCAACTGATAATTTTTTCTGCCGTGCCTGCCGGCAGGCAGGTTCTTAAAGGAAGACGGGAAATAGAAAATACCTGCCCCTCCGGCAGGCGGGTTCAGGGCCTCTGTCAGGTTTTCTAATGTATTATGAAAATAAGCTGCTTCCTCCGCGTCGTTCAGGATGATGAGATGGTTTTGCTGTACCAAAGAAGGATGGGTAAAAGCAGCTGCCACTACAAACTGCGAAGAGCTTCCCTGCAGATTTTCTAAATAAATTTTTTGAGGTTCTGCAAAAGAGAGCCTGTCCGCCAGTTGAAAAAGGCGGGGGGAATTTTGATACCGTTCGAGCAAATCCCTTACATCCATGAGAGGTTGTAAAAGTAAAGCAAAACCCCGTCGGGTACAAGACAGGACGGGGTTGATATAAAATTCGTTTTACTTAACAAATAGCTGAACAAATTTTTCCCTGTTATTGCCTGTACACCGCAGCGTATAAATGCCGCGGGGCAGTAAAGCCGTGCTGACAGTGGTATTACGGTAAGCGCCGGATGATTCATACAGTTTGCGGCCAGTCATATCAAACAACTGTATCGTCATCGTTCTTGTTTGCAATGTGCCAGCCACTATCAGGAGTTGCTCATTTTCTGTACTGATGTATTTGATGAAATTCCTTGTATTGGCAGGCGGATCAAAAATGCCTGTTACAGTCGTCGGTAAGATGGTTGTAAACAAGCCCCTGCCATGTGTGGCCGCAGCTACAGTATTATCTGAAGAACGGTATCTGAGCATATCGGTCCTTACGTTGGCCAGTCCGGCATTGTTTGGCATCCACTGTGTGCCTCCCCCGCTAATCTGGGAAGTGGTCCATACCCCCAGCTCTGTTCCCAGTAAAATACCCCCATCGCCTCCGCCGGGCCCGTTCAGTTGCGCATTAGCGGGGGCAAACATTCCCCAGCGCACAGGCATATCGGGCAGGTTTCCTTCAATACTGAAAAAACTGGTACCCCCGTTGGTGCTTTCCCATACACTGATTACACCGAAATTGGATAAGGTAGCAATGATATGGTTGCCATTGAGGGGATCAACATCAATGGATGACACGGCAGCATTGGCAACCGAGCCCAGGTTAGCAACAGTGACTGCTGTGGGGGATGCTGTGTTGGCATTGGAAAATTTTATAACCCTTGGCGCCAGCCCGGGTGTGCCAAAAGATGCTCCCACCCAAATGGTATTGGGTGAAAATGGATCCACTTTTACGGCTGTCAGCTCCATGTTGCCCATAGCCACAGCGGAAACACTCAGCGAGGCAGGTGTGCCGGTCAGGTTGGTAACGCAATAATATTTTCCGGCATCATCGCCGCCGTACAATATATTTTGGACATCGTCAAAGTCCGTGGGATTGATGAACTGCCCCCTGTCATTATTGATAGATGCGCCCAGCGATGAAAAACTGGCGCCCCCGTTTAGCGACCGGTTATAATTATTTCCGGTGGTGGCGGTAATCTGAAGCTGACCGTCTGTCTGGTCAATATGACAAAAACCTCCGTCTCCACCGGTGGCATTGGTGGTGCTGTTTATACCGGCAACGGTGAATTTTTGTGTACCGTTATCCTGAGCTCCTGCCAGAAAATAATTGGTCGTGGAAGGATGCACATCGCAGGCATAATACTGTGTTACATTATAGCCGTTGTTTTTATTGATGAAAGCAGGTGTGCCTGCATTGATATTAGTGGAATAATAAACACCCCCGTCATTGCCGTTGATAAGCATGGACGACCCGTTAAAAACAAGGGCATGATGGTCCACATGCACGGTGCCGCTGCCGGTAATAGTAGTCCAGTTATCGCCACCATCGGTTGACCGGGCCAGGTTCAGCCCGCCAGCCACTATTACATTAGGATTATTCGGATCTACTGCAGCAATCAGGTTGAACCAGGTTTGAGAATTGGCGCCGTTGTTCAGCGCTGCCGGGCCGGTTAGTGTTGTCCAGTTGTTGCCGCCATTGGTGCTGCGGAAAATATTTAATACCTGCGATGTGGCGCTGTCCTGCATGAACAGGTAAACTCTTTGCGGGTCAGAGGGTGCCAGTACAATCTCCGTCCGCTGGGTGACGGTGGGGGTTGCAGGTGTGATATTGACCCAGTTTCCGGCTGCGCCGGTATTGGGGCCATGGATGGCAAATGATGACTTGTACACTTCTGAACGGGATAAAACACCCAGGCTTGCATACATGTCGCCATTGGATCCCACTTCAAGATCGGCAGCCCGGCCAGTATTAAAACCGGTAAGGGGCAGGCCCAGCACTCTTACCCAGGAGCTTCCCCTGTCGGTTGATCTAAGCACCCCGCGGGACTCGGTTGAAATGGTATTCCGGAGACTAACATAAAAATTACCATTGTTATCAATCACAAAATCCTGAACATATTCAAACCCGGCGGTGGAAGCCATCAGGTTCCAGGTGTTTCCGCCATCCGTGCTTTTATAAATGCCTGTTCCCCGGACAGCATCAATATTAAACCATCCCTCGCCGGTGGCTGCGTACATTTCATCCGGGTTTACTGCATCCTGCACCAGCGCTGAAATGGCAAGGTTGGGTAAAAAGTCATTTACCGCAGTCCAGGTGGGTGTGGCAATGGTAAAGTTGGTGGTTTTAAAAAGTCCACCACTCACTGATCCGGCAAAAACCGTGTTGCCACTGGCATCTCTTCTGTCAATCATAATAGTACGGGTGCGGCCGCCTACATTACTTGGGCCTCTCTCCTGCCAGGCAAGCGCCGTAAGCCGTTCGGTCATGAAGCCACCTTGTCCTTCAATTGACTCCATGTAAGACCTTGCCTGTTCAAGACGTTCACGGGGAATATAATTCAGAAGCGGATCCCGGGTCATCCTGAATTCCTGCTGCATTGCCAGCTCCAGGCCGCTCATCTGGGGTTCCTTCTCTGTATCGGGTTGCCGGCAGGAAAACAGCGAAGTTGCCAGCAATATCATGGCAGATATTATCATAGTTGGAATCATACGAATCAATTGGACTTTACGAATCTGTTTAATTGCGCTAAGTTCGTTAAAATTTTCAGCCTTTTTTATGAATTTGTTGGCAATAACCCTGCCGTCTCTTACATCCAATAACAAACGGAAAAGAATAATGAAAAGATGCTCCATTGCAGTTCTTTTACTGATAAGTCAGGCTGTACCAGCACAGCCTGTGGTAAAATTGTACGGATACTCACAGGTATTTGTACCAGGGATGATACCGCAGGATGATGTTCCGGATGAGAACGGTGGCAAACCGGTAAAGAAATCACATGTTGTCACCAATTATTATTTTTTTATCGCTGCCAGTCCTGCTGCCATTGTTCAGCCCAATGAAATTTGGCTTGACGGAAAGGGTTTCAAAGCTATACGCCAGCAGGTGGTAAAAACACCGGTAACATCTGACTCCCCTGAAAAGAAAACACTGGTAGCCGCCACTACGCTAAAAGTAACCCAGCTTACGCTGGGGGATAGTCTCACTTCTGCCCCGAAACCAACTCAAACACTGAGAAGACTAATGGCCGCCAATCAATTTGTCCTTGTTTACTCCTGGAAAGGGAAAAGGTACTATACTGCGATAAAAAAACTAACGGTACTGAGCCCGGTTCATGGGGTGTAGAGTCCGGCCAGTAAATTTTTTATCCCGGAAAAGAGTATCTGCCCTGTCTTCGTATATTACAGCCAAATCAGCAATATGGCTTTGCTTCCCTGGCGGAAAGGAACGGTGACCCGCATCGAAGATCATACGCATAACACAAAAAGGTTTTGGGTGCAGGTGCAGGACACAGACCAGTTTGATTTCATCCCGGGCCAGTTTGTTACCCTGGACCTGCCCATTCATGAAAAGATCAATAAAAGGGTTCGCAGCTATTCTATCGCTTCATGGCCGGATGCCGGCAATGTGTTTGAACTGCTGATCGTACTGGCCGAACACGGGCTGGGCACCCATTATCTTTTCAATGAAGTACATGTGGGAAGTGAGCTGACCTTCCGGGGTGCGCTGGGGGTGTTTACGCTACCCGAAAAAATGGAAAAAGATATTTTCCTGATCTGTACCGGCACGGGTATAGCGCCATTCAGAAGTATGATCAATCATATTTACAGGCATCAGATTCCTTTCCGCAGTATTTACATGATATTCGGCTGCCGGAAAAAAACAGACCTGTTATACTATGATGAGCTAAAGGAGATGGAGCAAAAACTTTCCGGATTTCATTTTCACCCTACCCTCAGCCGGGAAGAATGGGAAGGGCATCATGGTTATGTTCACCCGGTGTATGAAAATCTGTGCAAAGAGAAACCTGACGCTTTGTTTTTTCTCTGTGGATGGAAGAATATGATTGACGAAGCTAAAAGGAGAATTGTGGAGATGGGCTACGATAAAAAAGCGATTCACCAGGAATTGTACGGATGATAAATTCAAAGGAAATGTGTGTTAATTATTAATTAATAATTTTGCTGATGTATATTCGTCAAAACCAATTTCTATGGGTGCTTCATCACTCATTGTATTGATTATTGCTGCCATAGCCTTCTCAGGCATCGCCATTCTTATCTCCAAATTTGTACTGAATGCCAGCACCAATAAACAGAAGGGCGAACCCTATGAATGCGGTATCCCCACCAAAGGAAAAACATGGGTGCAGCTGAATGTGGGTTATTATCTCTTTGCACTTATCTTTTTGATCTTTGATGTGGAGCTGGTATTTCTTTATCCGTGGGCCGTGGTGGCGAAAAGCATGGGCTGGGTGGCATTAATTGAAATAGTGATCTTCTTTTTCATACTTTTTATAGGGTTCCTGTATGCTCATAAAAAAGGGGCGTTAAAATGGATGTAACCTCAAACCCTGCCCTTCTCCATCCGGATGGCTATCGGGAGCGAAGGGTTTGAATCGTACAAAACCGGCTAATTGGAAGTGCAAGGGTATTTTTAGAAATTTTGAATGATTGAGAATACTAACATATCCAAAGGCTCTTCTTCAATCCCCCTTTCGGGGGGTGGGGGGGCCGCTTTTCCGGGTGAGGTGCATGACTTGCCGGGAGGCGGTATTGCCCTCAGCAAACTGGATGACCTGATCAACTGGGCAAGGGCTAACTCACTATGGCCCCTCACTTTCGCCACCAGTTGTTGCGGTATTGAAATGATGGCCACGGCTTCTGCCAAATATGATTTTTCCCGCTTTGGTTTTGAAGTGGCGAGGGCCACTCCCCGGCAGGCCGATGTTATTATTATTGCAGGAACCATTGTGAACAAGATGGGCCCGGTGCTGAAAAGATTGTACGATCAGATGGCCGACCCAAAATATGTGATTGCCATGGGCGCCTGCGCCATCAGCGGCGGCCCATTCTTTTATAACACCTACTCGGTAGTAAAAGGCGCCGACCATATTATACCGGTGGATGTGTATGTGGCGGGTTGCCCCCCAAGGCCAGAGGCATTGTTGCATGCGCTGATAACATTGCAGGAAAAAATAAAAAGTGGCCTGACCAGGGAACAAATAAAATCGGGCAAAGATTAATTTATGATGATTGAAGAACTAAAAGCTAAAATTACTGAACTGCTTCCTGCCGCCGGATTTGAAGAAGGCGGTGAGTGGCTCAATATTAATATTGAACCGAAAGACTGGATAACATTTGCGCAGCAACTCCGAAACGACACTTCTTTACACTTCGATTATCTTTTTTGCCTCACCTGTATTGACTGGAAGACCCACCTGACCATGGTATATCACCTTACTTCCACACAATACAGGCATAATATGGTGGTGAAAATAAAACTGGACCGTGACAAACCGGAAGTGGAAACCGTTTCGCATCTCTGGAGAACGGCTGAGTTTCATGAAAGAGAAGTATACGAGATGTTTGGTGTAAACTTCCTGAATCATCCTGATTTGCGGTTATTGATTTTGCCGGATGGATGGGAAGGTAAGAATCCAATGAGAAAAGATTTTGAAGACCCGGTGAATATGATAAGACTGTAAAGGCCTCCCCAAACCCCTCCAGGGGAGGGGCTTTGCTACGCACAAGGCCAAGCCTCCTCCCGACCTCCTCCGAAAGAGGAGGCCATCAGGGCAAAAGGCCAGCTTATTTGGAAAGTAAAACTGAGATTGAAATTCTTGAATGTATAGAGAGACATTGATAATAAACGACCCTTCTTTAATCCCCCCTGCGGGGGGTGGGGGGGCTGATATGGTCATCAACGTAGGCCCGCAGCACCCTGCCACCCATGGTGTGCTGCACCTGGTGATTACACTGAATGGGGAGACCATTAAAAAAGTGGAACCGCACCTGGGTTTTATTCACCGCTCTATTGAAAAAATGTGTGAGAGCCTCAGCTACCGGCAGTTCATCTATGTTACCAGCCGGATGGATTATCTCTCCGCTCATATTAACAACCATGCCTGTGCTTTGTGTGTGGAGAAAGGGTTACAAGTGGAAATTCCGCAAAGAGCTCAGGCGATCAGAGTACTGATGGATGAGCTGACCCGTATCGCCTCGCATGAACTATGGTGGGGCGCCATGGCCATGGACCTCGGCGCCTTCACCCCCTTCTTCCATGCCTTCAGGGAAAGAGAAAGCATCAACGACATCATGGAAGAAACCTGCGGAGCCAGGCTGACGATGAACTATATGGTGCCCGGTGGGGTAATGCATGATATTCATCCCAATTTCCGGAAAAGGGTAAAAGACTTCATGCAGCTCTATAAAAGCAAAGTGCATGAGTATGATGAAATGGTGACGGGTAATGTAATATTCCAAAACAGGATGAAGGGTGTTGGTATGCTGAGTGCAGAAGATGCCATCTCCTACGGGTGTACCGGCCCGGTGGCAAGGGGCAGTGGTGTAAGTTGCGATATCAGAAAATATTATCCATACGAAGTGTATAATAAAGTAGCGTTTGATGAAGTGATTGAAACCGGGGGTGATTCTTTTGCCCGCTATTTGGTTCGGGTAAAAGAAATGAACCAGTCCATCCGGATCATTGAACAACTGATAGATAATATCCCGGAAGGGGATTTCCAGGCCAAGACCAAAGCGGTACTGAAACTGCCCAAAGGAGAATTTTATTCAAGAGTGGAAACAGCGAGAGGCGAACTGGGAGTTTATATTGTAAGTGAAGGCGGAACAACACCGTATCGCATTAAATTCCGTTCGCCGGGATTTTCTAACCTGAGTGTGCTGGATAAAATTGCAAGAGGCGGAAAGATTGGCGATCTGATAGCAATGATGGGGACGCTTGATTTGGTGATACCGGATATAGACAGGTAGAGGCCCCAGTCTGGCCTCCCTGCCCTCCGAAGGAGGGTTCCTGGACCTGATCATTTGATAGTTCTTTACAGTGTTTTTAATACGAAGTTGAGAATATTTTCATAGCCCCGTAGGGGCGACATGTTGGTAACCCCGGGTTATAACCCGGGGAACAGATGAAAAGAATTTTCCAGAGCCCCGGAGGGGCGGCATATTTTGCCGGGCTGAATTACAGAACGATGAATTGTGCGACGTCCGCCCGGCCTTACCCCGCCAGAATGAAACTTTCGGGCTGGCATTCGGACGGGCAAGGAACGATGATAGTAGTACAGGCGATGACAAAAAAAATTGTACCAATTATTAAATGTGGAGCTTTAGTCATATAGCAAATGAAATTCATGAATGGTTAAGCGCCAACTTCAACCCTACCTGGACATTGATCATTGAAATGGTCATTGCCGGTGTGGCGGTCATCGGTTTATTTGCCATACTTGGATTGATATTGGTGATTATGGAAAGAAAAGTATCCGCCTGGATGCAGATACGTCTGGGCCCTAACCGGGTCGGCCCCAAGGGAATGCTGCAGTCATTGGCTGATACCATCAAATTAATTGTAAAAGAAGGACTGACTCCTGCCGGTGCTGATAAGTTATTGTTCAACCTGGCGCCCTTTGTTGCCATAATCGTAGCCATGTTGCTCATGGCTCCCATTGCATTCGCCGGTAATTTTCAATTATGGGATCTAAATATCGGGGTACTGTATGTATCAGCCATTTCATCATTGTCAGTTATCAGCATCCTGATGGCGGGATGGGCCAGCAACAATAAATATTCGTTGCTGGGCGCCGTGCGCAGCGGCGCACAGATCGTAAGCTATGAATTGTCAGCCGGTTTATCCGTTCTTGCCGTGGTAGTATTGACCGGCAGCCTCCAGGTATCTGAAATAGTGGAATCACAACGATACGGCTGGTGGCTCTTCAAAGGACATATACCCGCCCTGATTGCTTTTGTTACTTTTATCATTGCTGTAACGGCGGAGACCAACCGGGCGCCTTTTGACATGGCGGAGGCGGAATCGGAACTGACCGCAGGTTTTCATACTGAATATTCGGGAATGAAGTTCGCTTTGTTCTTCCTGGCAGAGTATGTGAATGTGTTTATTGTTTGTGCTATCGGCGCCACCCTGTTCCTTGGCGGGCCGATGCCGCTGCATATCGGCCAGTGGGAAGGCTTCAACCATGCGATGGATTATATACCTTCCAGCCTGTGGTTCTTCGGCAAAACATTTTTCCTGATATTTTTGATCATGTGGTTCAGGTGGACCTTCCCCCGTTTGCGGATTGACCAGCTGCTGAACCTGGAATGGAAATATTTATTGCCGATCAGTATGATCAATTTATTACTTGTAACATTAATGGCCATTTTGGGCTGGCATTTTTAATATGGGAGCAGGTAAATACATAAAAGATGTTTGGGGTGCTGTAAGGTCGTTGCTGAAAGGCATGCGGCGAACCGGTTATTATTTTACGCATCACAAAGAAATCATCACCCAACAGTATCCTGACAACAGGGAGACATTGAATCTGCCCGAGCGATTCAAGGGCGAAGTGGTGATGCCGCATAACGAAAACAATGAACACCGATGCACCGGCTGCCAGGCTTGTGAACTGGCCTGTCCGAATGGTACCATCAAAGTGATCTTTAAAAATGAACTGACACCGGAAGGCAAAAAGAAAAAAGCGATTGATAAATTAGTCTATCACCTGGAGTTGTGTACGATGTGTAACCTGTGCATTGAAGCCTGCCCCTCAGATGCCATTAAAATGGCGCAGACCTTTGAGCACAGTGTGTTTGACCGGAATAAACTGATAAAAATTTTGAATAACCCTGGGAGTAAGATTATGGAAGGGGTGGAGTAGAAGCCTCCCTAAATCCCGCCAGAGGCGGGACTTTAGAACCCGAAAGAAAAAAAAATGAAAAAGAATTTATGAATATGAAATTTAACAGGACCCCGTCCCTTCCCTCCGGAAAGGTTTGGAGGGGCTTTAAACGACCCAATCACTCCCCGGCGGGAATCTTAGGAGGGGCTTCATGAACGGTTCAACTATCATATTTTATTTACTTGCAGCATTAACGCTGGCTTGTGGTGTATTATCTGTTTCCACCCGGCAGATATTCCGTGCGGCGATCTACCTTTTGTTTTCGTTAATTGGTATTGCGGGTATTTATTTCTGGCTGCAATATGAGTTTATTGCCGCCGTACAGATTGTGGTATATGCCGGGGGCATTGCAGTGCTGATCATCTTTTCCATTTTCCTTACCCAGCAGGCGGGAGAAAAACTGCCCAAACAGAAAATTGAAAGGAAAACATTTTCGGCGCTGGCAGTATTTTGTGCCTTTGCATTAGTGATGTTGCAGGTCTATCAGCATAAGTTTCCGGCTTCTGTTGCAGGTGCCTCACCATCGGTGCAGGTTATTGGGCGCCAAATGCTGAATGTGAAAGAGAGTGGATATGCCTTGCCATTTGAAGTGATTTCCATGCTGTTGCTGGCAGCTATGGTGGGATGTATAGTTATTGCATTACGAAATAAAAAAGAAATTGAACCACAGCGACACCAAGACACCGAGAGGCACATAGAAATTCAATAACTCTCCGTGTAGCTCTGTGCCCTTGTGCCTCCGTGGTTCAAAAAATAAATGAAACCAGGATTAGAACACATATTATTCATCAGCTCCGCCCTGTTTTTCATCGGGGTGTATGGTTTTTTCACCCGCAGAAACCTCATCACCATGCTGATGAGCATTGAACTGATACTAAACAGTGTGAACCTGAATTTTATCGCTTTTAATAAATACCTGTGGCCGGGTAAGATGGATGGTTTGTTTTTCACCGTATTTATTATTGCTATAGCTGCGGCCGAAGCCGCTGTGGCGATCGCTATCATTATTAATTTATTCCGAAGTCACCATTCTATTGACGTTGAAAATGCAGAGGAGTTAAAATATTAGGCCGCCCCAGGCCCCCGTCCGACCGGATCATCCGGGCGGGCCTCCGAAGCCCACGCGGCCAGGCCGTTCGGACGGGGAGGGGCTGTGCCAAACACGGGCCAGCTTATTTGAAGATAAAAAATGAATAGTAGTACCTACATAGTGCTGATCCCACTGCTGCCACTGGCTGGCTTTGTATTGCTGGGTTTGTTTGGGAAAAAATATTTTGGCAAAGCCTCCGGCATCATCGGAACCGTATTACTGCTTGCTTCCACTATCATTGCTGTTTATACAGCGTATGAATATTTTACAGCCTACAACAGCGGCATTTATCCCCGGGTAGTCGCCTTTAACTATACATGGCTCCGCTTTTCGGAAAGTTTGTCAATAGATATGGGCATCCTGCTGGATCCCATATCGGTAATGATGATAGTGGTCGTCACTTTCGTTTCGTTGATGGTGCACCTCTACAGCCTTGGGTACATGAAAGGTGAAGAAAGATTTGCCACTTACTATGCTTTCCTCGGTCTGTTCACTTTCTCCATGCTGGGGCTGGTTTTATCCTCCAATATCTTCCAGATTTACATCTTCTGGGAACTGGTGGGTGTTTCTTCCTTCCTGCTGATAGGTTATTACTACGACAAACCCAGCGCAGTGGCTGCCTGTAAAAAAGCATTCGTCGTTACCCGTTTCGCTGATCTTGGTTTTCTCATTGGTATTTTAGTACTCTCTTATTCATCCGGCACACTTGATTTTAATACGATGATTGCTACGCTGACTTCGCCGGAATCAAGCCAGTTGAAATCCACCGTTACTTCTTCTTTTCTTGGTGTTTCAGTCATCACCTGGGGTGGGCTGCTTGTTTTCATGGGCGGCGCCGGCAAAAGCGCCATGTTCCCGCTGCATATCTGGCTGCCCGATGCCATGGAGGGCCCCACTCCGGTTTCCGCATTGATACATGCTGCTACGATGGTAGTTGCCGGTGTTTTTTTAGTGGCGAGATTGTTCCCCATCTTCGCCATTACTACTCCTGTTGTCCTGGAAGTGATCGGATGGGTTGGCGCCTTATCAGCCATCATCGCTGCCATCATCGCCTGCACACAAACAGATATTAAACGGGTGCTGGCCTATTCCACTATGTCGCAGATTGGCTTTATGATGTTTGCATTGGGAGTTTCACAATATGGCGGCGAAGCCGGTCTGGGATACACGGCTTCCATGTTCCATCTCTTCACCCATGCCATGTTCAAAGCATTATTGTTCCTCGGCGCCGGAGCAGTTATACATTATATACACAGCAATGAAATGAAAGATATGGGCGGGCTAAGAAAATTCATGCCCGTTACACATATCACTTTCCTGGTTGCCTGCCTGGCCATTGCCGGTGTGCCGCCGTTCGCCGGGTTCTTCAGCAAAGAAGAGATCCTGCTCGCCGCTTATCATAACAACCCGACTATTTATTGGATTGCACTGATCACATCCGGGCTGACTGCTTTTTATATGTTCCGGTTATACTTCAGTATTTTCTGGAACAAGCCGCACCCGGCTCATGAAAAACATCATTACGGCCTCTCCTTCAAAACTCCGGCAGGCAAGGAGGGTGGATCAGCAATGATGCTACCTCTTATTCTGTTAGGTATTGGCGCTGCTGCTGCCGGCTTTATCCCTTTTGGGAAATTTGTCAGCTCTGACGGAAAACCGTTAGCATCACATTTTGATTTACAGTTTTCCATCCTGCCGGTGACATGGGGACTAATCGGCATATTTGCTGCGATGTGGCTGTACAAAAAACAAAATGTCAGACCGGACAAACTGGCTTCTTCGCTGGGAAGTTTGTACAGATCGGCTTATCACAAATTCTATATTGACGAAATCTATACGTTTATCACTAAAAAAATATTGTTCAATCTGATTGGCCGGCCGGCTGCATGGTTTGACAAGCATGTGGTGGATGGCATGATAAACCTAACCGGCAATACAACAACAAAGATTTCTGAAGGAATAAAAAAAATACAATCAGGCAAAGTGCAGCAATATGCGATGTATTTCCTGGCGGCAGTAATTGTATTAGCGGCCGTATTTATTTATGCCCTGAAATAATATTGAATGAACCTTTTGTTACTCATAGCAACCCCGTTACTGACCGCACTGGCTGTTTTACTCTGCCGTAATAAAGAGCAGGTGAAATGGACATCACTGGCGGGTGCAGCAGCACAACTGGGAATTTCTTTTGCATTACTTTTTGCCTTCAATAGCGAAAGGTCAGCAGGTAATACCACCCAAATGCTTTTTGAAGAGAATTACAAATTGTTCAGTTCCCCGAACATCAACTTTCACTTTGGGGTGGATGGAATCTCCGTTGTTATGATCCTGCTCACCTCTTTTGTGCTGGTAGCCGGTGTGCTTGTTTCATGGAATATTGAGAAAATGACGAAAGAGTTTTATTTCCTTCTCATCCTGCTGGCGCTGGGGGCTTTTGGTTTCTTTATTTCACTTGACTTGTTCATCCTGTTTTTCTTTCTGGAAATTTCAGTCATTCCCAAATATTTATTAATCGGAATCTGGGGCAGCGGCAAAAAAGAATACAGCGCCAATAAACTGGCCCTGATGCTCATGAGCGGCTCCGCTTTGATACTGGTGGGAATTTTGGTCTTGTACTTTAATGCTGGAAATACTTTTGACATCACACAACTCTCCCGTGTAAATCTTGGCGGACATTTACAGAATATCATTTTCCCGCTGCTTTTCCTGGGATTTGGAGTGTTTACGGCGCTGTTCCCGTTGCATACCTGGGTACCCGATGGTCACTCCTCTGCTCCCACAGCCGGCTCCATGTTCCTTGCCGGTATTTCTATGAAGCTCGGTGGCTATGGCGGTTTGCGGGTTGCAACCTATTTATTACCCGAAGGAGCAAAGGAATATGCCAACATTATCATTGTACTTTCCGCCATTGCGATTTTATATGGCGCTTTCGCCACCATGATGCAGAAGGACCTAAAATACATCAATGCTTATTCCTCAGTCAGCCATGTTGGCTTTAGTTTACTGGGCATTGGTATGCTGACGCAAACGGCCATCACAGGTGCATTGATGCAGATGGTATCACATGGTTTGATGACGGCCCTTTTCTTTGCTGTCATCGGCATGATATACGACCGCACACATACCCGGCAAGTGAGTGAAATGGGCGGGCTGATGAAAACGATGCCATTTATCATGACCATATTTTTCATTGTTGGTCTTTGTTCACTTGGTTTACCGGGATTAAGCGGTTTTGTGGCTGAAATGACGGTCTTTATGGGCTCATGGGAAAATGCAGGTGCCTTTCATCGTATCGCCACTATTGCTGCAGCCATGTCAATAGTGGTGACGGCAGTCTATATTTTAAGGGCTACCGGAAGAGTAGCGATGGGACCACCTCATCCCCGGCCCTTCTCCCCGGGGGGAAAAGGGAGCAGCAGCCTGACAGATGCGAAGTGGAATGAAAGGCTGGCGGCAATATTATTAACAGGCGGGATACTGGCCATCGGGTTAGCGCCTGGTTGGCTCAATGATTTACTGAGGCCGGCAGCAGAAATAATCATGAACAGAATTGGAGCTAAATAAAAGATAAGGGATGAATGATTTTCTCACATTGATGAAATCGGAGCTGGCAATCACCTTCATTATCTTCCTTTTGCTGTTTATCAAGATCGGCAAAGGGATGAAGAATGACTCCCTCTTGTCCATCATCCAGGTTTTACTGTTGCTGAATTTCATTGCCGGTTTCTTCCTTAACGAAACAGGTTCACTGTTTGGTAACATGTATTATACCAATCCGCTGATTGCATTCCAGAAAAATATTTTAAATCTCGGGGTATATCTTATTTCTCTTTTATGTGCCGACTGGCTGAAGAAAACTCACCATATGCCGGAGTTCTTTATCCTGATGCTGTCTGCCCTGCTGGGTATGTTCCTGATGATCTCCAGCGGCAACCTGCTCATATTTTACCTGTCGCTTGAGCTGGCAACTATCCCTGTTGCCGCTATGGCCAATTTTGATCTGGAAAAGAAACGATCTTCTGAAGGAGCGATGAAGATGATCCTGTCATCGGCATTTTCATCCGGCATCTTATTGTTTGGCATTTCACTGATGTACGGCTCCACGGGTACGGTAAGCTTTGGTGAAATAACACAACACATGGATGGAAGTCCATTACAGATTCTGGCTTTTGTATTTCTTTTTACCGGATTTGCTTTTAAGTTATCCATTGTACCATTCCATCTCTGGACGGCTGATGTGTATGAGGGTTCGCCGGTCGCTGCCACATCCTTTCTCTCCGTAATATCCAAAGGGGCGGTGGCGTTTGTATTTATTACTGCTTTGTATAAAGTATTCCAGCCGTTGCAGGAAACATGGTATCTGATGCTGGTGGTACTGGCCATCATCACCATGCTAACCGGTAATCTGTTTGCATTGCGGCAGCAGAATATTAAACGCTTTCTTGCCTTCTCTTCCATTGCACAGGTTGGTTTCATCCTCGTTGGTATCAGCAGCAATAATGCGTCAGGCAGTTCATCTGTTATTTATTTTGTGCTGATCTATGTATTCTCCAACCTGGCGGCTTTTGGCGTGGTATCGGTTATTGCTGAACAAACCGGGAAAGAGAACATTGATGACTACAAAGGTCTTTACAAAACCAATCCATTTCTGAGCTGGATGATGGCACTGGCTCTTTTCTCGCTGGCGGGAATTCCACCTACAGCGGGTTTCTTTGGTAAACTGTTTTTGCTCACCTCAGGAAGTACAACCGGCAACTACTGGTTCATCATCATTGCCGGGCTGAACATGGTCATCTCCTTGTATTATTATCTGAGAGTGGTGAGAGCTATTTTTATGGATAAGAATGAAACCCCTGTTGAAAAAATAAATGTATCAACTTCTGTAAAGCTGGGAATGACCGTTTGCGGGGCAGGTATTGTACTTGTTGGTTTGCTAAGCTGGGTTTATGATTATATTCAATCATTAATATGACAAAACTATGGCGTTAAATAAAAATCATGAATTTGAAGAACTCAACGGTGTCAAATGCGGCATCGTGGAAAAAAACGCAAGGCCAGAAAGGGTTGCCTTCCTGAAAGACCTGCTTGAGTATAATGGATTTGAGGTAGTGACAGCTGAAACCCCGCCGCCCAAAGTTGCTCCACCACCTCCTTCCCCCGGGGAAGGAGAAGAAGCAGCTCCTCCACCACCTCTGCCGACAGTTCCTGAAACTTTTACTATTGGCGTAACCGATTATACATTCAACCCCATCAATGCCATTTTTGGACGGCAATTAAAAGCAAAAGACGGCAGTATTGTAACATTGGCCTACTGGAACCAGCAGGAACCGGTCAGCCATGACGAGGTCCCTTATTTTGAAAATAAAGAAACATGGAAGTAAAAAACTTATTCGACCCTGCTGTAAAGAAGGAAATCATTGACCGCACTAACAAACTGACTCCGGCTTCTCAGCGGCAATGGGGTAAGATGGATGTGGCACAGATGCTGGCGCACCTTCAGGTACCAATGGGTGTGGCCCTGGGTACACATACTGTAAAAGGTAATTGGCTGATGAAGCTGATTCTTCCTTTGTTTAAAAAGAACCTTTATGACGAAAAACCCTGTAAGCACGGGCTGCCTACCGACAAAACTTTTGTGATGACCGGCTTGTTAAAAGATTTTGAAAAAGAAAAAAGCAGCCTGCTCAATGCGATTAACAGCTTTGCAGAACCAAACATGATTAATGAAAAACATCCGGTATTTGGAAAATTAACCAAAGAACAATGGAGTAAAGCCACCTGGAAGCATATTGACCATCACCTGAAGCAGTTCGGAGTGTAGGCCTGGCTTATTGAATTGCAGCTAAAACGATTTCCTTCAACTTATCAATCGCCACCCTTTCCTGCTGCATTGTATCCCGGTGGCGTATAGTAACAGTATTATTTTCTTTTGTCTGCTGATCCACGGTGACACAGAAAGGTGTGCCAATAGCATCCATTCTCCTGTAACGTTTACCGATGGTATCTTTTTCTTCATAGAAACAACGGAAGGTAAATTTACAATCATCCATGATCTTTCTTGCAATTTCTGGTAACCCGTCTTTTTTCACCAATGGTAACACGGCCAGTTTTATTGGTGCCAGTTTATTTGGGAATTTCAATACAACACGGCTATCCTGTTTCTCAGGAGTGCTCAAATCCTGTTCCTCGTAAGCATGACTCATCACCAATAAAAACATACGGTCAAGTCCAATGGAAGTTTCGATAACGTATGGAATATAATTCCCGTACGGTTTACCGGTGACCGGGTCGATATCATTATCAAAATACTGCATTTTCTTCTTGCTGAATTCCTGGTGGTTTTTTAGATCAAAATCAGTGCGGCTGTGAATTCCTTCCACTTCTTTGAAACCAATGGGAAAATTAAACTCAATATCACAGGCAGCATCTGCATAATGTGCCAGCTTCACATGGTCATGAAAACGGTAATTCTCTTTGGAGATACCTAAACCCAAATGCCATTTCATTCTTTCTTCTTTCCAGTACTCATACCATTTCTTTTGAGTACCCGGGGGAATAAAAAATTGCATTTCCATTTGTTCAAATTCCCGCATACGGAAAATGAATTGTCTTGCAACAATCTCATTTCTGAATGCTTTTCCAATCTGCGCAATACCAAAAGGGATTTTCATCCTGCCGGTTTTCTGCACATTCAGAAAATTGACAAAGATTCCCTGTGCTGTTTCGGGACGGAGGTACACTTTGTTATCCTCATCTTCTGATGATACGGTAGAACCGAATTCTGTTGAAAACATGAGGTTGAACTGGCGGATATCTGTCCAGTTAGATGTACCACTGACAACACATTTTATATTATTATCCTCAATTATTTTTTTTAAGCCGGGAAAATCATCTTTTGCCAATAAAGCATCCATCGCAGTTAAAACATCTTTTGCCAATTGCTCATTGCCTTTTACTATTTGTTCATCCGCAAAAGTTTCAATCAAATGATCCACCCGGTATCTTTTCTTGCTGTCTTTATTATCAATCATCGGGTCGTTAAAATTATCAACATGACCGGATGCCTTCCACGTAGTCGGGCGCATGAATATGGCCGCATCTATACCCACTATGTTTTCATACATGCGGGTCATACTGTCCCACCAATAATCTTTAATATTCTTTTTCAGTTCACTGCCCCACTGACCGTAATCATATACTGCCTGCAGTCCGTCATAAATTTCACTGCTGGGAAAAACAAATCCGTATTCTTTGGCATGGGAAATAATTGCCTGAAACCTATTACTATCATTTGCCATATTACTTCGCTACTGTTTTAAACCCGAAACCACAATCAATAACGGCTTCGCAATACAAGTAGGCGGCAAAAGTAAGAACTAAGATTTACATGATTGGAAAGGACTGAAATGAAAGCTATTTCAACTTTTCATTCTTCTGATGTCTCCCTGCATCTCTTTTCGTCTTCTTTTCAAAATTCTTTTGTAGGGCTTCGGATAAATCAACCCCGGTTTGATTGGCAAGACATAATAACACCCACAGCACATCGGCCATTTCATCAGCCAAATTTGTATCCCTTTCGGATTCTTTGAAAGACTGATCTCCGTATTTCCGGGCCATGATGCGGGCCAGTTCTCCCACTTCTTCCGTCAGTATCGCCATATTGGTGAGTTCGCTAAAGTAACGGACACCCGTGGTTTTTATCCATCCGTCCACCTGCTGCTGGGCTTGCCCTATTGTCATAACAAAAATTTTTAAGTATGAATTGCAATTTAGCATGATTCTTGTTGTTTACCACCCCCGTCTCTCCGAAGGAGTCCTTCGGACCCTGAAAACCCAAACCAACTCCTTTAAAAGATTAAATGTATTCTATGATGAAGTCTGTTTACAGGCTACTGGCCATTGCCGCATTATCCATACTGTTCGTTGGTGGCCAGGCGCAGACGGGAAACAAAGAAACCAGGCCTTATAAAGTATTTACCTCCGGGCGGCAACTCACCATTAAGAGCAGCAGGACCATTCAGCATGTGATGCTCTGGACCATCGGCGGCGACAGAGTGGTAGAACAGAAAGACATCAATAATAATTATTTCACTATTGATATCCCTATCAGCCGTAAGGCGTTTTTCCTGATGGTAGGGCTGGCGAAAGGAAAGATATATACCCAAAAAATCGGGATATAGTAGTAAATTGTCAATGGTGAATATTGCTATTCCTTTTTCTTTGTATCTATAATTATTGTTACCGGCCCATCGTTGAGCAGCTCCACTTTCATATCAGTGCCGAAAACGCCGGTGCCGATCGGCTTTTCCAGGTCTGATGTCAATTGCTGAATCATCTTTTTATACAACGGAATGGCCATATCCGGTTTACTGGCTTTGATATAAGAAGGCCGGTTGCCTTTTTTGGTGGAAGCATGGAGAGTAAACTGGCTGATTAATAAAATTTCACCGCCCTTATCAAGTACTGATTCATTCATTACTCCGGCGGCATCCTCAAAAATGCGAAGGTGAACGATCTTTCCGCTGAGCCATTCAATATCTGCTGCAGTGTCTGCATCTTCAATACCCAGCAATACCAGCAGCCCCCACCCGATCTGTGAATGAACTCTTCCATTAATCATCACACTGGCCCTGCTTACCCGCTGAATGACTGCCCGCATTGTTTGTATCTTTACTCCCAGCAAATGTATTGACTATTGACCCATTTGACTAATATGACTTTACCTGACTTCTCTTCAGAAATATTCTTTCAGACCACAAGAAGCGGCGGCAAAGGCGGACAGTACGTAAACAAAGTCGAGACTGCTGTTATCGCTTCATTACATATTGACTCGTCCCAACTGCTGACCGATGAACAAAAGGCATTGATAAAAGAGAAACTATCCAACCGCATCAACCATGAGGGGTATTTGCTGGTAAAATGCCAAACCCATCGTACCCAGCTGGCCAATAAAGATGAATCCGTTGAAAAAATAAATGAACTGGTGAGCAGGGCCCTCTCAACAAAAAAACCCCGCATTGCCACCAGAGCCAGTAAGGCGTCCAAAGAAAAAAGATTAGAATGGAAAAAAAGAAATGCTGAGATAAAAGCAGGCAGGAAGCGGCTAAAACCTGGCGGCTACTGAAACTATTTACTGATAAAATTTGTAAATTATGTGTTCAATCTCACCCTGTGCGAAATAAACTTCTGACTATATTGTTTTTGCTTGCTTTTGTTTTTTTCCTTTCCTACCTGTTTGGCTCCTGCAAAAAGGAAGAGAAAACAAACGGCCTGCAGCGGATGCAGCAGGAAATCCCCGCAGGCTTTCCTGCGCTGGCTTATTCCTTTCAGGATAATCCCCTGACCAAAGAAGGTTTTGAACTGGGTCGAAAACTTTTTTACGACGGCCGTCTGTCCATTGATGGTATGCACCCATGTTCTTCCTGTCACCAGCAGATTGCCGGCTTTGGCACTTTTGAGCATGACCGCAGTCACGGGGTTAATAACACGCATACACTCCGGAATGCGCCGGTGTTGTTCAATCTTGGCTGGAGCAATAGTTTTCATTGGGACGGAGAATTCAGTTCACTGAAAGATGAAGCGGCCCACCCTATCCACGGCAGCAACGAAATGGGGGAAACATACCCCGGCATCATCAGCAAACTGGAAGCGGATAAAACGTACAGGGATGAGTTTAAAAAAGTTTTTGGTTCGCCGTTTATACGGCCTGAACATATTTTAAAAGCTTTGAGTCAGTTTACGGGTTTTATGGTATCTGCCGATTCCAAATACGACCGGTATAAAAAGGGCCAGGCCAATTTTACAGTACAGGAAGAAAACGGTTACCAGTTGTATAAAACCAACTGCGCCGCCTGCCATCCCGAACCGATGTTTACTGATTACAGTATCCGCAACATCGGCCTGCCGGTAGATAATTTTTTGAATGATTTTGGCCGCATGAAGGTCACAGGTAAAAAAGAAGATTCATTAAAATTCAAAGTGCCTACCCTGCGCAACACTTATATTTCGTCTAATTACATGCATGATGGCCGCTTTAATACATTGCAGCAGTGTATCAACCATTACCGCAGCGGTGTGCAGCAAAGCGCTACGCTTGACCCTTTACTGATGAATGGAATTACACTGACCAATGCACAAGCCAATGACCTGTTTGTTTTTTTGCGGACATTAACAGATTCCAGTTTTCTGACCGATACCCGCTTCCTGCAGCCGCAGTAATTATTTGGCCGGCTTTCTTTTGCCCACCAGCACCCCCAGCGCCTGCTTTTGCGACTCAATATCTTTTTGAGTGTTCTCCTGGTCGGTTTTATTTTGCTGTAGCTTTTTCTCCAGGCTGGCCTGGTCATCTTTCAATTCCCTTAATTTTTTTTCTGCCTTTGCAACGGTTTCTTCCTGTGCTTTTATCTGCAGTTCAAGGTTAGCGGCTTCAATTTCCGGCAGCATATTATTTAAAAAGGATTTGGCATTGCCAACGCCTGCTGCATCCATTGCACCCAGAGCATTATTGTCCCCGTTCATCATTACCATGTAAAGCACCGCCTCATCACTCTCCTTCCGGCTTTTGCGTTCCACTTTTATCAGGTAATCCATTCTTTCGCTGCTGATTGCAGTGATGTATGCATTCTTATATACCAGGAAGCCCTTGTCCCTGTTCAGGATGCCTTTTTCTTCTTTAGCTTTATAGCCCATTCCGGAGAGCTTTTGCGTAATGGCATTTTCCACCGCCTCCTTCGGATAGGAGTAATCAATAGCGATGGCCTGTTGTTTTTTCTTATCATACTGGATGGAGGCTTCATAAGCCTGGGCAAAAGATGCAACTGCCATAAAGGTCAATATCCAAAAGAAAAGAAATGCTTTTTTCATACTGCCAGTTTTTTGTCTGTAAAGATACAGGAAGGTGCAAAAGCGTTGCAATAGTCTTAAATAAACAGCAGTGGAAAGCCGGTATTCGTTTTTTGGCGGGGCATCAGTTACATTTGTATCCGGCTACGCTGCCCGGAAATATGCAAAATAGTAATGATAATCAGGCAGCTTCGCCGGGCAAGCAAAATTTCCAATCCTTTGAGCGGCATTAAAATACTGGCGGGGCAAACCATCTGGTACGGGCTGAGCAGCATTTTCGGCAGGTTCCTTAACTATCTGCTTACACCACTGCTGGTTACCATTTTCGCCACCGGCGAATATGGCAAGATTAGCACCCTGTTTACAATAGCCGCCTTTCTGAATATTGTTTTCACTTACGGACTCGAAACATCCTATTTCCGGTTTGCTGCTATTGAGCCGGAGAAAAAAGTTTACAATACCTGTTCTTCCTCCCTCATCATCAGCACTGCTTTGCTAACCGGGGTGCTTTTACTGCTCTCTCAAACCATTGCCGGTTTTTTAGAAATGCCGGCCCATCCTGAGTACATTAGTTGGGTGATCCTGATCGTGGCGCTGGACACACTGGCCGTAATGCCATTTGCCAAACTCCGTCATGAAGGAAGACCGAGAAAATTTGCCGCCATTAAGATCCTGAACATACTCATCAATGTCGGCCTCGTTGTTTTCTTTCTAGTGGTTTGTAAGAATGCGCATGAAAAGAATGCCGGCAATATTTTTTCAGATTTGTATGATCCAGGGATCGGGCTGGGCTATGTCATCATTGCCAATCTGATCGCCAGCGGGATGACATTCCTTTTGTTAAGTAAAGAGTTCTTACAGTTCAGGTTCCGCCTAAATCCTGTCTTCTGGAAGCAACTGATAAAATACAGCTGGCCGCTGGTCATCGTTGGTTTTGGGGGTATGGTGAACGAAACCATTGACCGCATCATGCTGCTGAAATTATACCCTGGTACTACGGAAGAGGCCTTTTCACAGTCAGGGACCTATTCGGCCAACTATAAACTGGCGGTGATTATAGTTTTATTTATCCAGGCCTTCCGTATGGGGGCTGAGCCTTTCTTTTTCAAACAATCCACCAATGAAAATGCGCAGCGCACCTATGCAAGAGTGATGAAATTCTTTGTGATCGCCTGCTGTTTTTGTTTTCTGGGCGTTACCTTATTCCTTGACATCTGGAAATATTTTATGGGTACTGCCCACCCGGAATATTATACGGGCCTGAAAGTGGTGCCGCTGCTGATGATCGCCAAGATCTTCCTCGGTATCTATTACAATCTTTCTATCTGGTATAAGATAAAAGAAAGGAACCTGACCGGCGCCTGGATCACCATCGGTGGGGCCGTCATCACTGTTTTATTCAACTGGTTCTTTATCCCGGTATGGGGTTATATGGCCTGCGCTATTGCCACGGTGCTATGTTATGGCTTTATGATGCTGGTAAGCTACTCGCTGGGACAAAAACATTACCCGGTTCCATACGCCTGGAAAAAGATCCTGGCCTATATCGCTGTCTGTCTGATATTGTTCGGGCTTCACCAGGCATTCCTGTTGCTTGAACTAAACAGATGGGTGAACCGTGGCGTGGCGGTTGGGTTTGTTGGTTTGTTTACACTACTTGTGCTGAGTGTGGAGCGAAAGGAGTTTGAGAGGATGCCGGTGATTGGCCGATTATTAAGATCAAAAACAATTTAATACACCTTCACGAACGGATTATTCATTTTTTCGAAACAGGGCCACACCCCAACCCACTCCTTTGCTTTCTCCTCCTTCTTCGGAGTCGCAATGACGAAGAGAGGAACGACTCTGCTAATATAATTTCACAAACAGATTGTTCATTTTTTCAAACCCCACCTCACCCCTTCCCTCTCCATAAATGGAGAGCGAGAAACAATTCTGCTAATACAATTTTACAAAGGAGTTGTATTGTTTTTCAAACCCTACTGTCGTTACCGGTCCATGCCCTGAATAAACCCTGGTTTCATCCGGCAGGGTAAAGAATTGGGTCTGGATGCTGTTCACCAGCGTATCAAAATCACCCCCGGGCAGGTCGGTGCGGCCAATGCTCATATTAAAGAGTACATCACCGCCGATGATAAAGCCGCCGGCCTCATGGTAAAATGAAACACTACCCGGCGAGTGACCCGGGGTGAAACGGATCTCCAGTTCATCCTCCCCTATTTTTATAGAATTTCCCTCCTCTAAATAAACCAACGGCCCTTCATAATTGTTGAAAGGCAGTTGCCACATCACACCCGCCTGCGGGGCAAAGTCCAGCACTGGTTTTTCCTTCGGGTGCAGGTGAAGGGGCAGGCCCCATGTATCATAGACGAATTGATTGCCAAAAACATGGTCCAGGTGGCAATGGGTATTAAGCAGCAAAACCGGCCTGAGGCCTGTCTCTATAATGCCCGTTTTTAATTTGTCCCTTTCCTCCGTGAAATAACAGCCCGGGTCAATAATGCAACACAGCTTCTGTTCGTTATACAAAACATAGGTATTCTCCTGAACGGGGCTAAATATGAAGGACTTAACAGTTAACATGGATGAGGCCTCCCCAAACCCCTCCTTGGAGGGGCTTACGAAGGTTTCGAAAGTACGAAGAACTGTTAATTGAAGGGGAAAGCCAGAGATATATCGTTTATCAGCCCCATAGGGTCTGAATGTCGGTAGAAAAAAATGTAAGTTTGTTTACGGGAACCCGGTAGGGGTTAATTGTTGGTCGCCTCCGATAAAATCGGGGGGGGAAAAAAGATGAAATGTATTTGGAGCCCCGGAGGCCTGCCCGGATGACCGGTCGGAAGGGGGTTCTACATTGATGAGTAGCGAACAGAAAGTACAAGAGTGCGACGCAACAGACGATGAGGAGTGTTGTTGTCGCTGGTAACAAAAAAATAAAGCGATTAGAAACAGCAAAGCGTCTATGAAGAAAGCACTAAGCCTGATTGCCTGCCTTTCCGTCTTTATGGCTAAGGAAACTGCAGCCCAAGTGAACACAGTGGAATTCGGCAAAAACCGGGTGCAGTACCAGAAATTCAAATGGAAATACTACCAGACCGAAAATTTTAATACCTACTTCAGCCAGGACGGGCTGGGCCTGGGCAAATATGTGGCCCAGGTGGCCGAAGGGGAACTCCCCTCCCTTGAAGAGTTTGTGGAATACGGATCGCAGCGCCGAATCAACATAGTTGTGTACAACAATTATGATGAGATGCAGCAGTCCAATATCGGGATCGGTATTGACTGGCAGAACACCGGCGGGGTAACCAAGCTGGTGAACAATAAAATGCTTGTTTACTTCGACGGCAACCATGATAACCTGCGCCGCCAGATACGGCAGGGTATTTCCAAAGTGCTGGTTGATAATTTACTTTTTGGCGACGACCTTGGCGAGTTTGCCGCTAACCAGGCACTGCTTGATTTACCCAAATGGCTGACTGATGGTTATATCGCCTTTGCTGCAGAGAACTGGAGCCCGGCGCTGGATGATGACCTCCGCGGCGTGATGCTGAACAGTGATTACCGGAATTTTTACCAGTTTGCCTTTGCCAAACCCCTGCTGGCCGGCCATTCGTTCTGGAAATATATTGGCGATAAATATGGCAAGAATAAAACCACCTACTTCCTGTACCTGGCCCGCATTTACCGCAACCTGAATAATGCCTCCAATAAAATTGCCAAAAAGAAATTCAAGAAGATATTGCAGGATTTTATGACGGAGGTGCAGGAGCAGTACTTCAAAGACATCCGCGGCCGGCGCAACACACCCCGCGGCCAGTTGTCTGTTTCAGAAGATATCGGTAAAAAGGATTTCATCCGCTTTAATGCCAACCCTGTGCCCCGCAGCTTTACTTATGCGGTGGTGGAATTTAAGCAGGGCCGCTACCAGGTAGTGCTGATGGAAAATTTTGTGGACAGGAAAGTATTGCTGAAGCTCGGCGTACGTACAAGGGAAAAAGACCTGCATCCCAATTATCCTTTGCTGGCATGGGATGGAAAGGGAACAAGGCTTGCCGTACTGTACAATGATGAAGGCAAGACCCAATTCTTTGTGTATGATGTGGTGAACCGAAACAAACTCTGGAAACATGAGATTGATAAGTTCGACCAAATCCAGGATATGAAGTATATGCTGGACAACAACACCCTTTTGTTCAGCGCCGTGCGCAGCGGGCAAACGGATATTTATGTTTACAAAATAGACAAGCAGACCTTTGAACAGGTTACCAATGATGTATACGATGACCTTGACCCCTCTTTCGTAGCTTTTCCTAACAAGACCGGCATCCTGTTCTCCAGCAATCGCCCCACAGAAAAGGCAGTTAGCAGCGATGATTCACTCCCCGCCAGGCATTTCAATATTTTCATGGTGGATAACTGGAATAAATCTGAGTTTAAGCAGATATCCAGGCTCACCAATGTGAAGCGGGGCAATGCCCGTTTTCCCTCGCAGTACAACCAGTCGCATTTTACATTTATCAGCGATGAAAACGGGGTGAACAACCGCTATGCCGGTTTCTTCACCACCGAAAGGGCCGGTTTGGATACACTGGTGTTTATCGGCGATGAAGTGCTGCGCAACCCGCCCCGCAAAGATGTGGACAGCCTTTTAAAGGAATGGAGTAAGACCGATATTGACTCGGTGGGATTTGTTTCCATTACCAACGATTCATCCTATGTATTCCCGCTGACCAATTACCAGAGCAATATGCTGGAAACAAGAACAGCCGGTGATAACCAGATGGTGAGTGAAGTGGTGAAACTGGGCGACACTAAATTGCTATACCGGCTGAAGGTGGATGAAAATACACTGCGCCGCCGCAATATCAATGCAAGACCTACTGAATATATGCGGAAAGTGATAGAGGAAGAAAAGAAAGCAGCGAAGAAAGAATCTTTGTACCTGCCCAAAACCGATACACTGACCCAAAAGCAAAAAGATTTCTTCAACAGCGGGTTTGATGATGAGAAACAAAAGGCCGACAGCAGCAAACTCGGCCAGGTGGTGCGTGCCGATGAAGTGGCGAAAGAATCAGTGCTGAAAAAAGCAAAAGTGTGGGAATACCGGCCTCCGAAATTTTTTAATGACTACCTCGTCAGCGGATTTAATAATAATGTGCTTGTCACCCGTTACCAGCCTTTCCAGGGCGGCAATGGCCCGATACAACTGAGTAACGGAGACCCGTTTAACGGAATCCTGCGGGTGGGCACATCCGACCTGTTTGAAGACTGGAAATTTGCCGGTGGTTTCCGCATCAGCCCCGACCTGAACAATAATGAATACGTACTGACCACCCAGTACCTGAAAAAAAGGATTGATTACAGCCTCACCTATTACCGCAATGCAGTGAAGAACCCGCCGCTGTTTGATACATCGAACTTTAATGTGAAACAATATACCAACCTGTACCAGCTTGGGGCCACTTACCCCTTCAACCGCATACAAAGAGTACGGGTAAACCTGGCCTACCGGAGTGATAAATATGTGAAGCTGGCCAATAATTTTGATCCCAACGGGTCACTGAAAGGTGCGGATGAACGCCAAACCTTTGGCCTTGCCCATATTGAATATGTGCATGATGATGCGGTGAGCCCGGCCATGAATATCTGGAACGGCCTGCGCTGGAAAGTATTCATGGACATCAATGCCCGCATTAAAACAACCGGGACAACAGGAACCAAAAAACATCCCACCACTTTTAATTTCGGGTTTGACGGCCGCCATTACCTGCCGCTTTACCGCAACATTATATGGGCCGTAAGGGCTGCCGGTGATTTTTCCTGGGGCAACCAGAAAATCATTTACTACCTCGGCGGCGTTGATAACTGGCTGATATTTGGCAGCAATCAGAAAATTGATAATAACGGCAATGTCACTTATCGTTATTTCGACCCGGCCAACAGGCCTGATCCTGATAATGATTATGCCTACCAGTCGCTGGCTGTGAATATGCGGGGCTTCCGGCAAAATGTGGCCAATGGCAACAATGCGTTCGTGGTAAACAGTGAGATAAGGATACCGGTGTTTACTTCTTTCTTTAACAAGCCAATCAACAACGCTTTTCTGCGCAATTTCCAGATTGTGCAGTTTGTGGATCTCGGCACGGCGTGGAATGGCCGCTTTGATAAATTTGAAAGACCCGGGGTGAGTTATAACAGTCCGCCCCTGACGATAAAGATCAAGGCTGGCGGTATCGGCCCTTTCGCCGGCGGATATGGATTTGGGGCAAGAAGCACTCTGCTCGGTTATTTTCTGCGGGTGGATGCGGCCTGGGAGATGAGCGGATTGTTTAAAGGCAAGCCGCAGTGGTATTTTGCGATGGGGCTCGACTTTTGACCGCTGATTGAATTAATTGAAATGATGATAATGATAAAGCTCCCGGTTGGGGGCTTTATCAATTCAGGGGAACTTTATCTGCTGACCAAAAATGTTTCGCTGAGTTTTTTAACAGTGAAATACAGAAAGGTCATAAAAACACTGTACCCCATCGTCATCCCCCAGGCATAGCCATTCTGTAGTGGATGAAAGACCATATCCATTATCTCTGCTGCCAGCGAAAAAGGATCGGTAATCACATCCCAGCTGTTGAACCGAAGGAAACGGCCGATATAAATGCCAAAGGCTGACAGCCACATTACGGCAAACACCATGGGTACAGAGAATTTTTTCAAGCCCTGCAATCCAACGACCAACTCCACCCGGCGCAGGGAGATGATACCGCATATAATTCCGTTCCAGGCAAAAGAAAAGATCAGCAGCAGGTCAAACCACTTGGGCGCTGATTCAATGCGGGTCAGGTGAAAAAGATCGGTGATAATATAAAAGGAGTTGGGAATAAAGAGTAACCAGGCAGCCAGCACAAGAAGCAGCTTTAGTTTATTTTCCATGATCCCAACATTGCTGCTCAGCCAGCCAGTGATAAAGTAAGGCACAAAGGCAAGAAAAAGGTTCCAGGGGAGAAAAAGATAGGCTGGTGATCCGGTTGCAATAATTCTTGCAGCCAGTAACATACAACTGAAACAGGATGACAAAAGTATCCATCCGTGCAACGAGGCGGGCAGTAAAAAAAGCCGCCGGGAGAATAATTTATACCTTATCACCATGCAGCAATTTTGGGAATGAATACCAGGCAACCTGCACATAAAGCAGCTATGGATGTTACCAGTACTGCTGCCGCTGAAACATCTTTAATAAATTTGACTGACTGGTTTTTCTCCGTTGAAACAGCGTCCATTATCTTTTCAATGGCTGTATTGAATAATTCAGCGGCCCATACTGAAGCTGTGCAGAAGATTAGGATCACCGCCTCCGTACGGGTGACGGGAAAAATAAATGCTAGAAATATCAGCAGCGATGTAGCCAGCAGGTGAATTAGTGCATTGTGCTCAGCCGCAAAAAAAGCTTTTAGTCCACGAAAAGCATGGCTGAAACTATGGAGCCTGCTCCGGATCGAAAATTTCTTTTGGGTTAAGGATTTCGTCATGTTTATCGTTTTTGTATCGGCTACTTATGTTTAAGAAGATAAATTTGAAAATATTTTACTCCTGAGTTTGCAGGTCGGTTCATACAGCAATTCATTCCATTGCCAGTGATGAAATGCAGTACTTTGCCTCCCTTTCCGGTATGCTGTCTTCATCTTTGACCAGTGTTCCGGCATGGTAAACAGGCCAAACAATACGGTTGCCAGCACCGGGAAAGAAATACGGCCATTGCCCAGCATAAAACTTTGCAGACACACTTCACCTTCATCCGTTGTATCATAGCCAAGCAATACATGCTTTATATCATGGCGGGCATAGTGCCTTAACAGGGGGAGGTTTCTGTTTTCGAGAAACAGGTACAAATCATTTCCCAGCGAGCCTGCCGGCATTTGAAATAACTCCAGCTCCGACCAGGTAAAGTAGTTTGAATTGCGGGTTTGTTTTAAAACCGGCAGGGCAATCTTATGGGTAAGAAAAACCAGTATGGCGGAACGCATCTGTATAAATATCTTTTTCATAGCGTTTATTTTACTGCTTTAATCATGTTTTCAAGCGCTGCGATATGTTCAGCAAAAGTTTTCTCCCCTGCTTTGGTAACTGAATATGTGGTGTTTGTCTTTCTCCCGATAAATCCCTTCTTTACTTTCAAGTATCCGTTGTCTTCGAGGCTGAGCAAGTGGGTGGCCAGGTTCCCGTCCGTCACTTCCAGCATTTGCTTCAGGTCGTTGAAGCTGATCTCTTCATTCACCATGAGGATGCTCATCACACCGAGGCGGATGCGGCTTTCAAAGACTTTATTTAAACCTGTGATCGGATTTTTCATGCCGCTGATAATAATTACCCTTTTCTTTCATACTTATTCCACATAGCAACTCCGTAAATAATGTGCAGCAGTCCAAATCCTGCCGCCCAGAAATACAATCCATAGCCGGTGTAAAACATATTAACCAGGCCGAGTATTATTTCATAATAACCGAGATAGCGGATATCGGTAAGGGTGTACTTGCTGGCATTGATCAGCGCAAGGCCATAAAAAATAAGGCAGGCAGATGACACATAACCCCAGTCATCATAGCGCAGCATGGCAAGAATGAACCCGGCCCCTGCCAGCAGCGGAACAGACATATTCCAGAAAAGCCTTTTGGAAACAGGTCCCCACAGCGAAACATGTTGCCGGCGGGCCCTGCGCCAGGTAAAATAAAAAGAAGAGATAAATGCAGCGGCAAAGACTGCCGCAGCAAGGCCAATCAGTTTGATCTTGAGCCGGCCGAAATCATCGCCGGTAAAAAAACCGCGGCTGTTATAACTGCCATAGTAATTGTCAAGTATCCGTCCCGCAAGCCAGGCGCCTGCCAGCGCAATGGCGCCGGCTGCTATTCCGCTTAATCCGCTTAAGGAAATGAAGCGGCTGCTCCGTTCCATCATTTGCCGGATATCCTGTAAGGTCTCCTCAGGCTGTTGGCCGCCCGGATGACCGGGTCGGACGGGATTGGTTTCTTTCATAAAAAGCACTTTGTAACACAAAGTAAATAGGGATTTTTCAGACTTCCAAATTCATTTTCCCTTTCTCCCCATAATTATTGTGTCTTTAACCCGGCTTTTACAATTGCTGATTCCGTGAGGAGGTGACTAAAAATTGGCCCGAAATAAATTTTAGTCCGGGTTAAATTTTTCTTTACAGGCTGAGAGTGTAATTTTATAGGCTAATGACCCTTTTGAAACCATTCCGGGCACTGCTGACATTTGCGGCAATCCTTGCCGCCCAGCTGTCCGTCCAGGCCCAGCGCAAGGTCATTGCCGGCATTGTGCAGGATGCCAGCAGCGAAGAACGGATCCCTTTTGCTTCGGTTAGTTTTAAAAACAGCACCGTAGGCAAGCTCACTGACTCATCCGGCAGTTTTACTTTCCATCTCAACAACTGGCCTTCTGACACAGTCGAAATAACTTGTGTGGGTTACCAACCTTACCGTTTTATTATGAGCAGAAGTAAAGATTCCCTTTCTGTTACCATCCATATGGAAAGGGGCACATTCTCCGAAGGCGCCTCGGTAAAAGTGAAAGTGAACAAAGGCTTGCTGGTCTGGCGGAAAATTGTACAGCATAAACCGGAAAATGACCGGTATAAGTTTGATAATTTTTCTTATGAACTGTACAACAAACTGGAGTTGGATCTCAAGAATTTCAACTTTCAGAAGTTTGGTAAGTTCAAACCGCTGAAGCCCATCAGCGACCTCATCAACCAAAACATTGACAGCACCGAAGGCATCCGCTACCTGCCTACTTATCTCACTGAAGTCTTGTCCGATTACTACTACCAGAAAGATCCCAAACGGAGGAGGGAGATCATCAAAGCAGCCAACCCCAATGGCGTAAAAAATGAAAGTGTACTGAAGTTGCTGGGTGGCATGGACCAGGTGGTGAATGTTTATAACAATTTCATCCCGGTGTTTGACAAACAGTTCGTCAGCCCTATCAGCGATAACGGTGATTATTATTATAACTACCGGGTGGCGGATACCCAAATGATTGCCGGGCAGCGTTACTACCATCTCATCTTTACTCCCCGGCGAAAAGGCGGCGACACATTTGAAGGCGACTGCTGGGTGCATGTCGGCAGCTTTGCCATCCAACGGATGAACCTGCGGTTGGGAAAGGAAGCCAATGTGAACTTTGTGGAGAACCTGAGCCTGATACAGGAATACAGGTTAGTGGATGACAGCACCTGGTTTTTATCCAAAGACAAATTCGTGGTGGACCTCTCCCCCGTTGGCAAAGACCGCCCCGGTTTTATAGGCCGCAAGACAACCACTTACAGAAATATTATCGTCAACGACAGTTCCGTAATCAGGGAAGTAATCAAGAACAAGACCAATGAAGAAATCATTACCCTGCCGCAGGCTGCTGAAAAAAATAAAGAATTCTGGGCCACAGCAAGGCATGAGCCGCTTAGCATAACAGAAAGCAGCATCATTAAAATGATTGACACCCTCACCAATGCGCCGGTGTTCCGGAAATTCACCAAAACCATGGCCTTTATCGGTACCGGGTACAAAGACATCGGAAACTATCAAATAGGGCCATGGTTCAACTGGATAACCTCCAATGGCTGGGAAGGCCTCCGGGTGCGGTTTGACATTGCCACCAATAAATATTTTAACAAAAAAATCAAACTGCATACTTATCTCGCCTATGGTTTTGGAGACAAAAAATTAAAGGGGATGGCCGAAGCATTTTACCTGCCCAACAAAGACCCCAGAACCTATTTGTATGCTTCTTACACCAACGATCTTGACTGGGGCCAGAACTACTACGGTGAGGTTTCGCAGGACAATGTATTCGCCCTGGCTATCCGGAAAAAAGGAATACCTGTCAAGAACCTGAAAGTGGATGAAAAACGCTTTGAGTTTTTCAAGGAAGTGCTGCCGTGGATGAGTAACCGGCTGACGGTGATACACAAATCTTCGATGCCGCTCCGCAACCTGGTGCCCCTGGATTCATTCAGGGCTGCTGCCAGCGGCGACCCGCTCACCACGTTTGAAGTTTCACTGAAACTCCGCTTTGCCTGGCTGGAAAGATTTTTGGAAAGCCACTTCTATCGAACGAGTCTGGGGAGTGCATACCCTATTGGCGAGATCAATATCAGCCGCGGCTTTGCCGGCGTATTCAACAGCAGTTATAATTATACCAAAATATCCGCCAGCCTGTCTGATAATGTAAAGATCCCTCCGCTTGGAAATATCTCCTGGTTTATCTATAGCGGCAAAACATTCGGCACACTTCCTTACAGCCAGCTTGATGTAGCCCCCGGCAACGAATTATATTATTACAACCAGTATGCCTTCAACATGATGAACCGCTGGGAATTCATCCACGATAAATATCTCGGGGTAAATATTGAACATTATATTGGCAATGGCATCTTCCGCTGGTTTCCCAAACTCCGCTTCCGTCAGTTCTGGACGGCCAAAGCATTGTGGGGTAGCCTTAGCCTTGCCAACCGGGCGCTGAACTTCAAGCAGGGCTATAGTTTTCAAACACTGAATGGCAATACTTATCTTGAACTCGGCACCGGGGTTGACAATATTTTCAAAGTATTCAGGATTGACTTTATCTGGCGGGTGCTGCCTGCCACTTTACCCAAAGAAGGCGATAAGAGTTTTGGGGTGTTTGGGAGTTTCAGGGTGGCGTTTTAAACATAACAGCGGTTAGGCCAGATAGTATAGATTTATTTTATAGAAAATAATCAGTGTGAATCTGCACAATCTGTGTCATCAGTGTTCCGTTTTCCCTAACTTCCTCTCCCTAAACATTACTCCATGTCTTCCCATTACATCCTTGCCCTCGACCAGGGCACTACCAGCAGCCGAAGCATGCTGTTTGACAAACAAGGCAATATCATCAGCGTGGCACAAAAAGAATTCAAACAGATATTTCCGCAGCCCGGCTGGGTGGAGCATGATGCCAATGAGATATGGAGCACCCAGATTAGGACCATGGCCGAAGCAGCGGCCAAGGCACATATCAATATGAAACAGGTGGCCGGCATCGGCATCACCAACCAGCGGGAAACCACCGTGGTGTGGGACCGCAAAACCAGCCAGCCCATCTATCATGCCATTGTATGGCAGGACAGGCGCACAGCTGCTTACTGTGATGAACTGAAAGCGGCCGGTCATGCAGCCACCATACAACAAAAAACAGGATTGATCATTGACGCTTATTTCTCCGCCACCAAGTTGAAATGGATTTTAGACAATGTGGAAAGAGCAAGAAAAAAAGCGGAGAACGGCGAACTGGCATTCGGCACTATTGACAGCTGGCTCACCTGGAAACTTACCAACGGCGAAGTGCATGTAACCGATGTATCCAATGCATCGAGAACAATGCTGTATAATATCCATACCCTGCAATGGGATATAGAATTATTGAAGCTATTCAATATTCCTGCTGCTGTTTTACCTGAAGTAAAACCCAGCAGCAAGATCTATGGGGTAACGGGGAACATTATTCCTGATTCAGGCTTGCCCGCCGGAGCTTTTGCGAAGGAGGGGATCCCTATTGGGGGAATTGCCGGAGACCAGCAGGCGGCGTTGTTTGGACAAATGTGTACACAGCCTGGTATGGTGAAGAATACGTATGGCACCGGCTGCTTCATGCTGATGAATACCGGTGAACAAGCAATTACGTCGAAAAACAATTTGCTCACTACCATTGCCTGGCAGGTAAATGGCAAAACCGAATATGCGCTGGAAGGAAGTGTGTTCATTGCCGGGGCGGTAGTGCAGTGGTTGCGGGATGAATTAAAAATCATACGAAACTCTGCTGAAGTGGAAACACTGGCAGCACAGGTGAAAGACTGCGGGGGAGTATATATCGTTCCCGCATTTGCCGGGCTGGGCGCCCCGCACTGGAACCAGTATGCAAGAGGAAGTATTTTCGGATTAACAAGAGGAAGCAGTAATGCTCATATCACAAGAGCTGCAATAGACAGTATTGCATATCAAACCTTTGATGTACTGAAAGCTATGGAAACCGACTCAGGAATTCACATAAAAGAACTGAGAGTGGACGGAGGAGCAACTGTTAATAATGCGTTGATGCAATTTCAAAGTGATATTCTGAATACAAAAGTGGTGCGGCCAAAGATTACTGAGACAACCGCTCTCGGCGCTGCTTATTTAGCCGGTCTTGCTGTGGGCTATTGGAAAAATATTGGAGAAATAAAGCAACAGTGGCAGGTGGATAAGAATTTTTCGCCTACTATGGCTGATGATAAAAGAAATGAATTGGTGAAAGGATGGCAAAGAGCGGTGAAGGCAAGTATTGCATGGGCTTCAACCAATTATTAATTAATAATTATTAATTAATAATTCTTTAAAAATGAACCGTTCTTTATTTATACAACAGCTTGAAACTTCAAAAGAGTTTGATATCTGTATCATTGGCGGCGGAGCAACAGGATTGGGAACGGCATTAGATGCAGCATCAAGAGGATTAAAAACCATTCTATTTGAGCAATATGATTTTGCCAAAGGCACATCATCCCGCAGCACCAAACTGGTGCATGGCGGTGTCCGCTATTTACAGCAGGGCAATATCAAGTTAGTGATGGAAGCCCTGAAAGAAAGAGGTTTGCTGCTCCGGAATGCCCCGCACCTCGTTCACAATCAAAAATTCGTCGTCCCCAACTACAAATGGTGGGAAAAACCATTCTATGGAATCGGCCTGAAGATATATGACAAGATGGCGGGTAAATTAGGACTGGGCCCCTCTCAATTTTTATCCAAAGAAGAAACCCTGCAAATGGCCCCCACCCTCGACCAGGAAGATTTAAAAGGCGGTGTGCTGTACCACGACGGCCAGTTTGACGATGCCCGCTTAGCTATCAGCATAGCACAGACGGCAGCACAGCTTGGCGGGGTTTTGCTGAATTATTTTCCCGTTACCGGTCTGCTGAAAAAGCAAAAGAAGGTCTGCGGCGTTTGGGTAAAAGATTGTTTTACCGGAAAGGATTATGAAGTTAAAAGCAAGACCGTCATCAATGCCTCGGGTGTATTTACTGATGCTGTGATGAAAATGGATGATGTGAAGCATAAAAACATCATCAGTCCCAGCCAGGGTATACACCTGGTGGTGGACAAGGAATTTCTGCCCGGCGATGTGGCCATCATGATCCCCAGAACCGATGATGGCCGGGTGCTGTTTGCCGTGCCCTGGCATGATAAGATCGTACTCGGCACCACGGATACGCCAGTTGATACCATTTTGAGTGAGCCGGTTCCGCTACAGGAAGAAATTGATTTCGTTTTAAAACATATCGGCCGTTACCTTACTAAAGACCCGCAACTAAGTGATGTAAGAAGCATGTTTGCCGGGCTGCGGCCATTGGTAAAAGGAAAAGCTAAAAAAACAGCAGCGCTGGCAAGAGATCATTTAATCACTTTGGGTGATTCAGGGTTAATAACCATTACCGGCGGCAAGTGGACCACCTACCGTAAAATGGCGGAAGATGTGGTGGATATTGCCCTAAAGCATGCCGGCCTGGCTGGCAATCCCTGCATCACAAACGATCATCGGCTAAACGGGCATGATAAACCCGTTGCTCCTGCTGAAATAACCTCTTTAAAAAAGGATGAACTGAAAGCAGCCATAAAAAAATCGGTGCAGGACGAAATGTGCATGACGGTAGAGGATTTTTTATCAAGAAGAACTAGGCAATTGCTGCTGGATGCGGCGGTCGCAAAAGAAAAAGCGCCGGAAGTTGCAACGATAATGTCTGAGGAATTAAATAAAGATGAAAACTGGATAAAAGAACAAATCAATAACTTTAATGAAGTTGCCAGAAACTATAAACCACAAACTAAAAACTTATGAATCCTTTCATCGGTGAATTTTTTGGAACAATGCTGCTCATCATCATGGGCGATGGCGTAGTGGCTAATGTTGTACTCAACAAAACCAAGGGGCAAAACAGCGGCTGGATAGTCATCACATTCGGCTGGGCCATGGCAGTGTTTCTTGGCGTGTATGCAGCTACAAAACTGGGAAGCGGCGGGCATCTTAATCCGGCTGTTACGATAGCCTTAACAGCATTCGGTGGATTTGATTCTACATTACTCCTTACATATATCGGGGCACAATTTGCCGGGGCGGTTACCGGAGCCGCTTTGGTATGGCTGGCCTACAAACAACATTTTGCTGCAACGGATGACAAGGATCTGAAATTGGCAGTATTCTGCAATGCACCGGCCATCCGCAGTACGGGCCATAATTTAATAACGGAGATCATCGGGACATTTGTACTTGTATTTGGCGCACTGGCTATGTCACCCGCCGCTTCTTCTCTGGGCTCACTTGACGCCTTGCCTGTCGGGTTGTTGGTATTAGGAATTGGATTGGGGTTGGGCGGGCCAACCGGTTATGCGATCAACCCTGCAAGAGATTTGGGGCCAAGAATTGCCCATTTCATTTTACCGATACCCGGAAAAAGAGACAGTGATTGGGGGTATTCATGGATTCCGGTTGTTGGGCCCGTTATCGGAGCATTGATTGCTGCTTATGTTTTTACATTGCTGTAAAGATTGTATGAAAAAATATATTCTCTTTATTGTAACTGCATTAACTGCAAAAAAAAACCAGCATAAAAGCCGGTTTGTAAAAATTTTTTCTGCTGGAATTATATTACGCCTGCATTATTAAAAACAGCAAGAATCAGGATAATATTAATAACTAAAGCTATTCCGAAACCAACCCATGACCATTTTACCCGATTTTTCTTATAATCGTCATTTATAACATATGCTATTATAACTCCTATAGCTCCAAGAAAAAATCCAAGTGCAAAACCTCCGAAATGAAACCCCGATTCCCCACCCTTTTTTTGCTTCTGAAGGGCTTTTTGAATATTATTATTACTGATCGTTCCATCCAGGTTCATATTGTCCCTGAGTTTTTTCTGAGCAATCCTGAACTTAGTTTTATCCCAAAAATTCATTTTCTGACCGGTAAGTTTTTGAAGTTCCTTAATACTGATCTTTGAAAGATCAAATAAAGAAATGGTCTTACCTGTTTTGCCAACCGGGATAAATACCTGGTCAGTATGGATTACTGGTTCTTTAGCAGTAGAAGGAGTGCTGGTGGCAAAAGAGGATACAAAAAAAGTTACTGCTGCAAAGAGTGCAAAAAACTTTTTCATAGTTTTTTAGTTTTGGTTAAAAATTAGTTTTTAATAAGCTATTATGATAGGTGAAATTTAATACCCCCCCAAAAAAAAATTCCTGATTGGATTCAAATGTTATGGCTGCTTTTCATCCCAGGCAAATTGTGAAGTAATATCATGGTTGCTGCAGGCTCCTGTAATCACCTCACAAGCCTTCATTATTTTCCTTTCTCCTATAACCAGCGGCGGAGAAATTCTCAAACATTGTGAGCAACCAAGAACCATCGGTTAGCACAAATCAGCCAGTTTAACTATCTTTATTATTCAAATAAATGTTATGCTGATAGAAAGAACATCCAGGGAGGTTATCATTCGTCTTCCCGCCTCTGTTGATGCCACCGGACTGCAACGCCTTATTGATTACCTTACCTATGAGGAGGCAACATCTAATTCAAAAGCCACGCAGAAACAGGTGGATCAACTGGCTAATGAAGTGAAAAAGGGTTGGTGGAAACGTAACCGCAAACGGCTGGTTAAATGAAAAAATCATCGTTGACACCAATATTATTTTCTCCTTTTTATTAAATACCCGGGAAATATTGGAGACCTGTTGTTCAACGAAGAAGGTATTTTTGAATTTTACAGTAACGAATATATGCGGTATGAGATCCGCAAACACTGGTCAAAGTTGAAAAAAATATCTAAACTTGGCGACAAAGAATTAGAAACTGCTTACGACCTGCTTCTTGCCCGGCTCACTTTTATTAACGAAGAACTTATCCCAAAAAACATCTGGCTTCAATCAGAAAAAATTGTTACCAGTATCGATCCTGATGATATTGATTTTGTTGCGCTGACAAAATATCTTAAAGGTTATCTGTGGACGGGCGACAAGCCGCTTTATGACGGATTAAAGGGAAATCATTTCAGGACTGTTTATAATACTGCTGATATGCTTCAATTACGTTCCCGGTTGACAAGGAAGTAAAATCATTTCCCGCATGCATTCAAGATCACCTCACATGCCTTCCTTATTTCCTCTTCCTCAATAACCAACGGCGGAGAAATCCTTAAACAATCCGAAGCAAATAAAAACCAATCTGTCAGCACACCTTCAGCAACACAGGCATCAATCAATTTCTTATTTGTTTCAAAAGAATCAAACTCCACCGCCATCCACAAACCGTAAGAACGGATGGCTTTTATCTTTTTATGCCTGAGCAACGTCCTGAATAATTCTTCTTTTTTCTTCACTCCATCCATTAAATGTTCTTCCAGCAATGCTTTCATAGCAGCCATACCTGCCGCACAGCAAACGGGGTGGCCGCCAAACGTAGTGATATGTCCCAATACTGGGTTATTGGTAAAAGCATCCATCAGTTTCTTATCTGCAATAAATGCACCGAGTGGCATACCGCCACCGAGTGCTTTACCAAGCAATAAAATATCAGGTACGACATTAAAATGTTCAAAGCCCCAAAATTTGCCTGTTCTTCCAAAGCCCGCCTGTACTTCATCCAGTATCAGCAGGGCTCCGGTTTCGGTGCATCTTTTTCTAAGCGCCTGCATCCATTCAAAAGAAGGAACAATGATGCCTGCCTCCGCCTGCACCGTTTCAGCAATCACACAAGCGGTGAGTTCTTTTATCTCATTAAGCGATTCAAATGAATTAAACTCCAGGTGCAGCACATCCGGCAACAGCGGACGAAAAGAATTCCGCCAGTATTCGTCCCCCATCACACTCAATGCCCCCTGTGTACTGCCGTGATAAGATTTGTTGAAAGCGATGATTTGTGTGCGGTTGGATATCCGCTTAGCCAGCTTCATCGCTCCTTCCACAGCTTCAGCGCCGGAGTTGGTAAAATATACAGAGTTGAGGGATGCCGGTAAATGATTGGTAAGCAATTTAGCATACTGCACCTGTGGTGATTCGATGAATTCGCCATACACCATCACATGCAGGTAGGCATCTAATTGTTTTTGAATTGCTTCAATCACTTTGGGATGCCGGTGGCCCACATTGGCCACACTGATGCCGCCGATGAGGTCAATATATTCCTTTCCGTTCACATCATATATCCAACAGCCTTCTGCCTTTTCTATCTCAAAAGCCATTGGCGAAGGCGAGGTTTGCGCTATATACCGTAAAAAAAGTTCCCGTTGGGTCAAATAATTTTATTTCACGCAAAGAACGCAAAGGCAGCGCAAAGGCGCAAAGAAAATATCTAATTTGCAGCAGAACCTCACCCAGGGTGAGCCTGATTATCGAAGACTCCGATTCCCTCTCCTTGAAGAGAGGGGTGGGGAAAATTCCGAAATCCGGAGGTAGCGTTGGGTGAGGTCTGCTGAGCAGCGAACAGAACCCTGAACTGAGCGTAGCAACAGACGATGCCATGAAAAACTGTCGCTGGCAACCAAAAACAAAAAACTACAAACTATAAACTTTTTTTCATGCCCGTCATACTTCCTGTGGAAGATAAGTACCCCCAATTCGGCAACAACTGTTTCATTGCCCCCAATGCCACCATAGTTGGCGATGTGACTACTGGCGATGATTGCAGCTTCTGGTTCAACACCGTTGTCCGTGGTGATGTGAATTTTATTAAGCTCGGCAACAAAGTGAATGTGCAGGACGGCGCCTGTATCCATTGCACTTTTCAGAAATACGGAACAACGATCGGCGACAATGTTTCCATCGGGCATCATGCCATTGTGCATGGCTGCACCCTGCATGATAATGTGCTCATCGGCATGGGCGCTATTATAATGGACAATGCCGTGGTGCACAGCAATACCATCATCGCCGCCGGTGCCGTGGTGCTTGAAAACACTATTTGTGAAGCAGGAAGTATCTATGCCGGGGTACCTGCCAAAAAAGTGAAGGATATTTCGAAGGAGCTCATCAGCGGCGAGATCAACCGGATTGCCGGCAACTATGTACGGTATGCGGATTGGTTCAGAAAGGAGGCGGGAGACGGGAGTCATTAGCCGGGAGTCAGGAAATTTCGACCTTTGGGATACTCCTCCCGGCTCCGGCCTCAAGCTTCCCGCCTCGTAGATTTACTCCGGTAAAAACAATTAAATCTGCTTACATTCGTTATTGCATTACAAGCTGTAAACAATGAAAAACCTCCGTTTTGTTACCGTTGCGCTAAGCCTCATGGTGCTGCTGGCATCCTGCGGTAAGCTGAGCAACCTGTTCAAACGGAAGACAGGATGTCCCACCAATGGAAAAAATGTTGGCGCCGAAAAGATACTTAGCGGCGATCCGGATGGAACTAAAGCAGCCAAAAAGGCCAAAAAATTCAAGAGTTAAGGTTTTGTTGTGTGCAGCGTTTGAGCTATCATCCATGTCTAATGGATGCTACTCTATCCGTAGTATGAATCAACTAAAACACCTTAACAATGAGCCTTACCCTCCGAACCACCCTGGGCTGTACCGAAGCCATTATTGCCGATGACGGCGGTCTGAAGCAATTCTACCATGTGGCCGACATCCTGGGCCAGGATTTCAATGTCCGGTTTTCCCACAAAGAAGATGACTTTGATGCCATTGACTGGGAGTTCCGCTTCAAGGGCCACAACCTCACCCTGCATTACAGCATTTACAACGGCATTTCCATCTTTCCCACTAAAACCCGTGATGCCCTGAACAAGGACAATAAGGTGGTGGTGGAGCTGGCCAACGGGCTGGAAGGGATATTGTTTAATGAGGGCAGGAAGAATATAGCGTAGAGAAATTTTGAACCCGGCTTCGGTTCCCTGTGCATCGTCCCTTGCGTCGCACTCTTGTACGTCCGGTAATTCTATTCAGATGTTGTTGAACCCCCGTCCGACCGGTCATCCGGACAGGCCTCCGGGGTTCTGAAACATCGCTTACCATATTCACCCCGGATTGTATCCGGGCCTACCAACATATCGCCCCTACGGGGCTTTCACTTAATTCTCTCTTCATTGATTACTAAATAAAATCCCTGTTTATTTATATTGAAAGCCTTTAAAACCAGGGGTCAAATTAATGCAAGCCTTATATCAGTAAGTATATTCAACCAACAGTATCTTCATAAGCCCCTCCTTCGGAGGGGTTTGGGGAGGTTTTTCTCCTCTATTGAATTCAATATCCCAAGATAACTCACATACCTGTCCTCATGTATTTCTTTATTATTAACCGCCTCCTTCACTGCACAGCCAGGTTCATTATAGTGCAGGCAGTTGTTGAACTGGCAATTATTCAGCCGTTCCCGCATTTCAGGAAAATAGTGAGAGAGTTCCTGTTTTTCAATATCCACCAGGCCAAACTCCCTCATGCCGGGTGTGTCAATAATGTGGCCACCAAAAGGGAGGTCAAACATTTCGGCAAACGTGGTGGTATGCTGGCCCTTACCGCTCCAGCCGCTTATCGCTCCGGTCTTCAGGTTTATGTCAGGAAAAATTAAATTGAGCAGGGATGATTTGCCCACCCCGCTATGGCCGCTCAGCAAAGTTGTTTTACCTGCCATCATTTTCTTCAGCTCACCGATCCCTTCTTTCTTTTCTGCGCTCACCAATTGTACTTTGTATCCCACTGCTTCATACATCTGCTTCCACCGTTCATACTTTTCCAGTTCCTTGCTTTTGTATAAATCTGATTTATTAAAAACAATAACAGCAGGTACATGGTACGTTTCAGACGCAATGACGAAGCGGTCAATAAAACCCTGCGAGGTACGGGGTTCTTTTAAGGTGGCCACCAGCAGCGATTGATCAAGGTTGGCCGCCACAATATGGTGCTGGTGCCTGTGCCGGGGGCTTTGCCGGTTGATGTAATTGTGCCGCTGATATATTTTGTCAATGATGGCCGAGTTATCGGTATCAGCCTCGGATTCCATTTCCACCATATCACCTACCGCCAAGGGGTTAGTGCTGGTAATGTCATCCAGCTTCATAACCCCTTTCATCCGGGCATTCCAGAATTTGCCGGCCTCATCTTTCACAATATACCAGCTGCCGGTGGATTTATAAACTGTTGCTTTCATTCCGGGCTGCAAGATAAAAGAATAATGTACTGTGTGCTACGTAGCTCTGCTAACATTTTGTATTGTTTCCTGATATAGGCGATATCGTTTCAGCATAGAAGAAGGTGGATAATGAATGAGCGTAGTAGCATCAGGGAAATTTCCGCAGCAAAGTAAAGCGGAGCAGCATTTCAAGAAACAAAAAAGCTAATGCCGCCAGCACAAAGGGCAGAAATTTTTCTTCCACCCTTTTGAAAGAAGTGGTTTCCACTTTTGATTTTTCCAACCGATCAATCTGACTGTAAATACTTTTAAGCCCTTCCTTATCTCTTGCCCTGAAATATTGGCCGCCGGTTTCATCAGCGATTTTCTGTAACAAGGCTTCATCCAAAAAGCCAACCGCAGCATCTTTTTGCTTTTTAGTGTTACCGGTATTCTCCATAATAGTGGCCGGCCCGGCACTCATACCAATGGTATAAACTTTTACCTGCTTTGATTGGGCAATGTCCAGTGCTGTCAGCGGGTCAATCAGTCTTGTTTCGGGCGGGTCTTCCTTGCCATCCGCCAGCAGGATAATCACTTTGCTTTTCCCCGGCGCTTTGGATAAACGGTCCACTGCGGTGGCCAGCCCTTCTCCGATCACCGTTCCGTCAGCCAGGTGTTTGCGGCTTTCCAGGTTTTGTATCTGGGCAAGTAATGTATTCCTGTCGGTGGTGATGGGGCATTGCGTAAAACTCTCCCCGGAAAAAATAACCAGCCCTATCCGGTCAACCGGGCGGCTGCGGACAAACTCCTGTGCCACTTCCTTCGCCGCTTCTATCCTTGAGGGAGGAATATCTCCCGAGCCCATGCTGCCGCTCACCTCCATGCAGAGCACAATATCAATGCCTTCTCCTTCTGTCCGCTGTTCCTCATTTCTTTTTTGCGGACAGGCCAGCGCAAAAATCAGGGCGCTTAATGCCAGCAGGCGAAATATAAAAGGGAAATGACGGAAACGGTTTTTCCAGGAAGATGCAGCAAAAGCATGGGTGGATGAAACGGTGATGGCGGCCTGATGCCAGCGATTTGATAGCAAGTGTTTTTGCCAGACCGGGAACCCCCACCAGCAGTACATGGCCATTGCTCAACAGGCCAATCAGCAACCTGTCAAGCATATGGTGCTGTCCGACGATGACATGCCCCGTCTCTTCTTTCAATATATCGGTAAACTGCCCCGCATCGGTAATCCGCTCATTCAACTGCCGGATGTCTTCTGCTGTTTTGAACATAATGTGGCTGAATTTTAGATAAATAGCACAGACTGATACAAAATACGAACTTGCCCTTAGCAAAATACCTGCCGTGATGACAAGTAGGCAAAATCTGGCACTATTTTAGGGTACTTTTTTTATGGTAAATCATTTAAAACAATCCGAACTTTGCAGTAAATCCCCAACATATGAAAAAGTATTTGTCTTTTTTGCTGATAGGCCTTCCGACGGCATTGTTGTCGTTTTCTTCCTGTGATAAAAACGATGACCCGCCAAAAACAAAGACACAGTTACTAACACAATCAACGTGGAAATTCAAAACTGCCACCGCCAACGGTACTGATGTATCCTCCTCTTTGCAAACCTGCCAGAAAGATAATCTGCTTACTTTCAGCAGCGGGGGCAATGGCAATGTAAATGAAGGCCCCAGCAAGTGTAACGGAGCAGACCCGGATAATATCCCTTTTACCTGGGCGTTTGCCAGTGGAGAAACGCTTATTAATGTTTCCAACCCTTTATTTACAAACGGGGCTACCAGTCTCACACTTTTATCATTAACCGAAACTGAATTGGTGGTAGAAATGCTGTATAACCCACCCATTGGCCCTGCGATAACGATGGTGATAACATTTATTCATTAACCGGAATTTCAGGAAAGATACTTCCCGACAATTGGCACCCTCCTGCCCATCCCAAATGCTTTTGGTGAAATCCGGATAATCGGACAAAACTGGTTACGTTTATACTCGTTGATGTTTACCAGTTTCAGCACCCGGTCCACCAGGGCTGCATCAAAACCCTGTGCTTTTATTTCTTTCGGGCCTTTTCTTCTTTCAATGTACTGGTAAAGTATCCTGTCAAGAATGGAATAATCAGGAAGTGAATCAGCATCTTTTTGGCCAGGTCTTAATTCTGCAGACGGCGGCTTGGTGATGATGCCCTGCGGGATGATCTCTTTATCCCTGTTGATATATTTTGCCAGGGCATACACCTGCATCTTGTAACAGTCGCCCAGTACACCCAGGCCCCCTGCCATATCGCCGTACAAAGTACCATAGCCTGTTGCCAGTTCGCTTTTGTTTGAAGTGTTCAATAAGATATACCCAAATTTATTGGCGATGGCCATCAGCAGGTTTCCCCTTGTTCTTGCCTGTATGTTTTCTTCTGCCAATCCAAAGGGCAGATCTTTATAAATGGGTTTTAGCTCAGTCAAAAAACTGTCATAAATATTGTTTATCGGGACAATATCGTATGGGTTATCCAGATTTTTACTCAGCTTTTCCGCATCGCTTACAGAATGACGGGTAGAATAGGGTGATGGCATCAGGATGGCTCTTACATTTTCTCTGCCCAATGCCTCACAGGCAAGGGCAAGGGTAACAGCGCTGTCAATACCACCGCTGCTGCCGAGTATGGCTTTCGTAAATCCCATCTTGCTGAAATAATCCCTTATACCCATTACAATGGCATTATGTATTTCAGCAGTGCATAAATTATAGTCGGGTTCTTCAGGATTGAATTCTGCATCTGGTAAATCAGCTGCTTTGGCAATTACGGGTTGCACAAATGTTCCGTCATCCCTTAGCTCAACAACTTCTATGGCTTCTTTAAAAAGCGGAAGTTGTTTAATAAGATCAGCATTTTTATCAAAAACCAGCGACGCCCCGTCAAAAACTATTTCTGTCTGGCTGCCCACGCAGTTGCAATACAGCATTGGCAGTTTGTACTTGCTGGTATTCAGTTTTAGAATGGCTTTTCTGTCTTCCACATGGGTATAATCAAAAGGCGAAGCAGAGATATTCAGCATGATGTCCGGCTGCTGCTTCATCAGTTCATCCATCGGGCATTTGCGGTACAGGGGGTTATCCCCGAGGTTCCAGATATCTTCACAAATGGTTACCGCCAGTTTTTTCCCTTTGTACTCAATGACATTCCAGTTATAAGCCGGTTCAAAATAACGGTACTCGTCAAACACATCATAGTTGGGAAGGCAGGTTTTATGGGCTATCGCTTTTATTTTTTTCTCATAAAGAAAGAATGCTGCATTGAACAGGTCTTTTCCTTCCCTTACCGGGTTTACATCCGGCGCTCCCACCAGGACAGCTATAGTATCAGCCTGGTCTTTAATGTTGTCAATAGCCTGGTAAGATTTACTGATGAAATCATCAAACTCCAGAAAATCCCTCGGCGGGTAACCACAAACACAGAGTTCAGTAAACAGTACAAGGTCAGCTTTTTGCTGTTTGGCCCATTTAATTCCTTCAATTATTTTACGGGTATTATCTTCAAAGTTGCCGATGTGGTAGTTTTGCTGCGCTAAGGCGATTTTCATACTGCAAATTTATGTGAATGTTTTCTTAGCTTACTTTTGCTGCAACAACATTTTTAACCCTGTTTCGTTTGCAATATCTATGAAAAAATCAGCTCTCCTGTTGCTTTTTGGTGCAATCCTGTTTGCCTGCAGTAATAAAAAAGGTATTCCGGATGTTTCAGGCATAAAAGTGGAGATTCCGATTGAACGGTTTGACAGGACTTTTTTTGCTACAGACACCAGCAAACTGGAAATGGGGCTGCAGCGGCTCCGCCAGCAGCATCCGGATTTTTATTACGATTTTATGCGGCAAATTCTCGGGGTGAACGGCTCCTTTGCTGATCCAACCACATTAATAGTCGTCAAAGAGTTTATCCGGGGCTATTCTTCCATTTATGATTCCCTGAAACCAAAATATAATAACCTGTCGTGGCTGCAGAAAGAATTGCAAAAAGCCTTTCAGTTTGTAAAATATTATTTTCCGCAATACAAAACGGGCAAGGCCGTTTTATTCGTCGGCCCCTTTGATGCTCCCGGTGTTGCCACCACAGCCTCCGGACTGGCCATTGGCCTGCAGCAATTTGCCGGAAAAGATTTTTCTGTATATCAGACAGCAGAGGCGCAGGAGCTTTTCCCCTTGTATATTTCCCGCCGTTTTTCGCCGGAGTATATCACGGCCAATTGTATGAAAGCCGTGGCGCTTGATTTGTTTCCCGATCAAAGCGGGGGTAAGCCACTGATTGAACAAATGGTGGAGAAAGGAAAGCAATGGTACCTGCTGGATAAGTTTTTACCCCGCACCCCCGATTCCATTAAAACCGGGTACACTGCCCTGCAATTAAAATGGTGTAAGGAAAATGAGGGATTGATTTGGAGTGAGATTGTAAGAAATGAAGACCTGAATTCCCTCAGCCCGGCTGTTATTCAAACTTATATCGGCGAGGGGCCTTTCACACAGGGATTTTCGCAAGAATATTCCCCCGGTAATCTTGGCCAATGGCTGGGCTGGCAAATAATAAAAAAGTTTGTTTCAAAAAACCCTGATATGAAACCAGAAGAGGTGATGAAAACTCCTGCCCGTAAAATTATGGATGAAGCTAAATATAAGCCCCGGTAATTTTTTGTACTACTGTACGTTTGGTTTTTTCAAAATACTCTAAACATCATGCTTCGTCGGATTTTATTTGCATACATTTACCTGAATCATGAAGAATCTCACCACCACCCTTACAGACCCGGTATATATTCCAAAGCAGGAATATTCTATGTACGACAGGTTCTGGTTAAAAATAATGAATGATAAAAGAGATTTACCTTTTATTTACCTGCTTACTAAAATTCACCTGCTGGTTGTTCCACCGGCAATATTGTTATTTACCACATTGCTTACCGGCTGGTATTGGTGGGCGGTGGCTGTTCCCTATTTCTATATTTCGCAGCTGTACTTCAAGGGAAGGTTCGGGCTGATGTTTCACTGCCTTTGCCACCGAAAAACATTTAAAGCTCCCTGGCAGCAGCCCTTGCATTCCTATATCACCTGGATCATCTGCCCGCTGTTTGGACATGCGCCGGAAGGGTATTTCAGCCACCTTATGGGCATGCACCATATCGAAAATAATATGCCGGATGATACCAGCAGCACGATGAGCTACCAGCGGGACAGCCTGCGGGGATTCCTGGCCTACTTTTTCAGGTTCATTTTCAGGGGTGTTACTGATACCATCCATTACCTTTTTGTAAGAAAAAGGAAAAAACTCTGCCAGCGGCTGACCATCGGCGAATACGTATACCTGTTGTTTTGCATTGGTATGTGCTTTATAAACCTGAAAGCAACCTTTGTAGTTTTTATTGTCCCGTTGCTTTTTGCAAGATTAGTCATGATGCTGGGCAACTGGGCACAGCATTCTTTTATTGATGCCACTGAACCGGAAAACCTGTACAGGAATTCCATCAACTGCATCAACACGGTTTATAACAGAACCTGCTGGAACGATGGCTATCACATCATCCACCACCTGCGGCCGGGTATGCACTATACCGATATGCCCGGTGAGTTCCTGAAACGAAAAGACGAGTTTGCCCTGCAAAAAGCAATTGTGTTTGACGGCATCCACTACCTGCACATCTTTACCTGGCTGCTTACCAAACGCTACGATAAGCTGGCCGATAACCTGGTAAACATTAATGGCACCATGTTTCAGTCAAAAGAAGAGGCTATTGCATTGATGAAGGAAAGAACAAAGAAGATAATGCCATAGGCCATTAGTTATACTTCAACGGAACAATCATCTCAAAAGAAGGAATATTTACGCTGAAAAGCTTTTTACTGTGCAGGTTCTCCATTTCATAGGTGCCGTTCATACGGCCCATTTCCGTTCTCAGGTTGCAACTGCTCACATACTGGTAGCTTTCTCCGGATTGCAGAGCTGGCTGAACACCCACCACTCCTTCACCTTCCACTTCCTGGTAACTGCCGTTGCTGTCGAAGATATGCCAGTGCCGGCGGTGAAGCTTCACCGGGAATGAATTGTGGTTTTCAATGGTGATGCGGTAGGCAAACATGAACTCTGACTGCAGCGGATTGCTGTAGTCCGGCTGGTAAAATGTTTCCACACTCACCTTCACCCCTTCAGATATCATACTTGTCATGCAGTAAAAATAAAGAAAATAGCCGGTAAGAAAAGACAACTGTTAATATTTAAATCAGCAGCGGCATCGTAAATTTGCGACCACCCTTCGTTAAACTCTTCAAAAGAGTCCATTAGACAGGGTGATAAAGCGTTTATATGAAAATAGCAGTTGCAAAAGGAGATGGCATAGGCCCGGAAATAATGGAAGCTGTATTGAACATTTTCAAAGCGAATAAAGTACCGCTTGAATATGAGTATGTAGAAATGGGCAAATGGGTGTTTGACAAGGGATTTAATAACGGGATGACACCCGGCGCCAAACAAACTATTGAGTCGCTTGGTTTGCTTTTCAAAGGCCCGATGGAAACACCAAAAGGCAAAGGTGTGAAGAGCATCAACGTCACCGCCCGCAAAACCTGGAACACATTTGCCAACAAAAGGGTCTTTCAGAGCCTCCATGGCGTGGATACTGTTTTCAGCAAAGCAGGCATCCCGATTGACATCACGGTGGTAAGGGAAAATATTGAAGATACTTATGGCGGTATTGAGCACATGCTTACACATGATGTGGCGCTGAGCCGCCGCTTCATCACCCGGCCGGGGAGCCTGCAGGTAATACGCTACGCCTTTGAAATGGCCCGGCAGAAAAAGGCCAAACGCATAACCTGCGGGCATAAGGCCAACATTATGAAACTTACGGACGGCCTTTTCTTAGAGTGTTTTTACGAAGTGGCGAAAGAATACCCTGAACTGAAAGCCGATGATGTGATAGTGGATGACCTCTGTATGAAACTGGTGACAAGACCTGATAGTTTTGATGTGGTGGTGCTCACCAACCTGCAGGGCGATATTGTTTCGGATTTATGCGCCGGGCTGGTGGGTGGATTAGGTTTTGCCCCCTCAGCCAATATTGGTGACCATATTTCCATATTTGAAGCGGTGCATGGAACTGCACCGGATATTGCCGGGAAAAATATTGCTAACCCCACAGCATTGCTGTTGAGTGGTTTTGCTATGCTTCGCCATGTCGGTCTTACCGGTAATGCCGCCGTTATTGAAAACGCCTTGTTATATACTTTGGAGAATGGGGTGCATACCGGCGATTTTGGTGATAAATCAAACCCTGCGGTGAACACCACCCAGTTTGCAGAAGCCATCATCAGCAATTTTGGTAAAATGCCGGAACAGGGCGCCAAAGAGATCATCCCCAACAAACCCGGCACACCAGCACCACTAAAACTTGAAATGAACTCAATGATGGTATCCAAGGAAATCGGTACTGAAACCATTGCCGGTGTGGACTTGTTTATTGAAAGCGATGAACAGCCAATTGCCATAGCAGATAAATGTAAAAGACATGGTGGGGTCAAGTTCAATCTCATCAGCATCAGCAACCGGGGTACACAGGTGTGGCCCACCGGTTCTGTTTATACAAACTTAGTTAACCAGTACAATGTACGGTTTGAGAGTATTGATGATTTTCCCCTTACCCAGCAGGATTTCATTGGCCTGTATGTAAGTATGAGCGGTAATTTTAAAATTTGCTCGTTTGAGCTGCTGAACAAGTGGGGTGATAAAAAAGCATACAGCCTGGCGCAGGGCCAGTAAAGTTCCATTTTTTGAAACGGGGAAATATAACTTATTTCAACCATAGCCAGAGAAAATAAATGGCAATCATTGAAAGAAATGAAATAATGATTGTGCAATATCCGCCGGCAGTTTTTATGCTGCTGTTCTCCTGGCGGCCAAGCCACAGACTTCTTATTCCCAGTATAAAATAAAACATTGCAACTCCGAAAGGGATCAAACAGAAAATAGTAATGATCAGAAAAACGAGAAATTGAAAAATGTTCATGTCTTTCAGATTATTTTTTTTTCACTTGCTTATACCCATTCTTCACCAACCACTGCAACACTTTCTCCCGCTGATCACCCTGAACAATAATCTCTCCGTCTTTTGCTGATCCCCCGGTACCGCAAAAGGACTTTAGTTTTTTACCCAAATTCTGCAAGTCTTCTTCTTTGCCGGTAAACCCTTCAATTAAAGTAACAGTTTTGCCAGCCCGGTTTTTTGTATCTAATCTTACTTTTAGCATCTGCTGTTCAGGTGGTAGCGTTTCAGCATTTGAATGTTCTTCTTTAAAAGAAAAGTTGGGATCGGTGCTGTAAACGAATCCTCTTGTGTCGGGTTTATACTTTTTAGCCCCCCTGCCCCCCGCCGGAGGGTTCTTGTTTTCCGAAAACATTTTGGTCTTTTTATTTTTAAAAATAGAAGCCCTTTAGGGTTCCAAATTCCCCCCAGCGGGGGGATTTAGGGGGGCCGCCTTCAAACTCAAATCCAGACTCCTCGCCTGGTGTATTAGCGCTCCCACACTTACATAATCCACTCCTGTCTTTGCATACGCTACAATATTATCTAAATTAATCCCACCGCTGGCTTCGGTCTCAAAATCTTCTTTGATCAATCCTACAGCTTCTTTTATTAGTTCGGGCTTAAAATTATCCAGCATGATGCGAAATACTTTTCCCCTGCCGGCAGCTATCACTTTTTTCACATCATCAACGCTCCTGGTTTCCACTTCTATTCTTAGCTCCGGTTTTTTTGCTTGTACATACTTCCATGCCTTGTCAATTGCTTTCTCAATCCCTCCGCAATAATCAATATGATTGTCCTTCAGCATGATCATATCGTACAAGCCAAAGCGGTGATTGACTCCTCCCCCGATCTTCACCGCTTCTTTCTCCAGCAGGCGGAAATTAGGTGTCGTTTTGCGGGTATCCAGCAATTTTGTTTTATAGCCCCTTAGTTTGTCCGTGTATTGTTTTGTCAGTGTTGCGATGCCGCTCATCCGCTGCATACAGTTCAGCACAAGCCTTTCGCACTGAAGAATGGTATGCACCGATGCCTCCACTACAAAAGCTTTCTCGCCGGATTTCATGGCATCGCCGTCTTGCTTGTATGTATTGAAAGTAATTCCGGGTTCTTTGTACCTGAAAATTCTTTCAGCCACCTTCATACCGGCCAGCAACCCGTCCTGCTTTATTTTCAGGACAGCTTTACCCCTTGCGCCGGGATCAATACAGGATAAAGTGGAATGATCCCCATCGCCAATATCTTCTTTTAATGCCTCCTCAAACAGGTGGTGTAATTGTTCATCAAAACTCATAGCTGTAAAAATAGCAATTCGTTTCAAGCTGCCCTGATTTAAGCAAAAAGCCCTGCCTTGTTTGAAACAAGACAGGGCTTCCTTCTTTTTATTTTAAAGCGTTATTCTATTGCCTGGAAACGGATCTCCTTCACCACTTCCCTGCCGTTTTTTATCCGCATAAAAACATTGGTGCGGAAGTTACCTGCATTGGTTTTGAGTGTCCCGATACAGAATTGTCCCCTGGGTGCATCGCCTTTATGTTTCAGTTCAAATCCTTTTACGCCATTGTTGCCGAAAAAATCTTTAACAATCAGCTCTGCCTGGGCCTTGCTGTAGCTGTCGCTTTTGTCTGGCAAAGTCAGTTCCACATTATCGTCAAAGTGAGAAGAAAGCCGGGACGAATTACCGGTGCGTAATGCGCTGATCACTTCATCTATCCCTTTTTGCACTGTACTGAAGGAAGCCAGTACCAGCGCGGAGCCAAGCAGCAGGGTAGAAAATAAATGTTTCATAACAAAAGGTTTTCACAGGTGTATTAATCTAAAAACATGCCACAGACTCGGTGAGTTTTCAGCCGGTACTAAACTACTAAAAATCAGCAGTTTTTCCGAATTCCGGCGGGTTATTAGGGGATTACAATGTAGTTTTACAAGGTACAGATGGGCAATTGCCCATTGAGAATGAATGTATTTGTACGAATTAAAGTTGTTGATAAAAATGTCAGAAAAAAAAGTCATTCTGGTCATCATGGACGGCTGGGGATTGGGAAAAGTTGCTTCAGCCGATGCGATACAAAATGCACATGTTCCCTTTACCAAATCGCTGTATTCAAAATACCCGTATACCACATTGATAACCTGCGGCGAGGCAGTGGGCTTGCCTGAAGGGCAAATGGGAAATTCAGAGGTCGGTCACCTTAATCTTGGCGCCGGCAGGATTGTTTACCAGGAGCTGCAACGGATAAATGTGGCCATCCGGAATGGTTTGTTTGCTCAAAATGAAGTTTTGCTGCGGTCAATCCGGTACGCTAAAAGCAATAATAAGCCATTACATCTGCTGGGCCTGGTGAGTGATGGGGGTGTTCATTCCCATATCAACCACCTGAAAGCCATTATTGATATATGTAAAGCCGAAAGATTGAAAGATGTATTTATTCATGCTTTTACCGATGGCAGGGATTGCGACCCCAAAAGCGGCCTCGGATTTATCAAAGAATTGCAGGAACATTTAAATAGCTCAGTTGGCAAAATTGCATCAGTAAGCGGCCGCTATTTTGCCATGGACAGAGACAAAAGATGGGAAAGGGTGAAACTGGCTTATGATGCGCTGGTAACAGGAAAAGGGGAAAAAGCTACAGACGCCATTGCCGCTGTTGAAAATTCCTATACTGATAACATCACGGATGAATTTATAAAACCAACAGTGATTTTGGATGAAGGCCAGCAACCGCTCGCAACCATCAAAGACAGGGATGCAGTGCTTTGTTTCAATTTCCGGACAGACAGGTGCCGGGAGATAACACAGGTGCTGACACAAGCGGATTTTCCGGAATTTCAGATGCAAAAATTTTCACTGCATTATACCACCATGACAGAGTACGATCAGACTTATAAAAATGTGCATATCATTTTTGATACAGAAAACCTGGCAAATACACTCGGAGAAGTGCTGGAAAAGCATGGCTTAAAACAAATCCGGGCAGCGGAGACTGAAAAATATCCGCATGTTACCTTCTTTTTCAGCGGCGGCCGGGAAAAAATTTTTGAAGGAGAGAAGAGGATACTGGTTGCTTCACCCAAAGTAGCCACCTACGATTTACAACCAGAGATGAGTGCTTTTGAATTAACAAAACTTGTTCTTCAGGAATTAGAAACAACATCAAAACAAAATGAATCTTCCAAAATCCCCCATTCGGGGGGTGGAGGGGCCGACTTTATTTGTTTGAATTATGCCAATACTGATATGGTAGGCCACACCGGCGTTTTTTCAGCTGCCGTAAAAGCAGCTGAAACGGTTGACAACTGCGTAGAGAAAATTGTTACCACAGGCCTGGCAAATGGTTATACTATCTTCCTCACTGCCGACCATGGCAATTCGGATTATATGATCAATGAAGATGGCTCGCCCAACACCGCACATACATTAAATCCGGTTCCATTTTTCATGATTGACAAAGATTGGCGGGGAAAAATTAAACCGGGGAAACTGGCGGACATTGCCCCAACCATATTAAAATGGATGGACTTGCCTGTACCGGCTGAAATGACGGGTGATATATTAATTGAACAAGAATAATTAAATGCTTTAGCGTAATTTTTTTTTATGTTTAAAAAGATTTTAAGATATACAGCCCTGTTTCTGCTGGCAGCGTTGGTAATAATCCAGCTTTTTCATCCAAAAAAGAACAGATCTGAAGGCCCTCAGCCAAACTATATCGGAAGCAGTTTTCATATACCCGATGATGTAACATCAATCATGGCTAAAGCCTGCAACGACTGTCACAGCAATAATACCCGTTATCCCTGGTATGCAGGTTTTCAGCCGGTTCACTGGTGGCTGAACAAACACATTAAAAATGGTAAAAAGCAAATCAACTATGATGAATACAACAACCGGCCCCTGAGGTATCAGTACCATAAAATGGAAGAGACCATTGAGATGGTGAAAGAAGGTAAAATGCCACTGAACTCATACACCTGGACGCATAAGGATGCCAGACTTACTGATGAAGAGAGAAGTAAGATTACCGGTTGGGCCCAGTCTATTATGGACACTCTGAAAGCCCGCCACCCCATTGATAGCCTTATCCGTAGGAAGAATTGATACAAACTAACTATCGGGCAAAAACACGCTGAAAATATCGGGATTCTGTTATCTATCGGGAAATGAAGCAGTATATTTGTTCTTCTGGTTAACCATGAGCATTTTAGTAAAGAAAATAGCTGCATCTTTTCTGCTCGCTCTTGTGTTTGCCCCTGCGGGCTATACGTTTGTTTTCCATGCCAGGCAACAATCAATCCGGCACCACATGAAAGAGCAATTAGAAGAAAAAATGCTCCATACCATTGTGCTTGTTGAAACGAATATCAAATGGTTCAAGCCTGGAAAAGAAATAGTGGTGGACGGGAAAATGTTTGATGTGAAGTCCGTTGATTACCGGGATGATGGCACGGTTATCTTCACCGGCCTCTTTGATGAGGAGGAAACCCTGCTGGTAAAACAATTGCAGCAAAAACAGCAGGACAAAAATACAAAAGAAAAAATACAATCAGTTCTCTTGCTGCAACTGGCACAAATTCTGCCTGAAGAAAACCCCACAGGCGAATCCAACCGGCAAATTATTTCAGCAAACCCGTTTGCTGTTTATACCTCATTACTTTCCAAAGCTTACACAACTATTCCCACTCCTCCGCCACAGGCCTGATTACAGTTTTTTAATTCGCAAACTAATTTTTGTCTTTAAAATTTTATTATGAAAAAAGCTTTACTGCTTTTTACATTCCTATATACCTATACAGCTACACAAGCACAAACTGATACCACAGATGAAAAAACTATGAGTGAAGTGGTGATATCAGTCAGCAAGTGGGAGCAGAAACTTAACGAGGTTCCAAACAAAATCGTAAAAGTGAGTAAAAATGATATTCTAAGAAACAACCCCCAAACCGCGGCTGATCTGCTTGGACAGAGCGGAATGGTATTTATTCAAAAAAGCCAGTTGGGCGGGGGCAGCCCCATGATCCGCGGTTTTGCCACCAACAGAATATTGCTGGTAGTGGATGGTGTACGGATGAATAACGCCATCTACAGAAGTGGTAACCAGCAAAACATCATCAGTATAGATGCATTGAGTACTGAAGCAGCCGAAGTAATATTTGGCCCCGGCTCTCTTATCTATGGCAGTGATGCGATTGGCGGAGTGATAGATTTTCACACCCTGGAACCCCGGTTCACTAAAGACAGTAAGAGGCTGGTAAGAGGCGGTGCACTGGGCAGGTATTCAACAGCCAACAAGGAAAAAACAGGTCATTTTGATATTAATCTTGGCTGGAAAAAATGGTCTGTCCTTTCCTCTTTCTCTTACAGCAGTTTCGATGATCTGAAAATGGGAAAGAATGGAGGACAAGACATTTATCTGCGGCCCGAATACGTGGAGAGGATAAATAACGAAGACAGCATTGTAAAGAACAGCAACCCCCGTATTCAGCGTTTCAGCGGTTATAACCAGGTGAACTTTTTGCAAAAAGTCAGGTTCAAACCCAATCAGTACTGGGATTGGCTTTATGGTTTTACCCATGCAAAAACAGGCGATGCGCCCCGCTATGACAGGCTGATACAGTACCGCAATGGTGCGTTACGTTTTGCTGAATGGTATTATGGTCCCATGGTCTGGAATATGCATACGCTTAATGTCTTGCATTCAAAAAAAACAGGCTTGTATGATGAGGCAAAATTGACTGTTGCCTGCCAGGATTATGAAGAAAGCCGTATAGACCGTACCCGTGCCAATAATAACCGCAACAAACAAACAGAACGGGTGGATGCCATCAGCGCCAACTGGGATGCCGCAAAAGGGCTGGGTAAGGGACAATTTTTTTACGGGTTAGAATATGTTCACAACAAAGTAGGTTCTTTCGGCGAACAGACTAATATCAGTACCGGCACTGTTATACCGATAGTAAGCCGCTATCCGGATGGCAGCATATGGAGTACGATGGGAATATACAACAGCTATAAAATAAATATTAACCCTAAAGTGACATTGACTACAGGTCTTCGTTACAGCTACAATACACTTGACGCAACATTCGACACCACTTTCATTAAGTTTCCTTATAAAGAAGCTGATATAAAAGACGGGGCATTAACAGGCAATAGCGGTCTTGTGTACCGACCTGCAGAAGGATGGCAGCTAAATGGAAATTTTTCAACCGGTTACCGAATGCCCAATGTAGATGACATAGGAAAGTTGTTTGAAAGTGCTCCCGGTAATGTCACCGTGCCGAATCCTGATTTAACACCAGAGTATGCCTGGAATTTTGAGGTTGGGGTTATAAAAAACATTCCGAAGAAACTTCGGATTGAGATCAATGGTTTTCACACTATTCTCAATGATGCTATTGTTCGCCGGCTCTCTTCATTCAGAGGCAGCGACAGTATTTTCTTCAACGGTATCCTGAGCCGGGTGGAGTCTTTGCAAAATGCAGGTAAGGCAACCGTGTCAGGCTTTCAGCTAAGTACAGAAATTTTCTTTCTGAAAAATTTCTCATTACAATCACATGCCAACTGGATTACGGGTAAAGAAACAGATGATGTAAAGAATGAGCAGGTACCTCTGCGCCATGCGCCACCATTTTATGGCAGCAGCATGTTGCGTTACAGGGTAAAAAAATTATCCGCTGAAATCAATGCACAGTATAACAGCCAGATAAAAAATAAGGATCTGGCCCCTTCCGAACAGGCCAAAACAGATATTTATGCAAAGGATGCCGTCGGAAGACCTTATTCACCCGGCTGGTACACCCTGAACCTGAAAACCTCTTACCAGGTACTGAAAACCCTGCTGCTGACAGCTGGATGGGAAAACATTACCAATCAACGCTACAGGCCTTATTCTTCAGGTATTGTGGCGGCCGGCAGCAACCTTATTATTTCGGCAAGGGTATCACTATAATCAAAGGGCTGCCTTTAGAAGGGGCCCTTATCTTTAAAAAATGGTAAAATCACCTGTTCATGGGTCCACTTATCACTGACAAGACCTTTAAATTTTACATTCCTGTGCAGCACCCGTACCAAAAAATTGTCTAATTTACAGGCAACCAAAGGGTATTTATGACCGAGGAAGCCATATTACAAGGTTGTTTGAAGAATGACGCCACAGCCCAAAGAGAGTTGTACAACCGGTACAGCCCTAAAATGCTGGCGGTCTGTTATCGTTTTGCACACAACCGAGAGGATGCGGAGGATATGCTGCAGGAGGGTTTTATCAAGGTCTTTACACAGATTCACAGTTTTGAGAACAGGGGTGCTTTTGAAGGCTGGGTTCGGCGGATTGTGGTACACACCTGTATCAACATCCTGAAGAAGAATAAAAAGTTCAATGAAAGTGTGGACATCATTCATGCCACCGGGGTGCTGGTAAGGGAAGAAACTGTACCGGCCATCATCCAGGCCAAACAGGTGGTGGAATGCATCCGGCTGTTGCCTATGGGATACCGCACCGTTTTAAACCTGTATGCCGTGGAGGGATACAGCCACCGGGAGATAGCGAATATGCTGGATGTGGAAGAAAGCACCAGCCGCAGCCAATACACCCGGGCCAGGGCGATGCTTGAAGATATTTTAGTCCGTAAAAGAATATTACAAAAACCGAAACCCGAAACAGACTGGCTGGCAGCCGTGGCCCGCCGGTGATTTTTAACCGTATCCTATATGACCAACTGGTAATGGAAAATAATTTTAATAACAGGGATTTTGAACGGTTTGTAAAGCAAAATGCTGACCAATACCGCATGTTCCCGTCTGAAAGAGTATGGAAAAACGTACACCAGGCCCTGCATAGCCGCAGACGCTGGTATGGTATCGGCCTTGCCCTGCTGCTCATCACTACGGCTGTAGTTACCCTGGTCATGCTGACACCCGGAAGCAATGATGAGATTATAGCTTCTGCATCCGTAAAGACAACACCGTCTATAGAACCCACTTCTTTGCAAAAGCCGGCGGACGCAACAACCACCAGCCCGGTAAAGACCCCGCAAAGCAAAAGCCCTTTTGTTACTGCTCCTGAAGATTTGAAGCAGGGATTTTCAATTGTAAATATCTCCGGGCTTGTAGATAATAAGACCATCCCTGCGGGAACTGAGGAAACTCAGCGCAATGAGACTGAACCTGCATTTGATTTGGCGCCAATAGCAGCGTTAAATAATAAAGGAGGCCTTATTCAGACACAAAACAAGTTTGCAGACAATAACAGGAAGCCCGTATCTGCTGCTGTAATACCGGAAACAGTTATTCATGCTTCCGGTGCTTTGATAGCAAAAGCAGATAAGCCCGCCGGCCTGAATACCGCCAGCACCAAAAGATCAGACGATGTGAAGGATACAAAACTGCCATTGATTCCTGAACGCAACGCTAAGTCAGTAACTAAGCTCAGCAGGAAAAAATTAAGCTGGCAATTATATCTCACTCCCACTGTCAGTTACCGTAAACTGGAAGAAAACACAGCCTTTATCAGCGCAGCTCGGTACAACAGCATTGTAAATGGTACCGGCGGGGCTCTTTATACTGCCGATGTAAATACAATGGTCAATCATAAACCTGACCTGGGTTTTCAATTGGGTCTTCGTACCGCTTACCCTGTATCCAAATGGTTCAGCATTACAGGTGGTTTCCAGCTCAGCGTAAGCAAGTATGATATCAAAGCTTATGATCATCCGGCCGAAGTGACCACCATTGCCCTTACTGACAGGAATGTGTCAGCTGTAAGCAGCCTGAGGAACACCAATGGATACAAAGAGAACTGGCTTCGGAATTTCTACTTTTCGGCTTCTGTACCGCTCGGCATGGAGTTGAAATTATCTGACGGCGATAAAAAATATTTTGGGGTGGCGGGTACCCTCCAGCCAACTTATGTACTGGACAACAGGGCTTATCTTATTTCGGCCGACTATAAAAACTACGCGGAGGTGCCCTCTCTTACCCGCCGCTGGAACATGAACACCAGTTTTGAGATATTCTCCGCCCACACTACCGGAAAACTGAAATGGAGAGTGGGTCCGCAGGTGCGGTACCAGACCATGTCCAGTTTTGTAAAAAATTATCCCATCAAAGAACATCTTTTTGATTTTGGTTTAAAACTCGGTATCCGGCTAAAATAGGACCCGGGACCTGCACTAACTGCCCGGCAAGAGGTAATATCCCGTCTCGTTGTAAACAAGGCGGGATATTCATTTATAACAGCCTGCTGCAGTACGCTGCATTTACAAACACTCTTTGCGTTAATTTTAGGCCATGAAGAACTATGCATCATCAGCAGTTATGACCATCTCCGCCTGTTTGCTTGTTTCCTGTAAGCAAAAAGACAAAGAACCAGCCAAAAGTTATATCTCCGTAGTGTCACTCATCAGAAAACAGGTGGCCCATGTGGATACTTCGTTGTACCCTATTATCAAAATTGTTTCGCAGGACAGTCTTCACCATGACACCACGTATATCCCCAGAGAACAATTTGCGGCAGAAGCAAAAGATTTCCTGGAAATACCCGACCTGTCTGAAAAAAAAGTAGCAAAGAGATATACAGAAGAACCGCCCCGTTATGATGAAATGCTGGGCCGGGTCATATTTAAATACATTCCCGTTGATCCGGGAAAAGAAGAAGTGAAAAGCCAGGAATTTTTGGCAACGCCTGTCCCCGGGCAGGATGCCAGGATCAACAATGTCATCATCATCCGGGAGATCAGCAACCGCGACAGCTTTCTGCAGAAAAAAATGCTCTGGCAGATGGATAAAAGTTTCCAGATAGTAACCACCCGCCAACGGCCGGGCATACCTGAAGTCACCACCATCACCCGGGTAATTTGGAATGAAGACCCTTATCAATGACAGCAGCCGAATTTCAGCATATCGCCGGCTCCATTCCCGCACAGCCGGGCATTTATAAATACTATGATGCCGGTAATGCGTTGCTCTATGTGGGCAAGGCCAAACACCTGCGCAAAAGGGTAAGCTCCTATTTTACCAAAACATTTACCAGTTATAAGACCCAAGAACTGGTGCAGCGGATTGCCCGTATTGAATTTACCATTGTAAATTCCGAACAGGATGCCTTCCTGCTGGAAAATTCATTGATAAAAGAGTTTCAGCCCCGGTTCAATATTAACCTGAAGGATGATAAAAGCTACCCCTTTATCGTTATAAAAAACGAACCCTTTCCCAGGGTCTTTCTGACGAGAAAAAAAATCAACGATGGATCTGAGTATCTCGGCCCCTACACTTCTGTAAAAAAAGTGAGGGATCTGCTGCAGTTCATCCGGCAAACGATACAGCTCAGGACCTGCACACTCCATCTTTCTGAAAGCAACATCAAAAAAAAGAAATTCAAAGTATGCCTGGAATATCACCTGGGCAACTGCAAAGGCCCCTGCGAAGGGTTGCAAACAGCGGAGGACTATCAGGAAAACCTGGCCCATTTAAAAAATCTTCTGCGGGGGAACCTTTCCCCTGTTATCCGCCACTTTAAAGGGGAAATGAAGAGATATGCAGAGGCTCTTGCTTTTGAAAAAGCAGCGCTGGTAAAAAAGAAGATTGATTTCCTGGAAAATTACCAATCAAGATCCGTGGTGGCTAATTCAAGAGCAGGCGACCTGGATGTATTTTCGATTCAGATAGGAGGTCATTATTTGAACGTCAATGAGGATGCCGAAAGTCCGCCTTCGCATAAAGCTACGGCGGGCAAGGAAAAGGATGTGGCCTATATCAATTACCTGATGGTACGTAACGGCGCCATCATTCAAACACATACCAGCAAGGCCGAGACCCACCTGGACGAAACTCCGGAAGAAATACTGCTTTTTTCTGTGGCGCAGATGCGGTCCACTTTCAACAGTGATGCTGCTGAGATAGTTGTCTCCTTTGCTATGGATTATCCGCAAAAGGATATTGTAGTTACCGTTCCTAAAGGCGGCGACCGGAAGAAACTCTTGGACCTTTCACAAAAAAATGTCAGCTACTTCATCGAAGAACTGAAAAACAAAGACCGGCTGCAACTGAATATCAAAAGTGATAAGAGGAAGCTTCTTGAACAGCTTCAGAAAGACCTGCAGCTGCAGGAATTGCCGGCCCATATTGAATGCTTTGATAACTCCAATTTCCAGGGCAGCTACCCCGTCTCAGCCATGGTGTGTTTTAAAAACGGCGAACCCAGCAAGAAAGACTACAGGCATTTCAATGTAAAGACCGTAGAAGGCATCAATGACTTTGCAACGATGAAAGAAGCTGTTTTTCGCCGCTATAAAAGACTGAAAGAAGAAGAACAATCCTTTCCCCAGTTAGTGATCATTGATGGAGGCAAGGGGCAGTTAAGCGCTGCTATGGAAGCCATGGAAGAACTGCAACTCAGCGGGCAAACCACCCTTACAGGCCTTGCCAAAAACGAGGAGGAATTATTTTTTTCCGGAGATAAAGATTCGCTGAAACTGCCTTACAACAGCAGCAGCTTAAAACTGATCCGCCGCATCAGGGATGAAGTGCACCGGTTTGGTATCAGGTTCCACCGGCAAAAAAGAAGCAAGGGCACTTTTAAAAACGAACTGGAAGAAATAATGGGGATCGGAAAAGCCACGGCCGATCTGTTGCTGAAAGAATTTAAGTCGGTCAAAAATATAAGGGAAGTGATAAGAACCGGCAAGGGTGAAATTGAGATCGGGAAAATAATTGGGATAACGAAAGCAAAGATCGTTATCAGCCATTTCGCAGAGTAAAAGATTGTTCAAATTATCGGGGTCTCAGAACCCCCTTACGGGGGCAGGGGGGCCAAAAAAAATGGGGCCCGGATAGAAATCCAGCCCCGTTTTTAAAATCCAATATCCTATGAAAAACCGAAACGAAAATACGACAATAATCTAATTTTCCTATAGAAATTTTACGATTCCTGAAACTTTTTTTACAGCTGAATGCTAAATATTTAGCCAAAAAAAAGCCCCTTTGCAGGGGCCTGAATATAATGTTTGGACAATGACGTTTCGGATTAATACGACCAGAGATCCTGCTCAAAATTGAACATCTTATCCTTGATATTATCACCTTCAAGGAGGGCAAGGATGGGGTCTCTGAGATAAGTGCGGATGGGTTTATTGCCCGGGTTATCCAGCGTTGACTTTGTAATGTAGCTGCTGAACATTCTGCTTTCAAAAAGTTCTTCCCATGTCATACGGCTTTGCCCCATATTCTTAGGGTTATAAACTTCGGCTTTTACCAGGGAAGGCCTCAAGTCAGGATAATAAACCCAAAACAGGGATGAGGTTCCTCTTTCCTTTGTTGTATTAGGAAAGTACTCGGTCTTTAAGAAGCCAATCCCAAGAATTCGGCAAAACATCCTGCTAGATTCCCTGTCAAATACCCACTCCTCTTTTAACCTGATTCTTGTGATGTCCTTTGGATTAAATGATTTTCTCGTTACAACATAGCCAATAACCTTGTCTATTTGCTTTATGTCATATTTAGGAACTGTATCCAGCCGGCCTGCGGTCAGTTGCTTGATATCTTCAATTGCCATCGGGGTTGTAAACCTGTCATCAGAAAAAGCAGTCACTTCTCCGGTATTAACGGCTTTCATAATCATGTTTACAAATATCTGGCTTCCGTTGTCATCCTCGGCTTCGTACATGAATACCTTATTCATTTTTTCTCTTAAATCCAGCTCTCTCCATACTTTCTCAGCATACAGGGCATCATCCCACCGAAGGTGCTCGTAAGGCAGGGGTGTTCTTGCGGTGAGACTGGTCTTGTCAAAGGCATTTTCGTTTCTTAATGACTTCCGGATGGTATTATCAGTTCCTACGGTATCATATTCGATGGGCAGGTTGGCATACGGGTCATAATTTACCGGGGGCAAATTATTATTCTGCTGCACGTTAGGCTTGCCTGTTGTGTCAGATGGGTTTTGTGTATTATTTCTTTGCCTTCTGGTACGCTGTGCACTCATTTCAGCCGATATCAGGCTGAATACCAAAAAACAAACGAAGAATTTGAATGAAATCTGTTTCATATTCACTTTATTTAATATAATAAACGAGAGAAGGGGCTGGTGTAGTACGTCCATCCGGTCCTTTTACACGGATATCGTCAATTGTTACCATTCTTCCTGCCTGAACATGTGTGTTGATGGCATTTCTTACCGCCCCGGAAAAAGCAGCTCCCTGGTTAGGGAGGGATACTATATCATCATCAGTGTCACAGGTGAATGTAAAGCTAACTACGTTGTACTCAAGCTCAAATGGGAAATTCTTAATCCCCGCACCTACACCTCCCTGGGCCCTGAAGCCGCCAGCAGTTATGTTCGAACCGCTTGGCTGACCCCCGACATAAGCCTGCGCTTCGGGTATGGTGCGCACCCTGAACTGTGCAGCGCCGGCTACTTTGCCATCTACCGATACTGTAATAGTTGTATTATCATTTACCTGGTTTACCCTCGCTATATACTTACCCGGGCCAATCCTTGTAAGGGCTCCAGAACTGATAGATGCTTTCACTTTATCATCACCGCCACCGCTGGCAGCTATGGTAACGGGGTTATCAACCCCAATATAAAGCACATTCATTTTATCAAGGGCGATAGAAGCATTAGCAGAGCCTACCACATAATCTACTTTTACTTCTTTTACCTCATCCTTGCCGGTTGTCTGATTGAAAAAGCTGATTCTGACAGGTACGCTGTGTGCCCCTACTCCACCGGCCTGTGTTTTATATAGTGCAAATCCTTCTTCTCCTATAGATACGGTGTTTCCTCCTATAGAAATTTTAGGTAATGCTGCCTTACTGAATGCACCGATACCTGCTTTGATTTCAAGCTCCTGGCCTGGCATCAGGTAGTTGGAATTTTGGCCAACAATGGCTGAGTAAGAGTCAAAAATCACTTCTACTTCTCCTACTTTTTTGTGGAAGTGTGCTACCACTTTATTCTCTGCGGTTTTGATGTCATTTTGAAATTTGCTTAGAATGGTAAGTCCTGCAACTGTTGGCACCATGTTGAAGTAAGAAATCTCCCACTCCTTTGTTTTGCCATCCCGTCCCGGAGGGTTTGAGACATCCACAAAAGAGCCTGAAAAAGCACTGTCAAGTTCCGGGTCAATGGCTTTTATATCTTTAGTGTAATTCTCCAGCATTGTTTTCAACTTCTTGCCTTCGCCTTCTTTCACCATCAGTTTTGTTACAATGTCGAGGTTATCTTCTTTGAAGGTTTTATTTGGGTCGTTAAGGCTGCCCCCGGCAAGAGAAAGGATCTTTCCTTTCAGGCCTTCAAGATAGTCGTATAGCTTCTTGGAAATTTCTGTTGTTTTCTGTGCTTTAGGAAACCACATTAAAGCCCTTTCCCTTGTTTCGGGTTTCAGGGTTTTATCTTCCAGTGATTTTAGGATAGTTGTGGTTGACTGATTTACTGTAGTATTTGTATTCTCTAAGCTTCGTCTTACGGTTTTAAAGGCATTGAGGATCTCAGATGATACGTTGAGTGCCAGCAGGGCTGTCAGCACCAGGTACATTATATTGATCATCTTCTGTCGCGGCTCTTTAGGTAAAGACATGACTATGTCGGTTTAATTGGATTAGAAATGATGACTTTTTTACATTTTGTTAGTTTATATGCCAAACACCCAAAAGTACCGGCATTAGTTGCGACCCTGCATAGCTGTCAGCATATTGCCGTAGATGCTGTTCAGGCGGCCGAGGTTAGTGGCCAAGCCACCAATCTGCTCCTGCACCCTTCTGGCATCCTCAGCGCTGTTCAGCATCTGGGCTGATGTTTCAGAGAGCTTGCCATAGAAGGCGTTCAGCGCCTTCAGGTGGTTGTTGCTCTCCTGCAATTCCAGTTCATAAATGGTGTTCAGCGAGGACAGGTTCTTGGTAAGCACCTGTATCTGCTCATGGAAGCCCTTAGCACCTTCGGTAGCCTGGTTAAAGGCGCCTACAGAAGAAGCGGCAGTTAAATAAGCATCTTTTACTTTATCAAGCTGGCCTGTCACTTCTCTTGTTTTGGCAGCAAAATCTCCGGTAGCAGAAATAGTGTCATTGATATTGTTCATGCCGCCTACGGTGGTATTCAATTGCTTGAACCCCTCGCCGAGGCGCTTCATGGTGTCGGGGGTAATATCGGCTTCCATCAGCATTTTATCCATAGAAGCAAAGCCCTTTCTTGCCTTTTCGCCTGCAATTACAAACTGCTCCTCATCATGGGATGTGTCTTTAACAGGCGGATAGATGGTGTACAAAACACCATAGGCCGCAAAAATTATTGTTTCCGTGGTGAGACCGATGAACAGCCAGATATCGGCGTCCGCCTGGTGAGTGATTTTCCGGAGTGCACCCCAGATCACTAATGCAGCGCCGAATGAAACGCCTACATCTACCCATTTACTTATTTTGGAAGGAACTGCTGCTGCCATAATTGGATTTTTTTAAGGTTTTAGTTGAATTAATGAAGAGAGAAAGAAGAGAGGACAGATTTGATAACTGCCCTCTCACTGTTTTTATTTTCTTTGTTGTCAAAGTTATTTTTTGCGGCCTTTAAGGGGAGCTGCCGGTAAATCAATCACACAACGGAAGCCGATGTAAGATTTGGCAGAATCCTGGTACTCATAAGTGCTGGTGCCTGTTTGCAGGTAATAACCCACATCTTTCCAGCTTCCGCCGCGGATGATCTTACGCTTCATCAGGGGCGGATCGTCGTCTTTGGCATTCCAGCGTACATCGGGGTTCATATCATGCTGGAAATTGTTGCGGCCCTCGTAATAGATGGAAGATGTCCACTCGGCTACGTTTCCGCTCATGCAATACAGGCCATAATCGTTCGGCCAGTAGGCATCAGCCCTTACGGTATAGAAACCTCCATCTTCCGGATAGTTACCCCGGCCAGGTTTGAAGTTGGCCATCAGACATCCTTTCTTATTGCGCAGGTAATAGTTTCCCCAGGGGAACATGGATTGTGAACGGCCGCCTCTTGCTGCATACTCCCATTGGGCTTCAGTAGGCAGGCGAAAATCAGACTCCTGGGATCTTTTCTTGGAATCGAGGTAAGCGTTCAGGTAGTGCGTTCTCCACTCGCAGAAGGCAGTGGCCTGCTTCCAGCTTACGCCAACCACAGGATAATTGCCAAAAGCGGGGTGGGAGAAGTATCTCTTGGTCATGGGTTCGTTGTAGGAATAGGCGAAGTCACGGATCCAGGCCAGGGTATCAGGATAAACAGGTACGTCTTTCTTTACAATGAATTTTGAACGGGCCTTGCCTGCATTTTCCCTTTTGGCAGCCTCTTTAAGATCAAAAACTTCAGAGTGAAACACTATCTTAGAAGCATCTACTTCTTTTTTACCAAAGATCCTTTCATCAGGGGGAAGAATAATATCTGTACCGGCCAGTTGCTCCATCACTTTAGGGTCGCTCCACTTCATGGTTTTCATTTTGGCCCAATCAACATACTCGTTCCCATCGGCGCCGGCTTTTACATAGCCCATTTTGCGGGCCACTACGGAATCACGGACCCATTGTACAAACTGGCGGTACTCGTTGTTGGTGATCTCGGTGGCATCCATCCAGAAACCGCTGATAGAAATAGAACGGTTACGGGCGCTGAACGCATACGCCGGATCCTCATCGCTGGGACCCATGTGGAATGTACCCTGAGGTACATATACCATTCCCGGAGGTTTGGGAAGGGAATACTTACCACCTGGCGCAACACCGTGCACTTGTCCGTCATTGGGGGTGCCTTTGCCGCCTTTTCCTTTTGATTTACCGCTGGAGCCACAACTGGCAAGCATTGCGATACTGGCAACAGCACACAGGGTGTAGTAAAGGTTTTTCATTTTCATACACTTAACACTTGATGGTATTGGGCAAATATAATATTTAGAACTAAATGCTGGTACAAGGTTATTATTTATTTTTTAAAGTCCATAGCTGTTTTTACGGGGTAAAATTTCTAACGGACACCAGGTTGGTTTTATTGTATTAACTAAAAATTAATTACGGCTTTTTGGCCCTGTTTATCAGAGATATAAGGTCTTTTGCAGAAAATACGGGTAGCTGGCAGCTGTAATTACGGCAAAGCCATGCAGAAGGGGGGGTGCTGGCTGCTTTTCCGGCTAATAACGGGAACCTGGAATCCGGCAGGGCTGAGGCCATCAGCACCCGGTTGGGGATGTATATACTGAGGATTTCGGAATGAAGATCCGAAAACCCATTCCCCAGGATAGCTATTTCATTGGTGCCTTCAACTATTTCATGCAGCAGGCAGGCCCAGTTGCCAAAAGAGGTGGGATAGCGGGTGATCGCATTTCCCAGCGAGGCGGTCATATCGAGGCTTTGCTGTTTCCATTCAGGCCTGTCCAATAAAATGCCGAGCCTGTAGAGATTATATGCCATCACTGAATTGCCCGAAGGCACGGCACCGTCATTTACTTCTTTTTTCCGGACAATAACATCCTGCTGGCCCGAAGGGGTATAAAAAAAATAAGGGGTGCCCTGTTCTTTGAAATTTTGTTGCACTCCTTCGCAAATTGACTTTGCTTTTTCCAGCCACTGGCTGTCTGCAGTTATTTCCTGCAGGTGAAGCAAGGCTTCAATTAAAAAAGCATAATCATCCAGAAAGGCCGGATATTTCGCTACATCGTTTTTCCAGGTATGGTGAAATTCATGTGGATGCCCGGCAGTAAATGCTGACAACAGGAATTGCATATTATTGATGGCAAGCCTCCTGTATTCTTCTGTTCCCGTTGCTGCGAAAGCCTTGCTGGCCGCTGTATTCATAAGGGCATTCCAGCCCAGGATGATCTTATCATCCAGCAGGGGACGTATCCGTTTGCTGCGTTGACCCAGTAATTTTTTTATTCCCTCACCCAGTATTTTTTTTAATTCGTCCGGGTTCATTTTTTTTTCTGCTGCAAAAACTTTCAATGGCTTTTTTACCCGGAGAATGCTGGTATGCTCCCAGTTGCCGTTTGCAGTTATATCATAATAATCACAAAAGATATCAGCATCATTTCCCAGTATTTCTTTTACCTCCTGCAACTGCCATACATAGAATTTCCCTTCTACTCCTTCACTATCCGCATCCAGTGCTGCAAAAAAACCTCCTCTTTCATGCATAAGTTCCCGCTGCACAAATCCAATGGTTTCTTCTATCACTTCTTTGTAACGGGGCTTCTTTGTCAGCTGATATGCTTCACTTAATGCTGAAACCAGCAGGGCATTATCATACAGCATTTTTTCAAAATGGGGTGCAAGCCACTCTGTATCGGTAGAGTAACGGGCAAAGCCTCCTCCTACCTGGTCATAAATGCCTCCTTCAATCATTTTATCGAGAGAGAGCGATGCCTGTTGCAAGGCTTGCTTGCTGCCGGTAATAAAATGATAACGAAGGAGAAACTGAATTGAAAATGTCTGTGGAAATTTTGGTGCCCGGCCAAAGCCACCCCACTCCCTGTCGGCCTGTTTCAGAATATTCTGATATGCCTCTTCTGTTTTCTGCCTGGAAAATATCTCTTCCTGCTCCGCTTTTTGCTGTCCGAATAAATTGGATTGAAGGAGATGTTCGGTAAGGTTCTCTGCCTGAGCATTTATCTCATGCCGGCGTTCCCTGAAAGCCTGCATCACACTATATAAAGTTTCCTGCCATGAAGGCCGGTTAAATGCCCTTTGCGGGGGGAAATAGGTTCCCCCATAAAACGGTTTTGCTTCAGGGGTAAGAAACACATTCAACGGCCAGCCCCCGCTGCCAGTCATAGCCTGCACGGCATCCATATAAATATAGTCAATATCCGGCCGCTCTTCCCGGTCAATTTTTATATTTATAAAATGCTCATTCATGATGGCGGCCGTCGTTTCATTTTCAAAACTTTCCCTTTCCATTACATGACACCAGTGGCAGGCGGCATAGCCGATACTTACCAAAATGGGTTTATTCTCCTGTTTTGCTTTTTGAAGGGCTTCATCATTCCAGGCATACCAGTTCACCGGATTGTGTGCATGCTGCAGCAGGTAGGGGCTAGTTTCGTTTATCAGATGATTGGTGTGCTTCATTTACCAGTCCGAAGTTCGCAGAATAAAATGGGATGAAATAAAAAGGGGTCCCCGTTTCCGGTGACCTCTTTATTAATAAAAAAAATCTTACGTTACTTCTTCTTTGAAGTTGAAGACAGAAACTGCTCCAGCGCCGCCACCATACTGGGGGCCTGCGGCTGCGGGGCTTTGATATCCAATTGCAGCCCCGCATCTTCAATGGCTTTTGAGGTATTGTTTCCAAAAGCGCCCAGTACGGTTCCGTTCTGTTTGTATTTAGGCATGTTATCAAACAGGCTCTTTACACCGCTGGGAGTGAAAAAGCAAATGACATCATACTCTGTCCTGGTAAGCACTTCTTTTACATCAGCGCTCTGGGTGCGGTACATAAAGGCAAGAACGAATTCGCAATCGTTGTTCTTTAGCCAGTTTACGATCTCATTGTCCTGCTGGTTTTCAGAACATACATACATGAATTTTTCGTTTCCTTTATGCTTATTGATGGCATCAAACATGCTTTTGTTGGTGCCATCGGCCCCGTAAAACACTTTGCGCTTCCGGTACAGTATGAATTTTTGCAGGTACAGGGCTACCGCCTCGGTAATGCAGAAATACTTGGTATCCTGCGAAACATTCACCTTCATTTCTTCGCACATGTGGAAGAAATGGTCAATGGCGTTGCGGCTGGTGAAGATCACCCCGGTGTAGTTGTGAATCTCGATCTTTTGCTTACGGAATTCCCGGGCCGGTATGCCTTCCAGCCGGATAAAAGGATGAAAATCCAGCTCTACGCTGTATTTTCTTGAAAGCTCAAAGTACGGCGACTTTTCGCTTTCGGGTCTTGGCTGGGTAATCAGGATTTTTTGAATTGCTTTGGCCTGCTCACCGGCCTTATTAACCCCTGTTTTAGTCATATTCGGTTCGGCTAAAGTTGGCGGCAAAGTTAAGCAGTTATCCGGAAAAACAACAACAAGCCTTTGTATATCACTAAAAGCGGCGCTATTTCAAAGGCACAGAGGTATAAAAAGAAATGAAATGGATTGACTTTGACCTGATTGCGAACGGCTGCAAAAGTAAGAAGGAAGCGATAGATAAACAACCCTCCCAGCAGACACCAGGAAAGAACAATAGCAACCGGGTAGATTTCTCCTGCTGCAAAAGCGATCAGCACCAGGAAGGGCAGCAGCAGGATGCCTATCATTTTGTTCACCACGAAAACTATAAAAATATAGGCGTCGGCTGCTTCCTGCATTTTAAATAGCCACCCTGTAATCTTCAGCCCGATAAATTTGATTATATAAATACCCGACAGGCCGGCACAGCAATATAAAGCCAGCAACCAGAAATTACCCACCGGGTTCATTTCAAAATGTTCTAGCACTAAACTTATATATAATGATGCGCTGATGACATAAAAACCATTCAGCAGCAGCGAAGGCAGGGGTGTTTGCATCAGTTGCTCTTTAATCTGCCGTTGTTTAATGGTAGTGCGGAAGAAGAGACGGAACAGGTCGCTGAAATATTTCGGAAAAAGGTTTCGCAAAAAACCATACGTAATCAACAAAGCAAGCAGCAGGTAAAACAGCCACTCCTTGCCTGTAACTTTTCTGAATTCATTTTGCGGTTTTGTAGTGGCAGCAGTAGCAAACCCAAACCAGGGATGATGTTCCATGATCTGGCGGCTGACTGACTGAACAGAGAAAGGAACATCAGTTCTTAACTGCCAGCCTGTATCCTGCCTGGGTCTTCTGAAAACTGAATCGGAGAGATGCAAGGATTGTAAGGAGTCGTTTTGAACACCGGAAACCCGAATCTGTACCGAATCAGCCGGAGGTATAACGGCAGTATCGCCGGGCTCCTGAGAAAAAACAGCCTGTGCCAGTGCCATAGAAAAAAATAAGAAGAAGGAACAGTTCTTCAAGCAGCATGATTGTGCAGCAAAAATATTAAACTGACCTCACCCTCCTGCACAAAGTTCCGGTGGGCAGGCCTAACCTCTCCCAGGGAAGAGGAACTACGCACAGCCCCAGTTTATTTGAAAACCCGTTAACGTACTGAAGCTGCCTCTTTTCGTTCATTATCATTGAGCGTTAGAAGTAATTGACAAATCCGAAATGAATTTTAGACTGCCGCAGGTTAAACTCTGTATCATTTCTTTTTCCAACCGCCCAGGCAAGATTGAACACCCCGGCTTTTGTTTCCAATGCCAGCCCCAGGCCTGTTCCAATATACGTGTAATTGCGTTTCACATCGGGAATGCTGTTTCTGCCCCAGCCGCCGTCCAGCAGGACGTAAAAGAATGAGTTCTGCCCCACGAGGTACCTGAACTCCGCTGAACCGATCATAAAATGTGAAAGATACTGGCTCTCCTCATCAAAACCACGAAGCAATTTGTAGCCCCCGATCTGAAACAGTTCATTGCGGAAGATATTTCCGCTTTGGAACATGCCTCCGTTAATGGCCGTCTTCACTGTGCTGCGCTTGTTACCCAGCGGGAAATACTTTGCAGCTGCCAACCTGGCGCTAAACCGGGAGGTTTTCAGTTTAACGGTGTCATAAAGTCTTTCAAAATCAAAAGATGGATTGGCGGGGTCCTTCAATTCAGTTATTTCCCCGTTCTTTTTCAGCTTCTTGCTGCCGATGGAGGTGATAAGCCGCAGCTCATTTCCTTTACGGGGGTTTGGCCGGTAGTCGGTAGTGTTCCGCTCATAATCGAGGCCCACATTGAAAGAACTTACATCGCCGATATCCGGCAGCCGCCGGGTTTGTATGATTTGCGGGGCATTGATGCCTCCGGAACTGATAATGGTTTGAAACCGCTGGATAAAAAGCTTTCCGGCCTGGTTAGCATTCAAAGTATATTGGGCCCCCAACTGAAGATTGATATTGACAAAGCTGCTGTCCTTTCGCAAAATATCAAATGCAAAATCAATTCCCACGGGTGAACGAAAAAGATAGGGGTAGTTAAACAACAGGTTCAGGCGGGGAGATTTCACCTGTATCTGCTGCCAGTTCAGCCCGATGGTTTCCCCGGAGCCGAGTGCATTTTTAAGAAAGATGTTGGCTTCACCCGTCAGCAGCAGTTTTTTAGATGAAAGCTGATCATTGTTGGGCAAGAAACCAATCAGCACATTTACCTGGCTGCTTCTTTTTTGCTTCAGGTACATATTCAGCACCGAGCCGGTGGCCAGCATGCTTAAATCAAAGGGTTTTTCTTCCTCGATATAAGTGAGCTCTCTTATTTTTTTATTGACCCTCAATAATTTCTCCTTGTTGTAAATGCTTCCGTTGGGAATATCCAGGTACCGCTGCAGGTAGAAATTGGAGATTTTGGCGTTTCCATAAATGCGGATGCTGTCAATAGTATAAAGAGGTCCCTTTTCAATTTTAAGTAATGCAGAAACTTTATCATTATCGAGTTCTATACTGTCGAGGTAAACTTTGGCAAAGGGAAAACCGGTGTTCTCAAGCCGGTTCAGCATTCGTTCCTGCCACTGCCGTACTTCTGCAAAATCCATAGGTTTATCTGTGAATGTCTTTTCACGCCAGCCCATCACTTGGAGGAAGGAGGGCTCAATGCTTTTGGTGTCTAATCTTGCCCATTTATAAAGTTCTCCAACAAACAATACGATGCGGGCAGAAGCAGAATCATACTGAACACTGTCTAAAGAAGCCGTTACATATCCTTTCCCCTGTAGCAAGGCGGGCAGCCGGTTGATATATTCTGAGCAGGTAAACCGGGATGAAAAATCAGTTTGAAGCCCTAATTGCTTCACTATCCCCGCAGCATCTTTATCCGGGCAGCGGATATTCAGGCTGTACTTGTTTTGGGTTATGCATTGAACACCTTGCAGTAACGCTACAAGAACCGATATATGTAATCTGAGTTTTCTCATCTGGCTTTTCGCCGGGATATTTAACACTAAATTATTCATTAAACCGACAAGAAATTTATCATGCCTATATTATTTAGTTCCGGCATGAAAAATTTCATCAAAGGTTCATCCTGGCCTTCTTTCAATCATAAATTTGCAGGATAAATCTTAAACCGCTTGGCCGGAATTTATATTCATATCCCTTTCTGCAGGCAGGTATGTCACTACTGCAATTTTCATTTTGCTACATCACTCAGACAAAAAGATGAGCTGATGGCTGCTTTGATGAAAGAAGCTGAACTGCAGCAACACTATCTGGATAATGAAACAGCAGAGACCATTTACTTCGGCGGCGGCACCCCAAGCTTACTGCAGATGGACGATTTGCGGTTGCTGATTAAGGAGGTTGTATCCGTTTTTACTGTTTCGGGAAAAGCAGAAATAACCCTTGAGGCAAATCCTGATGATATTACTGAAGAAAATCTTATAGGGTGGAAGGAGATTGGCATCAACAGGCTGAGCATCGGTATCCAGAGTTTTTTTGAAGAAGATCTGAAGTGGATGAACCGGGCACATAAAGCGCAGCAGGCAGCCGGCAGTTTGGAGTTGGCGCTCCGGTGTTTTGATAATTTCACTATTGATTTAATTTATGGTACGCCCCAAATGACCAATGAAAAATGGAAACAGAATGTGGAGACAGCATTTTCTTACGGAATCCCCCATCTTTCCTGCTATGCGCTTACAGTGGAATCCAAAACACCGTTATACAAAATGATCAGAGAACAAAAAAGCGAAGATGTAAACCCCGACAAGCAATCGGAACAATTTTTATTACTGATGCAATGGATGGAAGATGCGGGGTACGAACACTACGAAATTTCAAACTTTGCAAAGCCCGGCTGCCGCAGCCGTCATAATTCATCTTACTGGCAAGGGAAGAACTACCTCGGCCTGGGGCCCTCGGCTCATTCCTTCAATGGAAACGAAAGAAAATGGAATGTGCCGAACAATAAAATTTACATTGAATCCATCAGCAAAGGAATAATTCCCGCTGAAAGCGAAACGCTGACTGATGTTCAAAAACTAAACGAATACATCATGACCTCTCTCCGCACTATAGAAGGAATAAGTATTGAAAAGCTGAATTCAACATTCAGTATTACCCCGCAGGAAATACTGGGCAAAGCCGGCCGCTATACAGAAAGTGGCCTGTTAAAGCAGGAAAATAATTCATTGATATTAACAAGGGAGGGAAAGCTGCTGGCAGATGGCATTGCCGCAGGTCTTTTTTTCTAACCTTTCTTTATCCAGGCAATGATAATATTCAATACGCAGCCAACCGCTACCAGCGAGGTGAGGATAAAAGGTAACCATTTTATGGGATGGGGTTTGGTGCTGCCTTCTTTTTTGCCTTCCTGCCATTTGTTGAACTCAAGCACATTCAGAACAATCAGTACCACGGCGGCTATCAAAAATAAAACCTGGAAAAACTGGATCATGAGGTTTCCTTTATTACCTGTGAAGTTAATTGTTTACCCCCAATCTGTGCAGGCAGCGAAAGAAAATTTTTATGCCTTGGGGTTATGTTGTTTCCGGTACAGCCAGACCTGTCTTATTATCAAACAGGCAACCATTATCAGAATGGCGGCGGGAGCGAATCCATGGTACGATAGTGGCATAGGGTAGATGATTAAATTCCAAAAAATAAATCACAAATCTCAGACCAGCACCTGTTCTATCCGTTTAAAGCCATCCGAAGGTTTAACATCCTGCCATAGTATTTTATAGACCGTTTCAGCTATGGGGATAGCTGCATCTACCTTTTTATTTATTTCATAAATACACCTGGCAGCATGATACCCTTCCGCCACCATGTTCATTTCCAATTGGGTGGACGTTACCGAATACCCCTTACCGATCATATTCCCAAAAGTCCGGTTGCGGCTGTACAGGGAATAACAGGTCACCAGCAGGTCTCCCAGGTATACGGAAGCCGCATAGTTCGGGGTTTTACGATGGGTGAACGGGTCCTCTCCTTCATGCTCTCCCACGGTAATATGTTTAACGCCTGATTTTTTCAGAAACCCGGCCATTTCATCCGCAGCGTTGGCAATATAAACGCTGAGGAAATTATCGCCATAGTCCAGCCCATGTGCCATACCGGCGCCAAGTGCATAAATATTCTTGAGCACAGCGGCATATTGCACACCGTGTATGTCATGGTTTACAATCGTACTGATATATGAAGTGGTGAAATGAGATGCAAGCTCTGAGGCAGTCAGGATATCTGTGCCTGAAAATGTGAGATAAGATAATTTTTCAGCCGCCACTTCTTCTGCATGACAGGGGCCAAGCACTGCAAAATAGTTTTCCAGGGGCACTTCAAACTGCTGCTGCAGGTATTCGTTCAGCAGAATATTCTTTTGCGGCAGTAACCCTTTGATGGCTGAAATCACTTTTTTTCCCTTCCAATCCCCCGCCTGCAGCGGCGCCAGGCTTTCTTCCACATAAGCCGACGGAACAGCAATGACCAATGCATCGGATTTGCACACCACTTCGTTCACATGGGATGACATGGACAGCAATGAAACATCAAAACCGGCAGAACTGAGATAGCGGGGGTTGTGGTGCCGCTCCCGGATATGACGGATAGCAGCTTCATCCCTTATCCACCAGTGGATGGAATGTTTTTTATCTGTAAGGATTTTTGCCAGTGCCGTGGCCCAGCTTCCGCCGCCGATGATACCGAAACGAACCATTGATTTAAATGATTAAATGATATGATGATAAAGATAGCATAAGTACTTATTGCGAAAAAAATAACCCTCCGGTATTGGGAAGGTTATCATGCAATCATTTCAATCACTTAATCAGCTGTTCTTACTTCTCAAACAATTTATCCTTCGGCACCACTTTTACTTTCATTCCCGTTTTCAGTTCTTTGCTGATGGCATTATATGGCCCAATGATCACCTCATCGCCTGAATTCAGCCCGCTGAGTACTTCGATATAATTAATATCCTGGATACCTGATTTTACCACTGCTTTCTTTACCGTTCCGTCTTTCTGCAATACAAACACCACTTCTTCCAGTTCATCATCATATTCATCAACCGGGTCTATCGCATCTTCGTCTTTATTTTCCTTTTCTTCTTTCTTTTTATCCTCCATGCTTTTATCGCTGCCCTTCACCCTGGCATTCACAGCGGTGATGGGAACGGCCAGCACATTATCCACCCGTTTGGTTTTAATGTCGGCGCTGGCATTCATGCCGGGGCGGAAAGGAAAAGTTTTGCCCGCCAGGTCCTGGTACGAAGATTTATCCAGCCGTATTCTCACTTCATAATTCGTTACATCGTTGGAAGTGGTGAGGCCGCCGGTGGTTGATTTGGTGCTGCTCGCAATTTTGGTAACGACCCCTTTGAATTTCCTGTTATTGTAAGCATCCACTTCCACATCGGCCGAGTCCCCGACAGATATCTTCACAATATCATTTTCTCCCACATCTACCCGTACTTCCAGCACATTCATGTCAGCTACAGTCATCATTTCGGTACCCACATTAAAGCTGTTACCGGCCACCCGCTCTCCCTTTTTAATTTTAAGAGAGGATATGACGCCATCCATCGGTGCGGTAAGCGTTGTCCGGCTCAGGTCTTTGTTAGCTTTATTCAATCCCACCTGCGATGCCTGCACATTAGCTTTCAGGCTCCTGATATTTTGCTGCGCTGCGTTATAATTTGCCTGTGCCGACTTCAAAGTAGTTTCATACTGTTCCAGTTCGGCTTTGGAAATTACTTTGTCGTCATACAACTTTTTGTTCCGGTCAAAAGTTTGCTGCGCCTGCTCCAGGCTGGCTTTCAGGGCATCCAGCGCAGCGCTGCCATTGTCAACAGTAGCCGACGACTGGTTTACCCTTGAGGCGGCCTCATCTCTTTGCAGGGCATAAATATCGGCATAGATACGGGCCAGCACCTGCCCCTTTCTCACACTGTCACCTTCTTCCACATTCAGTTCTGTTATCTCTCCTGAAATATCGGGGCTTATCTTTACTTCCACTTCGGGGTAAATTTTTCCGCTGGCATTTACTGATTCAACGATGGTGCGTTTGGCTGCTTTCTCAGTAGCCACTTTCTCTGCTTTGTCGCCACGCCCCATTACCTGCATAATTAAAAACACTCCCAGCAGTATGCCAAGTGTGATGAAAATCCATTTCCTTGTTCTGGCCCTCCTGCCTCCGCCGGCTGGCGGAGGGTTATTAGGCTCTGTTTTTCGAATAGTCATGTAAAACCGTTTATTCTCTTTAAAGCATTTTCAAATTTAGGGTTCAAAGTCCTCTTCGGGGGATTTAGGGGGCCAATTTCAACCCCTGCCCCTTGTAAAACTCCAGCAACTTCATCTTAAATACATAATCATATTGTGAGTACAGCGCTTGTATCTTAGCCCGCAGTACATTATTCTGGCTGCTGATCAGGTCATAAGTTGAAAGGAGGTTCAGGTCATATCTCTTCTTTGCAAAGTCATACGCTTTCTCCGCCGTCTGCACCGACTTTTTATCAGCATTGAATTTCTGCATCGCTGCCACTGCATCTGTATAGGCTTTGTAAATATCCTGCTTCAGCTGCATATCTCCCAGCTCTTTCTGCAGCTCAGCCTGCTGTACAGTCAGCCTGCTTCTTTCCCATGCCGTGCGGGCACTGCGGCCATTGAGTATAGGTACGATCAAACTAATACCGATATTCTGGGCAAAGTTGTTATTGAACTGTTTACCCAGCGGAATAGATCTCTCGCCAACTTGCACAAAAGATGGCGCCACCACACTGTAATCGGTGCCTGCTACATTTACAACTGCGCCGGTAGGCTTAAATGGACCTATATTGTAATCTGGTATTTTCACATTCACATAATTGGTACCCAATCCGCCAAAGGCAGAAAAGGCGGGGTACATCATTGCTTTGGCTGCTGCTGCAGATTTTTGTGCGGATTGTATTCTTAATGTATTTACTTTTTGCTGGGGCATCATACCGATAGCAAGCGCATACACAGCATCAGGCTGAAGGTCGGCCAGTGCATCCACAGGTATGCGGTCAACCGGAGGTGTTTCAATGTCGAAGGCAGCCCCTGCATCTAAGTTCAGCAGCGCTTTCATCTGCAAAAGAAATTGCAGTGCGGATGACTCTGCTGCTATCAGCGATGAACTGTCCCTTGCCAGCTGTGCTTCCAGTTCGGCTGCGTTCAGTTCCGGGAGAACACCGGCGTCCACTCTCTTCCTGGCATTGCTCAGTTGCTCCTTTGTCTGGCCCACCTGCACTCCGGCAAGATTTGCTTGTTCCTTCGCCAGCAATATTTGCAAATATGCCACAGCTACATTCAGGGCAATATCATCTTTTGCTTTCTGTATTTGCTGCTTGTCTGCCTCCCAGCTGAGGCGGCTGGCTTCGATGGTGTTTTTTTTGGAAAACCAGTTGAAGATGGTAACGCCGGACTGCAACTGCATACCGAGATTAAAAAAATTATTGTCCTCCAGTACACCGGTGGTAGGGTTTTCTGAACGGCCGAGGCGGTAACCCGTACTGCTACTGAAATTCAACGTAGGAAGCTGGCTGGCTTTGTCCTGCTTGTAACTCAGTTCTGAAAACCGGGACTGCAGGTCAGTTTGCCTGACAGAGATATTATTTTTTAAAGCGTAGTCAACGCAACGAACGATGTTCCATTTATCTGCCGGATTACCCGGCACAGGCTGCCCGGATGCAGCGGTGACAAAATGCAATAACAGCAATAGCTTAATAACCCGTATCATAGGGTGCAAAAATAGAAGAAATGGGCCGGGCCTTTTATGAATTTTTACTGGTGAAAGTTAAATTTTAGCCAGGGACTGCTCAATATCAGCAATTAAACACCCTGCCTCTTCCAGCCCCACATACATCCGGATATAACGGTGCTCTTTATTGACGGGATCAAATTCTCCCGGTTGCAGGCCAGCACATTTTGGAATCACCAAACTTTCATGCCCGCCCCAGCTCACCGCCATCATAATATGTTGCAGCGATTCGCAGAATTTCACAATATCTTCTCTTTTTTTTGTTTTTAATATAAAAGTGAAGAGGCCGCAGGCGTCTTTCATCTGTTTTTTTGCCAATTCATATTGCGGGAAACTTTCATCCAGCGGAAAGAGCAGTGACTCCACCTTAGGGTGTTGCTTCATGAAGCTTACCACTTCAGCCGTTGTTTTTGTTATCCGCTCTATCCTTGCAGGCAAAGACCTCAATCCCCTGATGAGCAGCCAGGCATTGAAAGGCTGAATGCCGCTTCCAATATTGAGATACTCGCTGTCAAATATTTTTTTCATCATGGCATGGCTGCCGCTCAGAACCCCACCCAGCGTATCGCTGTGCCCGCCGATGTACTTGGTGGCTGTCTGCATCGCCATATCAATTCCCATTGCAATGGGCTGCTGGCACAGCGGTGTGCAATAACTGTTATCAAGCAGGGATATAATATTTTTTGATTTCGCAAAGTTTGCCACTTCGCTGATGGGCTGCAGGGCAAAATCCCAGCTATTGGGTGATTCAAGATAGAAGAAAGCAGTGTTTGTTCTTGTGGCAACCTTCCAGTTGTCAATTGTTGTGCCGTCAATATAGGTAACTGTTACATTAAACCTCGGCAGTATCACATCAAACATCCGCTGCACCCAGGTATAGGGTTTGGCAACAGAAACAATATGGTCGCCTGATTTGATATTGGCAAAAATACCGGCAAAGATGGCCGCCGCACCATTATTGAATACAAGGCAATCTTCTGCTCCGTCCAAAGCGGCCAGTTTTTTGCGCAGAATATCCACCGTGGGGTTTAACCCGCGGCTGTAGAGATAACCCCCCATTTCATCTTCAAACGCTTTGGTCAGATCAGCAACTTTTCTAAAAGCAAAATTGCTGGTTTGGATAATGGGAGGGGCAATAGCATTAAAGTACTGCTCCCGGTCTTCGCCCAGTTCGTTGATGATTTGTGAAATATCCATGGATTAACTATTCCCCTTCTTAAAATGTTTTACGATGAAATACACTATGATGAAGCCTGCCAGCACACTTAGCCCGGTCAGGGCAAGTTGTGGTTCCTTCACTGCTATCATTGTTCCGACAAACATGTAAGCGATGATGAAAAGCAGCGGAAGCAAAGGATATAACTTCATGGAATATATTCCTGTTCCATTCAGGTGCCGGGTCTTCCTCCGGAGGATAAATATCGTTGCGGCTGAGGTGGCCATACCAATAGAATCAAGAAAAATGGTAAAACTCAGTATCTTTTCAAACTTATCCGCAAAAAACAATACTATGACACAAACAGATGCAAATACTGTAAGACTTACAGTGAGTACATCTCTTCTTTCATCTTTCCTTTGAAATGCCTTTGGCAATATCCCGTCTGTACTCATTGCATACATTACTCTCGGGTTACTTAATAACAGCACATTTACATAGGCCAGTACCGCCACAAACAACAGCACAGAAGAAGCATACCTGCCCGGCAGGCCAAACATTTTTTCTGCCACCACAGAAGCAATACCGCTGGTTTCCTTTAAATTATTAAACCCGATCACTTTTACATAAGCATAGCTGACAAGAAGGTATAAAATGATAATGACTAGAATTCCTGCAAAAATTCCTTTTGGAATATTCTTCTTCGGATTTTCTACCTCTCCGCCAAAATTGATTGTTTGCTGATAACCGCCATACGTAAAAGAAGTAGCCTTTAATGCAACGCCAAATGAAAGCAATAATGCGGCTGTGGATGTTTTGGTTTCATCAATCACTACCGGCGCCGTGCTGTGGATCGCCGGAAAAAATAAAGCGGCGACAATCACCAGCAGCATGCTGATTTTGATAATCATCAGCACATTCTGGGTTTGAGAACTCATCCGCAGGCCCATCAGGTTAACACCATAAAAAAGGATAATGGCGCCCATGGCCACAAAAGGCTTCCACTGTTCTACACTACCTGCTTCAAACAGTAAAGGAGTGATGTATTCACTTCCGATTAATGCCACTCCTGATAAAGAAGCGGCATTGGATATCAGGATGATCACATTAATGCCAAATGCGAGTGATGGGTGATACGCATAAGAGAATATTTTATAATACCCCCCGGTAACAGGGTAACGGCTGCCAATTTCTGCATAGGTCAGTGCGCCGCAAATAGCCACCAGCCCGGCTACTATCCAGGCGGCAAAAAAGACGGTGGGTGTCGCGGCTGCTTCAGCTGCATCTTTTGAAGTGCGGAAAATTCCTGTACCAATGACAAGCCCGATTACAATCATTGTCAGGGAAAACAAACCGAGTTTATTCTTTGCCGTCATGGGCTGAAGATACAAATAAAAGATTCTAACTTTAGTGGCTCGCATGCCATGAAATACAACCTGCTCCCGGTCTTCTTCGTTTTGTGTGGCTCCGCCTGTTTTTCGCAGGTAGAAAAACCGGATTCAACTGCCATACTGGAAGAAGTGGTTGTACGGGCCTTTGAACAAAACCGGAAACAGGGCAATACTGCTGCCTCAGTAAAATTTATCGAATTCAACAACGGTGATAGAAATACCAAAACCTCATTGGTTAACGGGTTTAATACCATTGCCGGTGTAAGGATGGAAGAACGGAGCCCCGGCAGTTACCGCATCAATATCCGCGGCAGTTCACTTCGTTCCCCCTTTGGCGTACGCAATGTGAAAGTTTATTGGAATGATATTCCTGTTACAGACCCCGGAGGCAATACTTATTTTAATCAATTCGCCTGGAATAATTTTTCTTACATCGAAATTTTTAAAGGCCCCGCAGGAAGTATGTATGGAGCCGGCACCGGCGGGCTGATACTGCTGCATAACTTAGACCGATGGCAACCCGGAGCCAGTATTGAATATATTACCGGCAGCTACAGCCTTCATAATATCTTTGCTTCTGCCCGGTTTGGCGATAAGGGAAATAAAAACCAGCTGACCTATGCACACAACCAAACCGGCGGCTACCGCACACAATCTGCATTAAGAAGGGACAACTTCTCCTGGATATCGCAACAGAAAATTTCCGGCAAACAACAGCTGACGGCATCTGTATTGTTTACCGATATGTACTATCAAACACCGGGAGCATTAACAAGTGCAGAGTTTGCTTCCAATCCAAAAGCGGCGAGGCCGGCTGCCGGAGGGTTTCCTTCCGCTGTAAATGCCAAAGCTGCTATCTACCAGAAAAATCTGATGGCTGGTTTTACCAGCACATATAATTTCACTGTTTCTTTTAAGAACTTAACTACCCTGTACGGCGCTTTCAGCCAGGTAAAAAATCCGGCCATCCGCAACTATGAAAGAAGAAATGAGCCTTCTGCCGGCGGACGAACAGTTTTCACCCGGCAGAAACAATGGAACGAAAAAATCAGTTACCAAATCTCAGCCGGCAGCGAAGCCCAGTTCGGTTGGTTCAACACCCAGGTGTCAAAAAATAAAAATGGCAACCCCGATACATTACAGACAAACGATGATATTAATTATACCGTTTATAATTTCTTTATACAGGGAGATGTGACCATCAAAGAAAACTGGTTTATCAATAGCGGCATCAGCCTTAATAAAACAAAAGTTTTGTTTACCCGGTTCAGCAGTTACCCGGTATTGAGACAGAACAGAAGTTACAGAAATGAGCTGGCCCCCAGGATTTCAGTAAAGAAGTATATATCAGACAAATTTTCTTTGAAGACAACACTGTCAAGAGGTTTCTCACCACCCACTGTTGCTGAGTTGCTTCCTTCTACCGGTGTTATCAGCGCTGATCTTGAAGCAGAATACGGATGGAATTATGAACTGACTGCTGCCTATACGTTATTCAAAAAACGGTTAAGGCTTGAAACCACCGGCTTTTATTTCAAACTGAATAATGCACTGGTGCAGCGGCGGGATGCCGCCGGCGCAGATTATTTTATCAACGCAGGAAATATCAAACAGAAAGGGCTGGAGTTAACGGCTGATTTTTCATCCGGTATCCGTAGCAATATTTTTGATCACTGCACTATCAATGCCGCTTATACTCTCAACTACTTCCGCTATGGCTATTTTATCAGGGGTGCAGCCGATTTTACCGGTAAAACTGTTCCTTCAGTGCCGGCCAACACTTTTTCGTTACTCGCAGATGTACATTTCAAAGCAGGATTCTACTCATATGCCACTTATTATACTGCCTCTAATATCTTCCTGAATGATGCCAATACAGCTTCAGCTGATGCGTATCACCTGGTTGGCTGGAGAATTGGCTGGAGAAAAACAGTAGCGAAAAAATACAGGCTGAACATCTATACAGGTGCAGACAACCTGCTGGATGAAACATATAGCCTGGGGAATGATATTAATGCTGCCGCCAACCGGTTTTATAATGCAGCGCCCCGCCGCAATTTTTATTCAGGTCTCTCTTTTCAGTTGATAAAGTCAGCAGACAATAAATAAGCTGCTTAATACTTTATTACCGGACAGGCCAGGTTAGTTTTATTTCCAATTCTGTATATGGCTCCAATCATTAAGGAATGATAATGGTCTTTCTGTTCCGGATTGGCAGCTCTGCTGAAACCATCCAGGTAGTCTGTAAAAGGAAACCGGTAAGATGATTCTGCATTCACGGCAATTCTATCTGACAAATGATATCTTATACCGGCGCCCACTGGCATTACCAGCCTGAATTTGGGCAACGGGTGCTGCTCATCCTGCACCAGCCGGTCAGGAATATCTGATCCATCGCCAAAATAAGCTGCATCAAAACCGCTGTAGTCTCTTTTGATATTCATAAATGTTAGCCCCGCCCCGGCAAAAAGATACGGTGAAAAACCTTTGCCAGCATTGATTTTTCGCAGCGGGTTCCATACAATTTGTGGTGAAATCTCCATTAGTGGTGTCCTGAATTTAAAAGCCCTGAACTTCCGGTATTCCGGTTTATCGTATTTTGTTTCATCGCCCCTTAACCCGCCAACAGAAAGGCTGGCCCTTACCAAAAAAGATTCACTGAATATTTTGGCTGCTGAAATTACCACACCTGGCCGGGTAGTTGCAAAAGAACCAACTGGATTGGGCGTAAGATCGCCCTGGTAAACAAAACCCGCCAGCCCGGCGCCAATTTCAAATTTTGCAGACTTTATTTGTGCAAATACCGGCGCAGTTGTACTCTTCACAAGAAAGAAAACTAACAGTGATATTTGAGTGACAGACATTCGCATATTATTATTTTTTAGCAGAAGGCACAGGCCCCTGGCTGGTATAGTAAATATGCAGTTGTTTGGAAGTCGAATAAAGGAGGCCTGGATGGAAAGCAGGCTTGAATAAGTCAACGTTAAAAACAGAACAAATCGTATCCTAATGACTGTTAAATTAACCCAGTAAATTTTTAGAATTGCTTCATTCAGTATGCAGCATCCATTGACTGAATAATTACAGCAAAGTTTATTCCAGTTTAATATACCTGTTCCGGTTTGTGATAATTCTGTGACAATAGCTGATGAAAACAATTCTTGTCATGCAATCTAGTCTCCCTACATTTGCAGCGGTTTGGTTCCCCGACTGTAATCGTCGGGGTTAAAAGGGAAATCGGTGTAAATCCGGTGCTATCCCCGTAGCTGTAAGAAGCCCCTCCAAACCTCCCCGAACGGGAGGCTTATTGAGGGTACACTTGTTGAAGATTTACCACTGTTCCGGCTCATCCGGATGGGAAGGTTTCAACAACGCTTCAAGCCAGAAGACCTGCCAGGCCAATTCAACCATTTTTCAGCTTTCGGGTGAAAGGCTTGGAAGATTTAAGAATGTAGGGCATTCTTTTATTTTCTACCCGGTGTTGGTATTTTCCACCAACATCACATTTCCTGAAAGCAGTCACACAAAAAATTCATGTAACATGAAAAGACTTTTTTTTGTGCTGGCTGCTGTAATCATCAGCACTCAGCTAAAAGCACAACAGGACACCGCTTTACTGGATGAAGCAGTCATCACTGCCAACAAGTATTCCAACAAAACATCACTCACCGGTAAGGTTGTCGCCATTATTACCAAAAAGCAATTAGAAAGAAGCGGCGGGAAAGATCTGTCGCAGGTGCTGACAGAGCAGGCTGGAATTTTCATTGCCGGGGCCAACAGCAATACCGGGAAAGACAAAAGCCTTTACCTGAGAGGGGCAAGGATTGAACACACCCTTATCACTATTGACGGCATTCCTGTGTATGACCCCTCAGGCATCGGAAGTAATTTTGACATCCGTAACCTGCCGGTTAGTAATATTGAAAGAATAGAAATACTGAAAGGCAGCCAGTCAACCCTGTACGGCAGCGATGCGATGGCGGGTGTCATTAATATTATAACCAGCAAGACATCTTCTAAAAAAATTGGAGGCAATGCTTCCCTGGGCTACGGAAGTAACAACAGCTTCAGGGGCAATGCCGGCATCAATGGTAAATCCGGTAAAGTTGATTACAACGCCTCCTGTTCATTTCATGATACAAAAGGTATCAATGAAGCAGTGAATAATACGCCTGTGGTGGCTGACCGGGATGGGTTTACCCAACATGGCATTCAGCTGGGCCTTGGAATAAAACCAACAGAAAAACTGTGCATACAGCCTTTCTTCCGGTACAGCAACATCAAAGGTGATATTGATCAGGGCGCTTTTACTGACGAACTGGATTATACCTACACCCAGAAAAGCCGGCAGGCAGGATTGAGAAATGAACTTTCTCTGGGGAAGACGAAACTAAATCTGCTGTACAGCTACAACAGCATTGACAGGATTTACACAGATGATTCTACCAAAAGCCGGAACGGATACGATGACTGGTCACAGGGAAAATACAAAGGGCATGAACACTTTGCCGATGCCTATATCACCGTTTCTCTGAACCAGCAACTGAAACTGACCGGGGGGGTTGACTACCGCAGCTCACAATCTGATCAGCGATATTCTTCCATTGGATCTTTTGGCCCCTATAAAACTGAATACAGCAGCGACAGCCTGAAACAGGACCAGCTGGGTATCTATGCGGCGCTGAACTGGAACACCAGCCCGGGTTTTAACTTCGAAGCCGGGAGCCGTGTTAACTTTCATTCTGAATATGGTAGCTACGCAGTATTTAATATTAACCCGTCTTATCTCATCAGCAAAAAAATAAAACTCTTTGCCAATTTTTCCTCGGCCTATCGTACTCCTTCCCTCTACCAGCTTTTTTCTGAATATGGCAACAGGGATTTAAAACCTGAATCAGCCGTGACGACCGAAGGCGGGCTTCAATATTATTCTGCCAGCAACAAATTCACAGGCAGAGCTGTTGTTTTTTTGCGGAATGTAAAAGATGTTATCTTCTTTTACTTTAATCCAGCCACATTTGCCTCGCAATACATCAACCAGGACAAACAAAAAGATCATGGTTTTGAACTGGAAGCCACCTGCCGCTTTACAAAAAATATCACCCTGAAAACTTTTTATTCTTATGTTACAGGTGAGATAACAACTAAAATATCCGGCAAAGACAGCACTTATAATAACCTGCTCAGGAGGCCCAAATCCTCCATCGGGATAAATCTTGCAGCGCAGATAAAGAAAAATCTATTTGTAAGCACTAACCTGGTGAGCGCCGGTAAAAGAAAAGACGCTTATTTTGACAACAACAGCTTTACCACGGTAAACACAACACTGAAAAGTTATTTTCTGTGGGATCTGTATGCTGAATATGGGTTGATAAATAACCGGTTGAAGCTGTTTGCCGATTGCAGAAACATCACCGGAAGCAAATACACCGAGATAAGCGGTTTTAATACACCTGGCTTTACCGGCTATGGCGGTATCCGCTTCAGTTTTTGATAATAACCTGGTCAACGCTCCGAAAGTTTGAAAACTTTTGGAGCATTTATCATCAAAGCATCCTTGTTCATATGCATGAAACCAAAAAATGTCCCCGGTGTAACAATCCGTTTGAATGTAAGCCGGGTAATATCACCCAATGCCAGTGTTATGCTGTAAAACTTACAGAGGAACAAAGGGCCTATATTGATCAGCGCTACCAGAATTGCCTGTGTGAGAATTGTCTTGTATATCTTTCTGTGGAACTCAATTTCTTTAAAGAGAGATATATTTTCAGATAAGTACTTTTGCAAAAACCCGGTGTTATGTATTTTAACTTACAGGAATTCCTTACCCTTACTTTTACGCTTTTTGCGGTAATTGATATTGTAGGTTCGGTTCCTATGCTGATATCCATCAAGCAAAAAATGGGCGGCCTCAATGCCTGGAAAGTAACGTTGATCTCCGGGGGCCTGATGGTCTTATTCTTTTTCATTGGTAAACCATTCCTGAATGTGCTGGGTGTTGATATAAAGTCCTTTGCGGTGGCGGGTTCCATTGTAATTTTTATTTTAGGGTTGGAGATGGTGCTGGGTATTGAATTTTTCAAAGCGGAAAAAGGAGCGCCTTCCGGTACAGTGGTCCCGATCGCTTTCCCGCTGATCGCCGGCAGTGGTACTTTGACCACCATCATGTCATTGAAAGCAACTTTTGAACGGACCGATACAAAGGAATACATGATCCTGCTGGCAATCCTGGTCAACCTTATTATTATATATATCGTACTCCGTTCACTGAGCCTGATAGAAAAGGTGCTTGGCAAGGCAGGTTTATTAGCTGTAAGAAAGTTTTTTGGCGTAGTTTTGCTGGCTATTGCCGTCAAGGTGTTTGCCACTAATGCACCGGGATTGATAAAGTAGTCCGGGGTTATGGGTTTTGAGTCGAGAGTTTTTGATTCCTGACTCCGAACCACAGACTACCGACTCAGCAAGGCCTCGTAGTACAATGGATAGTATAAGAGTTTCCGAAGCTCCAGATACAGGTTCGATTCCTGTCGAGGCTACTAATTTCTGGATATGTATTTCGCTTATGTAATAAAAAGCATCCACCATGATTTTTATTATAAAGGGCATTGTGAAAATCTGGAAAACAGGCTTGCTCAGCACAATTCAGGGATGACAGAATCTATCCGTCCTTATATTCCTTTCATTCTAATCTATTCGGAACAATTTGATACAAGAGAGGAAGCTGTTAAAAGGGAAAAATATTTTAAATCCTCCGCCGGACGACGATTTCTAAAATCAAAACTGGCCTCGTAGTACAATGCCCGCCCGGCTGAACGCCGTTCGGACGGGGATAGTATAAGAGTTTCCGAAGTTTACCCGAATTATTTATGAGGCGGGCTCCAGATACACCTGCCCGACTTCGTCATTCAGGCGGGGGTTCGATTCCTGTCGAGGCTACTAATTTCTGGATATGTATTTCGCTTATGTAATAAAAAGCATCCACCATGATTTTTATTATAAAGGGCATTGTGAAAATCTGGAAAACAGGCTTGCTCAGCACAATTCAGGGATGACAGAATCTATCCGTCCTTATATTCCTTTCATTCTAATCTATTCGGAACAATTTGATACAAGAGAGGAAGCTGTTAAAAGGGAAAAATATTTTAAATCCTCCGCCGGACGACGATTTCTAAAATCAAAACTGGCCTCGTAGTACAATGCCCGCCCGGCTGAACACCGTTCGGACGGGGATAGTATAAGAGTTTCCGAAGTTTACCCGAATTATTTATGAGGCGGGCTCCAGATACTAGTTCGACTCCAAGCGAGGCTTCTCCGCCCTCCATAGCTTTAGCCAAGGAGGCTTTTTCTTTCAAAAAAATTCTATACCTTCCTTCTCCAACAAAACTTTTTGCCATGGCAACCCAACCGCACAAACCTTCCACTTTCCTGTTATTTCCCTGGGGATTAATGTCAATTGTTCTGGTACTGGTGCTCAACCTGACACTAAAAGACGCCTGGTTCAGTAAGAACTGGAGCTGGATAGCACTGGTACTCATTATACCGGCTGCCATTCTTGAAAATTTTAAAGTGGGTTACTCCACCATGCGTATCATGTTCATGAAAGTGGTCTATTCTCTCATCTCCTTTCTGCTGGTAGGCATGGCATTTGGCTCTGCCCTTACAGGGTGGCATATAGCCAAGTTTCAAAAAATAAATGGTGTTAAAACGATTGACCTTCCCTGGTATGTAATGCTGGCATTGGCCGTATTACTGATGATTCAAATTGCACAACTATTCAGTATGCTAAAGGCCGTGAAGAGGGAATTTATGCAGATGGACCCCGACCAATAGCCTGCTTTCTAAAAAGGGTTGAAACAGAAGTTTACAACTGCTTTAACGCAGCTTTCAAAAAAGGCCAGGCAGGCAGTGAAGAAATAATTTTCAGCTCATCGCCCAATGAACTTTCATTATCAAGGAACCTCAGCACCTGCTGAGGTTTATTTTTCCGGAACAGGTCTGTAAAAATTTTATCTCCTGAAACCTGCCTGTTCTTTAATATGTACAACAGGGTGCTGTCATAAAAATGAAATCGCCGGTTTCCCGATGGCTTCGCAATAAAAGGATTTTTTTTCTTCACCAGGTTTTCCACCAGCCGGGCAGAATGCTTCTGAATAAACCGGAAAGTATAGCCGCTGGAGGCTTTTGTCTGACCTCCGGCTGTTCCGATATAAATGACCCGCCCGTTTACAGCCGGAAATTTGTAGTTGGTCATCGGGATAATACCATTCTCTTCCTCCGTAACAGTGTATTGCACAGTTCCAATAATGTGTTTGATATACTCTTTCAATCCCGCTTCATATTGAGCGGCGGAGAGCAGTTGCTCAGTAAACAAGGTATACTCCACTAACGCTTTTGTTGCAGAAAAAGGTTTTACATAAACAAATGTAGTTCCGTGCTGCTGGCTTACCCTGAAATCCATCAATGTTGCTTCTTCAGGATCAAATACCGGGGCCGGGGTTTCAATAATCCATCCTTTAAAATGCTGATGCAGGTAATATTCATTTTTTTTCAGTGCCGGTTTTTCAAAAACGATACTGCTGAACACAAAATCCGCCGTGTATTTTTCATCATTAAAATATACTGCTGCGCTGCTATCTTCATTTGCTATTAATTTTATTTCTCCCTGCCTGATTTCAAAATTCGGTTGCTGCTTAATAACAGACAGGCAATGCCTGTAAAAATCAATGCCCCTTATCATTTTGTATTCATATGGTACGAGTTCCAGGAGGCGGGAGATGCCGGGGCTATGAAACCATGTCTTCCTCCACCTGCGGAAAACGATGGATTCAAATAATCCGGGCTCTGTTTCCCAGAAAGACCAGGTACGGTCATTCTTTTGCTTATCATCTTTATCGGCGAGGAGTATTTTTTTATCAGCAAATTCTCCTGATTGAATCATGTGCAGGGCAAGACTAAGCCCGGCACAGCCGGCCCCTGCAATGATGTAATCGTATTTTTGAAGTGAAGACAAAAAAAATATTGAAACTACAGGTATGTGGTTAAGCAGGCGTTTCTTCCTTTTCCGGGGCGTACTCCACTTTGGCGGCACCGGCCATCAGTTTTTTATCCCGGCGCACTTTGTTCCAGTATTTTTTGCTTACAAACAAAAAACCAAAGCTTTCCCCGTGGTGTTTGTCCAGATGCTTGTGGTGCATCTTGTGCGCCCAGCGTATCGCCCTTACATAGGTATGATTGCTCCGCGAGAACCATTTGAAACGCTGGTGAATGATGACATCATGTACTAAAAAGTAGGCAAACCCGTATGCCATGATACCAAACCCTATAGCCTGCAGCCACCAGACATGGTCATAGGTGCCAAAATAAATAAGCAAAAAACTGGGAACGGCAAAGATGAAAGCAAACAAATCATTCTTTTCAAAAACGCCCGGCCGCACCTGGTGATGATCTTTGTGCAGGTACCATAAAAAACCATGCATCACATAGCGGTGGGTGCACCAGGTAATGCCCTCCATGATGACAAATGTTCCCGTCAGCACTAATATGTAATATACAGTACCCATCACGGGCAAAGTTATGTTACTTTATTATTGTAGGCCTGCTGCCACCATTTTTCTATCCGGGGAAAGGCAAGGTGAAACCAGGCAGTGAATTTTTGGGGCTGCATCTGTAGGGAATTACGGATCTCCCCGATACTTTTAAAACAAATATCCATCACTTCTTCTTTATTGAATTCAATCTCACCTTCATACTGCCCTGTAAAAACATGGTCAAATTCATGCTCTGTCAGTCCGTTGTCAAAATCGGCCTTGTAGGTGAAGTCAAAAATTTTTTGGATGGACGTTTCAAACCCAAGCTCTTCATGCAGTCTTCTATTTGCCGCTTCTTCAGTTTCTTCTCCGGGAAGCGGGTGACTGCAGCAGGTATTGGTCCATAATCCGCCGCTATGATATTTATTTAAAGCCCTTTGCTGCAGCAGCATCTCTCCTTTGCTGTTAAAAATAAAAACACTGAAGGCCCGGTGCAATAATCCTTTTCGATGGGCTTCCATTTTTTCCATGACCCCGGTCTGCCTGTCACTGGCATCCACCAATATTACTTCTGCTAAATCCATAATGCTTCCCTAATTATACGGTTGAATAATTTCATTGATAAATTTATTTTTCAGGATTGGCCAGCTTAACAGTACAGGTATCAGATTAACCGCAACTGGTTTTTAACCCCTGCCCTGAAAATGATCATCGCCTTGCGGTAATTGGGAATGCGGATCCTTTCTTCCAGCACCCGGGCGGGTTTCATCCGTCTTATTTTTTTGAATAATGATAAATAATACTTGTAGGCAACATACACACCGAACCTTGCTTTCAGGGGTAATTGGGCGATACCGTGGTACGCCTGTCTGAAATCATGATGAATATCTTCTTCGATTTGCTTTTTATCCTGCTGGGTGAAATTATTAAAATCGCAGCCGGGAAAATAAACCCTGGCCAGCCCGTTATAATCTGCTTTGATATCCCGCAGAAAATTTACTTTCTGAAAAGCGGCGCCGAGTGAACGGGCCGGCGTCTCTAATTTTTCATATAAATCTTTTTTCCCCTCACAAAATACATAAAGGCACATCAGCCCTACTACCTCTGCCGAACCATATATATATTCTTTGTAACCCTGGCCGTCATAAGAGTTTTTTTCCAGGTCCATCTCCATACTGTGAAAAAAAGCATCTACCAGTTTGCTGTCTATATGATACTTATTCACTGTAAGCTGAAAACTGTTGAGAATGGGATTGAGGCTTATCCCCTGCTGAATGGCATCGTAAGTTTCTTTTTTAAATTGCTGAAGCAGGTACGGTTTATCATAGTCATGAAAAGTATCCACAATCTCATCAGCAAAGCGGACAAACCCGTAGATATTATAAACCGGTGTACGCAAATCCCGGTGCAGCATCCCGATGGCAGACGAAAAAGAAGTACTGTACCGCCGGGTGACGATCCGGCTGCAGCTCTCACTGGCGCTATGAAAAAGATGAACCATGATTTGAATTTAAACAAATTATCGCATTTGCTTTATTAATTGTCTAGTCACTACTTCTCCGCTTATGAGGCTGGGGGGCACCCCAGGCCCGGGAACAGTAAGCTGACCGGTATAAAATAAATTTTTTATTTTTCTGCTCCGGCATGCCGGCCGGAATATCGCAGTCTGCATCAGGGTGTTCGCCAGGCCATAGGCATTCCCTTTAAAGGAGTTATAATCCTGTACAAAATCCCTCACGGAATATGTTTTTTTATAAATAACAGCATCCAGAACAGATTCCCCGGTAAGTTTTTCCATTCTGCGTGCAATCATTTGGAAATATTGTTCTCTCAGTTCTTCTGTGTCACCTTCCAGTCCCGATGCCACCGGTATCAGAAACACCAGGTTTTCACAACCCGCAGGCGCTGAGGTATGATCAGACAATGATGAAACACTTACATAAAACAAAGGTTCAGAGGGCCACTGCGGATTTATGTAGATTTCTTTCCCATGCCGGTCAAAGGGAACATCAAAAAAAAGGGAATGATGAACCGCCTGTTTAAGTTTTTTATTTAAACCAACGTAATATAATAAACAGGAAGGAGCCATAACTTTTCTGTTCCAGTATTTTTCGGAATAACTACGGCATTCTTCCGGTAAAAGTCTTGTTTCCGTAAAATGGTAATCGGCCCCGCTGATGACAGCATCCGCCCGGTAATAATCTTTGTCTGTTGCCACCGTTTTTATTTTGTTGCCCTTCACCATCAACCCATTTACTTTTTCACCAAAATGAAATTCTACGCCGAGTTCCAGGGCAAGTTGATACATGGCATCCACCACTGCATACATCCCCCCCTGCGGAAACCAGGTTCCGCCTTTCATGTCTGCATAATTCATCAGGCTGTACAGCGCCGGTGTGTCCTGTGGCAGGGCGCCTAAAAACAAAACAGGGAACTCCATTATCTGCCGGAGTTTGGGGTGTGTAAAATATTTTGCAATATGCCGGCTGATGGAAGTAAACACCTGTAGTTTAAACACCCCGCTGATGACGGACCAGTCCATAAATTCAAAAAGTGACCGGCCGGGTTTGTACACCAGGTTATTTACACCTGCTTCATATTTATAAGCAGCGCCTTTTAAATATTCGTCCAGTTTTTCAGCGCTGCCCGGTTCAAGGGATTCAAAAACTTTCTTTAGTTCATCATAATCAGCAGGCATATCTGTGTAACCATCATTCCAGAAAATACGATAGGAAGGATCAAGACGGTGAATTGTATAATAGTCAGAAACTTTTTTCCCAAACCGGCTGAAGTACCTTTCAAAAACATCCGGCATCCAGTAAAAGCTGGGGCCCATGTCGAAGGTGAAGCCATTCTCCTTTAATCGTCTTGCCCGGCCCCCGGGGGTCTCATTTTTTTCAATCACTGTTACTTTCCACCCTTCTTTCGCCATGAAGGATGCAGCCGACAGACCGGCAAAACCGCTGCCGATAACAATAACTGAGCGTTGGGCCACAAATGAAGGTTTAATAACGACTGATCTGCTCTTTCAGCAATTTGCGGGCAAAATGAATCCGGCTTTTGATAGTTCCAAGCGGTTCATGCAGCAGGTCAGCAATTTCATTATACTTATAACCGTCAAAATACAGCAAAAAAGGGGTTTTAAATATTTCCGGTAATTCCCGGATAGCCTTTTTTATTTCCTTTACCCGTATTTCACTTTCTGCAGCATTACTTAGAGTTGCCCATTTCTGATTTTTCAGGTATTCATTGGAGCTTGTATCGAAGATTGTTTTCTGTTTAGCTTTTCTGCGGTAATCATTAATAAAAATATTCCGCATGATTGTGAATAACCAGGCTTTGATGTTCGTACCGGTATTATATTTCTCCTGATTGGCCAGCGCCTTATAAAGGGTCTCCTGGTAGAGGTCGTTTGCAACTTCAGTATCCCTCGTAAGATTAATTGCAAATGGTTTCAGGAAACTGGAATTATTAACGAGAAGCTGGTTGAAATCAAGAGTCGACATAATAATTTTGTTTAACTTGCAGATATGTAAAATTAAACACAATTTATTTTACCGACAAAATTTTTTGTTTATTTTTTTAAGAAATAAATTAAACAGAAGAATAAGCTATAATATTAAATATCAATATATTATAGAGTTGAGAGGAACTCCGTCACTTCAGAAAGCGACTTTTTGAACTGGATATTTCCGGGTAGTTTCTTTTTGTAGTTAAAGGTGGGGTGGCCCGAAATCATAATGTGGACCCCGGTAAGTTTCTGGCTTGCATTAACCATGAATTTCTCAAAATTAAACCCGGTACCAGCTGCTGTAAGATGAATGAATACGATATCAGGTTTTTTGATCCGGACAACATATTCTACATCCCGCAATGGAACATTGGAACCCAGATAAATGGTTTGGACACCCCGGCTCTTCAGCAGGTAATACATATAAAGCAGACCTAGTTCATGATGCTCCCCTTCCGGCAGGAAAAGAAGGAATGTTTTAGGGGTTTTGACATGTGATACGGTTGCTTCGATCGCCACAATGAGTTTTTGCCGGACCACATTTGTGACCAGGTGCTCCTGAGCAGGGTTAATATGCCCTGTTTGCCAGAGAATTCCGATCTTCTCCAAAAAGGGGAATATTATCCCTGTAACCGTTCGTTCGATGCCTTTTACGGAAATATAGCTGGTAATGACTCTATCAAACTGCTCCATATCCATATCCACCATTTCCTGCACCAGTTCATTAATGACCCGTTGCTGCACAGCGCCGGGATCGCCGAGTGCAAGTATTCTGTCCTTTATTTCATCGGGCACCATACGATTTATATGTGAAATCTTGTACCCGTATTTATTCAGCAGGGCAATATTGAGGATGGCCTTTAGTTCTTCATTGCTGTAATATCTTATGTTGGTGGTGGTACGCTTTGGTTTTAGGAAATGATACCGCTGCTCCCATATACGGATGGTATGTGCCTTTATACCGGACAGGTTCTCCAGGTCTTTTATGGTAAATGCATTCATACACAATAGCTACAACTTAAAAAAGAAAAAGTTCAGACGGGGCTGAACTTTTCAAAAAATTTTATTGGGTTAGTGTAGTCAGATATCCGGGTTTCTGAAAACACCGCTTTCCATTAGCTTCCGCAGTTGCTGGATCATCGAAGGGTTTCGCAGCGCCTGCAGGTGTCCGGCATGATGAAGGTCGGTGCCGGCCAGATCGTAATATTTTTTTTTGATAAGATACTGTGCCAGTTCCTGCACTGCCTTTCCATAATGCCCGGTAAGTGCCAGGACATTTAATTGAAATAAGCACCCGATGTCTTTCAGCTCCTCATAGAATTCTTTGCTCTGCTGAAGATAGATATACCGTTCAGGGTGTGCAATGACGGGTTGGTATCCCTGCATCTGCATATCAAATAATATATCCTTAATTCCATGAGGCTTATACGCCAGTGAAAATTCAGTCAAAACCATATTGCCACTGATAGTCAGCAGCGGCTCATTATTCTTCAGCAGCCCAGCCACATGATCATCCAGGAAATATTCAGCGGCTGCATGTATTTCAACCGGTATATTATCAGACTGAACAGCAGTTCTGAGCAATTCCAGCTTTTGAAGAATCGTTTCCCTGCTGTTTTTGTACATATCCCACATGATATGCGGGGTGGTGATGAGTTTGGAAAAGCCCAGTTCAGCCATCCCTTTTACCAGTTTCAATGAAGTGGCCATGTCGGGTGAGCCGTCATCTATACCCGGTATCAGGTGAGAATGCATGTCTGATTTCAGCATGCTGAAATCAGACCTGTTGTAAGCTTTTGATTTAGAAAATAACCTGAACATAAATAACTTTTACCGCGGGTTTACACAGAAACTCCTTTTTCAAAGTTTCTTTTCGGTAGCGAAGGAAAAACTTTAAATACCAATTTACTGTTGGGGAAGAAAACATACCAGCCTGTAAGAAATAGCAGCATGAAATCTGTATAAAAATTCCGGTGTTGCTGGTACCAAATTTCCAAAGCTCCTTTATAGGGAAGTATCACATCCCGGTAACACTCTTCGGGTGATAATTTGCTGTTGGTCATAATCAGTTCCTCATCCCTGAAAACAATCGAGCCGATACCTGTAAGCCCGGGCCTTACATTATACACTTTCGCTTTTATTGCATCAGAATACCTGTCAAACCCGCTTTTCATCAGCGGCCGGGGCCCGGTGAACGACATATCACCTGTGAGGATATTTATGATCTGCGGCAGTTCGTTGATCTTTGATTTACGCAGGAAGCGCCCCACCGGGGTAACTCTCGGGTCATTGCGCATGGTCAAATCTTTTGAGCCCATGTTGGGACTGTTTTTTACCATAGTGGCAAACTTCCAGATGCCGAAAATTTTATTCTTATACCCCACCCTGTCCTGCCGGTAAAACACTTCATGCTCCCCGGTAAGCAATAATATAATAATGATGGGAATAAAAACCGGCAGGAGCAGAATCAGTACGATCAGTGAAAAAATAATATCGAAGAATCTTTTAATGAATTTATACATGGGGCGTCTTCATTATAACCAGGTCTCAGATGTTCTTCCCCAAAGAAGTTATTCAGACGAGACATCAGACACTGCCGGAACATCAAATATTACCGGAAGGAGATTTTTTCAGGAACGGTTTTTCCTGAATCAAAATATGCATTGTACCAGTCAACCGTTTCTTTCAGGCCCTGCTGCCAGGTGGTTTTGGCAGTAAAGCCTAATTCCTTTTTTGACTTTGTCACATCCGGGCTGCGGCGGGATACAGAACCGGGATAAGTGGGGGCATAAATGTATTCTCCTGTAAAGCCCATCAGTTCCCCTGTTTTACGGGTCAGCTCTTCTATCGTTATTTCAACCCCGGTTCCAAGATGATATATCTGGCCATTAGCGCCGGGTGTTTCCATGGAAAGCACTGTTCCTTCCACCGCATCGGTGATGTAACAAAAATCTCTTGTCTGATCATGTCCATATATTTTATAGGGATTTTCCCCGTTCCTGAAACGGATGACCAGGTGGGGCATTACATGGTTAAAACCCATGCGGGGGCCAAATACATTATGATAACGGATGATGGTGGTCTCGAAGCCCAGCATCTTTGCATAATTCAAAAAACCGGACTCGCCCAGTATTTTGGTAACCGCATAAGTGAACCTCGGATGCGCAATGTTTTCTATCGCCAGCGGCACTTCTTCCGGTGTGGGCACCTTGTATCCAAATGCATCCACGGTGCCTGCATAGTTCTCACTGGTGGATGCAAAAACCACTTTCCTGATTTTTGAACGGCGTATCCATTCCAATGTATGAAGGGTAAGTGCTGTATTAATACGTATTACTTCATGAGGTTTGTTATTGGCATTATCAACACCTACCAATGCGGCCATCATATATACCTGGTCATATTCATTATCTAATTTTTCATACGCTTCAGGATATGAAAAATCATCTTCAGCTACTTTGATACCGTACTTGCTGACCAGCGAGTCAAATTCCCCATCCCGGTTCTTTTTCATAAAATTATCGGCGATGGTGAGCTGATAATTCCTGTTGGTGGCCAGGTATTTTGCAACATTAAAACCTATGAATCCGGCCCCGCCAAGTATCAACACTTTTTTTGACATAAATAATTATATAGAAAATTAAATGTCCCGGTGCTACTTTTCACAGATCGCCTCTGCCGATTACTTTTACTGTATGCTGTGAAGAAAGCCGGGTTATCTCTTCGTTTGAAAGTACCCCGATCGTATCATAAATAAAGGCGGCCGGCAGCTGCAGCATCCTTTCAATCAGCATTTCATTACTCCGGTATTCCTTATGCCCGGTGGTGATGGCAATAATGTCATATTCTTTTTCCAGCAGTTTTTCCAGGTCCTGGTTCACCCAAATATCTTTTTCCTCCCAGTACAATACATGCGGGTCATGCAGTGAAATGGAGCAGCCTTCAATTTCTAACTGGTCATAAAAGCCTTCCACCGGTGTGTATCGGGTATCTCCCACATCGTTCAGATAACTCACTCCCAGCAGCAATACTTTTTTCCCCTCCAGCGAACCACTGTATTGCGATTGCAGGTATTCAAAAGCATAGAGCGGCATTTTATCATTGATATGAACGCCTTTTTCACTCTGGTGCAGTTTTTCGCTGCTGCCAAATAAATTCATCCGGGCCCAGCTTGCCAGCAGCGGGTCCTTTGTCAGGCAATATCCTCCCACGCCCAGTCCGGGCAACATGATGTTTTTGTGCGTAGGCCGCATACGGATGGCATTCACTACTTCATAAATATCCACACCGGCTTCTTCCGCAAACCGGCTCCACTCCACCATAAATGCAATATTCATGGCCCTGAAAGAATTCTCCAGCACTTTGGCCATCTCGGTGGCATTGGTGTTGCCAAGTCTTGTCAGGGGATACTCATCGGTGCGTATTACTGTGCGAAGAAATCTTTCAACCGCTTCAGCGCTTGCATCATCAGTTCCGGCAAACACCCGGTAAAAATTCTGAATGGAATCCACATATTTGGGTCCGGGCATCACCCTTTCATAGGAGTGTCCCACTTTCAGTTCATCGGAGAGCAAGTTTCTTTTTGCCAAACACTCTTCCAGAAGAGGCTTCACCACTTTACCTGTAGTACCCGGAGGTACAGTTGTTTCCACCAGCACCAGTACATCGGGTTTACAGTTGTTACCAATACTTTCAACTGCTTTCTTAAAAGGAGCCATGTCAACACTATACTCTTCCGGATCTTTTGCGGGCCGGGTTTGTTTTTTTACATCCAGGTTAATGTCCACAATCACCACATCTGCTTTACTGTAAGCATAAGGGTCGTAAGTGGCATAATAATTCTTTTTTCTGCGGGCATTGGCATAATACTGGTTTATTTTGGGGTCGCTGGCCAGCACAGGAAACACTCCTTCGTTGATGGAGCATATTTTCCAATAGGAGGCAGGAGTGGGAAGATCAATACCGATTACTGCATATTCTTCTGTTAATGCATTGGCCACTACCAGGCCCATTACGGAACCCACAAAACCCATCCCCTGCACTACAACTACTTTTTTGCCGTGATGCAGAGCAAGAAATGCATCAATCCCATTCTTATCATTCATGGATGAAGGAAGAGGATATTCCTTGTTAGTGATTGGACTGCGGGAAGTTTGTTGTGTGGCTGTTTCCATGTTTGTAGTAATAATAGTGTGGTACGAATCTAAAATGTAAAGATATTATTTCTGCGAAATGACTTTGCCGGGGTTGCCGACGATTGTTACCCCGTCGGGTACATCGTTCAGAATGACAGCGCCTGCGCCTATGATAACATTTCTGCCCACTTTCACCCCTTGTTTGATCACTGAATTGGCGCCGACAAAAGTATTTTCGCCAATCATCACATCGCCGTTTAAAACAGCGCCAGGCGCTATAAAAGTGAAATCGCCGATCATACATCCATGTTCAATGACCGAGCCGGTATTGCACACAGCCGTTTTGCCCAATTCTGTAAGCGCATTAATGGAAACATTAGCAGAGATAAAATGCCCACAAGATAATTTTACAGAAGGGGAAATAACAGCAGATGGATGAATGGCGTTGACCGGCTCACCCAGTGAAGGGGATACTGCTTCATATACTTTCCGGCGCAGGTGGTTGTTGTTCCCGATACCAATGAAATACTCGTACCCTTTCAGTTTCTCAAGAACAACCGGATCCATTTCCGGCCCCAGGTAAAGAAGATTAAACGGGTTTTCTTCTTTGGGTTCATTATCGCAATAGGCTGTTACGGTATAGCCCCCGGCAGTCAGAATATCAATGCCTGTGTGTGAATGGCCTGAATAACCGATAATGGCAACGGGTTTATTCATGTGTCAGTTTTTATTTTCAAGCAACTCCAGGTATTTTTTCCGGAGGCATTCATGCAAATAAGCCTGGCTGAAATAATTGTAAACCTTTTTGCTGAGATTATCTGCCAGTTTTTTCATTTCTTGCCTGTTTTGAAGTGCATATTGCAACTTTTCCAACAGATCGCCTGTATTGCGGGGTTCAAACAAAATTCCTGTTTCCCTGTCAGTAACAATATCCACACTTCCTTCTATAGCGGTACATACAATGGGGCAGCCCATGGCGCCCGCCTGCAGCAGTGTGTTGGGAAAACCTTCCCGGTATGAAGCATGTACAAGCAAATGCGACAGGTACATAAAATACTCAACATCATCGCTCCAGTCAATATGGATAATGGCCGGATGTGTCTGTAGTATTTCCCTGGCCTCATCCGGTATCGGGTCCAGGTCATCTTCGAAAGCGCCCAGTACAATCAGGCGGAGGCTGTTATCTTTTTCATACACTATGTTGAATGACTGCAATACTTCTTCCACTCCTTTATCACGGACTATGCGGCCCATGTTCAGCAGGTAGTGATTGGATGGATCATATTTTATCAGGCGCTTTACCTCCTCCAGTTTACCGGGTTTAAGTACTGATACATTAAATCGGTTCAGATCAACACCGTTGCTGGAGCCATGACCAATTACTTCTAATTTATTTTTCTTTATCAGGTTATTACCCCGGATATAATTCATAAGAGAATGGCTGTTGGGCCATACATGAGTGGCGATCTTGCCTGTCAATTTTTCCATTGAGATAAGTATGCGTCTTGTTAAACCCTTTGCAGTCATAAAGCGCAGCCCGGCGATGGTGTGTACCCTTGGTTTTATTCCAGCCATTTTCGCCGCCAGCATTGCCAGCAGGCCGGCCTTGGGAGTGTGTGAATGTACAATATCCGGTTTTTCTTTTTTGAACAGACGATACAATCTCCAGAGTGATCGCAGGTCCTGCAGCGGGGTTATCTTTCTTGTCATATGCACAATACGGTGGCCGCATTTTTCATTTTCAATGAGATCAGGCCATTCTTTCCCCTCACTGCTGACCATGATGACTTCAAAGCCGTTTTCATTCATATACCTCATCTGGTTAAACAGCAGGTATTTTAAAGACAAAGGGGCGGTAGTGATACGGATAAGTTTAGGCATGGTAACAACGAGATGTTTTTCCAGGGGAAAGGTTCGGAATATATCAGGAAGAATGGCTGGTTACCTGATCAATGATCGAAAGGTAAACATCTTTATTAGCGTTAATTGAATAATGGTCCTCTACTTCTTTAGCAGCCGCTATCCCGATCCTGCGCCTAAGTTCTTCAGAAGATGCAAGCTGCAGTATGCGGTCCACCCATTCATTTTCATCCTTTACCAGGAAACCCGTCTCCTCATTTTTAATAATCCTGAAGTTGGTCCCGATAGCGGCAGCCACAGTGGGTATTCCGATCGCCATATATTGCAACGCTTTCAGGCCGCTTTTGCCATACACCCAGGGTTCATCCGGCAGCGGGTATAAGCCTATATCAAATCGTTCAATAACTTCCACTTCATAAGTATCCTTCCACGGGAGGGCTTCCATATCGATTCCCTCCATCGAAAAATTCTCATCCCCCATAACGATCACCCGGAATGAAAGTCCCTTCTGTTTCAATTTTAGGAATACGGGCTCCAAAAGACGCAGGTATTTTGACGTGCTGTGGCTCCCGCTCCATCCCAAGACTATTTTCCGGTTGCCGATCGCGTAGCTTGTTCTCGGTCTGTACCTGTCTGTATTGATCGTTGATGAAATATCAGTGGTATGCTGGTTGTATTGCCTGACAAACTGGTCGAGGTAGGGGGTGCAGGTGATCACATGATCGGCATGTTTCATCAGGTAGATCGGCTTTTTCCTGCCTTTTAGAGAAGCAATGATCCTGTTGACATTGCTTTTGGCATCGGCCAGGTAAACAAGGTCGTCAATATCATATATCATCTTTTTGGAAAAAACGGAATAGAGCCATTCAAAAAAAGTGAACCCGAATGGTGTCACCCATAAAAAAACATATACCGCATCATAGCGGCGGAGTGAAAAAAATAAAAAAAACCTTTTCCAGTATCCCCAAAGCGTCCAAAATGATTTTTCTAAAAAACGCCCTTTTTGATAAACCATTTGCTGAAAACGGGGAGATATGAAAGGTCGAACCTGTACTTCGATATTATTTTGCCTGAAATGCTCAAAATACTGTTCATATTTCAGGCGTTGCCCGGGGACTGTATTTTCCGGATGCGGACAAATGATCAGCAACCTACGCTTTCTTCCCGACTGCATGCCAAAAAGGAATATTTTCTGAGAACCGGATATCGGTAAGCCCGGCAGACTTCATCATTTCAGCCATCTTCTTACGGGAGAATCTCTTTTCCAATGGGGTTCCGAAACGGTCATAGCAATCATTACGAAAAATATAAAACCGCTGGTCCTCGTAAGCCTGGAGCGGAAAATATTTCCGGATCCTTAAAGGAACACCCGCCCATCTCAGTAGATGACAGAAACCAACAAAAGGCAGGTACAGCAGTACAGCCAGCAGATCACAACTGAATTTCTTTAATCCCTTAGGGATCCTGGATATGATCATGCGAAGCAGGTTGGAGCAATGAAAAAGTACTTTTGCCAGGAAAGACCGGTTATCCAGGTTATAATATAAATACAGCAGAAAATACCCGCCGGGTTTGATCTTCTTTACACAATCCACGAGGGCCTTTTGGGTATCCGGAATATGATGCAGTACGCCCAAACTATACCCAAAATCGAAATGATCATCCGGAAATGGCAGGTTATCGGTGGAGGTTTTCACCAGGTCAATATCCGGTTCCGATCCCAAAAGTTTGTCGGCGACAAGGATGGCATCGCTGGGATCGATACCCGTTATTCTATGATAGCGCCCCTTCAGGTACAGAATAAACCGGCCGCTTCCGCAACCGATATCAATGACATTTGAATTTTCATTCAACATGGAGGAAGATACAATATCAAAATACTTATCGCCCAGCGATTGGATATCCTTTGCACTGAAGTCATGAAAAGCCGTCCATTCTTCGCCAAATGAGGCAACTGTTTTAGGATCTATATTATCCACAGGGATATCATAATATCTAATCATCCTGTTTGGAGTATTGCGCTTCTTTTCACCTGTTACGATCATATCATTTAACAAACTGCTAATATACCCTTATTAATTTATTGCTGCATTCAACTAATAAATGCGAATTTATAATATTGTTCTGAAGATGTTTCATAGTTGAATATTTTCATGGGCCTACGGTTTAAATGGTTTTCAATTTTTCTTATTTCGTGGGTTTTAATTGAATCAAAATCTGTCCCTTTTGGGAAAAACCTGCGTAATACACCAATTCTGTTTTCAACGCTTCCTTTTTCATGCGAGCTATAGGGATGTGTAAAATAAACCGGGACGGCAAGTTTATAATGATGGGCAAAGGCCAAATCATTAT